>SXGT01051731.1_pt1 | contig 36209 bp, 44 predicted proteins | sample 3176221 | NCBI WGS metagenome assembly SXGT01 (sample SAMN11356862, study PRJNA531348) | freshwater metagenome | isolation source: freshwater sample F1-120 | place: China: Fuxian Lake, Yuxi | collected 2017-12-25 | reverse complement strand
GCAGGCCGGTGATGTCGGTATGTGGAAGGACCACCAGGTGATGGCCTTGGGCAACGGCAAGGTGCTGGTCTCAGGTCAGGAACAGCCGTTGGAGAGCGTCAGCTCAGGGCCTGACTTCCTGGGCTGGTTCGACCCCACCGCAACACAGAGGGGTGCCGACAATGGCTAGCAATCCGGTCACGCGTGGGCTGGATCAAGCGGAACGCTGGACGCAGCGTTGGATGTTTACCCGCATCGGAACGCTATTTCTCCTCGCGATGTGCACGGCATGGGCGATAGCGTTTGTAGGCACGCACAAGGGCGCCTGGAGCCCAGTGGTCATGATCGCTGCGACCGTTACCATGGTCGCATTTTTGTGGCTGTGCTCCTTGCGGCGCATCTGGCGCTCCATGCGCTGGAAGCCCGAGGCCCACGAACATCGATCGTAGGCCCGACCGTGCGGCCAGTTCCCTCAAAGGCGTCCTATGCCTAGATTCCATGTCGGGCAATCTCATCCGGCACGATAGCCAGGTTCCCGCATGTCCCAACCCATAGTCGAAGACTCGACGCGACCGCTGGGCGAGCTCATTGAGGACTTCGACGTGATCGCTGACCAATTGATTCCCTACAGTCAGCTTCCACCACGCCTGGCCGCATACGCCAAGATGTATCCAACGTGGCGTGATATCGGTGCTCACACCGTCAAACACCTTGCTGCGCAACCGGCCATCGGGGCCAGTGCTCTCGACGCGATCGTCGGCGCTGCCCGCCGCGCGATTCGCAGCGCAACAGCCGGCCACCCCGATACCGCCCCTGGTGCGGCGGCCAAGCTGCTTGACCAACTTGACCCCGAGACCCGCACCATCGTCGCTACCCGCGTCACTCCACTCGATCCACAGTCGACCGGGCAGGTGGCAGCGATGCTGGGCTGCGCCAAAGCCAGCGTCTCCCGACGGACTCGGCGGGCCGAACGCAAACTCACCGGACTCCTTGAGCACGCCGAACACGAACCCCTGCACCGCCACGCGCAGCTGCTCGCCCAGCGACTTGGCCCCTATGTGCCCGCCCACCTGGCCACCAAGGAACTTGGCCAGTCAGACCAGTCACTTGCGTCCGACACCACAGCGCTGCTGCTGTACGTCGCCGGACCGTACCGCCGCCATCGCCAATGGCTGGAGAACACCGGACTTTGCGGCCGTGAAACCATTGATCGCGTTGCCGCGCAAGCCCTTACAACAGGTGCAGGCGCGCTGCGGACTACCGAACTGACCGCCATCTTGCAGGCCGCGGGGATGCACCCTGACGCGATCGACGCCTACCTCGATGAGACCTACCTCCACACCACCATCGCTGGCCGACGCATCACCCACACCGCAGAGACCACGGCCAAGATGGCGGCGGCGGTACTGCACGCACACCAACGGCCACTCACCGTCGATGAGCTCCGCGCTGATATCGGCATTCCCGCCTCGCCCGGCTCGGTGACAACCGTGCTCTCGGCCCACAAGGAATTCGCGCGGGCCAGCCGCACCACCTGGGCGCTGCGCGCATGGGAGCTACCCCAGTACACCAGCATCAACGAAGCCATCGCGAGATACATCGATGACCATGGCGGGCACGTCCCCACCACCGAGCTACTCAATGACCTCCAGGCCGCATACCCCGACATCAGCGCACGATCCCTGCGCACCTACCTCGCCACACCCCGATACATCACCCGAGACGGCTACAGCCGCCGCCGCACCGCCGACGACCCTGCCCCATCCAGCAGACCCCTCAACCAGGCCCGGGGCGTGTACCGCACCAACACTCAAGTCATCCGGCTTGCACTACCGGTCACCACCGATCTACAACGGGGGTCTGGCCGCGGTATTGCCGTGTCCGTCGCGCGGGCCGCGCACATCACTCTCGGCGGGCACCAGACTTTCACCAATCCACGCCATAGCCCGATCACCGTCACCTGGGTTACCAACGCGAGCAACAACGCACGCATCGGCTCGCTCCGCACCCACGCCCACGAGCTGAACGCCACGCTCGGGGACACACTGATCATCACCTTCAACACTCACCGCCGCACATACTCGATTGCCACACTCGATCCGACAGCACCGGCCACCGAACAGATCGCTCAACTCACCGGGCGCGATCCCCGAGACCCCAACGCTGCCATGTCCGCCGCACTGGATAACCCGCAAGCAAGCCCTGAGCACATCCTTCGCCGACGCGGCGACGGCGACGTTGCCGATCTACTCAAGCGGGCATGCGCGGAAGCCAGCACTGCCGCGCACCGAACCGAGCACTCATGACACCAACTTCCGACGACGCGCCCACTGGTCCCCTTCCCGAACTCAGCCAGTTCTTCACCTGGTCTGCTGCCGACGACCCACACCCGTACCCGCCGCCGGCCACTGACCTCGGCGTGAGCGCTGCCGCCCACGGCACATCCGTCAGCGCCCAGGACTCACATCTGGGCGCGAGCTTCGACCACACGATCGCTATCACCCCGAACCGACGCCAACCGCGTATGCAACGACCTCTGGTTATCCTGTGGTCGATCTTTGCCGTTGTTGCGACCATCGCGGTCGTGCTGTGGGTGATCCTTCTATGGCCATCACCAGCACCGCCGCAGACCACCAGCGCCCCGGACACCGCCACCGACACCACGACGGTCGCTGTGGAACTCCTGCGCCGCAACCTGCCACCTGGATATCGACCATCCGACTGCACTCCCACCGTGGAGCCCGCGCCAACCCTGGCTGGCCTGCGCTGCGGACCACACCCCGCCATCGCCGAGGCCACCACCGCGCACTACACGCTCTATGACGCCACGACAGACCTCGATGCCGCGTTCGCCGAAGTCACCTCCTCCACCACCGCGAAGGTTTGCCCAGGTGGCTACCAGTCCCCGGGCGCGTGGCGTCGTAACGCCAGCCCCGAACGTGTCGCCGGAACCCTGCTGTGTGGCACCAACCCTGCCGGTCAACCCATGGTCGCCTGGACCACCGCATCGACACTCGTGCTGGCGACGATCCACGCCGACACACCGCAAACACCCACTCTGGAACAGCTTTATACCTGGTGGTCAAGCCACTCCTGACCAGGCGCGGGATCACCCACTCAGACCCGAGGTGGCACCTGCGTCGCGTCGTCCAACAGTCCGCAGCCCAGGTAACCGACCTGCGCGGCGTTGAAAACCCCCGACTCGCCCAGAACGGGGTCGAGGACCGCCCCAGCGTGCACTGCAAGGTTCTGAATCCCGGCCTGTAGAACCTGATTACTCGCCGCTGGAGTCACCACCAGTGCGCTCACGCGCAACGAAGTACCATCCTCGGACAAGAGGGCATCACTGATATGGCGCCGCTCCGTGGAGTCATCCAGCCGGCACCACACCTCAGCCGTTACCCGGCAGAACCAAAACCGACCCGGCATATCTGAGCGCAACCGTCCGGCCACCGACAGCTCCAGCGGCAGGCGTGCAGCAATATCCGTATGGGGAAATCCCCGCAGACTATGAAGCACCAGGGCCACGCACCGAGCATACCTCCTGCAACCGTCACCGGGCTGGAGTCGGCCGCAAACGAATCAGCCCCCGAACCCGTTCTCTTGCTGCGTCATTCGACATGATGTCGCGAAACCGTTCACACAGCCCGTATTTATCGACTACACTAATTGTTATGAGTTCATTGGATATGACAGTCCTGCAATTGATTTCACACGATCAAGCCGACGACTGGGCCGGTTCCCGGCTCACGTCAAGTCAGCTCGAACGCCTTTCCGCGGCCATCCCGCATTCATCGATACCCGATGCCATAGCAACGATCATCGACGGATTCGACATCAGCGACGACGACGCTGCGTGCCGCGACCCGTTCGATGAAGGCTGTCGCGAATCCCTTGACGACGGGCAGGGCTGGGCCGGGTGCTGCGGCGGGTGCGCAGACCGCATGGAGGGGTTGCACGCCGGAAGCGAGTGGGGTGATGACTGCCAGCCATCCGAAGACCACCGCGGGTGCATCACGTGTCGCTGAAAAGCCCGCGCTCAACGAGATACCGCCCGCCGCGACAACAGTACTAGGAGACACCATGATTGACCGCTCTGCCTATCCATTGGAATCCGTCGTCAGAAACGGTCACCATGCCCTCATGACCGCCCGATCTGCCTCCGGCCGCGCACTTGCTGCACTCCTGGGCGCGGCCGCGATAGTGCTCGCTGGATGTCACAGCCCTTCATCGTGGACGGCGCACACTGCCACTACCGCCACTTATCCGCCGATGCCGGCCACGGATGTGATCGACGGTCCGTTTCCTGTGGTACGCGTTATCGACGGCGATACGATCGTGGTCGAAATCGACGGTACGCCAACGACTATCCGCATGATCGGCGTCGACACACCCGAACTCCTTGACCCGCGAAAGCCGGTTCAGTGTTTCTCGCGTGAGGCATCCGAGTACACCAAGTCCCTGCTCACTGGCCAGTCGGTCTACCTGGAATACGACCCCACCCAAGACCGTATCGACCGCTACGGGCGCGGCCTGGCGTATGTCTGGACGACCGCCGAGCGACTTGTCAATCTCGACCTCATCGCCGAGGGCTACGCCAACGAATACACGTACAGGACACCCCACCGCTACCAGGCGGAACTTCGAGCGGCCGAAAGCGCCGCTGCCGATGAATCCCGTGGACTGTGGTCACCTGAGACCTGCCCAGCGTGATCATCACCAAACGCCGCGCACCAACCCAACATGGGTGGTTATACACCGCCACTGGCGGTAGGCTATAGCCAACAAATATGGAATGGAGGCTTTTGATGTGTATCGACCAGCCAGCATCCGCCGCGACATGACGTATACCTCCGAACCCGAATGGCATCTGCCTCCGTGGACCGACGACGAAGTCGCGAACATCAACGACTACCAGCGGTCTGGAGAGATGCACCCGCTCACCTGCGGATGCGACCCGGCCATCTCCGCATCGAACACCGAACCCCACCAAGATGATTGGGACTTCTGATGCGTGTACAACTGGGTGATTGGTGGACCCGAGACGAAGCTGGAAAGACAACAGCCCAAGTAAGGGAAGGCCGTGGCTCACGCACGCACTCTGGTAGCCTTTCGCCCTCCACCGCGCGTATGCTGTCGGCAAGAAGTCGCGGCGTCATCACCGCGAGTGAAAGGACCACAGCCGATGTCTCCTACCCAGGCCAGCACCACCGCCGAGGAACGCAAACGCGCCGGCGTGGTCGCACGTGAACTGCAAGCTCAAGCCGACCGCGCGCTCCTGGCGCGCATCATGCCCGTGGTCGGCCGCAACATCGCACAGCGGCGAGAGACACTCGGTCTGTCCCAGCGCGCCCTCAGTGAGCAGGCCAGCGTTGATCGCATTTTCCTGCGCGGCGTGGAAGCCGGCGAACGCACTCCCACCGTGGTGTTTCTGGCCAAGATCGCACCGGCCCTGCAGACCACCGTGGCTGCATTAACCAGGGGCATCGAGCAAGCGATGGCCATGCCGTCCCAGGACTCTTGACTTCGCCCCAGCGCGGTCGCGGTCCCCGAACGAAACGGTAGTAACAACATGGACCCGTTCGACTCCCCGCCAGACCGCAGCGCTCAGGTACCCGCCAGCTCTCCCCCCTACGTGGCGGCCGTGCGGCCCTTCCACGCGGTCAGCGCCGACGACAACCACCCCGTTGCCCGAGTGCGCCTCACCAACGGCCTGACCTACCTCAGCTGGCACCACGTCCGCCACGATGACCTGGCCGCCGTCACCCACCGGCCAGTGACCTACTGGCTTCACATCGACCACCACGCCCGTGGCGTTGTAGCCCGCATCCGCGAACTGACCGCCACTGGAGCGCTGCCCCAGGTCGTGTGCTTCACCGAACTGCGCCACCACATCGACCCCAACAGCGGATGGACCCCGGCTATCGCCGCCCTCTCACCCGAGGATTGGACCGCCGTGCAGCACCGCGTCACCGACATCCTGCGCAGCGGCTAGCTCGCTAGGTCGGAAGCGGGCGCAGTGTCCTCTCTGGTGCCTATCGGACCCAACCCATCAGTCCGCCCCGCATTCATGGCAGCAGGCATACCCACAGTCGTCCATCCACGCGCAACCGGGGACATGTCCGCACGCGTAGCAGGGCTTGTGCCAGGTGCTCTCGTCGGTTGGGTCGCATGTCGCGTTCGCGCAGCGGCTGCACATGTTGAGCGCGCCTGTCCCCTGCTGCGCTTCGCACGCCGAGCAGGGCGCACCAACACTCATGGGCTGATTCACCTCAGGAAGGTCCAATTTCAGTGGCTCACTGGTTGACATACGAGGCGACACCTTTCTAGGGAGTGGTGGTCATAGCCTACCATCGATGGTATGTTATAGCCAACCGCTATGTGCGGTCACCAGGTCCCCCTCCCACGCGAAAGGCGCTATCTCCCATGGACACATACCCGTCCGCTGACTCCCCGATCGACTACACCCTCAGTGACGAGCACCCCGACTCGCCTATCGACTACGCCTTAACCCCGGCAGGCCTACGGGCAGCGATCCGCCCCGCAGTCGGACACCACCGGCTGTTCTGACCCCGACCGAACTGGAGAATCTACAATGACTGTCATGAGCCAGCTCCAGCGCCGACCGGTGTCCTACACACCCGAGGAAGCGTCGTCTCTGGCGATCGCGGCCGCCGGCCTCGCGGGCTTCCCCGACAGCGACTCGGTTCGTGAACTCCTGGCCCGTATGGACAGTGGCGAACTTGACGAGGAGCAGGCTGCCGCAGAGGTGGTCGCGCGCTTCACCCAGCCGGGATTCTGTGAGAGGTGACGTCCTACGACACGTGGGATAGTTACTTCTGGCCTGATGCACCAGGTGTACTCAAAAACAAATTCGGCATCAAGAACTACCCCGACCTAGCGGTTGCCGAAGCACACGCTGTAGCGCCTCGCATGCGCGGAATTATCCTCGATGACCCGTCCACGCTTCCCGCGACCGTCGACCTCGATTACTACCGACGCGTGCACCATCGCCTCTTCCAAGACGTCTACCCGTGGGCCGGCACCACCCGCGTCGTTCCAGAAAATGCGATGGCAAAGCAGTGGCGCGATGTCGTCAACTTTGCACCCGACGACCGGTCCGCCCCGTGGATCACCTATCGGTACCCAGCGGGACGCCTCGTAGAGGAACAAGCCACAGCTGTATTTGCCCGACTCCAGCAGGCGTTGAGCGACCCGGCAAACCTTGCCCCGCAATCATTTATCCCGACGATCGCCCAGCATTGGGGCCAGCTGGATCAGGTCCACCCCTTTCGCGAGGGCAACACCCGCAGCCAGACCATGCTGATGGCCACCGTATGCCGCAAGTACGGCTACGCACTCGATGGCGTGCAACTTCTTGCACGGCGTGAAGAGTTCATCGGCGCCCGCTACCACGGGCACAGCACCGGACACTACGGCCGCCTCACTGCCCTGCTGCTGGACACCGTAGAACCACGCACTACAGAACAGGTCACTGACCAAGAACGCCAGTGGGCGCAGTCGCTCATCCCGCAGAGCCGCGGTCTGAGCCTCTAACTCTGGGGCGGTCTCCTGAGATGGAACGCGACCCACTGGCTGAGGCAGCGTCCGAACGCGCATTCGTGGGTCCGTCGGTGGTCGCAGACTCACGGTCCGCGCGCAACGAAGCCTTCGGCGTCCTGGTATCCCGCTCGGCGTTCGGCTCCCCACGAATCGATCTCGTATCGGACTCGCCGGCCGACCTATCCGCCGCCGTGTTCCCGCGGCGCTCCCCTGCGGCGCGGCTTCCCCGCGTGCCCGATCGGCTCGCTCTCACCATGGACTCCTCGGCTCCAGCTGTGGTGCTGGTGGTCTCGCGCGCATCGGCGTCCCCGGAACCCTCGCCTGTCTGCTGTGCAACAAGACGGTCCTCAATGGTGTCGGCCGTGGACGCCGCCAGCTCGCTTGGGGCAGATGCTTGCTCGGTCGCCGCGCCCGGTTGGTTCGCCGGTTCGGCGTCTGCGGTGACTTGGGGTGCGCTGGTGCCGGGGGTGATGTCGAGCGTGATCGTGGTGCCCACAGCAGCAGGTGTGTCCGTGATCGCGGGGGTCCGAGCCCCCGAGGTGGACACGGGACCTGACGAAAATTGGTTGAGGCCTGGTCTCTTATGGTGACGTCCGATGGCCGAGAACGCGCTGCCGCGGATTTGGGAACGCCGCCGCGCGCCGAACTGCATCGTTCCGCGCTTGCCGACGGTATGTACACCAATTCGGCGTACACTTCTGGTGTGGAGACGAAGAGTGGTCGCTGGCACCTGCGCGTGACCGCGGCGCAAGATGCGGTGGTGCGACGTGTGCTCGACGTCACGGGCGAGTCGCTCAACGACTATGTGGTGCGTCACGCCGTTCAGGCCGCCGAGGCCGACCTCGCTGATCGGAGAGTGTTCGTCCTCGATGACGCCGCCTGGACCGATCTTCAGGCGCTGCTCGACCGTCCGCCAAGCCCCAAGCCCGAGTTGGCGCGCCTGCTGGCGAATCCGTCGATTTTGGAACGGTGAGCTACGAGGGGCCCGTCCTCTTCGGTGCCGATCACATCGTCGACGACTTCGACTGCGGCAACGACGTGCTCAACGAGTGGCTGCGGACGAAGGCTCTGCACAATCAGCGCGAAGGAGGCAGCCGCACCTGGGTGGTGCTGGACGGGCGACGGGTGGTGGCCTTCTATGCCTCCAGCACGGCGGTGCTCATGCGCAGCCGGGCGACGAAACGCGCTGCTCGCAATCAGCCGGACCCGTTACCTGCGGTCCTGCTCGGCCGGCTGGCCGTCGACGCGAACCATCAAGGGCGTGGTCTCGCTGCAGCACTTCTCAAACATTTCATCCTCAAGTCACTTGAGGTCGCGGAGCTGACGGGGGTTCGGCTGCTGCTGGTCCACGCAAACAACGACACCGCCCGGCGCTTCTACTTGCGCTACGGTTTTGAGCCTTCTCCTGTCGACGACCTAACACTGATGCTCCTCGTAAAGGACGTCCGGCCCAGCCCATCTGCGTAACGAAGCCGAGACGGTGCTGGATCGCGTCGACACGGCCGTCGCCGCCCGGCTTGATCATCGCGAGCAATAAAACTCGCGCTGAGCGCAGACCTCCCCTGGGCGGTGGCGAACCGGTAGCGATATCGGGATGTCCGTGGCGCTGACGAAAATTGGTTGAGGCCTGGTCTGTGGCGGTGGGCTCGAGGGTTGGGAAACGTGACCTAGCGGATTTGGGAACGTGCACACTGTCGGCTGGGGAATCAGCTCGCGGATAGTGCAACTTTTGGGCGCGTCAGGACGACGCAGAGTCCAGTTCGTGCAATTCGGGCCCGGACGGGTCCCACAACGCAGCCGGTACTGAGCGTTCGTCGGGTGTCCCTCAGGTAACGGATTGGAACGGATGCCGTGCACTGTCGTCAGTGCTCGGCACGCAACGCCGCGATGCCGGTCACGACGACGCGCTGGGGTGTGAAGGTGACTCGTCGTCCGGTTTGACTTTCGTCGCGCGGCCTTTCGTCCTCCCACACTAACGTGGCTGTGCCGGTTAGTTGCAGCGTTGTCCCCGTGGGGAAGTCGATGAAGAGCAAGGCTGTGGTCGGGTCGACCGTCACATTGCCCAGGCTGTTGAACAGGTTGTTGCCCGGGTAGTCCGGCCACCAGAGGCGATCGTGCTCGATGTGGACGAAGCCGGTCGGCCCGCCTCGATGGGAGGCGTCGTTGCCTGACGTCGGATGGCTGGTGCCCAGGAAGAATGTGTCGGCGTGTTCGATCAGCCGACCGTCCTCCGGTCGCAGAAGTTCGCCGGTGAAAACCGGTGTGCGGTCTGGGCCGGAAGCGTTGGCGGGGAGGCGCAGGTGGCGGTTCCGGATGAATTTCGGGCAGTTGCCGTATGCCTGGTCGACATCGATTGTCAGACCGCCGGAATCAGCCTGGGCGAGAACGCCGTTGATGCGCACTCGGCGGCGGGTGGCGAAGTCGATCACGATAAGCCCCGCGGGCTGGCGGGCCGGTAGGTCGTGGAGCGGGTCGGCGTCGAGAAAGGGGTCCTCGATGTGCAGTGTGGTCGGTGTCGCCGCCCGGAGGAAGCCGGGTTGTCCCAGCAGCGGTGAGGTCCACAGTCGGCCTGCGGCGTCGCGTGCGGTCAGGACCGCCAGCTGCGCCGCCGCCACGAAGTCAGCTGTGGCGGTGCGGAGCTGGCCGCGGGCCGCCATCGGGGCCAGCCGCTCGGCACGCGTGCGCACTCCGGCGCGTGTCTGGACGGCCAGCTCGCCGCTGTGGAATCCCACAGCGGCGGGCCGGTTTTCGTTCGTCATCTGCAGGGTCACAGGGGGTTACGACCGGCGAAGGCGACGACTCGCTGGGTGGGGGTCGCGTCCGCGCCGGCCGCGACCTCCGGACCGAAGAGATCTTGAGGTCGCAGCGCCGGGACGAGCTGCGATCCGACCGCTTCGGCCAGGGTGGCCTCGGCCTCGTCGAAGTGGATCGGCTTGCCGATGGCCACCGCCAGGTCCCAGCTGTGGATCAGCGTCGAGTAGGTGATGATGCCGATGGCCTGGCGGGCCGGCATCTCCCCGATGACGGTCAGGATGGGACGCTCCCAGTCGGTGATGGTGGTCCACGCTTGCTGTGAGCGGTCGACGGACTTCTCGACGACCGTGAGCGGCGCTGAACCGAGGATGTCGGCCCCGCTGAAAAGTTCCTGCTCGGTCGGGCCGCCCTGTCCGTCGAGGGCCGCCGCAAAGGCGTCGATCGTGGCGACAGTGTGGTGTCGGCTCCGGTTAAATTCTGAGCAGCCTGCTCCGGTCGAAAAGTGAGCAGGTTTACGGGGTTGAGTCTGCCTGACGATCGACTTCTACGGAGGGCAGTGACTCGATCGCGGTGTGTTTGATGCGGTAGCTGGCGCCTTTGAGGGCGATGACATCGGCGTGGTGGACGATCCGGTCAATCATTGCCGAGGCGATGGTGGCTTCACCAAAGACCTGTCCCCACCTCGAAAACGGCAGGTTAGAGGTCAGGATGATCGAGGACTTCTCATATCGCGTCGAGACCAGTTGGAAGAACAGGTTGGCGGCCTCGGTGTCGAATGGGATGTAGCCGACCTCGTCGATGACGACGAGTCCGTATCGGGAGATCTTGCGCAGTTCGGCGTCGAGGCGGTCGATGCGGTGCGCTTCGGCAAGGCGGGTGATCCAGCCGGTGGCCGGGGCGAAAGCGACCCGATGCCCAGCGTGTGCCGCAGCGATCGCCAGGGCAGTCGCCAGGTGGGTTTTGCCGGTGCCCGGCGTTATCAACGGGTAGCAACACGCTCGAATCTATGTATGCAACAAGGGGGTTGATGCTGGGCAAGTCATCGTTGTTGCCGGTTTATCGGCGGGTGTTCTTCGACGTGAAGGAACGGCAACGATGGCGTATCCGGTGGCAGTGTCTCCTGCGGGAGGGAAGCGGACCTGGACCGTGCTTGGGGAGGACTTCGCAACGGTCGGTCCCGTCGAGGAGTGGATAGAAGCCCACCGGCACCTGTGGTCGCCGAACACGGTGCGCGGGTATGCGACGTCGTTGGCGCAGTGGTGGAGCTTCCTGGAACAACGCGGACAATCCGATGGATGGCGCGATGTCGGTGTCCCCGCATTCACGGCGTTTCTGTCCTGGCAGCGCAATGGCCGCACAGTTGAGCATCGGCTGGCCGAGTCGGACCAGGCACCGACCGCTGCAACACTGGAAGTTCGCCTTGCAGCATTGATTTCGTTCTACCGCTGGCATCAGGCAGTATCCGGTGTGGCGGTAGCAGGACAGCTACTTCGAGGAACTCCGCGACAGCGACCGGCCCGGGGCTTGCTGGCGCATCTGGATGCGCGGTCGGCCCCGGCGGCATCCTCGCTGGTGCGGGTGCGCCGCGACCGACGCCGCGACAGACCGCCCTTGCTGCTGCCCGAGCAGATCCAGGCGGTCCTGGATGGCTGCGCGGTCTTCGATACCGAGTCCGGTTCGTGGCAAGGAAACCTGCGGGACCGGTTCGTGTTCGCCCTGCTGGCCGAGACCGGGATGCGTCTCGGGGAGGCGCTGGGTCTGCGGATCGGCGAGTTCGTGCTCGGCCGCGGCGATACCGCGTATGTGCAGATCGTGCCTCGCTCGGATAACCCCAACGGGGCGCGGGTGAAGATGATGCGACCGCGACGAGTCTATGTTGGGGCTGACCTCGAGCGGCTGTTCGCCGATTATCTCACCGACATCGCCTGCCGGGCAGCCGAATCCGGGATCGGTCTGATGGACACATCGCCGCTGCTGGTGAATGTGGCCAGACCACCGTTGTTGGCCGCATTGCGGGAGACGACGGTCCGGGAGAAAGTGGCCACGCTGCGTCGGCGGGGCATCGGACCACTCGGGTGGACGCCGCACTGGTTCCGCCACACCCATGCCACCGCCTTGTTGCTCGCCGGGACGCCGGAATGGGTGGTCTCCCGGCGTCTTGGCCACGCTCATGTGCAGACCACCCTTGACCTCTACGGCTGGGTCCGCGACGACGAAGCCCTGCGAGCGGCAGCCAACTGGGCTTCCTACGCCAGCAGCTGGCGGGTGGCCGAATGATCGACGAGCATAGCCACCTGCGGCTGCGCAGTGCCGACCACCTCGATCCGATCTGGCGGCTCTGGGAAGGGCTGCCAGCACAGTGGCGTGGCCCCGTGCTCGGGCCCGGTATCCAGAACTGGGCCTCGATCACCGAGAACGATTGGCCGCATCTGGACCTGAGCGGACTGCCCGTCCCGTTCGCCGCGGAGCTGGCGTGGATGGCGCACTGGCAGGCCAGTGATGGCACCCGCGTCTCGGTGTTGGCGATGGCGCAGTTGGCCAACATGATCCGGCGGGCCGTCGCCGAAGGCCGTGATTTCCCCTCATCGATCCGGGCGATGGATTACGACGCCGCCGCGGCGTTGCAGAGCTGGTTCTATCTCAGCAAGGGCAGGCGACTGCCCTCAGTCCGAGGCCGGGGCCGAGTGCACGCTCTATTCGGTTTTGCCCGACACGCGCTGATCGCCGCCTGCCACGACGGCCCGTGGTGGCAGCTGGACTTCTGGCACCCGCGCTGCGATCCGCGGATCCCGCTGACCGATCGTGAACCGGTCTCCAATTACGGCTGCTCACCCGGAGACATCCAGCTTCCGTGGTTGCGGGCCGCGGTGAAGTGGCATCTGGGCACGATGCTCGAATCCGGGGCGCTGCGCTGGACCACGGTCAGCCAGGAACGCATGCGCAGCTTCCGCCGCTTCGACAACTGGCTAACCGCTTGCTTCGACGACCCGACTGACATCCTGGGTGACCCCACGACCGCGGTCGAGCAGGCGGAGGCATTCGCGCGGTGGACCGCCGTGGCCGCCAACCGTGTCACCCGCCAATCCGACACCCGCCACCTGGGAAGAACCGTTCCGATCCGGGGAATCAACGACGACCTGCGAGCGGTAGCCGGCCTGTTGGATTTCATCGCCGGCAATCCCGGGGAGGCTCGCAGCGTCCTCGGCGCCGAGCCGTGGCAACGAGTGAGCGCCGCACACGCGGCCAGCTGGTTCGGCCGGGTCACTCGGATACCGCATCAGCGCGGTTTCAACGATGCGAATTACATCGACGATCACGCGCTCGCTCAGATCACTGCGGCGCTGCCGTTGATCGGGCTGCCGCGCACCGAGCAGATGACCATCACCCGCGGCGACGGCACCACGCTGACCGCCAACGGACTCGACGACCCGCAAGCGATGCGGATGATCCTGCTGCAGATCCTTACCGGCCGGCGAGCCAGCGAAATCCGCACCTGCGACTTCGACTGCCTCTCCGCCGCCCCGAGAGTCACCGCAACTGGCGATGACGACGACCAAATGCTGACCAGGTTCCGCTACGCACAAAGCAAGATCGACGTCGCACCCGACACCATCCTTGTTGACCACGAGGTCACCGAAGTCATTGCCGAACAACACCGTTGGCTGCAAACCCAGTATCCAGACTGCAGCAGGCGGTACCTGTTCGCGCGGCGCCTGGGCAACCGTCGCGGCGACAAACCCTATCCAGCAGGCACCTACAACTGGGTGCTGCGCACCCTCAGCGACCTCGTTCAGATCACCGACGCCAAGGGCCACGCCGTGCGGTTGAGCCACACCCACCGCTTCCGGCACACCCGGCTGACCCGACTGGCCGAACTCGGGCTACCGGTCCACGTCCTGCAGCGCTACGCCGGGCACGCCACGCCCACCATGACGATGCACTACATCGCCGCCCGCGATGAGCACGCCGAGCAGGCGTTCCTGGCCACCGCCAAGCTGCGCTCCGACGGCACCCGCATCCAACTCTGCAGCGACGACCACGACGGTCTGCACCTGTTCCGCCGCGCGGACCGATTCCTGCCCAACGGGTGGTGCATGCTGCCACCGCTTCAATCCTGCGACAAAGGCAACGCCTGCCTGACCTGCTCAGTTTTCGTCACCGACCACACCCACCACGACGTGCTACACCGCCAACTCCGCGAGACCACCACCCTGATCGACCGGGCCACAACAGAATTCGAGCAACGACACGGTCATTCCATGCCCGACGACAACGTCTGGCTGATCCGCCGCCGCGCTGAACACCACGCGCTCACCAAGCTCCTGGCCGCTCTGGACGACGTGCCCGACTCCTCAGCCCACGGCGCGACACCCCAGTGTCATCGACCCAGCGCTGGACCAGTCCCGCTGACTCTCGACCTCACCGCCCACCGCAGGAGCACTCCATGACAGACTCCCGAGAACGCCGCATCACCGCACTTACCGAAGCAGCGAAAGTCAAGTCGCAGAACAAAACCCGAGACGCCGAACAAGCCATCCGCCGACTGGTCAAACGCGGCGAGGCGATCACTTTCCAAGCCGTGCAACGCGAAGCCGGCGTCTCCCACGCCTTCCTCTACAACCATCCCGAACTGCGCAAACGAATCGAGCATCTGCGCGGCACCCGCCGCAAAGCCGCCGCCGACCAACCCATCGACACCGACAGCACGCTCGTCATCACGCTGACCCGCCAGATCGCCGACCTCAAGAAACAGCACCGCCAGCAACTGCAAGCACTCCGCGACGCCCTCGAGCGAGCACACGGCGAGAACCTCGATCTACGACGCGAACTGGCCCGCCGCGGCATCCACCCCTTACCCAACGTCGCATCAATCGCAACAACGTCCTGAACAGGAAGAACGCGGCATTCTCATTCTCGAACCCGCGATAACGCCGGGGCCCAGCAGGACAATGTTGCGGGCTTCGGCCAGCCAGCCCCCGCCCTCCAGTCGAGCGATCTGCGCGCGATCCACCGCGGGTTGGGCGGTGAAGTCGAAATCAGTGATCGTCTTGATCGCCGGAAACCCGGCATACCGAATCCTCTGGCGGGCACCGGATTCAGCACGGGCATTGGACTCTACTGCTAACACCGCCCCGAGATAGTCCTCCAGCGACCAGTTCGACGCACGGCCTTGCTCGGCCAGTCGATGAAAGTGTGCGGCGATCCGCGGGGCCTTGAGCAGCCGCGCCTGATGAGCGATCAGTTTGTCGGCCTCACCTGGAGCCGGGGTGCGTTTCGTGGTGGCCATCAGGCGACCTCCCCGGTCCCGAAGATCGCGTCGTAGGCACTCAGATCGGCCACTTCGACGCTGACATCCAGATGAGCGCCGGCAGCCGGGCGGGTGCGGAACTGCTCGCGCAGCACCGCCGCAGCGGCTACATGTTCGAGGTCGGATACTAATCCTGCTGTTCCCCAGAGCCGTTCATGATCAGCAACCACGCGATCACCGCATAGGGCAGTGACCCTATCCAGGCTGGCCCGCACGGTGATCATCCGGCCGATCACCTCCGGATGCACCGAGTAGGCGTTGCCCCCGATGCTGACGTAGTAGTCGCGGCCCAGCCGCGTGGTCACCGTCGTGCCGGTCACCGGGGCCACCGGCGGCAGGCTGGCCATCGCTTTCCGGTCCGCGACCAGTGCATCCGCGGGGATCATCCGGGTGCCCGCGTGGATGCGGCGGTTGGCATACGAGCCTAGCCAGTCGTGCAGCTGAGCGTTGAAATCCTCTGGCGAGGCGAAGGTGCGCCCGGGCAGAAACGAGGTATCCAAATAGCCGTTGGCCCGCTCCACCACCCCCTTGGTTTCGGGGTCATAGGGTCGGGCCTGAATCAGCCGGGTGCCCAGCACCCCACAGAACCCGGCCACCCCTTGAGCTAGGCGGCGGCGTTGACCGATCCCGGACTCGTTGTCCCACAACAGGCTCCGCGGCACACCACCGATATCGCGGGCGATGAGCTGCCACATCCCGGCCAGTAGATCCCCGGTGACCCGCGACGGAATCATCATCGCGGCGATGAATCGCGAGTGGGCAGCGACCATCACCAGCACCGGAAACGACCGCAACACACCGGCGTGATCAGGAACCAGCTGGCCGGGGAACCACAGGTCGCACTGGACCTGCTCACCGGCCAGATGAACCAACCGATCGCACGGATCGGGCGGCGCGTACTCGGGGCGGATCCTGGTCACGTTCTCGGCGAACCAGGAATGCCCACCAATCCAGCCGACCCTCTCGGCGATCACCGTCGCTGGCATCGTCGGAAAATCGGTGAGCAGTGCACGCACCGCCGGTTCGATCTGCGCCCAGGCCGAGGTCTTCACCGGCGCTCGCTCATAGCGCGGTGGCCCATCCGCCAGCAGCGCTTTGGCCACGGTGTTTCGCGACAAGGACAGCCGCCGCGCGATCGCAGCCTGCGACAGCCTCTCCGACCGATACAGCCGGCGAATCTCTGCCCAATCCTCCACAGTGATCACTCTCCAATCGAAAGGTGAAGTGCTCACTTTTCGACCGGAACTACCTGCTCACTTTTTGACCGGAACTGACAGTGTGGCTGAGCAGCGACCGCACGCTCCACCCTGAGCACGGACTGGGGGCGTCCAGATTCGACACGCTCAGAGTGGAGACCAGGTCGACCAGGCGCTTATCGGCCTGTTGCAGCAGGTCCAACGAGTTCATCCGAGTTCCTTTCGTCAACTAACGTTTGACAGCAATGTTTACCGTTAGATTTTGTACTCGCGCTGCCTAACGTTGTCAACATCTTGATAGCATTAGTTAAATGAATACCGGGTCACGGCTCCAAAGGGCGCAGGCGGCGGGATTCGTCGTGGCGGGAGAGCCCTTGGCTGTGGACTTGGCCGACACGATCATCACCAGTCGGGATCCAGTCGTCGATCTGCTTGCCGACGAGGCGGCGTGTCGGTTCTGGTGGGGCCTGCAGCAGGATCGACTACCCGACGGGACGCCGGCTCCGTCACTTGCGCTCACCATTGAGCTGCGTCAAGCAGTTCGCGAGATACTCGACGCACACATCGCCGGGATCAGTCCCAGCGCAGCGGTCGTCAATCGCGTCAACGACATCGCATCAAGCGTGGCCTGCACCCGGCAGCTGGTGCAGACCCCAGCCGGGTGGGCCGCCCTGACCACTCGCCATCCACCGGCCGACCGGTTGTACGAACTCGCGCTAGCTGCCGTCGCCGAGAGCCTTATCGATCTGCTGGTCGGGCCTGCGCACAATCGCCTGCGCAGATGTGAGAACCCGACCTGCAGCATGCTCTTCGTCGCCTCCGACCCCCGCCGCAAGTTCTGCACCCAGAACATCTGCGCCAACAGGACACGAGTGGCCCGGCACTACCACCGCCACCACCGCAACTGACCCGGGCCCCGGCCAACCGCGCCGATGCCAACTTCGCCGGCCGCGCATGCCGAGACGCCACCGCGAACACACTGCTTGTGCTCAACACGAAGTCTCGATGACTCATCGGGCGGCCGATAGCAACCATATCGTGAGAACCCGCGATGTCCGCCCGCGCCGGTCTTTCGTCCGTCGCGGGTTGTGGGCCGATCATCGCGGCTTGGACACCTGCGCCACCCATCGTGCGCCCACGCGGTGGGTATGGGTCAAGGTCAGGCCCGCTCGCTCGGTCAGCTCCGAGGCGCTGTCGAGGCCGACCGAGGCCCAGTCAAACCAGCGACCCATCCCGCTGTCGGATTCCAGGCGAACCCGTCGCTGCTTGACACCCGATGTCGCCGGGTCGAACTCGACAAGGCATTGCCCGCCGGGAGCGAGCAACCGCGCGGCGCGGGCCAACACCCGCACGGGATCGCCAGCGAGGCCGATGTTGCCATCGACAAGTAGCACGGTGCCCCAACCACCCTCGCCGGGCAACGCACTGAACACGTCGCCGCGCAGGGCAGGCGCGCCACGCTGGTTGGCGATCCGCACGGCGGTCGCGGATTGATCGATTCCCAGTGCGGGTAGCCCGCGTCGAATCAGTTGTGCGACCAGACGTCCAGGTCCGCAGCCGAGGTCGATCGTCGGACCCGTGCACAAAGACACCACCGTTTCGTCGAAGGAGTGGTCCGCGCCGTGATGGCCGAGCCAGAGATCCACCGGCAGCTCTACGCGTTCACCGTCGTCGTGGCGAAGCCAGCAGCGCTCCCCCAGAAGCGCGCGCTCGTACTGCGGTCCCAGCATCCACCCTCCAGGTACGAGTAGAGGGCGTGGCACGCCCGTGGTGTTGAGTCGCCGATCGGTCGTCGGCTCGGGATGCGTCTGCACCCAATCGCGGTGCCTGACGCGCACGGTCATTGTTATGTCCGGGTGGCGTTGGTTGCCTGGCGAGCGCCGGGCATGTGAGGATTCCGTCAGCAACGGTCGGTATCGCGCGCGGGCGGCAGTCTGCGCGCTCAGCGTTCGGGTCGTTGATGCGCGACACCTCCGCTGCCGGGGACGATCACCTCGGTGACGGTGCGTTGGTAGGCGTCGCGGCTGGCTGTGTCCCCTGAAACCTTCACCGTTCCCCAGTCGACCTCTGGGTGCCCGACCAGACGGCTGGGGATCTCGTAGAGGTTCCCGAACTGGGCGAGCTCGGTGAAGGTGCCCCCGACGTCGGGGTCTCTGTCCTCGGTGAGCCAGGGTCGTGGTGACTCGATCACCACGACGGGTGTCTGGGCGACGCCGCCAGAGATCGTGGCGATGTCGCGCACGCACGGAAACACGAACGACTGCGGCCAGCTGAGCAGAACCGGTCCGTGGCCGGCAAGAAACCGGTTCAAGGGCACGATCGAACGCAGCCGCGGTCCGGTGAACGCCAGCCAACCGAAGGCGTCGGTGCGGGCGTCGACCGCCCGGATCCGTACCCGGTCAGCGCCGCGGGGCACCTCGGCGGCATCGACACCGATCGTGCGCCACAGTGGATGGTCGGGATCCTCGCCGGCGGCCGGCCGGTCGTTCGGGGCGCGGTCGCTGAGCACACTGACCTCCGCCCCCTGGCTGCGGCCGAATTCGAAGGCGAGCGCGTTGCCGCCGTTGGTGCGCCCCGAGACCGACACCGCGATGCCGGCGTCGGGCGAGAGCACCGGCAACACGAACCAGGGGCTGGTCATGGCTGCCGTGGCTGCGACACCGGCCGCGCGGCTACCCCACAGGAAAGTCGACGTGCCTCGCCCCGGGGGGTCGGGCGGCGGGGCGCCGGGCACGAAGCCGCCGTGGGCGGTGAATCCGGCGATCGCGCCGCCGGGGTCGGGCGCGGTGTCCAGGATCGCGCCGTCGGGCAACACTTCGATGTCATCGGCCAACCCGCACGACCGGCTGCCGCCGATCCAGTGCGTGTTCATCAGGGCCAGTGAACCGGCCGGACGGCGGATGGGCGCCGCGACAAACGAGCCAACCAGCAGGGCGAGCGCCATACCGACAGCGGTCACGGCGATCATGGCGGGACCCGCGACCACCACCCGCAGGGCACCCGGCCGTCGAGCGGCGATCCCCGCTGCAGCCGACAGCGCCGCGACCAGCCCAAGCCACAACACCGGATGAGCCAGCGGCAGGCCGAGCGGTCGGGGCGCCGTGTCGGCCCACGGGACGTCATAGACCGCAGGCAGCCACCAAGCGTTCGGCCCGGCGAAGGCCAGCGCCGCCGCTCCGGCGGCCAGCGCCGATCCCACAACCCCGGCAAGAACGCCGTAACGATCGGCCGCAGCGACTCGCTGGACGAGCATCACGACGCCCACAGTGAGCAGCGCGGCGAGTAGTCCCGCCGCTGACCCCAGGTGGTAGGACCACTTCGACGGTGACAGCGCCAGCAACGCAAGCGCCGTCGCCACCACCCCCGCCAGCCGAGCACCGGGCCGGCCGATCCGATCGCCGCGGCGCAGCCCCGCCCACAAGGTGATCGGCACCATCGCGACGGACAACAAGACGGGCAGCCGCTTGGCGAAGCTGCCCTGCTGGTCGGACCCCAACAGGTACCGATAGCGCAGTGGCTCCTCGTGCCACCGCAGCGACGGCCCGAAAAAGTTGTGCCAGTCGGTGGCCACCACCACGCCATCCCAGGTTTGATCGGCGAAGACGACGGTAAGAGCCACAGCCGCGACGCAGCACAGCATCGCGACAACCGCCGACAGGTGCATGCGAGCGGATGCCGCGCGCACTGCCGCGATCAGCCGCGGGGCGAACACCATCATCGGGGCCACGACCAGAAGGCCGTTGGCACTGATCGGCACCGTGACTGCGACGACCAGCAGCAGCCAGCCCACACCGGCCGGACTGCGAGCGCGTATTGCCAGCGCAAGAACCGCCGTAACACCCAGCGCCACATACGGTTCCGGACGGGTACCGAGGTTGAACGGCAGCCAGGTCGCCAGCAGGAACAACGCCGCCAAACTGCGGACCCGCATGCTCGCCGCGACCCCGGGCAAAGCCGCGCGTAGTACCCCCCGCGTCAACACAAACCAGGTCGCGATCGCCAATGCGGTGCTGGGGCCCCGCAGCCAAAACGGCGCCACGCTGACCCCAGTCAGCGGTGCCAGCAGCTGCTGGCTCAACGCGAACGGCGCCTCGGCGGCGTTCCACCATCGATAGTAATTACCCGGGTTGCCCGTCTCGGCCTGGTTGCGCGCGATCATGGCGGCCCAGCCGTCGTCGACGGCCAGCGGACCGATCACCGCCCACCCGGCCAGCACCGCCACCACCGCGACGTCGACCCACCACAGTCGATCCCGCTGCCGCAGCCACCGTCGACGCGGCGCGGTGGGTCGCGGCAACAACCACAGCGCCGCGGCAGCCGCGATCAGCTGCACCCCGATCAGGGCGTTCTTCAGTGGACCGGGAGACGTGGTGAAGGAATCACCGACCTCGAGGCGCACCTGCATCCCGGTCGCATCGGCCGCGTCGAGGTCCGTACGGAACCCGAACACCTCAGGAACCGGGTGGCCGGGCAGCTCGATCGTGCGCCCGGAGTCGGCGTCGCGCACCGACATCCCGGCCGGTCCGGCTGCGACGTGCACGTCACATGCGACGTCGTGGCGCGCGACCGGCAAATGCACGCTGCGCCCGTCGGCGGCAACACTGATCCCGGTGCGATCACCGCCGACGGTCAGGCCTGCAGGCCCGGTACCGGTGCTCAGCGCAATGACACGTACGGCAGATGCGGTCGCGGCGCGCAGGGCCGCGCAGGGGATCGTCGCCTGCAGGTGCAGCGGTCGGTAGGGCACCACGATCGCGCTGCTGGAGACGACCGGCTGGCCGGGCACCGGCCAGGTCAGCGTCGTCGTTTGGGCCCGCACCGGACAGAATGGCAGCGCGAGGCCGGCAACGATGCCCACGAGGCCGACAAGCAGAGCCAGCCAGCCGGGAGTCGCCTCGCGTGCACGCTGTGACTCCAAGTCTGCAGTCCCTTCGGGATCGGGCCGACAGGGTTTACACACAAGGGTGTCGGTCCGTCGTGGTGGCTCGCTCGCACACCGCTTCGACGTCACGGTGCGGTCACCATTGAGCATCACGCCCGCCATCGGTCCCCCACCACAACGCCTGCACCCCGGCGCGGCAGCTGATGCAAACCCCTGATGACCTTCTGGCCATCGGCGAGGCAGGACCGCGGCAGTGAATGTTCTGCCGGCCAACAGCAAGACTCGATGAGCGAGCCGCGCGTCGGCCACAGCGGCGCGATACGTTCACCCGGTGATCGGCTCTGGACCTGCCGAAAATCGGTCGGCTAGCCGGCAGGCAGCCGGTCGGGCGACACGATCTGCAAGTTGTCCTGGCCGACGGGGTGGCTGCCGGTGATCAGCACGGTGCCTGAAGATGGATCCACTGCAACAGAATTGGGCTGTTGGACGGTGGGGACGTCAGCGATGATGCGCGGCGTCGCGGCGTCGGTCGTGTCGATCACGCGCATCAGGTTCGATGCGGTCAGGGTGACATAAAGGCGGGCACGGCGCGCATCGTAGGCCAGCCCGTACGGGTTGCCGGGAGCCTCGATCCTGGAGACCTGCGAGATCTGCGGCTCGATTCGCTCGATCAGTACCGCACCACCGTCGGTGTCGGCGAGTGCAACCAGATCGGTGGACAACCCCACCACGTGGGTCAGTTTCACACCGGCCGGGCCGTGCGCGGCCAGCCGCTGCGCGGCGCCGTCGTAGACCCATAATCCGTTTCCCCGCACATCGGCGACGGCCGCGTACTTGCCCACGCCCGCAACGCCTCCCGGCTGCACCGGGCCGCCAGGAGCCGAACCGATGACCTGGCCGTCGCGGACGAAAACGACACCGCCGCCGAGTTCGTTGGTGACCACGATGGTTCCATCCGCGGTCTGAGCGGCGTCGTGCGGCTGGTGGCCGACTCCGGTCGTCCTGGCAACAACCGCGCCCTGCGAAAGCGACACCTGCAGCAGCTCGTTGGACCCCTCCATCGGCACCAGGACCGGCCCGTCCGGTCCGGCCAGACTTAGGTGCCGCGCCGCTGCGGTGGTCGAGATCCGTCGACGCACCACACCTGTCGCAGCGGTGAACAACACCACGCCATCGGGATTGCGCACCGCCACGGCCCCGACTCCGGACCGCCCGACCACGATTCCTTCCGGCGCAGCTCCGATCGACACCACCCGGCCCGCGGGCGGAGTGCGCAACTGACCCGCGGTCGCGGGCTCAGCCGGCCGCGCCGCGCCCGATGTCGGAGGCGGACTCGACGTGGACACCGGCGAGCCGGCATCGCGGCCACACCCGACCGTCACACCGACGGCCAGGCCGACGGTCAATGCGATAGATGCTATGTCCAGCGAAACCCGCATTCGTCGAGCCCGCGGCCTCAGTCGGGGTCTGCCACCGCGGTGTGCCGGACCGAGTGCTCGACACCACCGACGATCGCGGGCCTGCCGTCCGGCGGCTGTGTCGAGTCGGCGGCCCCCGCCCGCGGGTGTCGCCGCCGGCACCGCAGCGTGAGCACCGCGACGGCCAGCACGACCAGCACCACGACGGTGTCGGGAACGTGAGCGGCCAGAGCCGCGGCGGCCGTCTCGCCCCGCAGTGCGATCCTGGGATCGACGGCGGGGATGCCGGTGCTGCCACCGAAGAAGACGAATACCGCCCCGGTCGCGACAAACAGCAGCCCACCGATGGCAGACGTGGTGTGCAGGTGCAGCCGACCGACCTGAAATGCCCTCCCACGCAACCATTTCCGATGCCCGAGGTCGAACCGCTGCCACGCCGCAGTCAATAGGAACAGCGGCGCGGTCATACCGGCGGCGTAGACGGCCAGCAGCACGCCACCGCGCACTGGGGCCGCGCCGGCGGCCGCCACCGTGAGTACCGCACCCAGGATTGGGCCGGAACAGAAGCCGGCCAGGCCGTATGCCGCTCCCAGGCCGGCGGTCGATATCCAGGTGCTGCGCTGGGCCATTCGCGCCTGAAGGCGAACCACCGGCGCCAGAGTCCACCCGCCGCCGAGGATCTGAACCAGGCCGAAAACGATGACCACCGTCCCGGCAGCAACGATCAACACCCTCCGATGCTCGGTGAGGATGGCCGCCAGTCCGCCTGTGCCCGCACCCAACGGGACCAGGACCGCGGCCAGGCCGAGATAGAAGACACCGGTGCGCGCCACCATCATCGTCGGACTAGAAAAGGCGTACGCGAAGAACGACGGCAACAGCAGCGCGTTGCACGGGTTGAGCAGCGCCAGCACCCCACCCAGAAACGCAGCCAGGTAGCCGATGTCGAGCACGTCAAGGCGCCTTCACCGCGGCGGCATCGATGACCCGACGAAGCGTGTCCAAGGATTGCGCACCGATGAGCAGCTCGTCGTTGACCAGGAAGGAGGGCACGTGGGTGATGCCGAGCTGCCGTGCGTCGCTGCGGTCGCGCTCGACCGCGTCGGCGATGGCGGGGTCAGCCAAGTCGGCGACGAACCTGTCAACGTCGAGTCCCGCGTTGCGCGCCATCGCCATCAGCGATTGCTCGGTCACCGCCCCGCTGTTTTCCGGGGCCTGGTCGCGGTAAAACGCGTCGTGAAACGCCCAGAACGCCCCTTGGCGCGCTGCTGCGCGCGCGCCGCGCGCGGCCAGCACCGACTCCGGACCCAACTTGGCCAGGTCATGCCATTCGAAGCGCACCTTGCCGGTCTGCACGTAATCGCCGATCAGCACCGGCTGGCTGTCCAGATCGAACGCCCGGCAAAACGGACACTGGAAATCACCCCACTCCGCCACCACGACCGGCGCCGACACCGATCCCCTCGCGAGGGCATCGCCCTCGGACGGCTGATGCGCGCCGCGCCACGTCTGAATCGCCGAGGACGCGGCGGTGGATCGTGACGCACCGTGCTGCGTCTGTGGTTCGGACGAATGGTGGATACCGGCCACAGCAAGCACCACCACAACCGCGACCACACTCAACGCACCCAGCCACCACCGTGCACGCCCGGCCAGCCGGCGCCCAAGGGTGCCCGAGGCTCGCGGGCGTCGCGCAGCGGAAGCGCCCGACGAGTCGTTCATCATCAGATCATCCATGGTTCACCGATCGGTCAAAGTTGGATGTCGGCTGAGGCAGAACGTCTTTCGGGCATCGCGAGCACACTCGTCTTGGAGCAAGCGATGCTGACGCGAGGGTATGCATGTCCGTAACTCCTTGCAGCCGAAGGAATCTGATCAACTCACTGATTCGAAAATCGTGCTGTCTTGAATCGAACCCTACGCGCTCACCACCGGTCGAGACTTGGCGGTCACCGTTCCGTCACAATTGGCGTGATCCAATTGCTTTGCCGCGGTGCGACAATCAGGGCTGCTGCCGAAGGCGCCGGCCCCAGCGCATGCCAACCAACCAACGCATGCCAACCAAGGAGGTTCCCTCATGAATCGAATCGCATTCTCCATCGTCGGCGCCAGCCTGCTGGCCGTGGCCGGTGTTGCCACAGCCGGACCCGCGGGGGCGACGGCCGACGACACCGTCAACTCGTTGAAATCCGAGGGCTACAACGTGCAAATCAACGGGACACCAAGCGCCAACCTCTCGGCGTGCACCGTCACCGGCGTCAAGAAGGACGCTGGGGGCGCCAACCCGACCGCCTACGTCGACATTTCTTGCCCGACCGGCTGCTGACGAGGCCGCCAACCGCACCGGACGCTACGGTGCGACGGTATGCAGCGCCCGGTAGTGTACTGTCCAGTACAGGGTAGGCTGAGATGAACGGATCCACAGGATAATGTCGCTTGCCGTCGAGCAATTATTGGCCGGGTACCGGGCATCGGGCAGAGAGTTCACCGCCGCCGGGGTGCGCTCCTTTGCCCTCGATGCCGGTGCGCCGGACGCCGAGCCGGTGGTGTGCGTGCACGGGGTTCCCGCGTCGAGCTATCTCTACCGCAAGGTCGTAGCGGCCGTGGCGCACCGGGGTCTGCGCGGTATTGCCGTCGACCTGCCCGGGCTGGGTTACGCCGAACGTCCGGCGGACTTCGACTACACCTGGACCGGCCTTGGCCGCTGGTTGCTCGCGGCCGTCGACGCGTTGGAGCTCGAACGTTTCCACCTGGTGGTGCACGACATCGGAGGGCCGATCGGGTTCGAAGTCGCCGCAGCACAGCCTGACCGGATCCGGTCGTTGACCATGCTCAACACCACTGTGGCCGTTGAGAGCTTTCAGCGCCCGTGGATGATGGAGCCGTTTGCACACACGGGCGTGGGCGAGGCGTGGCTGGCGTCGCTGCAGTTGCCCGGTGTGTTCCTGTCGTTGATGCGCTACACGGGTGTCAGCCGCAAGGTTCCGGCGGCCGAAATCGCCGCGTATGTCCCGCTGTTGCTCGGCGACGACGGCGGGCGGGCGTTCCTGAAGATCATGCGAGGCTTCGAGCCGACCGCCGACAAGCAACGGCGCTACGTGTCCGCCGTACGGAACACCCCGTATCCGGTGCAGATCGTCTGGGGCGCCCGAGACCACGCCCTGACATTGCGCCACGACGGCATTCACGCGCAACTGGCATCAGGCATCGACGACCCGATCCTGTTGCCCGCCAAACATTTCCTCCAAGAGGACTACCCAGAACAGATCGCCGACGCCGTCTGCCGTCTCGCTTCGGCCGTTGACGGACAGCGTCGGTAAACCCGACACCGTTGCGAACCTGACAGTCGCCACGAACAGCCGTTACGGCGCCCGCGTCCACTCCTTGTCAAACACACAGGCAGCGACCACGCGGACAGGCGCCTCGCGCCTGAGTCGTAGTTGACCATTCGGTCAACTTGGAGCCGAAACCCTGTTCTGTGTAACGGAAGCCGGGTTGGCCGACACCACACCAACGACAGCAGACTCCCGTTTGGAGGTTAAACTCGTGGCTACCAACAATGTCCTGACCAATCCGGGCATCCACGCGAGGCTCGAAGGCCTCGCGTCTTTCGTCGCCCGCTACGGCCTGGTCGTCGTGATCGCCTGGATCGGTGCGCTGAAGTTCACCGCCTACGAGGCCGAGGGCATCCAGCCACTGGTCGCCAACAGCCCACTGTTGAGCTGGCTCTACAACCTGTTCTCGGTGCAGACCTTCTCCAATCTGCTGGGGGTTTTCGAGATCCTCACCGCGATCCTGCTGGCCGCCAAACCCATCGCGCCCAAACTCTCGGTGCTCGGCAGCGTCCTGGCGACGCTGTTGTTCCTGACGACGATCAGCTTCCTGTTCAGCACCCCCGGCGTCGCCGAAGCGGCCGGCGGCGGATTCCCCGCATTGTCGTCGACCGGTCAGTTCCTGCTCAAGGACGTCGTCCTACTCGGGGTGTCGCTGTGGACCCTGGCCGACACCCTACGTGGGTGACCCCCACGCGATCGACGATGGGCGCCATGGTCGACGCCGACTCGGCACGCCACCACCGAAGTGCGATTCGGCCCTGGGCGGCAAGCATTGTCGTACACCGTCAGGTCATGGTGACGAAACGCCGACAGCCGCGAAATCGCCCATTACCCACCGCAGCCTCGACTGTACTGTTTAGTACACTATCTTTGTCACTTGCGGGCCCGCCACGAACTTTCTGAAAGGCAGTACTTCTCATGAGAAAAGCCAACGTCGTCGGCCCGGGCACTGTGGTGGCACCCCGGGAACTGGTCACCGTATCCGGAGAGACGGTGCGCATCCCGGATCCCGACCGCCTTGTCCATCTGCAGTTGCGTCGCTTCGCGGGCTGCCCGATCTGCAACGTGCACCTTCAGTCGATGGCGCGGCGTTACGACGAGATCGCCGCGGCCGGCATCCGTGAGGTGGTGGTGTTCCACTCCAGCGATGACGAACTGCGCCGCCACGGGGTCGAGCTGCCGTTCGCGGTCATCGGCGATCCGGCCAAGCTGCTCTACGACGAGTTCGGTGTGGGTTCCTCGCGGCGGGCCATCCTCGACCCCCGCGCCCTCGCCCCGGTCGTGGCCCAGCGGATTCGCCAACTCCTCAAGCGGGGCGACCCGACCCCGACACCGGTCTACAACAACGACCCGATCGGAGGCACCCTGGGGCTGCCGGGAGACTTCCTGATCGGCTCGGACGGCAAAGTGGTCGCCGCCAAACGCGGAATCCACGCCTACGACCAGTGGTCGGTCGACGAACTGCTGGCCCACGTGCGGTGACACCGGCCGCGGTCGCGCCGTGCCGGTCGGCCAGGGTTGCTTCTATATCCTTTTCGGGATGTCCGCATTGCGACCGACCGGCACGGCGCGCCCGCTCCCAGCGACCGCGCGCGGTCAGCGTGCGCGCGCACAGATCGTGGACGCCGCGGCCACGTTGATGTATCACAACGGCGTGAGCACCACCAGCCTCGACGACGTGCTGACCGCCGCGGGCGCCGGCAAGGGCCAGATGTATCACTATTTCGACGGCAAGGCCGACCTGGTGGCCGCGGTGATCGAGCGGCAACTGGAGTTGGTGCTCGCCGCGCAGCAACCCGAACTCGACCACACCGACTCCTGGCAGGGCATCGACGCGTGGATGGCCCGCATCGTGCGCGAGCAATCCCGAAGGGGCGGCCCGTTCGGGTGTCCGTTGGGAACGATCGCGGCCGAGTTGAAAAACGATGACACGTTTGGCCCCAGCCTGGATGCCGCGTTCGCTCGGTGGGAAGCCCCCCTGGCGCGCGGGCTGAAGGCGATGAAGGATCGCGGCGACCTGGTGCACACGGCGAAACCGGCGCGCCTGGCCGCCATGGTCATCGCCGCCCTGCAGGGCGGGATGTTGCTCGCCCGTGTGCGCGGAAACGTCACCGTGCTACGCGACACCCTCGACGGCGCGGTCACCAAACTTCACCGCTGGGCGGCTACTTCAGCACCCGCCAAACCCGGATCGGCCCGCCGCAAGCGCCAAACCCGTTGAGCCGTCAGAACTCTCGCTGGCCTGCGCTGAGGTAATCCTCAAGACTTTGACGGATCGCTGCGCGTCCGCGGTGCAGCAGCACCCGTTGATTGCCCGCGGTGATGTCGAGCACCTCGCAGACCTCCGCGGCGTCGAACCCGAGAAGGTCGCGCAGGGTCACCACGGCGCGTTGTCCCTCGGGTAACTTGTCCAGCTCACGCCGGGCAACCTCCAACAACTCGCGATGCAGAACCGAGCCCTCCGGGCTGTCCGGGAACGGCGCCGGCGGCTGTTTCCACGAGCCGGCGCCGGGCTCGCCGGGACGGTGAAAGCGCGCTGGATCCACGGTGGCCGCACCGAAGTCGGTGAGGGTCTCGTTGCGCCGATGATCGCGAACCCCGCGCTGCTTGGCGATGTTTGTCAACACCGCAAAGAGCCACGTCTTGAGCGAGGATCGGCCCTCAAAACCCCTAATGCCCTTCACCACGGCGATCCAAGTCTCTTGCACCACGTCCTCGGCTGTCGGGTGATCGGAGACGTAGGCGCGTGCGACACGCAACAGGGCGGGCGTGTGCTCGTCGACCAGTTGAGCAAAGGCACGCTGATCACCCGCGCGAAGCCCCGTGACCAACGCCTGCTCACCGGCGATCCGGGTTACCATGAGCCCGCCGTCTCGGCGAAGGCGGCCAGCAGCCGGGCGCGGTAGACCGGATCGAGGTGCTCCTCACGGATGCCGCCCAGAGTGCCGACCGTGGCGTGCAACTGGTCCAAATAAGCGGCGCAGCCCTCACATCCGTGCAGATGCGTCTCAAAGCGCGCGCGATCGTCGGCATCGAGCGCGTCCTCCAGATACGCCGTGACCAGCTCGACCATCTCCTCGCACCGCAGCGGGCGCGACCGCATCACCCCGCGCCGCCGCCACCACCACCGCATCCGGCCAGCCTTAGACGTCATTTCTCGCCCTCGACAATCATCGGGTCCCCAGATCCCCGGTCGGCGCGGCGGAATGCCGGGCCGATGAATTCAGCGTGACACGGCCAACGGGTCGTTGCCACCAGCCGTCACACTTTCGTCACGGCGCCACCTTGAGCACCTCGTGGGCGAGGAGCTCGCCGCGATCCTCCTGCAGGAAGTGCGATGCGCCTTCGATGCGCACCTGATCGATGGCGCCGGGGATGAGGTCACAGAACACCTGACCAGCTCGGGGGAAGGGGAAGATGGGGTCCTGGTCGGAGAACGCCACCAGGGCCGGCTTCTGCCACCGCGACAGCTGGTCGATGACCGCCCGCATCTCGTTGGCCCCGACGTCGTCGCCCGTGATGGGGACAAGCAGCGGGAAGCGGGCCGCCCCGGCTTTGGACTCGGGCGTGGGGAAGGGCGCGTCGTAGGCGGCGACGACGTCGTCGGCCAGGTCGGTGGCCGTCGCACCCTGGATCACCATTCCGACCGGGAGGTCGGGGTTCTTCTCGGCGAACTCGCGCCAGGACAGGAACCCTTTGGACACCCGCCCCGTGAACAGCCCGGTGTTGAAGATCGCCAGTGCAGCCACGCGATCGGAGTGCTCGACGGCCCAGCGCAGGCCGATCGGGCCGCCCCAGTCCTGCACCACGGCCGTCGCCTGCTGCACGTCGAGGCGATCGAGCACCGCGCTGACGATCTGCACGTGCCGGTCGAAGGTGTACCAGTTCGGGTCAGTCGGCTTGTCCGAGCGCCCGAAGCCGGCGTAGTCCGGCGCAATGACACGGTGGCCCGCGGCCACCAGCGGGCCGATCATCTTGCGGTACAGGTAAACCCAACTCGGCTCGCCGTGAAAACACACGATCGGCGTGCCCTCGCGCGGGCCCTCGTCGAGGTAATGGATCCGCAGACCGTCAACGTCGACATAGTGCGGCGTGAAGTCATAGCCAGGCAGGTGGGCGAATCGGCCCTCCGGGGTCCGAAAAACTTCAGGCAGGCCAACGCTCATCGGGCAGCTCCAGGTGTGAGGCAGGTGATCGTGATGTAGTGTACCGAACGGTAAAGTCAGACTTTCGGCGGTCGGAGCGGCGATGACACGGACGGATCGGGCCATTCTCATCACGGGCGCGAATTCCGGGATCGGCAAGGAGATCGCACGGCAACTGGCACTGCGCGGCGCATTTTCGACAATCTTCCTCGCGTGTCGCAACCTCACGCGAGCCGCGTCGGCACGATCCGACCTCGAGCGCGCCACGAACACCGCGCTGTTCGAAATCCTGCACATGGACGTCGCCGATCCCGGATCTGTGCAATCGGCCCTCGACACGATCACCAAACCGCTGCACACCGTCGTCTTGAACGCTGGCGGCCTCGGCGGGCCAAAACCATTGGCGCTCAACGACCATGGTGTCACCGAGGTCTTCGCCGCAAACGTGCTGGGGCACGTGATGCTGCTGGAGGCGCTGATCCAGCGTGAAATGTTAACCGCCGCCGCCGTGCTGACCGGCAGCGAGGCTGCCCGTGGTGTTGTTCAATTGCGCATCCCACCCCCAACCTTCGCCCACCATTCCGCCGACGAGTTCGCCGGCGTCATCGACGGATCCTTCTACACCGGCAGGCGCGCCACCGCGATGCTGGCTTACGCCCACGCGAAATATCTTGGTGCACTGTGGATATCGGCCCTGGCACGCCGCCATCCCGACCTTCGTCTGCTCACCGTGAGCCCGGGCAACACCGCAGGCACCAACGCGTTCGAGCACACCAACCCGATAGTGAGGACCGTCATGAGCCGCGTCGTGATGCCCTACATCGCACCGCTGTTCGGCCTTGCGCACAAGCTCGACGTCGGCGCGCGACGTCTGGTTGACGCAATCGTCGATGACTCGTACCGCAGCGGAGTGTTCTACGCCAGTGGCGCCGGGAAGCTCACCGGGCCCGTCGTCGACCAGGCGACGATCCTGGCAGACTTCGCCGACACCACGATCCAAGATCGCGCCGACGAAGCCATCCACCGATTTGTCGCCGCCGCTCGCTGACTACCGATCATCGGTGACAAGCGCCGACGGGTCGGCTGCCACGATCGCCTCCACCTCGATGCGCAGCGCGTCGAGGTGGTCGCGGGCGGCCCCGTCATAGTCGCGTGCGTGGTCATCAAGAACACACACCGTCCCCACCACGTGCCCGCCGGCGTCTCGGACCGGCATCCCGAGGTAATTACTCAAGCCGAACTCGGTCTCATCCTCGTTGCCCGCGAAGGTGTCATCGAGGCGGGAGTCACGCACGAAGATCGCCTCCCCGCCGTCGACCACCCGTTCGCAATACAGCGGCACCCGATCCGGTGCGGCGCCGGCCTTGGAGCCTGCGGCGCCCACCCGATAGAAGGCGGTGCCCGGGCCCGCCGTCGCCGCGACGACCATGGAATCGGGGTCCGAGCGCATGACCAGAACGGACTTGACACCGAGTTCGTCGGCCAGTTCTTCCAGGCGGGGCGCCACCGGGGCAAGAGAAGGTGTGGTCGCCGCTGACGTGGCCGCGCGGCCAAGAACACGGTCGACCGCCGCCAAGATGTCTTCAGGCTCGGTGCGCGTGGCGTAATTAGGATGCACGTCGATCCACCGCAACACCGACTCGGCATCGACGATCGCCACCGTGGGCATCGGCAGCGCAACGGTGCCGTCGGCGTTCACCGCCGCAAGATCAAGCCCCAGCTGCTTCTGCGCGGCCTGCGCTTCGTCGCTGGGCGCGATAACGATGCCCAACGCGGCGGCGATGCGGTTGCCCGGATCGGAGAGCACCGCGAAGCTCAGCTCATTGGCCTGCTGCATCGACACCGAACCATCCGGGCTCTGCGGGCTGATGGCCACCAGACGAACGCCGCGGGCCTCCAGCGCCGGCACCAAATCCTGTTCGTAAACGCGCAGCGCGATGTTGCAATACGGGCACCACGCCCCCCGATAGAAGACCACGACCGTGGGTGCTCCGGCCAGCACGTCGGCCGACGAGACTGACGTCCCGTCCGCCCCAATGAGCTCAGCGATCGGGAATCGCGTCCCAGGCACGGCCACCGACGCCGGCACCCCGGCCGCCTGGAGCTCGCGCTGGTCGGCGGCGAAGACCTCGAGCACCTCAGGCGGAGCCACGCCGGCCAACTGCTCCGCCAATTCTGCGACCTTCTCGCTGAAAGTGGTGAACTTAGAGCTTGTCATAGCACGCCTTCCCCGTCGGTGGTGTCATCGAGCCTGTCGACAGCGATCTCGCCTAGTGTACCAAACAGTACAGACGATGAACTCGCTTGAGCACCAAGCCCTGTCGGGTCCGAACGCACAACTGGCGGGGACTCGAGTTTCGTTGTCCCCCGCGCAGCCATGGGCCATCATCGGCGGCATGCGACGTTCGGGGGCATCGAGTTCGGCGTGGATTTGCACACGATGGCCCTAGCTACGGCCCCGCCGTCGCAGCTCGGCGACCAGAGCGTCGAAGTTCGCCGGGCGCACCTGCACCGCGTCGTCGCGCGCGGCGGCAGTGATCTTGACGGTGCGGCGAATCTGGTCGATGAAGACTCGGCAGGCTTCGCAGCCGCGTCGGTGTTGTTCGAACCGGCGCAGGTCTGTGTTACTCAGTGCGTCATCGAGATACGTCGTGACCAGCTCGATCACGTCGCTGCACGCCAGTTGCAGTTCGTTGGTGATGAATTCGTCAGTCATCGAGATACTCCTCCAGCGCAGCCCGCAGGGCGGCGCGCCCACGATGCAGCAGCACGCGTTGATTGACCGCCGAGATCCCCAACGCGTCGCAGATTTCCTCGCTCGTCCAGCCCTCGACGTCGCGCATCGAGACCACCTCGCGTTGCGCGTCTGGCAGTTTGGCCAAGGCGTGCGAGATCAAGGTGCGCACTTCGCGAGAAAGCAGTCGTTGCTCTGGCAACAGGTCCCACCTTGCGGGCACGTCAGACCAGTGGTGGGCACCCAGTTCGGCGTGAACCATCCGGTTGGGATCTACCGACGGGTACGGATCCGCCTCCGGACCTGCGACGGCAAATGGCACGGTGCGCCCCTGTGTTCGGGCCAGCGTCCGTATTCGGTTGAGCATGATGCGGAACACCCACGTCTTGACCGTCGAACGACCTTCGAAGCTCCCGATCGTGCGAACCACCGACGTCCACGTGTCTTGCACGGCATCTTCTGCAATGGACGCCGACAGGTAGATCCGCGCCATGCGGACCAGGGGTGCATGCATCGTGTCGACCAGTAGGCGGAATGCTTCGGTGTCCCCGGCCCGCAACGCGTCGACGAACTCGTCCTCGCTAGCCCACCGGTCGTCGACGACCGTGCGGATGTGTTCGCCCATTACCCAGCACCGCTCCCCAGCCGAAATTGCGGCCCGTGTAACAGATCAGCTGCACGGGCGTCTAACCAGTGGCCTCATCGATCTGGCATGCGGTGTAAGGCCATCAACCCGAACAATACTGGAGGAGAACCAATGAGCACGCTGTCCCTTGTCACCGACGCCGACGCGACCAACGACCAGGCCGAGGCGTTGGCCTCCGTGCAGCAGGCATTGGGCACGATTCCCAACCTCACCCGCGCGATGGTGCACAGTCCGGCGCTGCTGCGCGGATATCTCGGTTTGGCCGGCGCTCTCGACCGCGGAACGCTGCCGGGCTCCACCCGCGAACGCCTCGCCATCGCCATCGCACAGGCCAATGGGTGCTCGTATTGCCTGTCCGCACACAGCTACCTGGGTGAAAAGGCGGCGGGACTCAGCGCCGATCAAATCGGGTCGGCGCGCAAAGCAGATGCGGACGACCCCAAAACCGCCGCGATCCTTGCATTCGCGGTGGCCGTCAACGAACACCGCGGCCACATCGATGACGCCGATCTGGAAAACGCGCGCCGCGCAGGTCTGACCGACGCCGAGATCGCCGAAGTCATTGGCCACGTGGGCCTTAACGTGCTGACGAACTACTTCAACAACGTCGCGCACACCGAAATCGACTTCCCAATCGTGCAGCCGTGAACCGCACGGCCTGGCGGGTCACGCGACCGCGGCCCGCCAGGCCAGCCGTCACACGACACGTGCGGTGCCGGGGTCATCCTCGAAGACCGCGGCAGGGCGGCCTCTCCGATGTGAAACGGAGAGGCGCCAGAATCCGAGCCCGATACTTGACGGCGACGGCTATCACGCCCACGTCGTCACACGTCCATCGTGTCGCGGCGAGTGGGCCTGAATACCCGCTCCATGACGGAAGCGACTGCAGCTGAGGCGATTTCCGGTCAACCTGGCGGGCGCCGCTGTGGTCAGCGAGGCCAACACCTTGTCCTGACAGTCGATCACCAGCCGCCGGGGATCACCTTCGGCTGTAGGCTGTTCACCTTCGGTTCGAAGGGCAGCTGCGGGAACAGCGTCTCAGCGACCCGGTAGCACTCCTCGAGGTGCGGATACCCGGAGAGGATGAACGTGTCGATGCCGATGTCGTGGTACTCCATGATCCGGTCACGGACCTCCTCGACACTGCCCACCAGCGCGGTGCCGGCCCCGCCGGTGACCAGACCGACGCCTGCCCAGAGGTTGGGGCTCACCTCGAGGTGCTCCCTCGAGCCACGGTGCAGGGCCACCATGCGGCGTTGGCCTTCCGACTCAGAGCGGGCCAGCGCCGCCTGGGAGGCGGCGACGTCCTCGTCGCGCACGTAGCGGATCAAGTCATCGGCGGCCGCCCACGCTTCTCTGCTCGTTTCCCGCACAATGGTGTGTAGCCGGATGCCGAAGGTGACTCGTCGCCCGGCAGCGTGTGCCTTGGCCCGCATCTCGTCGAGTTTCGGCTGCACCTGCTCCGGTGGTTCGCCCCACGTCAGCACGGTGTCGATCCATTTCGCGGCGAACGCTTGCCCAGCGCCAGAGGAGGCGCCGCACATCAGCGGAGGGTGCGGCTCCTGCAGGGGAAGGTAGTGAAGCTGCCCCCCTTCGATGCGGACATATCGGCCGTTCATGTCCACGGTCTTGCCCTGCAGCAGGTCGGTCCACGCCTGGATGTACTCGTCGGCCTGCTCATAGCGTTGGCCATGCGACAGGAAGACACCGTCGCCGGCCAGTTCGACCGGATCGCCTCCACAGACCACGTTGACGGTGAGCCGACCCCTGCTGTAGCGGTCGAAGGCCGAGGCCATTCGAGCCGTCATCGACGGGGTCGACTGCCCGGGCCTGACAGCGACGATGAATCGCAGGCTCGTGGTCTCGGGTGCCAGAAACGACGCGGTGATCCATGCGTCTTCACACACCGAGCCCGTCGGGACCAGCACTCCGACATAGCCCAGATCGTCTGCGGCCTGCGCGATTTGGGTGATGTAACGCAGGTTAGCCGCCCGCGCCCGGTGCATCGTCGACAGGTGTGGGCCGTCGGTGTGGGTGGGGATGTACCAGTAGATGTCCATTCCTGCCTCCTTGATGCAAAACAGTGAGGATCTGGGCGCGGAGGGCCTGAAGTGCTGGGTCCGCCACGTCCCGCGGGCGGGGCTGGGGGTGCGCCATGTCGGCGATGATCCGTCCGGGTGGACCAGCCATCACAATCACCCGGTCTGCCAGTAGCACGGCCTCGTCGACGTCGTGGGTCACCAGGATCG
>SXGT01716221.1_pt1 | contig 36223 bp, 29 predicted proteins | sample 3176221 | NCBI WGS metagenome assembly SXGT01 (sample SAMN11356862, study PRJNA531348) | freshwater metagenome | isolation source: freshwater sample F1-120 | place: China: Fuxian Lake, Yuxi | collected 2017-12-25 | reverse complement strand
GATCTGGCGGGAGCACTGGTCCGGATCGCGGGAGTGGATTTCACGCGCATCGACGGTATCAGCGTGGCCTGAAGCTGTTGTTCTGGGATGGCAGCGGGCTCTGGGTCTGCGCCAAGCGCCTGGAGAAGGGCCGGTTCCGCTGGCCGGAAGTTGCGGCGGGAGAGGCGAAAATCACGCTGAGTCACGAGGAGCTTACGCTGCTGATCGGCGGTATCGATCTGGCACAAACCATGCGGCGGGCGTGGCATCGCGTAACCCGCGTGGCGGCATGAAAAACAGTTCAAACAAATAGTTGGAATAGTTGGTAAATAGGTTTTAAATGCCCGTAAATTCGCTATCCTGAAGTAGTCCCCCCGTGAGTCTTTCACCCTCCATAGCGACCCGTTCGGAAGCCGATCAGATCGTGCTGCTGACGAAAGAGCTGGAATGGTCCCGGCTCGAAACGTGAACCGCTCCCCCCGTATCGCCGCTGAAGGCAAAGAGCCGCACGCAGGGCAAACATCCGGGACGCCAGGAACTGCCTGCCAGAGTTCGCTGCAAACCGGATTGCCATCCCGGTCCAGCACCATGCCCACCACCATTTGCTTCACGAAGAACTCCACCAGCGCGCGCGGGAACGGCGCGGAGTGCGATCCATGGCTCGATTCGGACTTCACTTCGAGCACGTTGCTCGGGCGCGCCAGTCCCGTGTGTTTGCCGTCCGAATCCAGGCTGTTCCTGCTGCGCTGCCAGGAACTCTGGTTCTTCCCGCCATCCGCAGCCGCGCCCCGCGCTCCGGTGCCCAGCAGTCCGCTACCCGATGTCGATTTCGGATTGTTCGGGGAGTAATCGAAGCAATCCTCCGACTCGTGACTCACCGCCTCCGCACGGAACTTGATCGATTGCTGCCGGCAGAAGTGGAAGACCGGCTCCCAGGCGTTCTTGAAACGATTCCCCCATCCTCCCGGCACGCCGTTATCCGTCTTGCGCCAGCAGAACTCATCGACAAACCGCCAGCCCCACTGCCGCCGGTGTGCGATGACGAGATCCTTCACGTACAGAGTCCGCTCGCCTTCGTCTGCGTGCTCCTTGATGTTCAGGAGGTAGGATCCATCCGGAGCCAGAATCGCTTCCACGCCGGCCGCCACCGCGCGGAACCAATCCACGTACTTCTCCGGCGGCACCGGTTCGAACCCGCTCGAGGCGTCGTACTCGCGCTGTGTGGCGTAGGGCGGCGACGTGATCGCCAGGTTCGCGCGGACGCCCGCCATCAACTTCTCGACGACGCCAGGGTCCCGGCAGTCGCCGCAGATCAGGCGGTGCTTAGCGATCAACCACACATCCCCGGGCTGCGTTACCGGCTGCGCTGGTGGCTCTGGAACTTCCTCCGCGGTGTCTTCCGCCGGCGCGTCGGATTCGAGCAGCGCGTCCAGTTCCGCTTCGCTGAATCCGACGATGTCCAGATCGAAGCCGTCTTCCCGGAGCGCGCCAAGTTCCGCGGCAAGCATCTCGTCGTCCCATCCTGCGTTCATCGCCAGCCGGTTATCCGCAATTACCAGTGCCCGGCGTTGGCTCGCGGAAAGGTGCTCGAGCACGATCACGGGGACTTCGTTCATCCCCAACTGGCGCGCCGCTGCCAAACGAGCATGGCCCGCGATCACGACGCCGTCCGTCCCGGCGAGGATCGGGTTCGTCCAGCCAAACTCCACGATAGACGCCGCAACCTGCGCGATCTGGGCGCCGGAGTGCGTCCTCGAATTCTGGGCGTAGGGCAGGAGGCGATCCACCGGCCAAGTCTGAACCTGCAGATCTCGAAGTACGTTTTTCACTGGCATTCACTGCCACCCTCGAAAACACAGTCGCTCAGGGCTGCGCGATAAGCGAGAAAAGCGCGAAAAGGGGTGCTTGCCGCGCTTTTCTCGCTTATCGCGCAACTTCCACTGGCTGAAATCGTGGCGTTGCAACTTGCGTTTTGCATGTGCTGAACCTCCACCTACGCCGTCTGCGGGAGTGGCCTCGAAAGAATCTCGAACAACTCAGCGTCTCCTTTCGGAGAAACGACAGCCGCGCGCGACCGGCTTGCGGGCGTCAGTCCGAACTCACGAAGCCCAACCGTCACCCGCGGCGAGAGTTTGTCGATTACCGCCAGGAGTGGGTGAACGCGGAGTTCGCCATCTGGTCCGCCCACCCGGACAATGAGTCCGCGCTTCTGGACGTCCAACTGCGCCAATGTCATCGTGGCAATGTCCTGGCAAAGCGACCCCAACGCGACGCCCTCGGACTCGCTCAGAACCCGTCCTTGGAGCAACAGCGGAACCATCCGGCGCCACTCGCGCTTGGCTTCCTTGCTCATAAACTCCGGCATTTTGGGCTCGCCTGGTGTATATCGCTCTTCCTCGTCCCGAAGCATCCGCGCCAGCTTGTGCTTGCCTACCTTGGCAGCATCGCCCTCTGCCCCCTTGACAACAAGTGGTTTGCGGGGCCGCCCGCCGCCACGAGTTCCTATCATTGTAGTTGTATCCTTGATCCGACAACTATAGTATCAGTTTTTACGGATTTACGTATTCTTGCGCCGCGCGGTCTACGGAAGGAAAGCCCAGAGGAAATATACCACCCACCGGTCTGGAGCATCCGCCCGCATTGCGCCACGGTTCGCGCAGTGGTGGCCCGTGTCGCGCCAGATGGCTCCGGGTCGGCTCGTTGGCCCACCCGCGGCCACGGGCGCGCATAGCCGCGACTGACCGCTGACCACCTGACCGCCCCCTTTTTGCGTCTGTCGCTAGCGGAATTGTGCAATCGTCCAACGCGCCGGAGTTAATCGCCCGGAAGTACCTATGAAATCACCAGGACCAGTAGGAGGCGATAAGCCCTTCATTCGCAGTGTTGGCATCGATGTAGTAGTCCGCAGGAACGAGCAGGTGACGATTGTCGATGGCGGCGATGTCTATCTGATCGGCCACTCCACCGCCCGCTCCCGTCGGCCAGAACTCTTTGATCACGCCGGTTCCGTTCGCCTTGTTCATTCCGGCGACGCCAACGAACACACGTCCGGTCTCGCCGATGACAACCGCAAACCGCAGACGAGCCACACGTAGAGCGGTGTCTGTGGTTAGGCGTACCAGTGTTCCCGGCGTGGGGACTGCGATCTTACCGAACGACTTTGCTCGCATCAGCGTCGATCCTTCCCGCGACCACACAATCGGCTACCACCTGGAGGAAGACGCCGCGTGTGTTCACAGGCATGCCGTTGTCGTCACGCCCATCCACTCTGCGAAGCTTCCAGCAATGCAATCCGCTGTCGAGCGCTTCGCGAAAGCTGTAACGCGTGCCAGCCTGCGGATGCGTCTCAACGGGGTTGCGGCCGTCCTTCTGAAGCAGCCAGATCGCCTTCAGATGTTTCTTCCGACCGTACGCTGGCGTCACATAACCACCTGCGATGAGCAGCCTGGCGGCTTCGAGTGTTCGAAAGCCCATAGAACTTCCATCCGGTGCGTAGAACGGGATTTGGTCAGAAAGCTTCATGGGGACGCACTTCGGGTATCGCAAAAAAGGGAAGGAGTTTCGTGAGGGTCCCATCTCTCAGGCGAGGCTGCGCTTACCTCCCTGAATATCAGGAACGGAATTCAGTCGTCAACAGTAAAGTGATTCGCCAAGAAGGAGTTGCGCCTGGCATGGGCGGATTGGGCAACGTCCTTATAGGGAAAGTAATTGTTGTCTTCTCCAGCAAACAACAAGCGTGAAAAACGGTGCCCACACTGCCCATGTATTGGATCGCGTTGAGGGCGAAGGACCAATCGTGGGCAGCTTCAAAAAATCACACGGTGCCCATGGCTGCCCATGCATCAAATGGGTTTTGGACTCCAGTTGGACTCCACGGGCGAGGAATTTGACGGGCCAAGGCCCGTAAGTGTTTGAAAAGTTTGGTGGACCTGGACGGGTTCGAACCGTCGACCTCTTCCATGCCATGGAAGCCAGATCAATCACTTACAAACAAGTTGCTCGTGGTTTCAAAGACTTGCCGACGCCCGTTTTGGACCGCGTTTGGACCTCGTGACGTCTTCCACGCTTTTCCGGACCCTGCCCGGACCTTGTAATCCCGCCGCGTTTGGACCTCGATTCCGTGCTGGCCACAGGCGTGCTTTTCGCGCGCACGCCCGGAAGCTACACGCCCTTTGAAATGCGTCGGTTGGGAAGACATTTTCGGGTTTCCTATATATAAAGGGGTTTTTCCTCCCGGAGGCCACCGGCGGGATCGTGTGGCATCGCCGCCCGGAGGCCGGTCGTAGGGATGCCGATTCCAATCGTTGCGAGTTTCTGAGACAATAGCCGATTCATGCAGGATCAGACCCGGAATCAGCCGGACCAACCCGGCGAGCGGTGGCTTTCCGTCGAGGAGATCACGGTTCACCTTGGGGTAGCCCGCGACACAGTGTACCGGTGGATTGACCAAAAGGGCCTACCTGCGCACCGGATGGGGAAGCTCTGGAGATTCAAGGCTTCGGAGGTTGACGACTGGGTTCGGTCTGGTGGAGCCGACGAACTTCAGCCCGGTAGTCCTCCTGCCGGCAAGGCAGGGAGGCGCCGGAGATGACGGCGGAGAAAACCGGGCCATGGAGCGCCACCCCTGGCCCGTGGATCTACACGACCAGGCTGCAAAAAGGTGGCGCGCTCTTGGATGACATGCGCCAGTTGGTGCGCACGTGGAGCAACGCGCCCGTGGCCGCGCAGCGCGATAGCGGCGTGCGCAGCAACATACTGAACAAAGGCACGAGGACCAGGCTCGCCGACGTTTACCAACGAGCGTTCCTTCCGCGGTTTGTCTCCGGGCCCATTCCCCAAGCGTGGAAACTCGTGCGGCCCCTTGAAGACGTCGGAGCGCCAGTTCACATTGTCCGGCCCGTCTACTATTGGATCTCCGCCAAAGCGGAGCCTCTCCTGGGCGACTTCTGCCGCGAGTTCATCCTGCCCCGGCATGCGACTGTTCGCGCCGGCATCGGCACGGAAGACGTGCTGAATTGGCTGGCAGCAAAGGGGTGCCCATGGTCCGAGGCGGCGACCATCCGAGTCGCGCGGGGCCTTCTGGCCGCACTGCGCGACTTCGGAATCCTCGAGGGCCGTGCCCGAAAGCGCCTGGCCAATATTGCCTTGCCCGTGCCGGCCTTCGCCTATCTGGCCTTGTGTCTGCGACGCCAAGGTGCGGCGAGCCGTTCGCTCCTCGCGCACGAAGACTGGCAACTTCACCTTCTGACGCCGGGGGACGTAGAACACCTTTTTCTGCTGGCGCATCAGGAACGGCTGCTGGAGTATCACGCTGCCGGCAGCACCGTCAGCATCAACTTTCCTACCGAATCCCTGGAGGAGTACGCGCATGTTATCACTCAAAGACCGCTTTGATCTCCTCCGAGCCGATCTGCTGGCCGACCCACCCGCCTTCGTGATGGCGCGTGAGCTTCCCTTCGCGATCTTCCGTTACGACCCAAACCACGAAGACGAATCCGAGTGGGCTGTGCGGAGGAAGATCCAACTACTGGGGACGCAGGTGGAGAATCAGACCAGCCAGCGCGTGGTCACTCTCTCGTTGGCCAGTTTGTTTTGGAAGTCGATCCAGGAGTCAGAAGATGTCGCAGGATTGATCGCCCTGGAACGGGATCATTCCTTCCAGGCGGCGGAGCGGCAGGTCAACCAATACCTCTCCGATCCGGACTTCCGGCCGCTGTGCGATTTGCTGCGCGAGGAGGAGGCGAAGTTGCCGGCGCAGACACGCGCGATCTTTCTTACTCACGCGACCGTCTTCGCACCCACCGCCTATCGTATTTCCTCACTGTTCGAACAATTGCACCGAAGCTTCCACACCCCCACCGTCCTGTTTTATCCGGGCACCTGGAGCCACACGCTCAACTACATGGGCCTGCGCTCCGACGACCAGGCATTGGGAAGCTATCGCGTCAAGATCTACGGGAGAGAGTCATGACCAGAATTGCCGATCTGCTGGACCGCGATTTTTCCAGACCCATCGAAGAGATCATCAAGGTCAATAACGACGACCAAGATACGGTCTACACCGAGCTGACCGAATACGTCGCGACGGATCGAATCAAAGCGGAGTACGAGCGGCTATTCGCGGCCATGGCCGCTGCGCCGAAGTCGCCAAACGAAGGCGTCGGAGTCTGGATTTCGGGTTTCTTCGGCTCCGGTAAATCCTCCTTTGCGAAGAACCTCGGATACGTTTTGGCGAACCGAGAGGTACGTGGCGCCCCCGCCAGTTCGCTTTTCCTGAAGCAGGTGGAATCCAACCGGGTTTCCGAGTATGTTCAGTACCTCAATCAGGCCGTCCCGTACGAGATCTTCATGTTCGACGTGCAGGTGGACCTGTCGGTGCAAAGCAACGCGGAACAGATTGCTGAGGTCATGTACCGGGTTCTGCTACGGAACCTCGACTACGCCGAGGACTACGACATCTCTGAGTTGGAGATTGAGATGGAAGGAGAAGGCAAGCTCGCCGCCTTCCAGGATCTCTGCCAACAGGTTTACAAGGACGACTGGCGCAAGATCCGAAAGGGGAACCAGAAGTTCGCCCGGGCCAGCGCGCTGCTTCACCAACTCGATCCCAATACGTACGCGTCCACGGAGACCTGGCTGGAAATCGTCAAGCACCGTCCCTCGAGACGGCTGACAGTGAAGGATCTGGTCGAGCGCTCGTTTGATCTGTGCAAACTGCGCCGGCCCAACAAGGCTTTTGCATTGGTGGTTGACGAGATGGGCCAATACGTGGCCCGCAGCGGCGAACGCCTTGAAAACCTGCGCGCCGTCGTCGAGCAGTTTGGCAAGGAGAGCCTTGACCGGCTGAAGGCTGGGAAGATCCCCGGCCCGGCCTGGATCATCGTCACCGCTCAGGAAAAGCTCCAGGACGTTTACAACTACCTGGCTACGGGCCGCATCGACCTGCCCAAACTACAAGACCGTTTCAAGCATCAGATCGACCTGTCGCCCGCCGATATTCGCGAGGTCGCCACGCGTCGCGTGCTGCGCAAGAAGGCGAACCAGGAACCTCTACTCAGGAAGCTGTTTCAGGACTGCGGCGCGTCCCTGATTCAGAACGTCAAGCTGGAGCGGTCTTCGCGACGCACGAGCTTCGACGAGGACCAGTTTGTTCAGTTTTATCCGTACCTCCCGCATCTCATCGACCTCTCCATCGACATCATGACTGGCATCCGATTGCAGCCCAATGCACCCAAGCACCTGGGCGGCAGCAATCGCACCATCATCAAGCAGTCGTTTGAAATGCTCGTGTCGGACCGGACCCGGCTCGCCGAGCAGCCCGTTGGCGCCCTGGTGAGCATCGACAAGATCTATGAACTGGTGGAAGGAAATACGCCATCGGAGAAGCAAAAGGACATTCTCGATATTCGCCAGCGCTTCGATGACGACAAGGACCATCCCGGAATGGCCGCGCGCGTGGCGAAGGCCATCTGCCTCATGGAGTTTGCCAAGACGGATCTGCCGCGCACGACGAAGAACATTGCGGCGTTGCTCGTCCAGCACGTGGCCGAAGCGCCGCCCGCGCTGGCGGTCGCGGCAATTCTCGAGCGCCTGAAAGAGGCACAGTTCGTCCGCGAAACCGAAGATGGCTGGAAGCTCCAGACCGCTCAGGAGAAGAGTTGGGATCAAGAGAAACGCGGCTACGCCGCGCCCAACCGCAACGATCGCGCGGAGATCCTCCGGAACGGCGTGAAAGAGGTTTTTGAATCCGCCAAGGCAGTCCGGGTCAACTACCGGAATTTGCGGAGCTTCGATCTCGGGCTCACGCTGGACGGCCAAGGAGTTACCACCGTTGGAAAAGCCGCTCGAATTCCGGTCCAGCTTAGCAGCGTCCACGAGAGTGAGGATCTTGCCAAGCGCTGCGCCCTGGTAAGCACCGAAAGCCTCCAGGCCGGTAACAAAGACTGTGTCCATTGGGTCTTTCCGATTACCCGCCAAACCGAGGCTCTGGTCGAGGATCTCCATGCCTCGCGGCGCATGATTGCCAAGTACGATCATGCCGGGGCCCAGCAGCAGCTTCGCGATGGCGATAAGGCGCTGCTGCAAGCGGAACACTCCCAGCGCGACCGGCTCAACGCCCAACTCCTTTCCAGCCTGGAGAAGAACCTGGAAACCGGCGTCGGGTTCTTCCGTGGACTGCGATCCGAGGCGGGCGATCTCGGGAAGGACCTGCCGGCCATGATCCGCGCTCTCGCTGAAAAGGCGATTCCCGAACTCTACCCGAAGCTTGAAATGGGTTCCAGGGAGGTCGATGGTGGCGAAGCGGAGGAGTTCCTCAAGCAGGCGAATCTCAGCAATCTGCCGGCGTTGTTCCACGGCGGCGACAAAGGGCTCGGCCTCGTGGCCAAGGAGGGCGGGCGCTTCGTCCCCAACGTGAAGGCAGAGACGGCACAGGAGATTCTCACTTACCTGAAACGAGAGCATTCCTACGGCGAGAAGGTGACCGGCGCAAAGATCACTGAAGAATTCGGTGGCCTCGGTTACGGCTGGTCGTCCGATATTGTGAGACTCGTGCTGGCCGTTCTCTTCCGCGCCGGCGCAATCGAGGTCACCCACCAGGCGCGCCGGTACCGGAACTACCAGGAACCCCAGGCGCGCGTGCCATTCACCACCACCCCGGCGTTCCGCGCAGCCAGTTTTTCCCCACGCGAATCCATCGACCTCAAGACGCTCAGCAAAGCCGTCCAGGAGCTTGAAGCCATGCTTGGCCGCGAAGTGGACGTGGAGGAATCTGCCATAGCAGAAGAGTTCCAGAAGTTGGCGCGGTCGGAAAGGGAGCAAGCCCTCCCGGCCCAGGCCCAAGCCAAAGCTCACTCTCTTCCCTTGGTTCAGCCCCTTTCGGAATGGCTGGAAAGCCTTGAGGCCGTCCTCGCCAGCCAGTCGGACGACTGCGTCCGCATGTTGGCGGGGGAAGGCAAGAGCCTTCGGGAGCAACGGGAACGCGTACAGCGAATCCGAACTTTTCTTTCCGATGAAAACCTGGAGATGGTCCGATGGGCACGCCGATCACTTCTCGACCAGGCTCCGTTGCTGTGTCGTTCAACCGGCCTCGCCACCCCGGAAGCCGAAGTGATTTCCGGTTGTCTACTCGATCCGGAGCTACCGAACCGATTCAAAGAACTGGCGCAAGCAGCGGCCGCGATCAATTCCACATACCGCGGGCGTTTCGGGGAGCGTCATCAGCAAAGGCTCACGGATTACCGGGCGGCGGTCCAATCCATCAAAGACCAATCCGAGTATCGGGCTTTGGAACCTGCGGAGGCCGAGTCGGCCCTCGCACCTTTGACGCGGCGTGCAGCCGAAACCTTCGATCTGCCTGCGTTCTCTGCGGCCGACCGCACCTCTGGCGCGACGCTCGCCACCCTCGAAGACGATCTCGAATTGTTGCCTTCGCTCCAGGCGGGTGCGCTGAGCCGGCTCGCTCAACTACGCGAATCGAAGAAGGAGACAGACGATGCCGTCGAAGTTATCCGCTTGAGCGACTTCCTGCCCAAGACCCAACCCCTCACTGACTTTTCCGACACCGAGATCGACGAGGCGCTAGAAAAGCTGAAACAGAAGCTCTACGCCCTGCGCGAGCTCAAGCGGCGGGTGCTGTGGGATTAAGCCTATGACGCCCAAGCAGGTGTTCGAAGACAGTTTCCGGATGGCCGAATTGCTGATCCACGTCTATCGGCTTCTCGATAACGACGGCCTCCAGACGGAAGGCAACATGGTGACGGCTCTCCGTGGCGTGCTCGAATGCGAGAAGGACGAGCAGGTCCAGCTCATCGTCAATGCTATCTTCCTTGGGTGCATCCGCGAGAGCGCGAATGTCCCGACCGGGCAGCTTCGGCGCCCGTCTCTCGAAAACCTGCTGCGCCAGGCGGTCGTATCCGGTTGCACGGCTTACGAAACCTATCTATCCACGTTGCTGGCGGAGCATATCCTCACGGTGATTGAGGTCCGCCAGCAGGACTTCTTCCCCACTGACGCTGACGTGGTGACGTACTTCGAAGGCCTCTCGCTCGGAATCAACGAGGCATTCCGTCTCTTGAACCAGGATGACCGCGCCGTTTTTCTCAGGAATAAGATCGTCACTTTCGTGCAGAAGAAGAACTTGGGCTCGGTGAGCGGGCTCAAGACCGTAGGCCTCATGTTGGGCGTCCCTGCGCCGTGGAACACCCTTGCCGTTCATCTGCACAAGGAACGGAAGGACCTGACAAAGACGTTAAGCGATGCCATAGAGCGGCGGAACGCCATTGTCCATAAGGCCGACCGTAATCTGGAAGCTGACAACCTCGAAAAGCAGCCCATCGCTTTCGCCTGGACTCAGCAAGCGGTCGATACGATCAAGCACGTCTGCCTCGGCTTCGACGAACTGGTGACTGCGCGCATGGCGCAGCACCGTGCGGAACTGGCCGCCCGTCAAGCAGACATCGCCGCCCGGCAACAGGAGCTGGCCGACCCGCAAGCGGAGTTGGTCGATCCGCAAGCGGAGCTCGCCGACCCGCAACCGGAGAACCCCCATGTCTGACCTCCGAACCTTTACTCTCTGGGCGCGCGGCCTGCTCACGCAAGAGGCGGGGGATCTGCTTCAGCAGGTATACCGCCTCGATGTGCAGACCGGCGCGCGACTGCCGATTCCCCAAGGGCATCTGATGGAGAACTCCATCGAGGCCCAGACCATTCGGAAGCGGATTGAGAAACTGCTTGAGGATGAGGTGGATGCCGGCCTGAAGCGCGAGGAGGCCGTCGCCAAGCTGATTAAGGAGACGGCGTTTACGCATTTGAACCGCCTGGTGGCGTTCAAGCTGATGGAAGCGCGCGGGCTGATCCGGAGCCCACTGTCCCGCCGCCATGAGGCCAACGGGTTCAAAATGTGGCTCGCAGCGCGGCCGGCGGAGGAAGCACTTTACAACCAAGGCGACAGCCCCAACGACCGCGATGGTTTCGGCGAGGCTCCGCGGGATCGCGCCTACCGGCACTTTCTCCTGTGGCAGTGTGGGGAACTAGCGCGGGAGATCCAGGTGCTGTTCGACCCGGACAACATGCCCAGCTTGCTGTTTCCCCGACCGGGCGTGCTGAAGGAATTGGTCGATGCGCTAAACGCCGATGAGCGCAAAGACGATTGGGCGGCGGGGAATGAAGAGACGGTCGGCTGGGTCTATCAGTTCTTCACCGCCGAGGAGAAGGCCGCGGCATTTGACAAGGTCTTCAAGAAAAAGAAGAAGTTTGAGAAAACGGATGTGCCCGCGGCAACTCAGGTCTTTACGCCGCGTTGGATCGTGCGCTTCCTGGTCGAGAACAGCCTGGGTCGGCTTTGGCTGTCCATGCATCAGGACAGCAATCTCGCGGAACGATGCACCTACCTACCCCCCCTGCCGGCTGGCCCTCCGGTCTCTGCAATGAAGCCCGTGGGAGAAATCCGCGTGCTCGACCCAGCTACCGGTACCATGCACTTCGGCCTGGTTGCATTCGATCTGCTGGCTGAGATGTACCGGGAAGAACTGGCCAACGCGGGGAAGGCGGGCTGGCCGGCACAGCCATCGGTTGCGACGGAAGCGGAGATTCCTGCGGCGATTCTCGCCAATAATTTGTTTGGCATTGATATCGATCTGCGCGCGGTACAATTGGCCGCGCTCGCGCTCTACCTGAAGGCCAAGGGCGCAAACAAGCAGGCGACTTTAACGGAAAGCAACCTGGCCTGTGCGGATGTCGCGATTTTCCGCGGGCAGCATTTGACGAAGATTTCGAGCGAGATGGCCTTGCCGCGCGGCATCACGCGCGAGCTGTTTGTGCAGTTCCGCGACAGCCTGGAAGAGGCCAGCACGATGGGCTCGCTGGTCCGGCTGGATAAGCATTTCCAGAACTTCGAGAGTGCCCAACTGCGGCAATCCATCGACGAATATGTCGAGAAGAAGCGTGCCGAGGGAATTGACGAGTCCTACTTTGCAAACGAGACGGGCAAAGGTATCCGCCTGTTGAACGTTCTCGAACGCCGCTACGACGTTGTCTGCACGAACCCGCCTTACATGTCCAGCCGCAACATGAATCCCGCAATGAGCGAGTTCATGAAGCGCAGACGCAACTACGAGGGGAGCAAGGGCGATCTCTATTCCGCCTTTATTGAACGGTGCGCCGAACTCCTGGGACCTGAAGGAAGATTGGCCATGGTCACCCAGCAATCATTTATGTTCATCTCGACAATGGACAGATTGCGGCGCCTTCTGGCCGAGAATACTGCCATCGAAACAATGGCACACCTAGGCCCACGAGCGTTTGATGAAGTGAAAGGTGAGAAGGTAAACGTTACTGCTTTCGTGCTGCGCCGCGAGCAGTTGGAGATGGAGCGCCGGGAGTCGCGGGGCGTCTATTTCCGACTTGTGAAAGAGCCGGATTCTGAGTCCAAGCGAACTTCTTTCGAGGAAGCACTTGCTCGTCGTCACGCTGGCCGACCAGAACCCCGTGTCTACGAGTACCGCCAGGGTGACTTTGCCGCAATCCCCGGAAGCCCTTGGGTCTACTGGATCACGAGGACACTGCGCGATCGCTTTTCTCAGTTGGCCTTACTGCAAACGCGCGGAACTGCAAGGCAAGGCATCGCGACAGCAGACAACCCACGATTTATCCGGTTTTGGTGGGAGATTGGCCTTTCGCGTATCGACCGCGAGTGTGTCAGCGCGTCGCAGACCCTGCGGTCACCATTTAAGTGGTTCCCGCACATGAAGGGTGGCGGCGGTCTCCGCTGGTACGGTTACCGCGAAAGCGTGCTCAATTGGTCAAACGACGGCGCTGAGATCCGGTGTCTTGGGCAAGAATCGGGCCGTATTGCGTCACGGCCCCAGAACATAGACTATTTCTTTCGAGAGGCGATCACGTACTCCGCTGTCAGCGGCAAGGGTTTTTCGTGCCGTCTGATGCCGTCTGGCTTTTGTTTTGATTGCGCTGGGGATTGTTTCTTCCCGGAGGATGGGCAAACCGTGACGTCATACTTGGCCCTACTGAACTCCACCGTCGCCAAGGGCTTTTTGTCTTTTGTCAATCCAACTCTTAACGTCAACACAGAGGATTTAGGTCGTATTCCTACACCTCCGTCGGGTGTTGCGTCCCTCAGCGCCAAAGCAGAACTCGCTGTCGAGACCGCTGCGCTGGCGGAATCAGAGGACGAAACCACGTACGACTTCGTCGCCCCCCCGGCCTGGCTAGACGGTGTTGAACGAGTCACGACCCGGCATCGCGATCTTTTGGTGCTCGAAAAGGAGATCGACGAGGAGGTCTATCGGCTATACGCGATCTCGCCCGATGACCGTCGAGCTATCGAAGACGAACTCGCGGCGGCTCCCGAGTCTGCCGACGACGCTGAGGAAGAAGAAGCGAAAGGCGGCGAAGAGGCTGCCGATCCCGAAGAGGCCTCTGCACTTACCCAAGAAGAGCTTGCGCAAAGCTGGGTGAGCTACGCAGTCGGCATCGCTTTGGGGCGATTTGCCCGTCCTGGTTTGGACCCATTCGTGGATGCGGATGGTCTGATGGTAGTGCAGAGCGATCACCCCGACGATCTAGCCGCGCGTGTGATTGCGATCCTGGGAGCCATCCACGGCGACACGGAGACGGGCCGCATCGTTCGCACAGTAAGTAACGGTAACGGCGACCTGAGAAATGCACTCGCCAGCTATCTGCTCGGGCTCTTCTTCAAGGCTCACGTGAAACGCTACCGCAAACGCCCTGTCTATTGGCTGCTGCAATCCCCCAAGCAGAACTACAGCGTTTACCTCTTCCACGAACGAGCCACAGACCAGACGTTGGCTTTGCTACAAGGCCCCAGGTACTTGGGTGGCCGGATGTTTCAATTGAAGCAGCACATGGAAGATGCAAACCGTAGGGAAACCGCCGCCGCCGAAGGCCGCGAGAAGGCGAAGTGGCGGAAACAGGCGCAGGACTTGGCCGAAGAACTAGCCGACCTAGAAGCCTTCGATCAGGCGATCACTACGACCAACAGCGAGCCCATTGTGAACGCGGAGGGCAAGGCGACGACGTCGCGCTGGACGCCGGAATTCGACGACGGCGTTCTGCTGAACGCCGCGCCGCTCTACCGATTGACGCCGGCATGGAGGAAGGCTGACGCGAAGCTCGACCTCAGCAAGGCTTGGAAAACGCTGAGGGACGGCGAGTACCCGTGGGCCAAGACCGCCATGCGCTATTGGCCGCGCGAGACACTTAAGTCCTGCAAAAACAACAAGAGCTACCGGATCGCACAGGGACTGGAGTAAGCGCCGATGGGAGTGATCACCGAGGCTATCGAAAAACTAATTGGCGACTTCATCCGCGACCGGGGTCTGGTCCTGTGGTTCGACCCGGAGCGGCACTACGAAAGTGTCGCCCACGGCTTGAGTGCCGGCCAGGATCGCGTCCTGGTGTTTGACGGTAGCTTCTACAAGCTTCGCCTGGACGCGGATCCGTTCGTGCGCGGATTCGACGCTCCGAAACTGCTGGTGTATCTGCCCGTCGCCTATGAGGAAGCTAAGGAGCCGCTAGCCGAGATGTTGGCATTGGGAGTGGACCTCCGGCCTGGCGTTTCCGGCAGCCGCAATACGAGGTTGGCCGTCGTGGCTCGTAAGGCGCTGAAGGGCCGCGTCGCCGATGCACGGCTTGAGGACCTGGACCGGCAGATCGAGCAGAGCGGGCTGACGCTGGCCGAACTCGAAGAACTCGTGGCTGATGGCGGCGCATATTCGCTGCCAACGGCGCTGGCGGTCCATTTCGGAACTGCTCTGATTGAGGAAGCGGCGCTGGATTTCCTGGCTCGTCCAGAGCGCGATGGGGAGTTGGTCGCCCGAAACGGCTTGGCCGATTGGGCGCAGGCGCTGGGTGCTTTGTACGGGCTGCCCGTTGAGGCAGGTGCATCGCCAGCAGCACTGCGAAAGCTGCTCGCACGCCAAGCGCTAACCAGCGATTTGATGGAGACGCTCGGCGCGGACGTGCCGGAAGCTTTGCATCGCCTTGTCACGGTGGCCGACTCGCTGCTGGCGCGGCGCGGGGCGGAACTGGCGAGGGCGTGGCGGAACCGGAGGGACCTCGCGGCCAGCTATCCGGCGGTGTCCGCCGAAGTGGGGACGTCGCTGCACCTCGATTCCATTGATTTCACCGATGCCGTCCTGGAACGCACCGAGACGTTCTTGTCGCTCGAACAGCGCCTGCTTCGACGAGTGGCCGCGAAGGTAGTCGCTGACCCTGGCGCTGCCCAGATAGCTGAGACACGGCAGCGCGGTTTCTGGGCCGAGCAGGACACAGAGTTACAGGCCGAGTGGGCACTGGTGTCGCAGGCGGGCCAACTGCTGGCGCGTGCTGCACAGGTCGAGAAGGATCGGAAGGCGCGGGCGTTTTCCTGGGCGGAAATCATCGAACGCTACACCGGCGAGGCGAACTGGGCGGAACTTGATACGCTTCACCGGCGGCTGGAGCGCCGGGCGAGCAGCCTGGAATTCGCTCTCGCGACGCCGGCTGTCGAAGTGGAGCGACTCGTCCACGCCGTTCGGCGTCGTCATCAGGATGTTTCGGGAGCGCTCGCCGAACAGTTCGTGCGGGCCTGGCGCGCCGAGGGCTTCGCGGCTTGTGGTCATGTCCGGCAGACGGAGATCTTCGAGCATTACGTCGCGCCAGAGACCGCGCACCTCCGCACCGCGTATGTCCTGGTGGACGCACTGCGATGGGAACTAGCTCGGGAGTTGCCGGAAGTGCTGGGCGGCGACTTCGACACGCGAATGGAATTGGTGATCGGGACAGCGCCCAGCATTACGGATGTCGGTATGGTGTCGCTCCTGCCCTCCGCATCGAGCGGACTGCACGTCGGCGGGACGGCCAAGATACAGGTGAGCCTGCACGGCCAGGTACTCAAGAATCGCGCCGACCGAATCGCCTACTTGAAGGAGCGCGCCGGCGTGCCGGTGGTGGACCTGAGACTGGAAGACCCGCGCGGTTTTCGGCGCAAGCTGAAAGACCTGGGTGCGGGACCGGCGCTCGTCGTTGTTACGTCGCGTGAGATTGACCAGAGCGGCGAGGACGAGATGACCGGCGCACGCGAGCACATGGAGCGCGTGTTGACGCACCTGGGGCTGGCGGTGAGAAGGCTGGCCGAGGAAGGCATCGAAAAGTTCGTCATCGCCGCGGATCATGGATACCTGTATGGCGAGGATCTGGCCGAGAGCGAGAAGATCGACCCGCCAGGCGGCAAGACTGTTCTGTGCCACCGGCGCGTTTGGGCTGGCCAAGGCGCCGCAGCTAGCGAGAACTATCTGCTGACGGAAGTGTCGCGATTCGGCGCGGCGTCGGATTTGGAAATGGCAGTGCCGTGGAACCTGGCTGGCTTCCGCACTTCGGGACCAACGGCCTACTTTCACGGTGGACTGTCGCCGCAGGAGATCCTGCTGCCAGTGATGGTCGTTACGCCTAAGGTAACTGGCGCCGTCAAGGGCGCGAAGAAACTGGCTTGGGAGGTGTCGCTCGGCAGCACCAAGGTGACGGCGAGATTCCTGAGCGTGCGCATCCAGGCACGTTCCCAGGGCTTGTTTGCCGAATCTTGGCCCGTGGTGCGCGTCGAGGTTCGCGCGGCGGGGGAGGTCTGCGCAATCCCGGTGAGCGGGTCCTACGGGTTCCAGGAGGCGACCGGCGCGGTGGCGTTGCGGTCGCTAGAAACCGAGCCCGCCATGACGGAAGTCAATACCGTTGCACTGATGTTGACCGGCAAGGCTCCTTCACGAGGAACCTTGAGCATCCATGTGGTGGATGCGGCGACGGGTGTGGAGTTGAAGAAGATCGAGAACGTGGAGGTTTCGCTTGCCATCTGATGCCGAACCGCTGGACGCCTTGGACCAGAAGGTCAGCCAGGTTTTTGCCGGGAAAGTGGTCCGTAAGGAGTTGGTGCGCAAGCTGAAGTTCGGCTCGACCGTGCCGGTCTATGTGCTGGAGTATCTGCTGGGGAAGTACTGCGCCACCAACGATCCGTTGGCCGTGGAAGCGGGGCTAAAGATCGTCAACTCAACGCTGACCGAGAACTTCGTGCGGCCGGATGAGGCGAACCGTGTGCAGTCGATGGTGAAAGAAAAGGGCCGCTACACGCTGATCGACAAGGTGAAGGTCCGCTATCTCTCGGACGACGACAAGTACTGGGCCGAGATCGTCAATTTCGGGCACAAGTTCGTGCATGTGCCAGACAGGTACGTGCGGCAGTTCGATAGGCTGCTGGTGGATGGCGTCTGGTGTGAGGTGGAGCTTCGGCACGAGTATGACGATCAGGCGTCGGGGAAGCGGAGTCCGTTTTGGATTGAAGAACTGCGGCCGATTCAGGTGGCGGCCTTCGACCTGAACGAATATGCAGAAGCGCGACGGGGTTTCACTACGGATGAATGGATCGATCTTCTGATCCGGACTGTCGGGCTGGAGCCGACGGGTATGGAGAAGCGGCTCAAGCTGCTGTATCTCCTGCGGTTGGTCCCGCTAGCCGAGCCGAACTACAACCTGGTGGAACTCGGCCCGCGTGAAACCGGGAAGAGCTTCGGGTATCAGCAGCTTTCACCGTATGGAATCCTGCTGACCGGACCGACGACGGTGGCGAATCTGTTCTACAACATCGCCACCGGGAAGATCGGGCTGGTAGGCCTGTGGGACGCTGTGGCGTTCGACGAGGTGGCGGATCTCCAGAAGATGCCCAAGGAGGTCGTGACCACGCTGAAGACCTACTGCGAGTCGGGGACTTTTGCGCGCGGCAAGGAGCAGTTGTCCGGCACGGCTTCCATCGCCATGTTCGGCAACACGAATCAACCGGTGGAGGTGATGGTGCGGTCGTCGCACCTGTTCGCTTCGATGCCCGAAGTCATTCGTGAGGACACGGCGTTCCTGGATCGAATCCACTTCTACATCCCTGGTTGGGAGATCCCAAAGATGCAGATGGCCATGTTTACCAGTGGCTATGGCTTCGTGGTGGACTACCTGGCGGAAGCCCTTCGTGAGATGCGCCGGCGGAACTACACGGAAATCATCGACCGTGACTTCGCTCTGGGCTCGCAGTTGAAGAGCCGCGACGTCAAGGCGGTGCGGAAGACCGTGGCCGGCCTGATGAAATTGCTCCACCCGCACGGCGAGGTGGCCAAGGAAGAACTGCGGGAAATGCTGGAACTGGCCATGGAAGGCCGGCGCCGGGTAAAAGAGCAGCTCAAGAAACTGGGTTCCTTCGAGTTCTTCCAAACTTCGTTCAGCTACATCGACAAGGAAACAGGCGAGGAGAGGTATGTCGGTGTGCCGGAGGAGGGTGGCCGGAATGTGATTGCGAGCGACCCGCTTGAGCCGGGCTCGGTGTACGCCGCCAGCGTTGACGACCAGGGCAAGGTGGGCCTGTGCCGTATTGAGGTCGGCTGCGCGACCGGCACCGGCAAGCTGAAGCTGGCGGGCGGCATCGAGGGCACCATGAAGGAGTCCATCCACCGGGCGTTCGGCTACTTGCAGGGCGGAAAAGTGAAATTGGGCATCGCGCGAGATTTCGAGACGACGGACTTCCACGTCGAAGCCATCGATCTGCTTCAGAACCGCGTCGCCTGCGAATGCGGAGTGGCGCTCATCGTCGCCATCATCTCGGCGATCAAGCGAATTTCGGTGCAGCCTGCATTGGTAATCCTCGGCGACATCAGTATCCAGGGGAACCTGAAGGGCGTTCGAACGCTGGTCGAGCCCTGCCAGTTAGCGATGGAGAACGGGGCGCGCCGGGCGCTCATACCAATTGAGAACCGCAGGCAGTTTCTCGAGGTGTCCGGCGACGTCGCGGAGCGGTTGGACCCCATCTTCTACGGCGACGCGCCGGTGGCGGCAAACAAGGCGTTGGGCATCACGTAGGGGTTCTTTGAACATGAAAGGCTAGGACGGAGGAAGTGTCGATGTCAGGTCTTCAAGGAGGATGGCTGCAGCAACTCGTGGCGTCTCTGCCGCAGTCCCCGAGCAAGTGGACGAATCGCTACCTTACGGACATCATCACTCGGGCAAACAAGCGAATAGGGGTTCTGGAAGACAGGTTGAACGGCATCACACAGGGGCGTGTAATGCCGGACCTCGATCAGGTGACGATTGGGAGTGGAAAGCAGTTTCAACTCGCCGTCCTCTTCCTGGATATTTGCTCGTTCTCGACGCGGCCCAATTGGACGATGGAGCAACAAAAGTCCGTGCTCATCCTGATGAACATCTTCATGGCGGAAATGCTCAATGTAGTTCGGGACTTTGGTGGGACCTACGAGAAGAACACCGGAGACGGCTTGATGGCCTACTTCGGTGACGGGCAAACAACGGAGGCGAATCGAGTCAAACCAGCCGCGGAGGCGGCCGTCGTCATGCATTATGTCAACGACAGTCTGATCAGCCCCTGGCTGAAAAACCAAGGCATCGAGCCTGTGCGGTTCAGAGTGGGCATCGACTTGGGCCCGGTAACAATCGCCCGCGTCGGCTTGCGCGGCGAGATGAGTAGTGTCGTGGCGGTTGGCACCCCCGCCAACATCGCGTGCAAACTGATGAATCTGATTCCCCAGGGTGGCATTTGCATCGGCGACGATGTCTATCGGAACCTGCCGAACAACTGGGCGTCAAGCTGTAAGCGCTGCGAATCATCCACTGGGTTCGTTTACACCGCGACTCAGGCACCCTACATTGCATGGGAATTGAACCACCGCCAAGTCCCGAAGTGCCCGTGGAAGCCAAACTAATCGAGCCCGCAACGCCCCTCGCGCGCGGTGCCGCGGACCCTCCCGAAGCTCGCAGCTCTGTAACTCATGAATCGGCCCACTCTCGACCACCTGAGATCAAGCCCCAAGGCTCACGGCAGGAGTTTCTCTGGAGGACCCACAGCTACATCAACGAGTACATCCGCTTCTCTGATACGAAAGCGGGTTTCGTGATCACTCTATCCGGCGCGCTCCTGGGATTGCTGTACTCGACGAAAGCCCACGACCTCTTCGTCAAGTCCGGTGCCGGAGCGTGGTCCTGGCGGAACTGGAGCAGCTTTGCTTCATTTTCCCTGCTGGTGGTAGCGGTGCTGCTCGGGGTCTGGGCAATCAGACCCCGGCTCTGGAGCCACCAGCACCGTGCATTCATCTTTTGGGGTGGGATAGCCAAGTACCCGAGTCGTGAGGCTTTCAGTTCGGAGTTTAGCCAATTGTCCGACGACCGCCTTGCAGAGCACCTGGCACGCCACGTCTTTGAACTGTCCGCCGTGTGCGCCTCGAAGTACTTCTGGGTGTCAGTGTCTATCCTCACAGCGGTTCTCGGGGGCCTCCTGGCCGCGGTGGTTGCTGTGATGAGTCCGACGCGCTGATGCTGGCCTGCAAACGAAGGGTGGGAGGTCACCACCTCCCGTATTTTCTTTTCGATAGGAAGCTGCACGCTCCTCAAGCGATCTTGACCAGATTGAGGTGTTGGCTCCGTTTCGCCGCTTTCGCCCGCCGGCCCTGAATCCGGCGCGTCAGTTCCTCCTGCCGCTTCAACTGGACGATGGTGTACTCCTCGGTGATCTTCGTGTTGGCGTGACCGGCGATCTTGCTGGTCTCAATGCTGCTGCCGCCGACTTCCTGCCGCCACGTGATGTTGGCGCGGCGTAGGGAGTGGGGTCCGAAGCCAGGGAAGTCGCAGCCTTCGGCGTCCGCCGCCCTCTTCAGGGCCTGCCGGACGCCGGAGTCCCACATCGGCTCCTTCAGGTTGTCGGCTTGCGGGAAGACCCACGCTTCCGGGCCGCGATGCTTCAGTCCGCCGATCCACGCCTTATAGCGCGGGCCCAGGCTGCCCAGCGCCAGCACACGCTTACTCTTGGCGGTCTTCGGTTCGTCGATGTCGCCGCGCCAGTTCCGTTGGTCGATTCGGATGCAGCCCTTGTCGAAGTCGACGTGCTTCACCTTCAGGCCGGTCACTTCGGAAATGCGCGTCCCGGTATCGAGGCAAGTCTCGCAGATCAGCAGGTTCGGGTCTTCGAGGCGCGCCAGCACGCGCGCCGTCTGGTCCTCGTCGAGGATGCGCTTCTCGCGGACCTCCCACTTCTTGGGGAGTTTCACGCGCCCGATCGGATTCGCGAACGTCTCCGGCAGGAGTTCCCACTCCTGCGCCTTCGTGATCACACCGCTCATGATGCCGCGCAGGTCGGACATGTGGTGCCAGGACGTGCAGTGTCTTGCAGCCAGTCGATCACTTCCTTCGCGCGGAACTCTCGGAGGCGCGTGTCCTTCCACCTCGGGAGGATGTACCTGTCGATCTGGAAAATGTACTTGGCTCTGGTGGGCGCGGCCAGCAGCGCCTTGCCGCCGACCGACTTCTCCACGAAGTCGCTGCGCCACATCTGCGCCAACCTGCCGAAGATGATCGCGCCGGGTTCGGACTCCGGTGCCGGCGCGGCGACTGCGGCGACCGCCGCGGTTGCTGCCTCCGGCCGCGTGGGCGCGGCGTTCAGATCCACCAGGAACTTGTCGCGCTCCCCTTCAGCCTGCTTTCTCGTTATCGCGTTCGGCCCCTTGCTCGGTCCCACGATCCGGCGCTTCCGGGTGCTCTTCACCGAGCCATCCGGACGGGGTTCGTCGTGCCAGTAGCGGAAGAACCAGTACGGCGTCTTCCAGTCCTTGCACTCGTTGATCTTCGGGTGCTGCACTCTTTGTTTCAAGCGGTCTCCCGTCAATAGCGCCCGAAGGGTACCTTCGTGGGATAGCATAAGCAAGGTCAGTATTTTCAATCAGATGCCGATGGCCATACCGCCTGCGCGCTGGCAAATGTAGAGCGTTTCCCGCGCCCGCGTCGCCCCCACGTAGAAGACCCGGATCACGGAGTCGTGCGGCGCGCCGTCGCGCCGATATTGGGCGTCTCCCGCCTGGCTCAGATCCGGGAAAAGGTAGACCACGTCTGCCTGGCCACCTTTGACGGAGTGGATGGTTCCGACCACCACGCGCGGCGTCTCGAACAGTGCCCGGGCCCCGCGTCTGGCAGCGATCTCGACCGGGAACTGCACCCGCTGATGCACGTCGGCGGTGACGCGCGACCGCCACCAGTCGAGCAGGTCGCCCGATCCGCGCCCGTACGCCGCCACCAGGGATTCGAGCGCACCCGTCTCGAAGATCTCCTCGAGGCGTTCGTAGGTTGCTTCGTTCTCTGCGCTGCAAGCCGGCGGCGTGATAGACGGGAATCAAGGCATTCATGTTCTTGGACACACGTGGAGCAGCAAGAAAAGCTGCGAGAAGGGATTAACGAGCGTCCCGACGCTCGGGGAACGCTTCGCGAGCGTTCTACTGATGCTTATCATTCAGCGAGTTCAGTCGTCAACAGAAAAGGAGGTCTCTTGCCCGGCTCTTGTTGAATGGCGCGGAAGGGCGGGGTGTGGCGAAGACTTACCGCGCTTTCCGCGCTTATGGCGCACCTGCCGCTGTGTGCAGGCGCTCCCGAATCCGGCGTGTGAGTTCTTCTTGCCGAGTGAGTTGGATCTTCGTCGGTTCATCCTGATCGTGCTGCAACCGGAGAATTTGCGAAGACTCGATGCTTGAAGCACCGAAGCACCGACTTCCTGTCCCGCGTGATATTTAGGGGTTCGGGCGTAATCGCGCGACGCAACGGTTTCCTGACGCCCACTTGTTCCTGGGCCAGTTCCTGGCTCACCATTCGCGACGCACTGGGGGGAAACTGGGGGTACCCCGAAGGACAAGGATGGGGAAATTCGGGTAAGGACGGGTAAATTTTGATTTCAGCCGTTGCGTGGGCGCAACGCCACAACTGGCGTGTTTTGCAGAGGATACGTTGGAAATAAAGGACTTATTTTGGCTCCCCGACTGCAATTCAGGTACGAACAAGCGTTTGGAGAATCCAGACAGAGCAGCTTTCTCCCGGTGTTAACCAAGATTCGATTTTCGGAGGGGCGGCCGGTTGTTCCATGCGCTTTCTCAGTGCTCGTGCGGATCCGGATGGCTCCCAACCTGGACGCATTTAGGTCCGCTCGAAACAGCACAACGACTTTTGTGCCAATGGCATCGGAACAAAATCGACGTACCCATTCAAACCGGGCCGGCGTCCAGCTTGGGAAAACGCTCGTAGCTCGTGTACTGAGTGTCACTGTCTGAGTCTGGGAGGGTTGAAGCCCTCGCCTTTCAGGCGACGGCTTCAGCGAGCGCGCCGCGGGATACGCTAAAGGGATGCCAGAGTATCGACACGGCGCGCATACGGTATTCGAAATCCACCTACACTTGGTGTGGACAACGAAGTATCGAAAGCCTGCGTTGACCGGAGAAATAGCTTTGCGGGTGCGAGATATAAAATCCGGCCTCGTCCGAGGAATTCGTGGGTGATTTTGACCGCCGAGGCATCCCCGAACCATCGCCAACCCGCTGCCAGATGGGGTCTCCAGCGATTGTTGGTCTCGCCGAAATGCTGTCTTCTTTTCGTAGCCAGTTTTCTTGATCGTGGTTGTAGCGTCTTGGACGGCTCTCGCGGTGATTCAAGTGCGGCGGTGTCGCAGTCGATTGCATTGCCCGCCGATGACGCCAAGAGCCCGCTGGACAGTGCGATGGCGATCTTCGAGGGTCCCGTGCAGGTGCCGGCTGGAAGGCGCCGTCATTCCGACTCGCATGCAGAGTTGACCAGCGGTTCTGCTTCAAGCTACCCACGAATTCCTCGGAGGACCCATAATCCGAGACATCTGCGGGCAGCACGAGGTGAAGATCATGAAGGGGCCCGTGTCAAAGGATCATGTGCATTTGTTCGTATCGATCCCGCCGCAGGTAACGATTAGCCGATTGGTACAGTGGCTAAAAGGGAAGACGGCGCACCATCTGTTGGCGGAGTACTCGCATCTGAAGAAGCAGTTTTGGGGACGGCATTTGTGGGCGCGGGGCTACTTCTGCTGTAGTTCGGGGAACGTGACCGACGAGGTGATCGCGAAATACATTGCCGAGCAGAACCTGAATCAGGACGAGGACTTCAAAGTAGACGGTTGAGTCCGTCTACTTCTTGAAGCCCGCTTGGTGCGGGAAACATCATGCCGGCCTTTGGCCGGAACAGGGCTTACAGCCCGTTACTACAGCCACCGCCTTCAGGCGGTGGGGTTCACGAGTTTCCTGAGACGTACTGAACTGCACGCCGTTTCCCCAGTATCCGCGAAATGGTCGCGAATGGCGTCACAGCGGCGTCACGGCCAGCGACGACTTGTTGCTCATCCGCTTTCTTGGTCAGGCGGTTTCCTCGAGTTGAGACGGCCCAATCCCGGGTCCCGGGTCTTTACTGGCTGCTGGAACAAGACAAATCCTGAGCGGGTGTTAACGATCACCAGAAAACAGATCGTCATTGATCGTCACAACTGCGGAGGATTTTATGGGATGGAAAGACTCTTCGTACGTGGTCACCCCCCGGCCCGCCTTCCTCGGATGCTCGCGAGGCTAGCCAATGCGCGTTTCCGGGCCTCGGCATGATCTATAATCGGACGCGGGTATGTTCGTCCTAGCTCCACCTTCGCTTCCGCAAGAACGGAAAGGGGCGCCTTCCAAGGCTTGTGCAGCCATTCGTTCGGCAGGTCCTTCAACTCCGGAACCCAGCGGCGGACATAGGTGCCGGTGGGATCGACTTTCTCACCCTGAATGACCGGATTGAAGATCCTGAAATAAGGTGCCGCATCCGCGCCGCAGCCCGCCACCCACTGCCATCCCAATGTGTTGTTGGCTAGATCGGCATCCACCAGCGTTTCCCAAAACCAAGCAGCACCTTCCTGCCAGCCGATCAACAGGTGCTTCACCAAGAATGAAGCGGCGACCATCCGAACGCGATTGTGCATCCAGCGTGTATGCCGCAACTCACGCATTCCGGCATCCACTAACGGGTAGCCTGTCTTGCCCAGTGTCCACGCGCGCAGAGTCCTTGTATCCGTCCGCCAAGGGAAAGCGACAAACTCACGTCGGAGGGGCTGTTCAAGGGATTCGGGATGGTGGTAAAGCAAATGCTGGGCAAACTCACGCCACCCAATTTGCCGCAGATAGGCGTCGCTCGTCACTCGACTGGCGGCAACTCCATTCTTCTTCATTCCGAGAACTGCGCGCCAAACTTGACCTGGACTGATTTCACCGAAATGCAGGTGCGGAGAGAGCCTCGACGTGCCCGCGACGCCAGGAAGATCGCGACCCGCCGCATAGTCTTCGAGGGCGTCTTCCTGAAACCGTTCCAGTTGCCTCTTGGCTCCAGATTCACCCGGCTGCCAAGTCTCCGCGAGGCCGTCCGCCCAATCCGTCGCAGGAGCTAGTCCAAGCTCCGGCAGATCAATGGAGCGAGGCCAGCTAACAGGCGACACCAGTCTGTCTGGCGCGTTCTTGGACGGTGGAGCGACAGATTGGCTGAGACAGGCGCGCCAAAACGCGGTGAAGACTAGAAAGTGCTTGCCGCTGGCGCTTTGAATCTGCTCGGGTTCAAAAAGCAAACTGCCATTGAAGCTGGCCGCTGTGACGCCGCGATTTCGGAAAATGGACTTCAACTTGCCATCTCGTTCGAGCGCCATAGGCTCATAGCGGCGATTCCAGAACACCGCGCCCGCGCCAGTTTCCTCCAGCAGTTCCGCGAACGCTTGGATCGCAGGACCACGGCGAATGGTGAGCCGCGAACCGCGCTCTTCAAGCTCCGCGCTGAGCGCTGCAAGGGAGTGGTTCAGCCACCACTTCGAGGCTGCTCCTAAACGCCAGGAATCTTCTTCCTCCGGCGCCCAGATAAACACCGGGACTACTGGAACACCCAGCGCCAGCGCGGCAGCAAGAGCCGGATTGTCTGACAGCCGAAGGTCTTGACCAAACCAAACGATAGAGGGGGATCCCGTCATGATTCGGGAACCCCCTTCGGGCTGAGTTGGACTTTCCTTTTCAGCCTGCGCACGCAAGGCAACAGCGCCACGTAGAGAACGGCACAAGCCACAATCCCGGCCGCCAGCCAGGCAACCAATGCATGCATGGTAACAACCCACAGAGTCCGGATCGCGTGCACAAGGCCCAACTCGATAAGCTCCTTGACTTCGGCGAGCGAAGACACAGGAACGTCTGAGCCGAAGACCCATGTCCCCATCCGGTAAAAAGGAATCAGCAGCGCAAATTGGAGCGGATAAACGGCGCCGTTGACGATTTGGATGGCGGGCAGGTTAAGGCGTAGCGCGACCGCCGCCAGAGTACACAGCAGTATGGTGGACCCAAGCACCGGCGCGACACCAAGAACGACTCCCAGCGCGATCGTCAACGCGATCTTCTCCGGTGACAACCCTTGCCGGAGAAGGTCGACAATGGGCTTCACCGCGGCTGGATAGGTGGCCGGCATCGAGGGCACCTTAGAATCTCCAATCCATGCCAATCAGAGGGAAAACGCCGATCTGCTCGTTGATTTGAGGCTCGTTGCGGCTCCGGTTCCACGTATAGCCGGCAATATTCTTTCGGCCAACAACATTTTGCGCCCCCACAAATACGCGCACCGGGTTGTCGTGGAAAGAAAACACCCTATCGACGCGAACGTCAAATCGCATGTAATCCGGCAACCGGGCGGCGTTCACCAGATTTAGATCAAAGACGCCTCGCCGTTGCGCGACAGAGGCGACGCGATCGAAAGGAGTATAGGGGCGTCCAGACAAATAGGAGGTCCGTGCGGCAAACTCCCATTTCGCATTCCAGCGGTAGCCTCCGGTGACGTTGAAAATTCTGGGGTAGTTGAACGTTGCCGCCCTCTGCGTGCCGTCTAGCCCAGCGTGCGTCGCGGAGGCGAACGACGCGTTGGCTTGCCCATACCATTTTGAAGTGAATTTCTTTTCCGCGAAGACTTCAAAGCCCTGGGCCCGGCCCCGCCCGGCGCTGGTGAGAGGAAATAGAATATCTCGAACGTTGAAGGTGTCCCCGAGGTTGGCAAGCGACAACTGCGGAAATTGAGTCGCCACTGGATAGTCCTTGTAGACCTTGCGGTATATCTCCACTGAAAAGCGAAGGCTATCGGAGGCAACATACGATAGGCCCGTGACGTAGTGATTCGCCCGGAAGGGGATCGCCCCGCGATTCTGAGGAAACGCGGCCAGGAACAGGAAATAGGGCTGCTGGTAGTAATCGCCGTAGCTGGCGCGCCAGGAGAGTTTCCGGGAAAGTTGAAAACTCACTCCCGCGCGCGGGCTGAATCGTGTGGCTTGCAGATAGCCGTACCGGTCCACGCGCCCGCCCCAGGTCACATTCAGCCGCTTCCCGAAATTTCGCGTGCTCTGAAAATATGCACCGGTTTGTGTGGCGTTCAAGTCACGCCGCAGTGAGAATGGGTTCAAATCGCGCCGCAGAGAATACGGCGAATCTGTACCGAAGGGTGAATCGGTGTTGTATTGGATCTGGAAGAACTTGGCGCTTCCTCCCGCCTGAACCTTACCGGCGAGCGGGACATAAAACGTAAGATCGTACTTCACCGTGCCTTCGCCTTCGCGGGAATTTTCGGAAAACACCAGCGGACTACTTGCGATCAGAGCGTCGATACTGGCCGCCGGCGTCAGCAGCCTGCCTCTAACCAGATCTTTGATCCCATCCGTCACACGCGCCTGCGAATAGGTGACTCCCAGCAGCCCCACTCCGCGCGTCCCAAGCAACCGCTGCCAGTTAAAGCCAGTCGCGTTCCGCCAGCCGCTGTAGCGGATATCGAAGTTCGAGACTTCTTCGTCGTTCTTGTTCCCCTCTTTGGCGCCCAGCCGAATGCTGTCCACCGCAGCCAGGCTCGCGACCCACACCCGATCCCGCGGCGTCAGATCGTACAGGGCCTTGCCGTTAAACGTAGATGTCTTCGGGACTCCGCCAAAGCCAACGTCCTTGGTAAAAAAGTCCAGAAAGCTGCGCCTCACCGAAACCACCCAGGAGCCCTTACCTTTGCGAATCGGCCCTTCCAGAATGGTCCCCACGCCGGCGAAACCCAGCGTCAAACGGCCCTGGATCCTTTCCCTGTTGCCCTCCCGCTGCGTCACTTGCAACACGCTGGAGGTTCGATTGATAAACGGCGCCGGATAACCGCCGGTCAAAAAGGTGACGTCCTGGATCAAGCCGGCATCCAAAATTCCTACCGTGCCGCCGGCCGACGCGAAGTTCGCGAAGGTGTTGATGTTCGGCACTTCGATGTTGTCCACGATGAACAGGTTCTCCAGTGGACTGCCACCGCGCACGATAATGTCGTTGCGGAAATCGTCCGCGCCGATCACCACCCCAGGCAACAACTGGACATACCGGGACACGTCTTGCAAGGCGCCCGCGCTTTGAAATACTTCCCGCGATTGGATGAGGTAGCCGGAGTTCTTGATCTCTTCGGGTTCAATAAAGACCGCCTCCGTTACGGTGACCGATTGCACGCCGGCATTCAAATTCGGTAGTTCGACTTCGATGTTCGCGTCCAACCCGGCGCGAACTTCGACATCGCTGCTGACCAGCGTGCCTGTCCCGATCACCGAGAACACAAGCCGCACTCGTCCCGGACGAAGCTCGGGTAGCACGAACTGGCCGGTCTCATTCGATGTCCCGCATCGTTCAGTGTCGGCAACGCAAGCTCGCACACCAGCGACAGGCACTTTGGCGCTATCCCGGACCACACCCCGGACCGTCCCACTCCCCGCCGTATCCTGGCCCGCTATGGAAAGTGCCCACAGAAACAGTAATGCACTTACCCTAAAAATCATTCAGAAAGTTCTCCAAGGATTCCAGCTTTTCTTGGCTGAAGACGCCTTCCGTTCGCCACAGAACTTTGCCATTCTTGTTCACCACCAGAATGTAGATCCGATCTTCAGAAGAAATCTCCAGCGTTTTCAGGAACGGTTTCTTGTCGAGGTACAGCGTGATCGTGCGCGCCCGCTGTTCCTTATCGGGGATGCCGCCGCGCATACCGTTATCGATGATCCAGCGCAGAAGCGAGTTTGATCGTGAGATCACCGGGATCTCGTAGTAGGCAAGCTTGGGATGCGCTTTGACCAGCGCAGGAAGTAGAGGCAGCCAGGTATCGATGTCGCTTTGCTGTTCTCGCTGGAAAGCGACCAACAGTACATTCATCTCACCGGCTAGGCCACCCGGCAGTTGGATCTTCCGCTTGTTCAAGTCCGAAGCTTCCAGAGAGGGCCATACTGGATTGCCGGCCGCAAAATGTGGTTGAGTCCAGAACACTATGCAAAGGGTCACGCCGATTGCCCTGAAGTTCACGCGGATGCTCCCGGCGAACGCCCGGTGTGCCGTTCCATTCGGTCGCGCAAAGTTCTCCGGGCACGGTTCAGCCGGCTCTTAAGGGCGGGCTCGGAAATTCCCAGATGTGCGGCCGCCTCTTCGGCGGGAAGCTGCCGCAGATCCCTGAGGACCAGAACCTCTCGCAACAGTGGCGGCAGTCTCTGCACTTCGGTTCTAAGATGCCCGCTGAGTTGGTTCTGGCTAAACTCCACGTCCGGGCCTGGCTCGGGACCGGCCAACTCACGTGTACGGCCATCTTCATCCGGTTCGTCCAATGAAGTGAGCGTCGCGCGGCGGGACTTCCGCAGACTCATCAGGCTTTGGTTGTGGACGATGGTGCGAAACCACGTCGAGAATTTGGACTCGGCTTTGAAGAGCGGGAGGCTGACCCATGCCTTTAGAAACGAAGTCTGCACTTCGTCCTCCGCCTCTTGCCGATTCTTCAGGATGGAAAGCGCCAAACGAAACGAAGTCGAGGCGTTGCGCTGCATCAGCTCGGCGAACGCATCTTGATTTCGTTCCTGCGCGAGGCGCACCAACTCCGCTTCACTCGCTTCCTTGAGGGGACGGAATTCCATCACGAGCCGGACTCCAACAGGGATTCGTACCGCGGACGGTCGGCGGCGCTGTGGTGGCGGAAGTAGCCGGCGATCACTCCCTTGTCGAGATAGAAGACGCCGGGCATCTGGCGGAAATCGGCGGATACGGAACCGCGGCCGTGTCCGGCAACGACGCCGGCCATGAATCCACGCCACCAGACATTGAACCCCGCGAGTTGGCGAAAGCTACCCTGCTCAAGACCGAACGTTCGGTAAAGGAGTTGACTGGTGTCGCAGATTCTTTCCAGATCCTGCAAAGAGTTCTTGGCGACCAGTTCCCCCATGGCCTGACGATCCGCCATGTGAACCAGAACGATTTTGACTCCCTTGGCTTCGATTCTAGCCCTGGCTAGCGAGATATCGGCGAGGGCTTCGCGGCAAAACGTGCACCCCGCGTGCCGGAGGAACACCAGCAGCAGAGGGGTTTCCTGCGAAAGATCGACGAAGCGGCGTCCGGTGCCGGTGGTGACGTTCTCAAGCAACGCCGCAACCGAGTAAGGGTCAAAATCGGCGACCGCCGAGCGTACGCAAGGATCTTCCGATGTAGTTGCTTGCCTAGCCATGTTGTGTTCTGTTCTCACCTTCCTGCGAACGCTGTCTTTACATCTCTACTGATTCCGGGAAATTCAGCCACGGCGCATTTTGTTTGCTCCAGATCCAAGGATTCTCCGTGCGACATCGCGAGGTTTGCGTTCTTGGTGGGCATAAACTGCACATCGCCGATATGACCTTCGCGGAATGCGCGCTCGCAGTAAGCCAAATAGTAGTCCCACATCCGGCACAATCCTTAATCCCCACTGTTCCACCGGCCGATGCGAAATTCGCAAACGTGTTGATGTTCGGCACTTCGATGTTGTCGACGATGAAAAGATTCTCCAAAGGACTGCCACCGCGAACAATGATGTCGTTCCGGAAATCGGCCGCGCCAATGGCTACACCTGGCAGGGACTGTACGTAGCGCGACACATCTTGCAGCGCCCGGGCGCTCTGGTAGATTTCACGCGACTGAATCAGGAATCCCGAGTTCTTGATTTCCTCCGGCTCGATGAATACCGCATCGGTGACCGTTACCGATTGCACGCCGGCATTCAGGTTCGGCAGCACAATCTCAATGGTCGCTTCCAATCCCGCCCGGACCTCCACGTCACCACTCAGCATCGTCGAGGTCACGGAGACGTATACCTCAAGTTGGTGGACTCCTGGTCGCAAGTCGGGCAAGCGGAAGGTCCCGTTTTCCGGGGTGTTCGCAAAACGCTCGCTGGCCGCGACGCAGGCCCGAACGCCGGATGTAGGACGCCCTTGATCGTCCCGCATGACGCCAATGATCGTCCCGGTGCCGGCGGTGTCCTGGCCCAGGAGCGAAATAGAACAGACGATGAAAGTCAGGATCTTCACGGGCATTGTCATTTTTGCGAGATCAGCATACGGACTTGCGTGGCAAGAGCAACGTACTGAGCCTCCTCAAACGGCCCGCTATGCATCCAAGCGATGGTCCCTTTTTGGTCGAGTACCACTAGATAAGCGGCGTCCTCTGCTTTAACCCCAAGGTGCTGCTTCCAGGGTCCTGTGCCGCCGTAGACTGTGATGACATGCTCGTGATCCGCTTTCGGCGTGCCTCGCCGCATGCCGCCATCTATGAACCACTTTCCCAAGCGGGCCATGCCGCCGATCATCGGTAGTTCGTAGAAGGTGACCTGAGGACTCTTATCGAAGTCCGCTCGAAAACGCTTGGCCCAGGCTTCGACGTCGAATCGCGAGTCATAGCTGAAACCGAACAACAGCAACGCGACACGGCCCGACGCCGCCTTGGGCAAAACGGCCTCACGGCCCGTGAGATACTCGCCCTTCAGATCAGGAAGGCGGTCCCCGACGGTTAAGTCACCCGCTGCGAAAGTCATCATTGAGGTCACCAACGCTGTCAATAGTAGCTTCATACTCTCACTCCAATTTCCTTTGAAACCAGCGGCGATTCATGGGTGCCGGCATCCGTCCACGGCTCGCGCTAAGGAAGGAGTCTCGCTGTCGCTTGTTCGTAGAAAGCTAGCGCGCGCAGGTAGTCTAGATTCGCCGCAACCTGACGCAGTTCCGCGTCCACCGCGGCCTGCTCGCGCAGATTGACGACAAACAACGTGCTGTCGCCCAGCCGGAAGCGCTCACGTTCGGCGTCGGCCAGATCCAGAGCGACGATAACCTCGCGGGCGGCCAGGAGGGTCCTAGCGTGTCCGGCACGAACGGCGCTGGCGGCGTCGCGGACCTCGGCGGTCACTTGGTCGCGCGCGAACTGTTCGCGCTGGGTAAGCTGACGATGTTTGGCAGTGGCCTGTTGCAATTTCCCTTCGGCGGCGCGACGCTGCCACGGTACCTGAAACGTGAGCGTAGCTTTCACCTCATTGGGTCCTCGCTTTACGGCCCCGGCTCCGCCTTCTGCTGACACGGCAACGCCTAGATCCAAGGAGGGGCGGGTTTGATTCGCGGCCACATCGATATCGATACGTGTCTGTTGGCGTTGCGCCGCCACCGAGGCGATCTCGGGCCGTTTGGCGAGAGCGCGGCCCAGGTCATCGGTCACCTGCGCTTCGTCCAACAGCTCCGTGACGGGTAGTGCCCGCGGCAACTGCGAGTTCTGCGCAAGGCGCGGCAGTCCGGCGCCATCGCGATAGAACAGGGACAGGGCGATCGCTGTTTGTTGCACGCCCCGCTGAGCCTCCACGATCTGCGCTTCGCGCTGCAGAATCTGACGCTGGTTCTCAGTCACCTCCACTTGCGCGATGGCGCCTGCCGCGGCAGATTCGCGCAGTGCCTGATCGCGTTCCTGGGCCACCCGCAGAAGGTCCTGCGCGATGCTCAGGCGTCGTCCGGCGGCGGACCAATCCCAGAAACGATTCGCGGCCATCTGACGGACCAGCAAGCGCTGCTGATCCACTGTCAGATCCGCGATACGTTGCCCAAGTTCGGTTTGTGCCAGCGCTGCCCGACGTTCATCGATTTCACGTCCGCGCAGAAGCGGCACCTTGATCCCAGTGCGCCATTCGCCCAGATTCCGGGTATCCTCCAAGCCGCGATAGGGTGGGAAATCGCCCGTTCCCAAACGCCAACCTCCGTACACCGATGCGCCCTGCCAGCGCAGGTTTTGGCTGACGCCCAAATCCAGGCGCTGGTTGGGATAGAAGCCGAACTGATCCGCTCCCACCGTTGCGCCTAGCTGAGTGTCGAATTGACCCTGCGCTTGTAGCGCGGCACCGCCTGCGACTTCCCGCTCCAGCAGAGTGGCGAGCAATGGTGGGTAGTTCGCCTCGACGCTGCGCAACACGTCCTCGAGTAATAAGGTCTGCGCTCCCAGCGGTAAGGCCAGGGCACAGACCCATAGGATGGGACGCATCACTTCTTCTCCTTCGGCTCGGCGAGAACAGAACCTTTCGGACTGGTCGGCGGGAAGCCATTAAACTGCCGCCACAACTCGAACCACAAAGGCACCTGCCTGAGCAGGACCCAGCCGTTTGTGCGCACGCCCTGGCGAAGGTACTGGCTCGGGGGCCACGCCTCATCCTTCTGATCCGGGGCCACCAGTAAGCGGAACTTTCCCGTTCCGTCGTCGGTGGCGTCCAGGAGCAGAATACGTCCGCCAAAAGTTCCCACAGCCACCGAAGGCCAACCCACGAATTGAATCGCGGGCCAACCCTCAAACTGCAACCGCACTGGATCGCCCGTGTGCAACAGAGGCATGTCATTGCCATTGACCCACAACTCCGCCACTTTCTGATCGGACTCGGGCACCAGCACCACCAACGGTTGCCCGGCCTTGAGAACTTCGCTTCCGGGCTGGGCCAGCAGCCGCAAGATCACGCCATCGCGCGGAGCCCTTACATCCTGCGTGGTCTGCCGCGCCAGGCGGGTTTCGATAGGCCGCAGCGCCGCAGTCGCCGACGCGCGTGTTGCATTTGCGTCATTGATCAGTGCTTTGTAGTCGGCTTCCACTTTCATGCGATCCGAGCCGGTGGCGGATTCATCGTTACGGGCGGCATTCAGTGCAGCCTGTGACCGGGCAACTTCAGCGATGGCACGATCCAGGTCCGCCTGCGCCAGTTCCACACTGCGCGTGGCTGTGAGGCCCCGCGCGTGCAGCTGTGTTTGACGGTCCAGATTTTGGCGAGCAGCCACCAGCGTGGCGTTGGCCGCATCCAGACCGCGTTCCGCCGCAGATCTGCGCTCCGCCGCCATGCCGATGCGCGAATCGGCCGCTGCCAGGGCATTTTCCCTCGAAGCTTGCAGGCCGCCGATCCGGTCTCCTAATGATTGTTCCCGCTCGCGTGCAGAAAACAGCTCGCTTTCGAGTCTCTCGGCAACGTGGGGATCGTTATCGGAGATCTCCACAATCATGTCTCCCGCCTTCACGCGCGTGCCTTCCACCACGTACCAGCGGGCCACCCGACCGTCAACGGGCGAGGAGAGCGTTTGTTGCCGCTCAATGGGCGTCATCGCGATCACGCGGCCGTTGCCGGAGATGTTTTGCTGCCATGGCATGGATGCGAGGCCCGCGATTAACAGCAGAAATCCGAAGAAGATCACATACGCGACCAATCGTGCCGACGCAGGTACGCGGACGCGTTCCATGGAAGGCAAATCGCCCCATACTGGCTTCGGAGCACTCATTGCCGCACCTCTCTTGCGACTCCCGAAGGCATGTTCACAACCCTGTTGCAGCGCGCAAGCACGTCCGCACGCGAGCTGACCACCGCCAGCGTCCACGGCTGCCCCGGCGCGAAGATTGCGTCTATGAGGATGTCACGCTCGGCTGCGTCCATCAAGTGGTCAAGCGTTTCATCCAGAATCAGCAGTCTCGGCCTGCCTAACACTGCGCGCGTGAGCATGAGCACCTGGGCTTGCCCATTGGACAGCGGAGCGCCGCCAGTCGCGAGCATGGTATTCAGCCCCTCCGGCATGTTCTGGATGCCGTCCCAAATACCGAACCGCCGCAGCGTGTCTTCCACTTCGCGCATAGCAATGTGCTCGCGGCCGACCCGAATATTTTCAAGCACGGTACCGTGGAAGATTTCGATGCCGCGCACCAACTGCGCCGTGGAACGTAACTCAGCGAGACGGAACTGCCGGATATCGCGGCCGTCCGCTTCCACCGTCCAACCCGCCGGGTCCCGCAGCCCGAACATCGCGTCGGTGAGCAGGGTCTTACCTGATCCGCTGACGCCGTCTATGCCCACGCGGTCACCGGGCTTGAGTGAGATCTCGAAGTTCGCGTTTTGCACGCGGACTTCCATCGGTGCATCCTGGTTGTGTGGCGTTTCCGAACCCTCGGGCTCCACGGGGAGGTCCGTGAGCATTCCCAGCTTGTCCACGGAGGCAAGTAGGTCGTAGTAGCTTTCCAGATGTTTCGCCATCTTAGCGATACCGGCCAGCACAGCGGCCACGACCAATTCGGCTGCCACCAGTTGGCCCAGCGTCAGTTGGCGGTTTATGACCAGCAATCCTCCGACTCCCAGCAAACCCGCGCCTGCCAGTGCTTGCACCGCGAGCGATCCCCCAAATTGACGCAGCAGAATACGGAAGTGTTTGGAACGGTAGTCCAAGTAGTGCGAGACCAATTCGTCCGTGCGCGAGAAGGCCCACTGCGATTCCTGAGCCCCCCGGAAGGAGCGGGAGTTGCGCGCCAGTTCCTCCAACCAAGCCACCAAAGCGTACTTCGCCTTCGATTCACCGATTGCGCTGGCCGTTGCACCCAGCCCGAAGGGGAAGATCAGCACCAACAAAGCGATGAGCAGCATGGCATCAAAGGCAAGTAGCCAAGGATGGTACAGACCGAGCAACAACATCCCAGCCGCTGTTTGCATCACTACGCTCAAGCCATCCACTAGCAGCGTCGCCGCAGCTTTTTGCAAGCCTACGACTTCGAGAAATCGGTTCACCACCTCCGGTCCATTGCGCATCTGCAGCACATCTACGCGCGCCCGAAGGAGCCGGTTGACCGATTCCGATGCGATCCGGACGAAGACCCGCCGCTGCAATGTCTCGACTATATGGAAACGGAACATCTGTAGAATAGCGGAGAGCACCAGCACTATGCCTACCGCCAACGTCAGAACCAGCAACGGCTGCAGCAGGTTTCCGAAGGCGATGGTGTTGACTACCGACTGTGTGGCTACGGGTAACGCCAGCGTCAGAATGGCGATGGCAATGGAGTAAATCACCGCTGTCCAAAACGTCCGGCTTTCCCGATGCACGAGGGCGTATAAGCGTTGAAACGCACTAGTGTCTAGTTGCATTAGTTCTGGTACTACTGTATGTTGAGTCATGCGCCGAAAGTCCGCGAAATTTCAGCTCAGCGACGAAGAGATGAAGACCTTAGAGGGATGGACCCGCCAAGGCAAGACGGAGCACCGTTTG
>SXGT01421324.1_pt1 | contig 36250 bp, 34 predicted proteins | sample 3176221 | NCBI WGS metagenome assembly SXGT01 (sample SAMN11356862, study PRJNA531348) | freshwater metagenome | isolation source: freshwater sample F1-120 | place: China: Fuxian Lake, Yuxi | collected 2017-12-25 | reverse complement strand
CCATGACGTCGAACTGGCGCGGATTGAGCACGAGCGCGGTGGCGGCCGCGTCCACGATGATGTGCTTCACTTGCACGTCTGGGTACTCTTTCGCGACCTCATCCAAAATTTCGCACCAGAGCACGCTCGATTTGAGCACGTTGTTCTTGTGGACATTGTGCAGCACGCGCTTGCGGCGCATCGCTTCTTTGAAGCCGACGTGCAGGATGCGCGCGATCTGGTGCTCGTCGTAGTCGAGCGACTCACGCACGTAGCGCGTGCCGTCCGCCTTCTTCCCCATCTCCTTCTCGCCGAAGTACAGGCCACCGACGAGTTCGCGGATCATCATCATGTCGATGCCGCCCTCAACGACGCGCCCCTTGAGCGGAGAGAAATGCGCCAGCTCCGCGGGGAGATACACCGGCCGGAAATTCGCATAGGTGTTGTAGCGTCGTCGCAGCGGGAGCAACGCGCCACGCTCGGGCTGTTCATCCACCGGAATCTTCTTGGAATCCTCGAAGCTCAGGCCGATAGGCCCCTTGAGGATTGCGTCGCACTTGTCGCAGACCGCCTTCGTCTCGTCCGGAAACGCGTGGCCGGTGTCGAAGTACGCCCGCCCGCCGAACGGTGCCGGGTGCAGCTCGAACTTCACCCCAGACTGCTCGCCAATCACGCGCAACACGGCCAAGGCCTCGGCCATGATCTCCGGGCCGATACCGTCGCCCTCGAGCACCGCTATTGAATGTGTCTTCGCCATGCCTGATTACTCCTGAAAATCCCGCAAAGAGTAACACATGCCGGGAAGGCCACGCTCCCGCACCGTCGCTGCTCGTCCTATACCTTAGGACTATTGTTGCACTGCCGCTCGAAGTGCGGGTGCGAAACAAGGTCAAGCGGCGGGACGCCGCTTGACCTTAAACGCGCTGGCGCGAGACAAGGATCATTCGTTTGTCTAAAGTAGGAAAAAATTCACGAAAGTGCAACAAGAGCCGCTAACAGATCAAGGAGAAGTGTATCTTGATGGGATCATCCCGGCCTGTGCGCGCTTAGCTCTCGCTTCCGTTACGCAAACACGCCACCGCGATCCGAATCTGGTTGTACGGCACTTCCTCATTCAAGTGGAGGAAAATCGGCTTGAGCGCGCCGGGGCCGACGGCTTTCACCGCGTCGCGAACCCGGTTGAACAATTCCGAATCAATCCAGGGGTATGGGTCGGTAAGTTCACGATCGCGGACGTATTCTTCGAGGTATTGATACATCGTGGACTCCGCGCGGCCGAGGTGTTCAGCGGCCTCGGCGACGGACTGGCCCATTTCGAAAAGCTGGAAGGCGTCCCGCGCGGTCTTGTTTGTCGATTTTTCCCGAGGAGCCGCGGCGCGCGGGGCGGGTGCGGACGATACCGCAACGTCAGCCGCCACGCCCTTCCCCTCGCAGTGCCGCCGAATCTCGGAGACGAATTGATCTCCGAGGTCGTCGCACTTCTTCCGCCCGACACCGTTGACCAGCAGGAACCCATCGAGACTCGTCGGCCGCCGCCGCGCCATGTCGCGCAGCGACGCATCACTGAAAATGACAAAGGCCGGCACGCTGCGTTCGTCGGCGATCGACTTCCGCAGCGTCCGCAGCCGCTCGAAAAGATCGGAATCGACCCCCTCCCAGGATTCACGCTCGCCCGAGGATTTTTTCCGGGCGCTCTGGCGCGTCTCCGCCTGGAGCAGGCGGGGCGTATCGTCTCCTCTCAGCAAGTCCCGGCCAGATGCCGTCACCTGCAAAACATCGAACTCACCGACTTTCTGAAGATAACCCTGCCCCACCAGTTGTTCGATCCAGTCGCGAAGCTGGGTCGCGGGATGCGCAGACAAAATCCCCCAGGTACTGAGTTTGTCGTGCCCCTTGTCGAGCACGCGCTTCTCCTGCGACCCGGAGAGCACGAGCGCGGTGTAGCTCGGCCCGGCCATCTCGCCCAGCCGTGCAACACACGACGAAATCTTCTGCGCGATCTCCAGCGCGCCCGGCATGGTCTCTGCCTCGCCCAGACACATGTCGCATGCGCCGCAGTTCTTCCGCTCGAATTTCTGCCCGAAGTACTCCACCAAGGCCCGGTGCCGGCAATTCGCTGCAGAGCAGTAATTCATCATGTCGTTCAGCTTCTTGAGCGCGACCCGGCCGCCTTCCTCGTTCTCGCCGCTCAGCATCCGTTTCCACAGCATGAAATCGGAACCAGAGTAGAACAGGCAGCACTCGGCTTCGAGCCCGTCACGACCTGCGCGGCCACACTCCTGCTGATAGTGCTCGAGCGATTTCGGCATGCCCAGATGGACAACGTAACGCACGTTCGACTTGTCGATGCCCATGCCGAAGGCGACCGTCGCGACGATTATGTCCACGTCCTCACGAATGAAGGCGTCCTGGTTGTGTCTGCGTGCTTCGTCCGTCATTCCAGCGTGATACGCAGCAGCCCTGAGACCGATCCCCTGAAGCTGCTCGGTAATGTCGTCCACTTTCTTGCGCGAAATGCAGTAGACGATCCCGGAATCACCGCGATGCCGATCGATCACGCCGCGCAGTTGTGCGAATTCATCTCCGCGCTTCTCCACGCGAAACACGAGATTGGGCCGATCGAAATCACCGACGATGACCTGCGGCGATGCTAGCCCGAGTTGCTCGGCAATGTCCGTACGCACCTGCTCGGTGGCTGTCGCGGTGAAGGCGTGGACGGCGATGCCGGGAAATTGCGCCTTCAACGTTCGTAGCGCGCGGTACTCCGGCCGGAAGTCGTGGCCCAAATGGCTGATGCAGTGCGCTTCGTCGATCGCGATGAAGGAAATGTTGAAGCGTTGCAAGTACTGGATGAAGTCCGGCATCGCCAGCCGTTCCGGCGAGACGTACAGCAGCCTAATCGAGCCGGACTCAAGCCCCTGCGCGGTCGCGCGCCGTTCCTCCGGCGTGAGCATGCTGTGAATGGCTGCGGCGGCGACGCCGTTTTCCCGCAGCGCGTCGACCTGGTCCGTCATCAGCGAGATCAGCGGCGACACGACGATGGCCATTCCGTTCATCGCGAGCGCGGGTAACTGGTAGCACACCGACTTCCCGCCGCCCGTCGGCAGCACAACAACCGAGTCGCGCCGCTCCATCACGCACGCGATCGCCTCGGGCTGCAAGGGCCGGAAGGATTCGTAGCCCCAGTACTTCTTCAGGATGTCGCGCGTCTCGCTCATGACTGCGTGTATATCGCATCCGGCGATGGCGCGCAAGGTGCGAAATTTCAGTCGACGGGATGAGGCGTGACCTGCCAAATCGCACATAAGCGAAACAAACATGAAATAGAGGCTGCAATGAAGACAATCGCAAGGCGACGATCGCGCATCCGGTGGCCCAGAAAAGTCTACTTCGCATGGAGCGCTTGCTTGACACCGGACGCCGCTCGGAATCTAATTGAGGTGAATCGGTCATGCAGTGTAACTCCGTCCGGAGAATATCATCTTGCGTTTTCACCTTGGCCCGATACCTAATTCACCGGAATTCTCGCCTGACGCGTCATGGAAGGCTCTTCGTGAACCGTCTGTGTGGGTCGCACAATTCATCGCACTACCTTTAGGAATACTCTCCGCAGTGCTGATTGGTTTGTTCTGGTTCGCCTTTACCCCTTTACGGATGGAGGCGGTCGACGGAACGACTGTACCGAAATTATTTGCTACGTTGGTCGGCATCGTATTTGTTCACGAATTGCTCCATATGACAGTCCATCCCCGTGCGGGGTGGTGGGCGCATTCGATTCTCGGTTTCTGGCCAACTCGTCTGATTTTCTACGCCCATTTCGACGGAACTATAACGCGTAATCGCTTTCTCGCGATCTTACTGATGCCGTTGTTGATCATGAGTATCCTTCCATTAGTGGTCGCCGTGATCACCCAATTCGCGTCTGGTTGGGCAGTGTTTATCTCAATTACCAACTCTCTTTTCGCCGCCGTCGATATTTTGGGGGCAGTTATGATCGTGTTTCAGGTACCCGCGACGGCGATTGTTCGCAATCAGGGCTGGCAAACGTATTTTAGAGCAGGCGAAACGGTAGCCTGAATCCAACTTGGGAATATTTTGCAAACTCCACGGGCATGGCGGATAGGAGACGCGTCGAGCGGTTTGGTAGCATGCGAGTCCTACGGAGGCATGTATATATGCGAATCGTACTGTGTTTTTTTCTTGCTGCGTTCCCCGTCTTTGCGCAGGACGTGCTCACGCCCGCCGACAACATCACCACCGACGGCATCCCGCCGGTGCCGGCCGCACTCGTGGAAAAAATAGACCGGTACGCGAACTACCGCAGCACGACCTTCGCGCAGTGGCACCCCGATCGCGTCGAAATGCTCATCGCCACGCGCTTCGCCGACACAAACCAGGTGCATCGTGTCACGCAACCCGGCGGCATGCGAGAACAACTCACATTCTTCAAGGAGCCCGTGCTCGGCGTGGGCGAGTTCGTCGATGACACCTCCTTCATCATTCGCATGGACACCGGCGGGAACGAGTTTTTCCAGTTGTACCGCTTCGATCCAAAAACTGGCGAACGCACGCTCCTCACCGACGGAAAAAGCAGGCATTCGCTCGGGCCACGCTCTGAGGTGAACGGACTCTTCGAATTTGAACGCGTCGACTCCGACAAAGATGGCGCGTTCACGGAATTCTGGACCGTCGATCCGCTCAAACCAGAATCCGCGCGCACGATCGCGACCATGCGCGGCGGCGGCTGGGGCGCGACGGACTGGTCGCCGGACGGCAAACAACTCCTGCTCAACGAATACATCTCGGTCACGAACAGCCGGGTGTGGTTGCTCGACGTCGAGACGGGCAAAGCGACGAAGCTGCTCCCGCGCGACGACAAGGCCGAAGTCTCCTACAGCGGCGGCGAGTTTGAGCCGAAGGGCCGCTGGTTTTATTGCACGTCGGATGAAGGCTCGGAGTTCAAGCAACTCCGCTCGTACCGCCTCGACGATTTCTCCTCCGAATCACTCACGAGCAAAATCCCCTGGGACGTCGAGGAGTTCGACCTCTCGCCGAATGGGAAGCTGATGGCTTATGCCTTCAACGAAGCGGGGACCACGCGCTGGGGAGTCAAGATGACCGTGCCCAGCGACTTTGGGGAGTTAGGCCCCGGCGGCGGCCCGCTCGGCCTCACCTACGGATTCCAATGGCACAACGATTCCGATCACCTCGCGTTCACGTCCATGAACGTGGGTCGCCCCGGCTCCGTAACGGTATTCACGGCATCGACAGGAAAATTCGAGACTTGGTCCTTCGGCGAAACCGGCATGTCGACCATTGGATGGCCTGATGCGGAACCGATCGCGTGGAAGTCCACCGATGGCCGCGAGATCACGGGCTTCATGAATCGCCCGCCCGCGAAATTTACCGGCCTGCGCCCGGTCGTTGTCGTCATTCACGGCGGGCCGGAGGGCCAGTCGCGTCCCGGCTTCCTCGGCCGCTGGAACTATTTCCTAAACGAACTCGGCATCGCGCTCATTTATCCGAACGTCCGCGGGTCGACGGGCTATGGCAAAACTTTCGCCACGCTCGACAACGGCGTGAAGCGCGAAGGCACCTACGACGACATCGGCGCGTTGCTCGACTGGATCGGCGAGCAGCCGGGGCTCGATCCGAAGCGGATCATGATCTACGGCGGCAGCTACGGCGGGCATATGACGCTGGCGACCGCGACGCGGTACTCCGACAAGATCGCGTGTTCGGTGAATCTGTTTGGCATCTCGAATCTGGTGAGCTTCCTTGAGAACACGCAAGGATATCGGCGCGACCGTCGCCGCGTCGAGTACGGCGACGAGCGCATCCCGGAAGTCCGCGCGTGGATGGAAAAAACAGCGCCGATGGCGCACGTCGACAAAATTCGCAAGCCGATGCTCGTGCAGCAGGGCGTGAACGATCCGCGCGTGCCGAAGTCGGAGTCCGACCAGATTGTAAACGCGCTCAAGAAAACCGGCACGCCGGTGTGGTACTTAGTCTTTGATGACGAAGGACACGGCTTCGCGAAGAAGCCGAATGCGGATTTTGCGTTTTACACGACGGCGCTGTTTGCCGAGCAGAATCTGTTCAAGGAGTAAGTCGGATCGGGCGAGATCTACCGCCAATCGTCCAGCACGAAGGCATCCGGCGCGTTGTAGCCGGGGACGTTCGGCGCATGCATGATGACGCCCTGCATGCGCGTTTTGTAGCCGCGCGCGAGGAGCGCCTTGTAGGCTTGTTCACGTTCGGTGTTCACGCCGAGCGATACGAACTGCACGCCGCGGCGCGCTGCAAGCGCCTCGATGGCACTCAGCAATCGATCGAAGCGTGCTGCTGCGCCGGGACCGCGCGCGACGGCGCCGAATTTCACGTAGCACACGTTGCTGCCCGCTTCCGTGCCGGGGCCGGTGTGGCACACCGCGACGCCTTCGGGCGCATCGGCGGAGCCGAGCAACACGGTGTCGCCCAGTTTGCGCTCCTCGACGACGCCGAACTCGTCGGTCACATCAAGACCCGGCCAGAGCGTATCCAGCAATTTGCGCACGCCCGCGATTGCACCTGCGCGCTTCGAGACGGGCACCTCCGACCACGCGACCCATTGCCCCGGCGCCGCTTCAGGCTGCGCGCGGCCGCCCATGACGGCGGTGAGGAAGCGCGGGTGGTAGCCGTGCTTGCCGTAGAGCCCAACGTGCTTGGCGCTCTGCGCGAAGGTATACAGGCCGCGGAGGGTCACGCCCCACTTCGTGAACGTGTCCATGGTCGGCGCGAGCAACAGCTTGCCGACACCCGCGTCCCACAAGTCCGGCCGGACGCTCAGCGGCCCGAAGTATCCGACGCTGCCCCAGCGCACCAGCAGATTTGACGCGACCAGTTCGCCGTCGCGCTCCGCGACGAAGCCCGCCGCGTTGGGCGTCTCGACGCGCGAACGGAAGTAATTCACTTCGCCGAATACGCGTTCGGGATCAGGCGCATTCAGAAAGGTGCCGAATGCAATGTTGCAAATGCGGTTGGCCGCATCGACGTCTCGTAGTTCAATGGGACGGACGGTGATTTCACGCATGGAATCTTGTGAATCCTGAAAAATCCTGTCTATTTAACATTCGCGCGATAGAATGTGAGCATCTTCGTCCACGTATCCTTCGCGGCCTTGGCGTCGTAGACTTCCTTGCGCGTGTCGTTGAAGAAGGCGTGGTCGGCGGGATAAATGTGAATCTCGACTTTCTTGCCGGCAGCCTTGAGCTTGGCTTCGAGATCCCTCGCCACGGCCGGTGTCACAAAGCCGTCCTTCTCGGCAAAGAAACCCAGCACTGGCGCCTTAAGCAACTTGAGGTCGGGCTTCACGTTCGGATGTACGCCGTAATAGTCGATGCACGCGCCGACCTTGGCCGAGTTCGCGCACGCGGCGTACAGCGAAAGTTGACCGCCCATGCAAAAGCCCACGGTGCCCACCGTCTTTGAGCTGCATTCCGGCTGCGCAAGCAAGTAGTCAATCGCCCCGCGCAAATCCTTCTCGGTCTCAGCGATATTCACTGCCATGAATAATTTCTCGGCCTTGTCTGGGCTCTTCGCGCTGTCTCCGTGATAGAGATCCGGCGCGAGAGCGCAGAAGCCTTCCTTGGCGAGCCGGTCGGCCACGTCCTTGATATGATCGACGAGGCCCCACCACTCCTGCAGCACCACAACACCCGGCCCCTTGCCGGAAGCGGGCGTGGCGTAGTATCCGTCGCAGGTGTGACCGTTACTCTTGAACTTGACCATCTTGCCCATTGCCTGCTCCTTGTATGCTTGCGGCGGGCCGAGACCCACTCCACAGATTAGGGTTTCAACACAACTTTGCCGTAGCAGTCCCGCCGTTCCATTGCTTCCATCGCTTCCGGCAATTGCTTCATCGAGTACGATTTCCACAGCACCGGCTTGATCTTCTTCTTCGCGTAGGCGTCGTAAAGCGTTTCCTGCGCCTGCTGCATCAGATCCGGTTGGTGCGCGCGATATTGGCCCCAGTGCAGGCCGACAATCGAAATGTTCTTCAGCAGAATCCGGTTGACCTTGATCTCGGGAATGCGCCCGCTCGTGAATCCGATGATGAGAATGCGGCCGTTCCAGTTGATGCACTTCGTGCTCTGATCGAAAACGTCTCCGCCGACGGGATCGTAGACGACATCCGCGCCCTTGCCGCCCGTGAGTTCTTTCACGCGTTCGACGAAATCGTCCGTGGTGTAGTTGATCACATGATCCGCGCCGCATTGGCGGCAGACGTCCAACTTCTCCGCGGAACTCGCCGTCGCGATTACGGTAGCGCCGAGCATCTTGCCGAGCTGGATCGCTGCTGAACCGACGCCACCTGCGCCGCCGTGCACGAGCAGAACTTCGCCGGGCCGAATATCGGCGCGAATCTTCACACCGAAGTACGAGGTTTGATAGGTCATCTGGAAAGCCGCCGCGTCTTCATCGGTCATGAAGTCGGGCACTTTATAAGTCGTTGCGTGCGGCGCGATGCAGAACTCGCCGAAGCCACCGACACCCGCCATCGTCATCACACGATCGCCGGTTTTGTACGCGCATTCGGGGCCGGCTTCGACGACTTCGCCCATGCACTCGGTGCCCGCGACAAAGGGCAATGGCGGACGCACCTGGTATTTGCCGGCGACGCAGAGGATATCGGGGAAATTCAGGCCGGCCGCCTTGATGCGAATTACGGCGTCCCGCCCGGTGGCCTTTGGCTGGGCAATTTCGCCCCACTTCATGACTTGTTTATAGGGTCCGTACTCGCCAACCACCCATGCCTGCATGCGCCTGCTCCCCGTCCATTGGAACGGGCAGCCTAGCATGCAACGGCCAAGCCGGGTCAACCGCGCGGCGCAATCCTGGGATTAGCTGGCGAAGATGGGCAGAAACACCAAAGCGAAGAACAGCACACTCAGCAGAAGCAATAGAACTCCCCGAGATGCCGATGGCACCTGATCCGGCTCCGGTGCCGGCGCGACAATACGTCCCTTCATCGGTCCTTCCTTTCTCCCCCCAGAGCCAAACACGCTCCGGCGTCCCCCGACACGAAGAAAGCGCTAACTATAAGACCGCCTAGATCGCACTACGATGATGAAAACCAAGATAACTGATTATTCACAGATTGTCAATAAAAAGCGTTCTCGTCAATTATTTTCTACTAAGACCTTCGGGATATTCAGGGAGAGACCCTGGGATTATCCAAAGTTACAATTTTCGGTACTCAACGACGCTCCAGGTGCCAAAATCCCGCCTTTTCATGGCCTCCGGGATTGCACGATTTCCCATAACTCATTTCATCTAAACGGCTTATGGCTTTGACCCTGCCTTGGCATCGGCCTTGCCAATAGCTTCCAGGCACGAAGCTAGGCCCGGTGGGGCCAGGGAACAAGACTACCGTTGTGGAAACAACAGGAGGATCTGCCATGAAGAAGAAAAGTGGTTTCACGTTGATCGAGTTGATGATTGTGATCGCGATTATCGCGATCATCGCTGCTATTGCGATTCCGAACCTGCTTCGGTCGCGCATGGTTGCGAATGAAGGCTCGGCGATCGGCGCGATGCGCACGATCACCTCGGCCGAACAGCAGTACCAGTCGGCCGCCATCCGCCCGATGGCGAGCGGCATGGGCGCCTATGACACGCTGCCGCAGTTGATCGTTCCGGTGCCGCCGTTCGTTGACACGGTGCTGGGCGGTGGCCAGAAGCAGGGCTACCAGTTCACCGCGACGCCGAACGACGTGGACGGCGCTCCTACCTTCACGGCCAACGGTGACCCGCTCGTGATGGACCAGACGGGCAGCCGCGGGTTCTTCGCGGACGAGTCCGGCGTGATCCGCTTCGCTCCCGGCGCGGCTGCCGATGCGACGAGCGACCCGGTCCAGTAAGCAAGTTCGCGTAACCCACACTTGAATTAAGCTAAACGGCTGGTGGCCAGGGAAAACCTGGCCACCAGCCGAAACTCAAACAGATGGACCGAAACCGGCCCCACTGAGGAATCCAACGATGTCGAGACGCAGACAAAAATCCAAAGCTATGGCGGCCCCGACGAAATCAGTTGAAAAGAATTCCGGCGGGTTCACGCTTATCGAACTCATGATATGCATCACGATTATCATTATCATCGCCGCCGTGACGATTCCGAATCTTCTCCGCTCGCGCATGGTGTCGAACGAGGGCGCGGCGATTGCCAACCTTCGCACGATCACTTCGGCTGAGCAGCAATTCCAGTCCGCAGGGGTCCTTCGCGACGTGGTTGGCGTTGGCCAGTACGGCACACTATTGCAACTGGCGGCCCCTGTGCCGGCCTACATCGATACCCCGCTGGCGCTCGGACAGCGTCAGGGTTACAACTACATCGTCGTGCCGGGTGGAATCGCCGGCGCGCCGACCTTCACATCAAATGCGAATCCCGTGGTCATGGATGGCACGGGTTCCAAGGGTTTCTTCGTCGACAATAGCGGCGTCATCACCTGGGTGGCTGGCGCTGTCGCTGGACCGACGGATCGACCCGTACATTAAGTTTTTTTGGCGCAAGGCGCCCGTGGGGCGAGGCCGGCGTGGGGGATGCTCCCGCCGGCCTCTACTATTTTGAAGCATGCGCTGGCCAGAGCCGCAGGAGCGGCGTCTCGTCAATCCGCGAGCGCGAGCAACGACGGGTCGTATTCCGCCGGCGGCTCATAGCCCAACAGCATGCACAACGTCGCCGCGATGTTGCTGAGCCCGGGCGTCTTGATGCGATCGTGCACGGCGAGCTTCCAGCGATTCGCACCGGAGTAGTCTTTGACGATACACGGCACCGGGTTCAGCGTATGCGCCACGTGCGGCATGCGCACGCCGTCTTTCTCTGTAAACATCAGGTCCGCATTGCCGTGGTCGGCCAGAATCAGTGCGACACCACCGGCACGCTCCAGTGCATGCAGCAAACGCCCGAGGCTCAGGTCGGCCGCGCTCACGGCAATCCGCACCGCCGCAGGCACTCCTGTGTGCCCCACCATGTCGCCGTTTGGATAATTCAGACGAATGAACTTGCGCTTGCCGTCCTGAATCGCCGCGATAACGGCGTCGGTGATCTCCGCCGCCTTCATCCAGGGACGCTGGTCGCAGGGCACGAGATCCGACAAAATCTCGACATATTCCTCGAGCTGCGGCGCGACGTACCCGGAGTTATTTCCATTCCAGAAATAAGTCACGTGGCCATACTTCTGCGTTTCAGAAATCGCGAAGGAGGTCACACCTGCCCCGCACAGATACTGCCCAAGTGTGCCCGGGATCGCGGCATGCGGGAGCAGGTAATTCCGCGGTATGTGCAGGTCCCCGTCGTATTCCATCATCCCTGCGTAAAACACTTTCGGCCGGCGCTTGCGGTCGAAGTGTGTGAATTCATCCTGCTCGAATGCCTGCGACAGCTCGATCACACGATCGCCGCGGAAGTTGAAGGTAATCACGGCATCGCCGTCTTTGATCGTCCCCACCGGCTTGCCTTTTTCGGTAACCACGTAGCTGTCGAGGTACTGATCGGTGACGTCGGGATTCTCGGAATAGTACATCTGGATCGCTTCCGTCGCGGACGAAAACCCCCTCGCCTCGCCGAGCACGTGCGCCTTCCATCCCCGCTCGACGATGCGCCAGTCCGCGTTGTAGCGGTCCATCGTGACAATCATGCGGCCGCCGCCGGAGGCGATGCGGTAGTCGCAGTATTCATTTTTGTTGAGCGCCGCCAGCTTCTGCTCGGTTGCCGCGAGATAACGCAATGCCGATCTTTCGTCGACGTCGCGTCCATCTGCAAGCAGATGCAGCCGCACACGCGCAACACCGGCAATCGCAGCAGCGTCCAGCATCGCGAATAAGTGATCGATATGGCTATGAACATTTCCGTCGGACAACAACCCAATAAAATGGAGGGTCTTGCCCCCTCGCGCGGTGTCGATGGCCTTCATCCACGTTCCGCTGCGGAACAATTCTCCTGACGTGATCGCGTCCGCCACGCGCTTGGCGCCCTGCGCGAAAATGCGCCCAGCGCCGAGCGTGTTGTGCCCCACTTCCGAATTGCCCATGTCCTGATCGGAAGGCATCCCCACCGCCGTGCCGTGCGCCTTGATAGGCAGATACAACGGCTCGCGCATGAGCCTATCGAGCACGGGTGTGTGCGCGAGAAAAACGCCGTCCGATTCATCGCGCTTGCCGAGACCGATGCCATCGAGAATGACGCACACGACCGGCCCGGAGAACGGCTTATATCCGTGCAAGGATTTCAGGGTGTAAGCAGCCATCGTTTGTCGCTGTATACCTTATGCGTTCGCAGACTTGGGCTTCACGCCCTCGAACAGCAGCACCGCCGCGAGCGACTGCGGCATCACCGCTGCATCAATCCGCGCGAGCAATGCGTAACCCCGGTGCGCGTACTTAAACATCGGCCGCAGCGTCCCGCGCAGGAGCGCGCCAAGCCGCGAACCGCGCTCTGCGGGCGGACGCTCTTCGCGGCGGCTCGCGCGCTCGAAGGCCGAAAGCAACACCACGATGGTCAACATCGTAGCCTTTTCGAGCGGGCCGAGCACCTTGTGGACTGCTACCAGCTCCAGCCCCGCGCGGCGGAGTTTATCGCGCATTTCGGCGACCTCGTAGCGCCGGAAGTGGCGCACGTACCGGTCGTCCGCCGCGAAATATGCCTTGTTGTGCGGCACGGTGATCAGCGCCAGCCCGCCGGGCCGCAACACACGCGCCAGCTCGGTGATCGCGGCCTGATCGTCTTCGACATGCTCCAGCACTTCGGAACAAATAATCTGATCGAGCGAATCCGCGCCGAAAGGCAGCCGCGTCCCGTCCGCGACGACATAGCGGCCGCGCCGCTGCACGCGCTTGAGCGTCTGCATCGCCAGGAAGGACAACTCCGAATAAATCACGTCGTCGCGATCCGTCACGATCGGCGAGAGCCCGCTACCCACCTCAAGCACGCGCCCACGGGGTTCCTGCGCGAGGCGGCGGTTGATGGCGCGTTTCCGCTCAAGGTAGTTGTACAGGTAGTTCTTCAGCGTGACGTAGCTGTCGCGGATGAAAAACTCTTCGAAGCGCCGTTCATTCGGATGGCGCGCGGCCACCGGCTCGCTCATCCGGGCTGATCCGCCCGGGGAAAGCGCGGCAAGGTCATCAGGCCCCAACGCGCAAGGCGCAGGGTCAGCGCCGTGTGCAGGCAGCCGAAACCATAGATGACGCTGCGCCGGAAATTGATGCTGGATGCTTCCTCGAAATATTTCGTCGGGCAGGATACTTCGGCAATTACATAGCCGGACCAGAGAATCTGCGCGAGCATCTGGTTGTCGAACACGAAGTCATCGGAGTTGTGTTCAATCGGCAACTTCTCGATCAGCTCCCGGGAAAATGCGCGGTACCCGGTGTGGTACTCGGAAAGTTTCGCTCCCATCAGCATATTTTCCACGAACGTCAGCCCGCGGTTGGCAACGTATTTCCAGTACGGCATTCCACCGCGCAAGGCCTGGCCGCCGAGAATGCGCGACCCCAGCACGCAGTGATACAGCCCATTGCCGATCATCGACGCCATCGCCGGGATGAGCATCGGTGTGTACTGATAGTCCGGGTGCACCATGATCACGATGTCAGCACCCTGATCGAGCGCCAACCGGTAGCAGGTCTTCTGATTGCCGCCGTAGCCGCGGTTTTTCGGGTGAGTATGAACGGTCGTATTTGGCAGCGTCCGCGCGATGGACGTCGTCTGGTCGCGGCTGGCGTCATCCACGACGATCACGTGGTCGACGACGCCTTGATCCATGACTTCCTTGTAGGTGGTTTCCAGGGTCTGCGCCGCGTTGTATGCCGGCATCACCACCACCACGCGCTTATCGCGAAACATCCGGATTCCTTCGCCGCAAGGCCGCCATTGTCGTCTACTCAACTGCAAAATCGTAGCATCCGGCCGCATCTGCGCGCAAAGACGGCGGCCTGCGGCATGCGCTGTTTGTGCCGGTCGGCGTCGTGTTCGTACACTATCGGCATCCAACCATCCCGCAGCGAGCCGCGATGTCTCAGCCAGCCGCCACAGAACCTCTCCAGAAGACGCTCCGCGTCACGGAGATTTACAAGAGCGTCCAGGGCGAATCGACCTGGGCGGGGCTGCCGTGCATTTTTGTGCGTCTGGCGCGGTGCAACCTGCGCTGTGTCTGGTGCGACACGGCCTATGCGTTTTACGGCGGTGAAAACGTGGCGATCGGCGACATCGTCGCGAAATGCCGCGAATTCGATTGTCCGATCGTGGAAATCACGGGAGGAGAACCGCTCGTGCAGCCGGCGTGCGTCGATCTCGCGCAGGCATTGCTCGACGCGGGCATGACTGTGCTGATCGAGACCAGCGGAAGCCTGCCGATCGATCCGCTGCCGGGTGCCGTCATCCGCATCATGGATCTGAAGTGCCCCGATAGCGGTGAATGCGAGAAGAATTTCTGGCCGAACATCGAAGCGCTCAATAGGCGCGATGAAGTGAAGTTCGTCATTGCGAGCCGTCGCGACTACGAATGGGCGCGTGACACCACGCGGCAATACGATCTGGCCCGCCGCTGCAACGCCGTCCTCTTTTCGCCGGTCTTCGGCTCGATCGAACCGGCGGACATCGTCCAGTGGATCCTTGAGGACAAGCTCGACGTGCGCTTCCAGCTCCAACTCCATAAATTTGTCTGGCCACCGGCGCAGCGGGGCGTTTGATGAACGTCGAATTGGTCAAGCAGTTCACCTTCGAGGCCGCGCACGTCACGCCCTGGCGCGACGATCCGGCGCGGCTGCATGGGCACAGCTTCACCGTAGACCTCGTGGTCGCGGGCGAATGCGATGAACGCTTCGGCTGGCTTGTGGACTATGCGGACATCACGCGGCACTTCGACGATCTCTACGATCAGCTTGACCACAAGACCTTGAACGAAGTCGCGGGCATGAACGATGTGACCTGCGGCGGCGTGCGCGCATGGCTGCTCGAACGGCTCCGGCCGAGGCTCGCGCAGCTCAAGGATTTGCGCGTGACCGTTCGCGGTGCGTGCGCCTTTGCGCCGAAGCTGCTCCATGCCGATCGCGTCCAGTCACTCCCCGAGCGCGTGCGCTTCGGATTCGAAGCGGCGCACGCGTTGCGGCGTTTGCCCGCCGCGCACAAATGCCATACCATGCACGGGCACAGTTTCAGCGTGGAGGTAGCCGCGGCGCGCACGGAGGCGCTGGCATCCGCGCTGATCGAAGTCTACGAGAAGCTGGATCACGGCTGCCTGAACGAAGTGATGCGGCTGGAAAATCCGACTTCCGAAGAAGCAGCGCGCTGGATCTGGAATGCACTCGCGCCGAAGACCGGCGGATTGCACATGGTGAGTATCGCGGAGACCTGCACCTCGAAGTGCATCTACTATGGCAAATAAAAAAAAGAGCCCTAACGAACAATTCAAGGCCCAGGATCGCACACTGCCCTTCAAGGGTGAGGAAGCGATCGACGCGACTGTGCTTGAGTGTTTCGACTACGAGTACGCCGGCAAGGGCCCGGATATTGAAATCGTCACAACAACGAACGAGTTCACCAGTGTGTGCCCGTTTTCCGGCTTGCCCGACTTTGCCGAGATCACGCTGACCTACACCCCGCACAAGAAATGCGTAGAACTGCGCTCGCTGAAGTACTACCTGATGTCCTATCGCGACGTCGGCATCTGGTACGAGCACCTCGTCAAGCGCATGCTTGACGATCTCGTGCGCGCAGTCCAGCCCAAGAAAATGTCGCTCGAAATCCGCGCGAATGCCCGCGGCGGCTTGGCGAGCACGGTACGCGCGGAATACACGAGCCGCAAAAGCTAAGCGCTTGGATCATCAGTTCTGCGGCGCATCCTCTTGACCGTGCATTGCCTCGCCCGCCACCTCGCTCATGTCCATGACCTGCGCGCCATCCGGCGGGGTGTAGGCAAACAGTGCGTCGTCGATAGGCACATCCAATTTCACGTTCTTGTAGGTCTGGGTCATCCACGCCTTGCCATCTTTGTCGAGCATTTCGGCGCTGCGTGGGAAACCGTCTTTCACGCCAATTTTCATACGAGCCGTGTCCATCATCGAGCCGAGATCCATTCCCATCGTCGCGGCACCCACCGCGCTCGGGTTATCGCTTAGCGTTGCCTTGAGCTCTTCCTTCAGCTTTCCCGTCAGCACATAGACGTCTTCATCTTCGAGTTTTTCCTTGCCGGTGTACGTCATGTCGAAGGTCTTGCTGAACTGGTCGGCGAAGCTGCGCGGATCACCCCGCAGGCCGCCCATTCCACCGAAGCCTGTGGGCATTCCGGGGATCATCTCTTCTTGCATGGCCTGCGCCTGGGCCATGTCCATCTTCATGACCTGTTTCAATTCCATCATGTCCATTTCCATCCACGTGATGCCGGTCTGGTCTGTGACCATCTTCATGGCAACATTCTGGTTCATCATTTCCATATTCAGGGTCATGGCCATCAGTTTTTCCTTGCCCTGCATGTTGCCGCCGAATTTCATGTCCAGTGCGCCCATGTTCATCGCCATATCGAAGTCCGCGGAGTAGGTGTTGATCTTTGCCGCTTTGTCGCCAATGTCTTTCAGGACTTCTTCGGTGGTCTTGGGTTCCTTGCTGCACGCCGCGAAAATGATCACCAGCACAGCCAAAGTCAATACGGATCGCATCGTGCGCATGAGATGGGGCTCCTTCGCGCGTGGGGTCCGCCCTCCCAGACGGCCTGCCCTACGGCGTATGATGGGAGTATAACGGTACTCGATCTCATTTCCGCATCCGCGGAATTCACGAAAGGACACGGTATGGCAGAACACAAAATGTCTGTGCATTGGCAGCGCGACGCGGAGGACTTCTCCTACGAGGCCTATACCCGCGACCATAATTGGGCCTTCAAGGGCGGCATCCAAGTGCATGCTTCCGCGGCACCCCTGTTCCGAGGCAGCCCCGACCGTGTCGACCCGGAGGACGCGTTCGTCGCCGCCCTCTCTAGCTGCCATATGCTCTCCTTCCTCGCCATTGCCTCGCGCAAGGGCTTCCGGCTGGACACCTACGACGACGACGCGGTGGGCTACCTGGAGAAGAACGGCGAGGGCAAGCTTGTGATGACGCGGGTCTACCTCCGGCCTCGAATCAAGTTCAGCGGCTCGAAGATCCCCAATACGGAACAGATCGATAAAATGCACCACGAGTCACACGAGCAGTGCTTTATCGCCAACTCCGTAAAAACGGAGGTTTTTTGTGAGCCTCGACAGGAATAACGAATCCTTATCTTATAGTTGACTTATTTGATAACTTATGTAAGGATTAATAGAGGCATTGTCCTTACAGGGGATTCTGTGTCCATATGGGGACCCAGGCAGCAAATACCATCGTCGAGGATCCCAGGCTCATCGAGGAGTTGAATGCGATGGGCCCGGAAGATCTTTTGCGCTGGGCCTGGACGAATTACGGTGATCGCGCAGGCATCATCACCAGCTTCCAGAACGCCGGCACGGTCACAATGGACATGGCCAGCCGGGTCGCCCCGGACCTGCGCGTCCTCACCATCGATACCCTGCGCCTGCCGCCGGAGACCTACCAGCTTATCGACGAGCTGGAAGCCCGCTACGGCATCACCATCGAGCGCTTCAAGCCGGAGCGCGACCGCGTCGCGCGCATGGTCAAGCAACACGGCGAGTACCTCTTCTTCGACTCGAAGGACAAGCAGGAATACTGCTGCCAGATTCGCAAGGTAGAGCCGAACGTCAAGGCGCTGGAAACGGTCGATGTGTGGATCACGGGTCTGCGTCAGGATCAATCCGACGCTCGCTCCGGCACCGCAAAAGCCAGCTACGCCAACGTGGCGCGCGGCAAAATCATCAAGCTCGCACCGCTCGCCGACTGGAGCGAGGGGCAGCTCTGGGACTACGTCCGCCAGAACAATCTGCCGTACAACAAACTCTACGACCAGGGCTATCGCAGCATCGGGTGCGTCATCTGCTCAACACCCACTCTTCCGCACGAGGACTCCCGCGCCGGCCGCTGGCGCTGGTTCAACGCGCTCGAAGGCAACGACAAAGAGTGTGGCATCCACACGAACACCATGGGCGGCGGTATTTAAGTTGTAGCGCCGCGTCCCGGCGGCAAAAATAACTCGGTTTTGTAAAAGAAACTGACGCAAACTCGATCCAAATCATACCTCGCGTCAGACCGTCTCACATTGCCGCCGGGACGGCGGCGCTACGAATGACCATGCTATCCTGTGTTCGATGAAATCCTTCGGCCTTGACGAAATCCAGGACCTCGTGATCGTCGGCGTCGGTCCGCCGGCGCTCGTGGCGCTGCTCGAAGCCAAGCGCGCGGGACTCTCCGCCGTCGGTATTGACAAGGGCCCGGTGTGCAGCGCGCTCGTCAAGCACCCTACCTACATGAAATGGTTTTCGACGGCGGACAAGCTCGAATTGGCCGGATTTCCGCTGCTCGTGGAAGACAAGAGCCCAACGAAACGTGAGTACCTGAAGTACTGCCGGGCTTTTATGCGCCACCATGATCTCAAGGTGAACACGTATCGCACGGTAACCGCCGTCCGCCGCGAGGGCGAACACTTCTGCGTGGACGCGCACGACGCCTTTGAACGCACATACACCTGGCGCGCGCGGAGCGTCGTCGTCGGCACCGGCTTCTACGACAGCCCGCGGCCCATCCATGTTACTGGCGAACATCTGCCGCATGTCACACATCACTACTCCGAAACGCACGACTACGCCTTCCATGACGTCGTCGTGATCGGCGGCGGCAGCTCCGCGGCCGAGGTCGCGCTCGAACTCTGGCGCGAAGGGGCTCGTGTCACCGTCGTCATGCGGGACGAACGCTTCCATACGAAATTCTGGGTCGAGCCGGACATCGAGAACCGGATCAAGGAAGGCTCGATCACCTGCTTCCGCCATTCGCGCGTGATCGAAATTGCGCCGGACGCCGTGACCGTCATCAGCCGTGACGGCGAAATCGAGCGCATACCGGCGGACTTCGTCCTGGCCATGACCGGCTACGAACCCGACACCTCCATGCTCAAGACCGCCGGCGCCCATGTCGACGAAAACTCGAACAAACCACTGTTGAACGACCACCTCGAAACGACGGTTCCGGGCCTGTACGTCATGGGGACGCTCATCGCGGGCATCGAGTCGAACGTCGTCTTTATCGAAAACAGCCGGGACCACGGCGCGCGCATCGTCGGGCACATCCTCGAGCGCCGCGGGGTTTCACCTCTTACTCCGGCTAAATAAAGGGACTCATCGTGGATCATCCATACCGCGAACACGTCACCCTTGGCCGCAGCGGCCTGCGCGTGAGCCGCCTCGGCATCGGCGCGGGCTATGGCGCACCGGCCACGGCCTATGAAAAAGCCTTCCACGAGTACCGCGTCAACTACCTGTACTGGAGTCATCCGCGCCGCAGCGGAATGAAATCGGCGCTGCTCAACCTCGCGCCGAAACACCGCAGCGACCTTGTTATCGCGCTGCAATCCTACGACCACGCCGGTATCCTCGTGCGCAATACCTTCGAGCGGCACCTGCGCTCCCTCAAACTCGACTACGCCGATGTGCTCATTCTCGGCTGGTTCAATTCCGGGCCGCCGAAACGGGTCCTCGACGCCGCGCTCGCACTCAAGGCCGAGGGCAAGGTGCGCGCCATTGCGATGTCCGGACATCATCGCCCACACTTCGCCACACTCGCGCAGCGACCGGACAACCCGATCGACATTTTCATGATCCGCTATAATCCCGCGCATCCCGGCGCGGAGCGCGACGTGTTTCCCTTTCTGCCGAAGGAAAACCGGCCTGGCGTCTACACCTACACCACGACCAGTTGGGGCCAGTTGCTCAACGCGAAACAAATGCCGACGGGTGAAGCGCCGATGAGCTCGACCGACTGTTACCGCTTCGCGCTGGCGAACCCGAACGTGAACATGTGCCTGTGCGGACCGAAGAACATGGAGGAAATGGACGCCGCGCTGCGCACGCTCGACAGCGCACCGGCGTCTAAAGAAGAAATGGCGCGTTTCCGGCGAATCGGTGCGCATGTGCATCCAAAAGGACAGACGAATCCCGCGGCGATGGGGAACTAACAGGAGACTCACGATGAAAAAGTGGTTTGCTCTCGGATTGTTCACTGGAGTAGCCATGCTGACGGCGATTGTCGCGGCGGACGACGCACCCACGGCATCCGCGCCGCCGCCGCAAGGCATGGTGCAACCCGCGTACAACGAACAAGGCCAGCTGATCCTGCCGGAAGGATATCGCAGCTGGATCTTCGTGGGATCGTCGCTCGGGCTGGACTATTCCGAGACGCGCGAGGGCCAGGTGCGGACGGAGATTTTCCACCACGTCTATATGCAACCCGAAGCCGTGAAGCATTACCAGGAAACCGGCACCTTCCCGGAAAAAACGATCCTGATGATGGAGAACTACTCCGCGGGCGACAAGGAAAACAACACAGCGAAGGAATTGACGAAGGACAAGGAAGAATTCGGGACGCTCAACGGGCATTTCTCCGATGCGCGCGTGGGCGTCGAAGCGGCCGTCAAAGACAGCGCCAAATCCCCCGACACCTGGTCGTACTACGCCTTCGGCTCCAGGGCCGGCATACTACCGGCGGCGAAAGCCTTCCCGAAGCAGGCCTGCTGGGACTGCCACAACAAGCACGCGGCGGTCGACAATGTATTCCTGCAGTTCTATCCGATCCTCCGCGAGGCGCGCGCGACGAAGTAACTCTTTGGACTGCGATAGCGCTAGCTGCCGCTTTCCTAAACAAGCGCAGCTTGTGGCGCCCTAGACGGACATCGCGAATAGATGCGCACCGCGTAACCTGTGTCACAAAAGAGAAACCGCCAGCTCCGCTGGCTCCGTAAAAGCGGGAGCTATCGCTCCCGCACTCCAAAGTAGCGGCTAAGCTATGCTTAGTCGTGTTTTCTTTTTGGAGTGTCGCCCTTGCCGACTTGGCACCTGATTGAAGGCGAAGCAGGCTGTGCCTACGCCCGTGAACACTACTGCGCGGCTGTCATCGTCGATGCGCTGCGCGCCAGCGCCACCGCCGCCGCGCTCCTTGACTCCGGCGCGACCGAGATTCTCGTGGTGGGCGAAGTCGAAGACGCCCTCCGCGCGCGCCGCGAGTTTTGGACCGACGCGCTGCTGTTCGGCGAACGCGGCGGCCTGCCGCCCGAAGGATTCGATTTCGGCAACAGCCCGCGCGACGCGCACCACGCGAGTGGTCGCTGCGTGATCTTCACTACCTCGAACGGCTCTGCGCGATTGCTGCAAGCCTGGGGCGCGTCGTCGATTCACTTCGGCACCACGACGAACGCGAAAACCGTCGTCGAACTCCTCACGAATCAACCGCACGACGTCGTGCTTATCCCCGCGGGCAAAGTCGGCCACCCGGGCTACGACGCGCAAGAAGACTGGGTTGCAGCGACCGCGATCGCGATGTTCGCCGGCGCAGCCATCGGCGAAGGCGCGCTCTACTACCGCGACACCCGCCAGCAAATTGAGCTCGACGGTGTCACCGCACTCTTCGAGTCCGCGCCGCACGCCGACGAACTCCGCAAAGTAGGCCTCAGCGACGATATTGCCCTCTGCGCCCGCATGAACACCGCACGCGCCGTGCCGACGGTGAGTCAGCAAACTGAATTCGGGCTCATTCTCCGTTACCCACACTAGTACAGAATATTTCTAAACCTTTCCGCGACAACGAGTTAATCCTCTCGTTGTCACCCCCTTGTCAGATTCCGAATAGGCTCCTATACTGACTGATCAAGCTGTGGAAAGAGGCGTCAGGCGCGGGCCTCATCTACTGAGATCGAGGAAATCCTGCGCCGTGCCAAAGGAGAATTTCGAATGAAGTAACGCCGCGACGCGCTGCCGCCGCGCAGGAGGACTGCCCAATGGCCACCGACTATGCGAAAGTACGCAACGTGGGGATTGTAGGTCACGGGGGGACCGGCAAGACCACGCTCCTCGAGCACCTCCTACACTCCGCCGGCAAGACGCAGCGGCTGGGCACGATCGAGCAGGGCAACACGGTCGGCGACTACCTCCCGGAAGAAATCAATCACAAGCACACGACCACACTTAAACTTATGCACGTCGACTGGCGCGGTGCGCGTGTGCATCTCGTGGATCATCCCGGTTACCTCGACTTCGTCGGTGAACTCGCGTCGTCCTCCCCCATGCTCGACGGCATGGCGATCCTGATTGACGCGACCGCGGGGCCGCGCGCCGGGTCGGACGTCGCCATGCAATACGCGGAAAAGTACGGCATCCCACGCATCATCTTTCTCAACAAACTCGATGCGGAAAATCTCGACTACGACGCCGTCATCGCACGAATCCAGGACGCGTACGGGAAAATCTGTGTGCCGCTCGATGTGCCGAACGCCACCGGCAATGGCTTCAAGGAAGTCGCCTCGGTCTTGAACGGCGCGAATAGCGCGCTCAAGGAAAAGCTCGACGCGATCCGCGAAGGAATGATGGACGCCGTCGCCGAATCGGATGACGAGTTACTCGAAAAATATCTCGCTTCGGGCGAACTCTCGCACGAGGACTTCGAGCGCGGTCTGCGCGCAGGCATCAAAAAAGGCACGATTGTCCCCATCATCGCGGGCAGCGCCGCGAAAGGCCTGGGGCTGAATGAACTGCTCGACGCGATCGTGGTGGAGTTCCCCTCCCCGCTCGAACGCCGGGTTGTCGCGCGTAACGGCGCGCCGGACGCCGTCGAGGTAAAGGTCTCCCCGACCGCGCCCTTCCTGGGCCAGGTCTTCCGCTCGGTGGTCGATCCGCACGCGGGCCACTTGACCATGTTCCGCGTGCTCACAGGCACGCTCAAATCCGAGTCTGAGTTTTACAACGTCACCACCGGCGTGCGAGAACGCACGGGCAAGATATTTCTGTTGAACGGAAAGTCGCAGGAAATCGTGGACGAAGTGGGCCCGGGCGACCTCGCCGCGATGACGAAGCTCAAGAACACCCATTTCGGCGACACGATCGCCGCGCCTGGAGTCGAGCTGAAATTGCCGAAGATCGAACTTCCGGAGTCGCTCGTCAAGCGCGCGATCATCGCGAAATCCCGTGCGGACGACGACAAGATCGGCGAAGCGCTCAACCGGCTTGCTGAAGAAGATCCCACCTTCCACCACCACCGCGATCCCGCTACACGCGAACACGTCATCCTCGGCATGGGCGAGATGCAACTCGAAATTCTCGTCGAGCGTATGCGCAACAAATTCCACGTCAACGCAGAAACGCATCTGCCGAAGGTTGCGTACAAGGAAACCGTGAAAGGTAAGACCGAGGTGCGCGGCAAACACAAGAAGCAATCCGGCGGTCATGGCCAATACGGCGACGCCCACATCCGCATCGCGCCCCACGCGCGCGGCGGCGGCTACAAGTTTGTCGATAGCGTCGTCGGTGGCTCCGTTCCACGACAATATATCCCCGCCGTGGACAAGGGCTGCCAGGAATCACTCGAGCGCGGCGTACTCGCGGGTTACCCGGTCGTCGATATCGTCGTCGAACTCTTCGACGGCTCCTATCACGACGTGGACTCCTCCGAAATGGCCTTCAAGGTTGCCGCGCACCTGGCGATTCATGAGGGCGTCCTGAAAGCACACCCGTGTCTGCTCGAACCCGTCGTCGAGATCGCAGTGACTGCGCCGATGGAGTTCATGGGCGATATCACGGGCAACCTCAGCTCGCGCCGCGGCCGCATCCTCGGCATGGACTCCGACGGCGGACACAAGGAAACGATCCGCGCGGCCGTGCCCGAGGCTGAAATCCTGCGCTACTCCACCGACCTGCGCAGCATGACCCAAGGCCTCGGCACCTACACCTTGAAATTCAGCCACTATGAGGAAGTCCCCGAGCACGTCGCCCAGCCCCTCATCGCCGCCTTCCAGCACGCACGCGCCGTGGGCGAATAAACGGACCCGCTCTTAACAGATAACCGTATCCATCATCGTTATCGTAATCGGCGGCTGCTCAAGGCGCCCGATTACGATAACGAGCACGAGGGCGAGTACGATATTGCCCCATGAATGCCTCACCCTCCATAGTCGACGCGTGGATGCAGCACCCGACGCCGCGATTCATCGAGCAGCCCATGTTCGAGTCGCTCCGGCGTTGGACCGGCGGCGAGACGATTCGCGAGATTCCGATCGAGTTCACGCTCGCGGCGATGGACGCTGCGGGCGTCCGCACGGGTATGCTCGCGGCCTGGTGCGGGCCGCAGGGCTGGCTGATCTCGCACGACGAGGTCGCTGCGCTTGTGCAAAAGCACCCGGGCCGATTCTGCGGCGTGGCTTCTGCGAACCTATATCGACCGATGGAGGCCGTGCGCGAGTTGCGGCGTTGCGTGAAGCAGCTCGGCTTCAAGGCACTGCGCATCGTCCCCTGGCTGTGGAACCTGCCGCCGAATGATCGGCGCTACTATCCGCTCTACGCCGAGTGCTGTGAGCTGAGAATCCCCTTTTGCACGCAGGTCGGCCACACGGGCCCGCTCTGTCCATCGGAACCTGGCCGGCCAATTCCGTATCTCGATGAAGTATTGCTCGAATTCCCCGAGCTGACCGTCGTTGGAGGCCATGTCGGATTCCCGTGGCTGAACGAAGTGATCTCCCTCGCGCGGAAGTATCCTAACCTCTATATCGACTGCTCCGCCTATACCGCCAAGCGTTACCCTCCGGAGATTGTCGAATACATGCGCGGCAAGGGCCGCACCAAGGTGCTCTTCGGCACGAACTTCCCGATGGTCACGCCGGCCCAGTGTCTCACGGATCTCGATGCGCTCAATCTCGACGAGGAAACGAAGCGCTTATTCTTGTACGAAAATGCGGAACGTGTGTTTGCCCTCGGGTCGCACTCGCCCAACAAAGGAGACACGAAGTGAAGTACGTTCTGGCGATCTCGGCCGGTCTCTTGCTTGCGACGCCTGTCTTCGCGGCGGATACGCAAGCGATCCTCTCGACCTTCGAATTGCATCCGGACTTCCAGATTGAGCTTGTCGCTTCAGAACCGCAGGTGTTCAGCCCCGTCGATGTCGAGTTCGACGAGCGTGGCCGGCCGTTCGTCGTCGAGATGCTGGGATATCCCTTCCCCGATTCGCCGGGCCGCGTCGTTGTGCTCGACGACAAAGACGGTGACGGCGTCTACGAGACCCGCACGGTCTTCGCGGACGGCTTCGCGATGGCCGATTCAGTGCTTCCGTACAACGGCGGCGTGCTCGTCGTATCGCCGCCGGAGATTCTGTTCCTTAAAGACACCAACGGCGACGACGAGGCCGACGTGCGCGAGGTTGTTCTGACCGGCCTGCGCGTCGAGAATCCGCAGCACAACGTAAACGGGTTGACCTACGGCCTCGACAACTGGATCTACGCGGCAAACGGCGGCAACTCCGGCGAGGCCGCGTGGCCGGACGGTGGCGACAAGTTCCAGTTGCGCTACGACGATTTCCGCTTCGACCTGCGCCGCAAACTCATCGAACGCGCCGGGCGCTCGACCGGGGGCTTCGAGATCACGTTCGACGCCTGGGGCAGGATGTTCGGCACGCACAACCTCGAACCGCTCAGCCACCTGGTCTTCCCCGGCAGCTACCTCGAAGGTCTGCCGCAGCCACGCGAGGGCACGCTGAAGGCGCTGCCGGACGACATCGAGAACGGGCTCGTGCGCATCTACCCCATCGGCGAGCAGGACACGCGCGTGAACCATCCGGAGCAGTCCGGCTACTTCTCCGGTTCCTGCGGCCTGCGGTACTACGGCGGAGGCGCCTTCGGCCCGGACTTCGAAGGCAACATCTTCATCTGCGATGTCGTGCTGAATCTTGTCCACCGACGGATCCTTGAGCCCGCGGGCACTAGCTTTGTCGCGCGCCGCGACAACCGCGCGAAAGCCGAGTTCCTCGCGTCCACCGATCGTTCATTTCGCCCCGTGAACATGACGGTCGCGCCGGATGGCTCGCTGTGGGTAGTCGACATGCACCGCGACGTCATCGAGCACCCGGAGTGGATTCCCGACGAGTTTTTGAAAGACATGGATGTGAATGCGGGCAAAGACCAGGGCCGACTCTTCCGCATCACGCCCAAGGGTGGCTTGCCGCGCGTCGTTCCCACCTTCTCCCGCAACGACATTGCAGCCGTCGTCGCTGCGCTCGAGCATCCCAACCAGTGGCACCGCACAACCGCGCAGCGTTTGCTCGTCGAATGGAAGGACAAGAACTGCATACCGCTGCTAGAAAAACTCGCAAAGGAAAGCAAGGTTCCAGTCGCCTGCGCGCACGCGCTCTGGACGCTCGACGCGCTCAGCGAATTGAAGGATGAGATTATCCTCATCGCCTTGCGATCATCATCCAATGAGGTATGCGAACAGGCCATTCGCCTCGCAGAACCTCGCCTCAACAACACGCCCGAAATCGCGACCACACTATCCAGGATGTACCTGAACCCTTCGCCCAGAGTGCGCATGTGGACGGCCCTCGCGCTCGCCCGCCTGGCCAAATTCTCCTCGGGACCGATACTGCGCACAATCCTGGAGCAACACGCCACCGATCCCTTCATGCGCCTCGCGCTGCTCCCCGGCATGCTTCGCGCGCCGGACCTGTCGCTGACGGCAATGCTGACGCAGGGCCGCCCCGCGGAAGGAGGAGCGGAGATGATCTCGCTCGTCGCCCAAGGCGCGGCCACGCGCCTTACTGCGGCACAGGCGCAGAAACTTTTTCAAACAGCGGCGACAGTCGCCGCGACCGATCCCGTCGCTGTTGAATCGTTACTCGCCGGATTCGCCGCCGGACTGGAAACGGCCAAGTCGGCTTTCGACAGCCCGTCCGAGCGCGGCGTCCTCGCCGAAGCGCTCGCGCCTCTCCTGCAAATCGAGTCGCTACCCGCGCTGCGCGAAGCGTGGCGCCTTGCGCGCGCACTCGAACTTGAGAGGGTCCCGGGGCAAGAGGCCGCGCTTCAGCGCGCGGAAGCCGCTGTCCGTAACGAATCGCTTAGTGCCGACGTGCGCACGCAGAACCTGCGCATTCTGGAATTCGCCCCCTTTGCCCAGCGCGCGGACCTGCTCTATGCGTTGCTCGACACGCGCCAGCCTCGCGAACTCCAGCGCGAAGCCGTTCAGCAGCTTCAGCGAGAAGGCACCAACGAAGTCGCGACGCGCTTCATCGCGATGTGGCGACTGCTCGGGCCCGAGACGCGTCCGGCCGCGGGCGACACGCTTCTCTACAAGCGCCACAACCACCTCCTGCTGCTCGCCGCGCTCGAAGACAGCACCATCTCGCTCGGCGAAATGGATTTTCATCTTGAACGCCGCCGCGCGCTGCTGCACTCGAAAGATCCCGAAGTCGTGCGCCGCGCGGAGGCCCTGTTCACCGACGCGGGCGTCGTCACGCGCAAGGACGCCATGGAAAAAATGAAACCCGCGCTGCACCTCTCCGGCAATCCGGCCAAAGGCAAGGAGGTCTTTACGAACCTCTGCCTTCGCTGTCATCAAATGGGCGGAGAAGGCGGCGATCTCGGGCCGAACCTGACCGAGATTTATCGCAAGAGCCGCGAGACCCTGCTGCACGACATCCTCGATCCGAACGCGGCCGCGGACACGAAGTACATCGCCTATACCATCGAGCGGAAGAACGGCGAAATCGTTTCAGGTTTAATCGCAGAGGAGAATGACGACGCAGTCACGATTCGCGACGCGAACGGCGTACGCACCGCCGTCCCGCGCGGTGACATCAACGAAATGATCAGCGGCGGGCTGTCGCTGATGCCCGAGGAACTCGAAACCGGCCTGGAACCGCAGGCCCTGGCCGATCTCCTCGCCTACCTCCAGGAGCGAAAATAACCATGATCTTCAAGGCAGTTTGCGGCGGAATGCTCATCGTGTTTTTCGCGTCATGCGCGGTGCAATACAACGACCCGGATCCCGGCCTCTGGATTGCGGCATACGGCCTTGCAGGCGTATTCACCGGCTTCGCATTGGCGGGCCGGCTGACGCCGTTGGTAATTCCGGCGGGACTGGCCTATTTCGGATGGGCGATGTACAACATGCCCCATATCGACTCGTCGGAGTGGCTCACCACGGAAACGTCCCGCGAATCCGGCGGCCTGATGCTCTCCGCGCTATGGATGAGCGTGCTCGCCCTCGCATGGTACTTCAAGCGCCACCCGCGCGTGCGTCAGAACTGACTCGACAACTGCGCGAAGCTCCGGCTCACGGGGAAGGGGCCGGGGTAGTGGATGAGATCCACGTGCCCGTCCAGATACAACACGTTCGCGCCGCCGGGCACGTGGTTGAAGTCGACGCCCGATCCGGCGGGTTTCGTGCTCACCGTGTCCCACAACACGGGAATGTGCGACTGCGCGCTATTGCTCGTACCGGCATTGTTGATGTCTGTGATGAGCACGCGCTCAATGCCTTCGCGCAGCCGGAACAGAACGTCGCCCTTCCCGTTCCCGGCATTCAAACCGCCCATGCCGACAGCGGCTAAATCGAGGTCCGTGTCCATCACGTCATCGTCGCTGGAGTCGTTATTGAAGATTACCGGGAAAATGGAAGAAATGAATCCCACCAGTTGCGTCGGTCCGGGAAACGGCGACGCGACTTGTGGATCCGTGTCGTCCGATTTGTCCAGGACGTAACCCAGATAATTGAAGCTCTCGTCGGCATTGCTGATGTATCCATCAAACATGCAGGTATTCGAACCATCGTCTTGCACGATTTTCAGCAGCTCATCGCCTGCACCGGAGGGATCGGAGGGGCACACAAGGACCAGGGAATCGGTCACGTATTCCGGATACAGCGAACGCGTGTTCGGCGCGAACACGGTGCTGTCCTGCATCGAGTCGGGATCGCAGCCGGTGGCTAGCGCGACTGTTCCGTACGGCGGATCGCCTTGCACGCGCGGCCAGTAACTCTTGTTCTCCGCCGCGTACATCTTCGCCGAAACCGCGATCTGCCGCAGATTGTTCGCGCAATTCGCGCGCCGCGCCGCTTCGCGGGCGCGGGCCAGCGCGGGCAACAGAATCGCGGCCAGAATCCCAATAATGGCGATGACGACCAGAAGCTCGATAAGTGTGAAACCGCGGCGCGAATTCATAAAGCGGCACCCTCTTCCCAAGGTACTTATGGTAAGAGGATAGCAGGAATCGCCGCGCAGGAACAGCCTTGCCACCTAGAAGTGCGTCGCAAACCCCGCGAAGGCGCGGCTCATCGGGAATTTGCCCGGATACCGCGCGAATTCGACATGGCCGTCGAGGTACACGACGTTCGACCCGCCCGGCGCATGGGTAAAGTCCACCGCACGCCCGGCCACCGTCGTGCTAACCGTGTCCCACATCACCGCCATCGTGGACTGCGCCATTGTGCTCGCGCCCGGACTATTGATGTCGGTGATCGTAGCGCGCTCGATGCCTTCGCGCAACCGGAAAATGGTATCGCTCGTCCCGTTGCCGGCCTCGCGTCCACCCAGGCCTACGGTATTCAAGTCGATGTCGTCCTCGAGCATCTCATCCGTCGTAGGGTCCATATCGAACCACGCAGGCGAAGCAGCCGCGATAAACCCAACCAGCTGCGTCGGGCCTGCAATCGGCGTCGTCGTATGCGGATCGTCGTCCGCGCCCTTGTCGAATGCGTAACCCAGATAGTGATAGCTCACGTCCGCATTGCTGAGGAAACCCTTGTAGTCGCACGTACCCGTGCCGTCATCCTTGACTCTGAGCAAGGGATCGTTATCCACCATCGACGGATCGGATGGGCAGATCAGCGTTCTGGGATCGTCAATGTACAAGGGCCACAGAATCGCCGTGTTCGGTGCGAACACCGTCTCGTCCTGCAAGGACGTCGGATCGCAACCGGTCGCGTTCGCGGCCGCACCGTAGGGTGCGTCGCCCTGCATCCGGGGCCATTTTCCCTCGAATTCGTTGGCGTACATCTTCATGCCGAACAGGACCTGGCGCAGATTGTTCATGCAACTCGCCCGGCGCGCTGCCTCGCGCGCACGCGCCAGCGCCGGCAGTAAAATAGCCGCCAAAATACCGATGATCGCGATGACCACCAGCAGTTCAATCAAGGTAAATCCACGCTTGTTCTGTCGCACAACACGTCCCTCCCCAAGGGAAAACACACATTTGATTTGTACCACACTTTTGGCACTTTTGGGGGCGGGAAATGGCCTATTTTCGAGGGTCAGTGCGTGAGCGCGTAGACGATAATATTGACGGAAATGGCGTAGGATTTAGTCGAAAAAATCCGGAAGTATTCCTCGCCTTCCATCTCGCGTTCCCAGCCGTCGCCGATGTCGTTGTTGTGCGTTGCCACGGCCATCAAGCGGTCGCCGTCGAATAGGCCCAGAAAGTGTTGATCTTTCACACCCGCGATGCCGCCCACCGGCTCGCGGTGGCCGTCGGGCATGTCAAAGCTCTCGCCGGACATATCGAAGAATATTTTTGCGGGTACCTGCGGGCATTCCTCAAGCGGAAATACCATCTTGAGGATCGGATGGTCCAGGGGGATCTTCTTCCACTCCAGATCCGGAAACACGCGGAGCATCTGCTCCTTGACGTTTTCCAGCTCCGCGATGCCCCAGAAATCGTCGATCCAGAGGAATCCGCCGCGCAAGAGATAGGCGCGCAACGCCTTCACTTCGTCGTCATCCAGAAACTGCCAGCCGGGATCGCACATATAAATCAGCGGATAATCGAAAAGTCGCGTGTCCGTCAGCCGCAGGTGCATCGGTTTTGGATTGACGTCAATCGTCGTCAGTTCGCGCAGCCGGATGAGGAAGTTTTCCTCCGCCTCGGGGTAGTCCGTTTCCCAGCGCTCCCAGTCGCGGCCATCGTAGTGGTACCACGATTCGCCGTAACCTCCGACACTATCGTAGCGCACGCGCACGAAGGTGAAGTTGTGCTCTTGCGCGTTGGATGCTTTCGATGGCGCATCGGTGGCGTCGGCGAAAACCACGGCCGACGGCACCAGCGCAATCGCTATCGCCCAACGCCACATGACGGGAATGTCTCCGCTGCCATTGTCCGCCATGATCATTTCGAATTCAACGCGCGGGGCTTTGCTACAATCCACTCGACCATTTTCGGAGGACTTTTTCTCATGTTTCATCTGATTGCCAGGACCCTTGCGATTGCTGCCATTGCACTCGCTGCCGGCGCCGCCTCTGCGCAAGCCGTCAAGGGTTCGCTCACCCCACAGGATCCGCCCGCCGCGCTGACGTATCACGGCCTCGTTCCGGGAATCGATACGATGGAAAAAGTAAAAGCCACTCTGGGCGAACCCGAATATGCCGGCAAGTGGTACAACTACAAAATGTACTACCCCGCACAAGACCGGCCGGGACTCATCGACGTCGTCCACATGCACGGTGACAAACCTGGGTCGATGCTGGCGGAGATCGAAGCGGCCAGCGTGCCGGAAGGTTTCGCAACCGACCGTGAAATTCGCGCGAAGCTTGGTGAACCAGAATACGAGTTGCGCATGGTCACCTGGAAAATGTTCGACTACACCAGCCGCGGCGTTCGATTTTCTCTTACGCCGGATGGCAAGGTAACGGGGGTCGCATACCTTCCGCAACGCACGCCGCGCGTGCCGCAGGGCGAGCGGTCGCTCGTCGATCTGAGCGGGCTTCGCGAAGGCCCACAGCCGAAACCGACGAACCCGGCCGGATTGCGCGGGCTGCAAGCGGGCGCGGCCGACATCTCGCCCAAAGGCGAGGACTGGCTTGGCCATCGCTATACCGTGGTCACGCCACTGAAATCACGCGTCGTGGTCTTCCGCGACAACGAACTTACCGTCGCCTTCGTCGGCACCGACACCTTCGGCATGACCTACGCCGACGATATCGCGATCCGCGAGCGCGCAAAGGCACTCGGTGTTGACCACACGATCCTGGGCGCCTCGCATAACCATGCCTCCGGCGATACGCTGGGCGTGTACGGTTTCTATCCCGCCGACTACATCAAGCACATTCAGGATCAAACCGTCGCAGCAATCGAGAAAGCGCTTGACTCGCTGCAGCCGGTCGCGGAACTGCGCGCAGCCTCGCGCGAGCTCCCGATGGACGGCATCCGCGTCCAGGGTCTGTTCCGCAATGCGCGCAATCCTGGACTTCTCGACCCCACCATCTCGATGCTCCAGGCGATGGCCCCGAATGGCAAGCCAATCGCCACCCTCGTCAATTTCGCATGCCACGTCGAGTCGCTCGAAAAAGGCACGCGCGAAGTCAGTGCGGATTTCCCAGGCTACATGTGCGATCAGATTCTCTCCGACGGACTCGGCCAGCCCGTTTTCCTTAACGGCGCGGTCGGCGGCATGGTCAGCGGCGACAACAAGGCGCGCACGCATGAATCCAGCAAGGAAATGGGGTTGCAACTCGCCGCGATCGTCAAAGACCTGGCCGCTGTCGCCGTGCCGCCGGCGGAATTCCACTTCACAGCCGATCTGCGCCCGCTCCACATCCCCGTTTCCAATCCCGATTTTATCAAGCGCTACGAAGGGGGCGCCCGCCCGCTTGTCCGTGGCCGCATCGTCACGGACATGACCTACATCCGCCTCGGCGAAGCGCAGTTCGTCACCTTGCCCGGTGAACTGCTCCCCGAAGTCAGCTTCGAGATTCTCGAAAAGATGGACGGCTACCCGCGCATGCTCGTCGGTCTGGGCAATGACCAAATCGGCTACATGGTCCCGCCCTACGACTTCCGAAACGACTACTACGAGGAAACCGTATCCCAAGGTCCCGCTGCGGCCATCCAGGTGCGCGACATGGCCCTTCGCATGCTTGGCGACGAGAACAACAAGCCGAAGGAAGCGGCCAGCAAATAGCTGCCCGGATTTGTCATTCTGAGCGGAGCGAAGAACCTCTCCGTCGATCAACGAGTAATTCAGTCAACTACCCGGAAAACTCCGTACGCGTCTTGTCGTCCTCGATCGCCGGTTTCGAATACCGCCGCCACGTGTGCATCCGCTCGATCTCCCGCTCGAGAATCACTTCAGCCAGCAGTCGCTCGGGGTACTCATGCGCCGGTCGCTGGATCGCCCCGGCAAATTTCTCCTCCGGCACGTCGAGGATGTACATGTAACTCATCAGCCGGTCGAGGTCGTGCTGGAGCAAATGCGCCACCCGCCGCACGAGCTCCTCGATAATCGCGTCGCGGCCCAGCGGCATCAACCCCACCGGACGCATGCCCCATAGCTGCACCAATTGCTGGTGCACGTCCTCCATGTCCGCCGGTTCACTCATTCCGCAATTAGGCCAGACGCGGCGCTAGGCGTCAATCGGTCCACCCATCTTGGGGTGTATTACGCCTCGAAATGCGCTATAATTAGTCGAATTCACACGAACCGGAGTCATCCCATGTCCGACACTCAAAAATCCGCCGGCCCCTTGCAGTCCCTCGACGAATGGGAAGATTTCGTCGTGGAGCGCTACCCGGAAGAGGGCGTGACCGCGAACAAGTTCGACACGGACTTCCGCAACTACGACGACCCCAAGCGCGCCACGGTGCGCGAGTTTTACCGTCAGAACCACCAGCACCAGACGCTGGACTTCGCGCGCGCGAAGAAGGCCGAATACGGCAAGCGCGATTACCGCGAGATGGGCGTGTGGGAAGCCTGCGAGTATCTCAACACGCTCGTGGACGATAGCGATCCGGACACCGACCTCACGCAGATCCAGCACTTGCTGCAAACGTCTGAAGCGATCCGTGCGGACCGGCACCCGCGCTGGTTCGTGTTGACCGGTCTCATCCACGATCTCGGCAAGACGCTCTGCCTGCGCGGCGAGCCACAGTGGGCCGTCGTCGGCGATACCTTTCCGCTCGGCTGCAAGTTCTCCGACAAGGTCGTGTACCCGGAATTCTTCGCGCTCAATCCCGATTCGAAAAATCCCGACCTGATGACCGACTGCGGCATTTACGAAGAAGGTTGCGGCCTCGACAACGTCGTCATGTCCTGGGGCCACGACGAGTACATGTACTCCATCGCGAAGGACTATCTGCCCGAGTCCGCGCTCTACATGATTCGCTTCCACAGCTTCTACGCCGCGCACCGCGAAGGCGAATACAACCACCTCATGAACGACCACGATCGCGAAATGTTCAAGTGGGTCCGCGCCTTCAACCCCTACGACCTCTACTCCAAGGCCGATCAGCCGCCGAACATCGCGGAACTCAAGCCTTACTACGAAGACCTCATCGCCGAGTTCTTCCCGGACAAGGTCCGCTTTTAATAAACAGATGTTTGACGGGTTTCCGCCCGCCAAATCATTGAATATGAGTGCCGCTCCCAAGTCCCGCTTGGGAGCGGTTTTCGTTTCCGCACACGATCGGCATATGCCGAAACAGTTCAGATGTTAAGATGAACGCATGGAGAAACCGTCCTTCTACACGGCCATACAAGAACTCCTCGACCGCGCCATTCTCGATTTCCCCTTCATCTACATCGACCTCTGGTCGTTCGTGCATCTCACATCGGGCGTACTCCTCGGCCTAATTTTCATCCGTTTCACCCGCGCCGTCTTCGCTCTGGCATGGGCCGTCACCCTCATCCTCGCGTATGAAATCGCCGAACTCGCCCTGAACAACGTCGTCTTTATTCCCGAGACCCCCGTCGATACCATCTGGGACGTTATCGTCGGTTTCGCCGGCGCCTTTCTCGCCATGCGCCTCACCTGGAAGCGAAAGGGACAACACAAGAAACACGAAGATTCGCAGGCCTGAGGCCTACAATTTCTTGCTCATGATCACGCTGCGGTAGTTCGTCACGATCCAGTTGTCATACCCGACAATTCGAAACCCCATCTTCGTGTACATCTCGACGAGATTCCTGGCGTCCTCGGCCGTATCAAGCGCAAGCTCGAGCGCGCCATCTGCACGGGCAATGGACTCGACATGCGCGAGCAGGATCGAACCGATCCGTTTTCCCCGGTGCGCCGGCTCGACGCCAAACTGGCCGAATACAGCCAGACTCGACGGACGATAGAGTTTGTAGAATCCTTCGGGTTTCGGTGGGCAATACAGAATCGTGCCCACAATGAGGCCGTCTAGAGTCGCAACAAAACAGCGCCCCGTCCCGATGCGCTCACGGGTCTTCGCCATCTAACTCCCGTTATGCACTGCGAGCATGTCACTTCGCGCCAGCGGTCTCGCGCTTGGCCTTGTCCATTTCCTTGAACTCGCGCTTCAGGATCTTCCCCGCCGGGCCGAGCGGCAGCGACGGCATTCCCGACGTACGTCACGCTGCTGCGTCACTCTTGAAACCAAGAAACCCGGTGATGGCCTGCAGGAGCAACAACGCGCGCTGAATGCTGAGTCCTTTCGCAATCACGACGTTCTTCCCGCCGTACACGATCTGCACACGCTGGCGCGTTGCCAGAATCGCTTCAGCGGCCGCCAAGCCGACTCCCGTAGAAAGCTGTCCCGCGGTCGCTGAGGCCGAGCCGATCGCGGTTGTTGCATTTGCGCGCTGCTGATCGTAGTACGCTGGGTCGTGCGTGTAGTTGTACTGCTGCTGCTTGTGCTGCGCGAATATCCGGGTAATCTGCGCGCGGTCATACGGCTTACCTTCAACCGTCAAGGTCTTCTCGTCCATCGTGATCTCGCGCTTGCGCGACCGCCAATAGGACATTGCGATCACTGCGGCAAAAGGCCCTATCAAGAACACCGCGGCGCCAAACGAGAACGACTTGGCCGGCACACCCGGCTCGGGCGTCGGTTCGGTCATCAGCATGAAGATAAACCCGATCAACGTAAACGCCACCCACCAGCCGCAGCCCGACTGGAACCACAGTTTATCCTGGCGGTAACGGATTACTTTGCGCCCACCCTGTTCAGAAAACTCGAATCCATAGTCGTAGTTCTTCGCCATGCCGATCGCCTCCCGCAATGTTTACTACGCCTTGACGGTTTCTCGTTTCGCCTTGTCCATATCCTTCAACTCGCGCTTCAGGATTTTTCCCGTCGGCCCAAGAGGCAGCGAGGGGACGATCTCAATCATACGCGGGTACTTGTAGGCCGCCATATTTTCCTTGGACCAGGCGATGAGCGCTTCCGGTGTCGGCTTTGCAAAGTTCTGCGGCACAACGTAGGCCTTTACTTCCTCGCCGTGCACCTCGCTCGGCACGCCAATCACGGCGACGAGCGAGACGTCCGGGTGCGTCATCAGTACTTCTTCGATCTCGCGCGGATACACGTTGAAGCCGCCGCGAATGATCATGTCCTTCTTG
>SXGT01658709.1_pt1 | contig 36255 bp, 48 predicted proteins | sample 3176221 | NCBI WGS metagenome assembly SXGT01 (sample SAMN11356862, study PRJNA531348) | freshwater metagenome | isolation source: freshwater sample F1-120 | place: China: Fuxian Lake, Yuxi | collected 2017-12-25 | reverse complement strand
GATCGCGGTATTGAATCGCTGCCTGATGGCGAACACGACCTCTACACCCGCCCCCAAGCGCCCGCAACTCCGTTGCATGGTGAGCCGCTGACGGATGAGGAGATTGACGACATTTGGAACTATTACTGCGACGAGATGGGTTATGCTTCGATCAACGATTCATATGAAATAGCCCGCGCCATCGAAGCCAAACTCAAGGAGAAAAACACATGAACAAAGAACTCATCATCCGCATGGCGCGTGAGGCTGGGATTGCACATCACGGATTAGGCTGGACTTGCTGGGAAGGGCAACTTGAACGCTTCGCCGCCCTTGTCGCCGCTGTCGAGCGTGAGGCGTGTGCGAAGTTGTGTGAAGAAGAAGCCAACAGAGCCAAATGGAACTGGGACAACGACATCTCAGGCAATCAGCCGTTCTGGAATGGCGGTGAACAGCTTGCGTCCAACTGCGCCGCCGCCATCCGAGCAAGGAGCTGACCGTGAACATCAAGCTCTATCAAGTAATCCTTCTCGCTATTTTCGTCCTGGTGCTCATGGGCATTGCCGGGCACATGGACTTCCAGGAGGAGGAACGCCAGCACGCCGAGTACTGCGAGATGGTCAAGCTGTGGAAGCAGACCAACGGGCAGTCTGGATGGCCAGATTATAACGGGGAAGGAGTGTGCAAATGACCTGCAACCAGGACTGCAATCAAGGCCGCAACTGTCCTGCGCGAGTTGCCAAAGTGGGCCAGCGATACCCGAAGTATCCGCAGCCCTACGTCGAATCAATCTGGCGCAGACACCTCAAGGCGCTGGCCCGGTTTTTCCTGCTGGGTCTGCTGGGTTGGCTGATCTGGGTGCCGCTGCTTTACTTGCTCTTGCGGGCGTAAAACAAAGTGCGGTCACCAAACAGGTAGAACCCCACGGCAGCGGCGAAGTTGTCCACCGAGGTGCTGTCCATGTTGTTCAGCTTGAGGGTGGCCCATGTACCCAGCACAACAAGGGCCACAGCGGGGCGCATCAGGCGCACAGCAGCCTCAACCCACGGGTATGAAGGGTTGGTGCCACCGGCGTCATTCATCGCCTTGAACATGTCCAGATCGAGTTGTCGCATCTTGACGTACTCGTCCACGTTCACCGGCTTGTAGGTGTCGGTCTGGATGAACCGACCTATCAGGGATTTCCCTAGGTCAACGGCCAGCGGGCCGAGCGCGGCGAGTATGGTCAACGGGTCCATCATGGGTACTTCCTCCAGTCGAGTTCGTGGTGCGGACCATCACGCATCTTCCAATCCAGTCCGCACACAATCGGAATGTTAAATTCTTTGGACGCAGCCTTCATGGCGTCCGCGATCTTCACGTACAGCGGCCACGACCAATCCACCTGGTTGTCAACCCAAGCCCCAAGATCGACCGCGTGGCCGGTGAGGTGACGCGAGTTCAGTGTCTTACTCGCACCTGACTCATAGAGGGTTTTTTGCCGCTCGGGGCTGCGAAGACCTTCAAGCACCGTGAAGTCCACGGTGGTGATCTCAATGGCCCGACGGACCACCTTGACCAGATCGGGGTGTACGCCCTTGAGGCGCATAACGGATCGAGCGCCGAGGGTGTACATGATTATGCCTTCCAGTGGTTTGCGATCCAACTGACGGCGGCACCAGCGAATGACGCAATCATCATGCCCATCCAGAAGCCGCCTTTGCCTTTGTTGGCGAGTTCAAGAAGCTGGTCAATCTGGGATTCCATCTTGTCCATTTTCTTGTCCATGTCCTGCACCTTTTGCCACAGGACGCCATATTTCACGGGATCAATCTCACCGTTCTGGAACTCCACCATCTTTCGTTACCTCACAAACTCGTTTTCAACATTGCGCTCGGGAGCCAGCATATTGACACCGGCAGCAGTGCCACCGGTTACCGTGGCGCGGGCTGGCGCAGTCCATTTTGACGGGTCACCGATCAGTTGAAGCACCTTGCTGCGCTCGGCAGCGGGCAGCGACTCCAGCAGGTTCGCGGCACCTTCGGGCGTCTTCAGCGCCTCGGTCAGCGTCGCCATCGTCTTCTGACCGATCTTGTTTTCCAAGATGCTCAGTGCCTTGTTGGTCGTTGCAGCCACGGCGCTCAGGTACGACGGCAGACGGAACTTGCTCATGTTCTGGAGCAGCAGTTCCTTGAGGGCTGTCTGCCCCCCTTCGACTTGGGACTTGATGTTGGCGTTGCGCAGAACCTTGGACGCCTCGGATTGCAATGTGCTCATTGTGTCTTCGGCCAACTCGACTGCGATGTTGTACTTACCCGGGCCGAGAATCTTCTCCACGGCTTCAGGCGACTCGTTCTGCACGAGGCGCACAAACGCATTCTTGTCGGTCTTCCACAGACGCAACGCCTCACCCGTCAACTGCTTCTCGGCGATCTGCTGGGACAGCTTGGCATGTTCCTTGAGGTACTCGCGGTAGCCTGCGCCACCTGCTGCCTCGATGGCGTCGTCGATCACCGGCTTGACACGGCTCAGAACGCCAGCGGCGAGGTTACGCTGGCTGGTGGCGTCCATGCCCGGGCGAAGCTGTTGGATCGCAGCATTGACTGAGTTCTTGCGGATGGCGTCGAGAGCGCGGGCGTCGATGATGCCGCCACTGCTGGTCCACTTGGCGATGTCGTCTGACACGTTGCGCAAGGCACCCAGCAGCACGTCGTTACCTGCAAACTCGGGGTTGTTTGCCACAGCCTTGAGGCTGCGCACGAGTGGCTCACCTTCGAGGGGTTTGATGCCCACCGAGCGCAGAGCGCCAGCGGCCTGCTCGGCAAAACGAGCGCCTTGACCCAGATCGAGTGATGCCTGCGCGGCCTTGTTCGACCACTCGTTGAACGCCTTTTCAGCCAGTTCACCCAAGTAGGTGTACTTGGTCAAGCCGACCGGCAGGTTCTTCTTGATCAAGTTCAAACGGGCGCTGGCCTTCGCCAGATCACCCAGTTCCATGAGGCGGCGAACCTCCTGCACCTTGGCGGCGGCTTGCTCACCGAGTTCGGCCGACAGGCCTTCCAGACGGGCGACTTCTTTGCCGAGGTTGGCCCGGGTAAGGGCACTCTCGCGCATCGGGCTGGTGACGGTGCGGGCGGCTTCTTTTGCGGCTTCCGTGGTTGCGCGAACATCGGCGGCAGTGGTGCCACCGGCCAAGCGCGACAGGGCGTTAAGCGACACCTCGCCTTGGGACTTCTCCAATGCCGACAGGAAGCGCGGATCGCGGGCCGTGGCGCGGTCGATCAAAGCCTGCCAAGTCGGACTGTTGATGTCAGCCGTAGCTTGCGCCGCGCTGACGCCCTTGCCCTGCGATGCGCGGAGCATGTTGAGGGCTTCGGGCAGGTCCGGGCCAAGAGCGTTGCGGGCGATGTCCGCAGCCTTGTTCTTGGGAATCTGGCGCAGGTCTGCCAGTTTTCCGACACCCTTGGCGATGATCGGGCCAGCGACTCGACCACCGGCTTCAAAGGTTGCACCTTCGACCACGTTGCGCACCGGCTCGATTACCTGTGCGGCACCTTGGCGCGGAGCCTTGCCGCCGAAGTACACGTCGGCCAGTTCGAGGGCTTCCTTGGCGATGCCATAGCCCAAACCAGCGCCACCGACCATGCCCGCAGGGCCGAGGGGGGTGCCGATCAGTGCACCACCGGCAGCACCCAGTGCCTCAACCGTTGGTGCCACGAACTCGCGCACCCGGGGGTACAGACTTGGTTTTTTATCACCCGTTATCAGGCGTTCCATGTCCGTCTGTTCACGAAGTTGGCCGGTATTAGAGTCAACAATATACCCCGCTGGGGTGCGCTGATCCTGACGAGCACCCGGGATACCCTCGGGTGTGGCAGTGCGGGGGCGCAGAGACTCTGGCAGTTGAGGTGCTGCGACTGCGGGGACGCCAAACTTTACCCGAATGGCATCCTGCGTGGCAGGGTTTGCATTAGTGAAGTTTGGGTCTTGCGCCGAGAACTTGTCGAAGATGGCTCGCTTGGTTGCCTCGTTGGCGTTGACGTAGTTCGGGTCGGTAAGGATCGAAGCCAGATTTGACATGTAACTTCCTTACTTCTTGAGCAGCGGATTGTTCATGTCAACGCCGCCAGCGGGAGCAGCACCCGGAGCACCACCGGGACGGGCAGCGCGTCTTTGGGCATTCTCGACACCCTTGCGAATCACGTCTTGCAGGTCCATTGCGGCGCGGATGAACTCTTTCTCGTCGGTCGAGACAGACATCCGGTTGATGGCGTCGGTACCCTTTTGACCTTCTTTTTCCGTGATGGCACCGCCACCCTTGAGCGATTCAAAGGCTTCGAGGAACGAGGCACCCTTGATCTGGTCGAAGCGAGACATGAAGCCCGCTGCGTCCGTACCCGGGACGAACCGAGCGCCCGGGAGCCAAGTGGCACCCACGGCGTTCTGGAAGCCGGGGTGAACTTTTTCACCCTTGAGCAGTTTGCCAGTCTTTGAGTCGCGTTTGCCAATCAACTCGTCGATCAGGCGCACACCTTCTTCGGCACGACTGATGACTTTGGGCAACGCTTGCTGTGCCGTGACATCGCCTTTGGCGATTGCTTCGCCCACAGCCTTTGCGCCAGCCATGCGCTGCTGGAACGCTGGGTCAGCATCGCGGCGCTGGTTTTCTTCCATGACAGCGAGGCGACGCTCTTCGAGAGACAGACGACGAGCGTCTTGAGTGATTCGCTTTTGCTCGTTGGCGATGCGCTCGGCTTCCCCGGGGGCCATCGTTTTGGCTGTCCGGCTAACCTCGGTGATCTGACCCGTGAGCGGCTGGAACGTGCGGTCGATGACTGTACCGCCGATGTCCTTCGTGGACAGTTGCGGCTTGTTCAGTTCCATGAACTTCTCGGTGCCCAGCTTCGATTGATTCAACAATTCAGCGAATGCGGCAGGACCAGCCTGAATCGCTTGCTGAATTCGACCGAGTGACTGCTCGGCTGTTACACCACGAGCGGCCAGTGCTGGACCGAGAACAGGATCAGCGTGGTTGGCCTGATGCCAAGCCAGATACTGCTGAGGGGCGTTCGGGTCCATTGGGTTGATGTTCTCAAGGAACGCACGAGACTGCTTCAGCTTGGCGTCAATCAGGTCGGACTGAGCCTTTTGCTGCGTGGTCTTCGCTGTGCCCAGTTCCAGCAGACTCTTTTCGACTGCGGGCAACTTGGAGCCAAACCCACCAGTCGCCAGAGAACTACGCAGCTTGTTGGCGTCGATTTCGCCAGTCTGAGGGTTGTACGCAGAAGCGTAAGCCTTGTTCAGCGCATTGGTCGTTTCCTGCTCACGTTGAGCAGCCGTCAGTTGGTACTGAGCCAGAGCATTTTGGTTCTGGGCGCTTTGGATCGCGGCAACTTTGCCGTACTGAGCGAGTGGGTCTTGAACTTGGAGTTGCTGAACGCCAAGAGCGATTCGAGGATCAATCGGCATGGCGGCTCCTTAACCGATGTTGGCCGTGTAAGGCACCTGATACGACGGGTAGGTCGTAGCGGCCGTGGTCGGCGTCAGTCGATTCATCAACTGCTGGTTCTGGTAGTAGTTCAGGCCGGTGTTCAGTGCGCCAGTGAGCGCGTTGGCCTGACCCACATAGCCCGATGCACGAGCGGCAGCGGCAGACTGCTGAATGTCGCCCACGTTCTGCGCCATCGTCTGACCAGCCTGACCCAGTGTTTGCGCGGTCGTTTGACCCACACCAGCCAGAGACTGAAGCGGCTGCAACTGAGCAGCCCGCTCGGTCTGGTAGCGGTTGAATGCGTTCTGGTATTCGTTCGAGGCGTAGTCCTGACCGTACCGACCAGCAGCTTTGAGAGCCGCGCCAGAGATCAGGCCACCACGAGCGGCAGCTTGTCGATCCAGCGCCTTTAGACCCTCGGACAGTCGGAACTGATACCCGGGGTCTTGTTGGAACTGCGACATGCCGAACTTGGTATAGTCCGTCAGTGGAATCAGTTTGTTGAGTGCCTGCTCACCGGCCTTGCGCCAAGGTTCTTGCAGCGCAACAGATTCCTGCCACTGTTTGTATTGCAGATCAGCAGCGCGATCTGCGGACGCTGCTTGAGTTGAAGCGGCATCGCCCGCAGCCATCCCGCCGATTACAGCACTACCTACTACGGCTCCAGCTACCCAAAAAGTCATGGCGACACCTCGATTTGTTCGTTTTTGACCGTGTTACCCAGAGCATACATCGCATCGGGGTCTTCTTCAACCAACTGCTCCTCGGCTTCCTCAACGGTGGAGGCAGCAGTTGCATGGAATGTCATAGCCAAGGTGTCGGTTACAGCGTAAACGGCCCGCTTGGTCCCGGGTTTGCTTAGGAAAAGGTGAGGCCCGGTGACCTCTTGAGCATTACCCTCACCGTCCGTGATCTGCACGGTTCCTGACACGATGAGGTAGAAGTGTTCCTTCTTGTGAACTTTCCCGACGACCAATACACCAGCATGTCGAAACACTTCTCGGCAGTACATCCCGCCGTGAAAATAATGCTTGGTTTCCGGCTGGTATTGAGGCAGTTTGGAAAGTTCCTCTTGCAAGATTTTAACCTTGTCCCGCATATCTGGGGAAGGGGCTACCTCGAAGCCTTTGCCGTAGGTCACGGTCATATTCATCAGGTCACCTCGCGGCCACTGACTCGCATGTTGATGGCGCTGGCGGTCCCGGCAATCGTCGAGATGAAATCACCTGTGCCCAGCACCTGACCCACGAGTTCGGGGAACGTGTACACCTCGGCAGGCTGGAGCGTCTTGGTCTTGGTGATCAAGTTGCTGTCGCCAGCCGAGGACGAAGCCGTTACGATGTTGACCGAGATCGTCGCTGCGCTGGCGCTGTAATTGGTCGCCGTGAACTTGTCGATGATGGTCGTCACGTTGGTAGCCGTGTACTGCGTGGTCTGCACGTTTTCGACGGTCTTGCCGGGGACGAGGTTTTTGACAGTGACTGCCATAGGGTTTCTCCTTATTCAAGCACCAAGTAGCTGATGGAGTTCTGTTCCCAGCGACCTGTGGATGCGTTGTAAATCAGTTTGTCACCATCGGCAGGCGACGGGGCGTAGACATTCGAGAGTTGGTTCAGGCGGGGCATGAATGTTGGGCGAATGAACAGCGAACCAGACCCACCGGGTCCAGCGTTGACCACGGATGCCACAATCACGACAGCGCCGGTTGTCGGCAGCACGTTGGTCAAGCCACCCGTGTAAGCTGGGTTGTAATACAGGATGTCACCATCGGCCCAAGTCTCACCAACCGATGCGCCAGTGGTGTTGATGCCGCGCACCAGACCGAATGCCGTGACGTAACCAAAGTCGTTATTGGGGATGTCCATCGTGGCAACGCCCATGATGTACTGCCCTTCGGTCAACCCAGTCGAGGAGGGCGCACCCTCCAGCACACCTGATGCGCCGACCGAGCCGGTGAACATGACGCACTGGCCGTCAGTGATGGCGGCGCTGGCCTTGATCCGGTAGACCATCTCTAAACCGGTTTGCAGGACCACACCGTCGTAACCCATGCCAATGTCGAGGCAACCATCGCCGCTGTTCCACGCCATCTGACCCGGCTGCACAGCCACACCAGCGTTCTGGTTCCAGCCGATAAAGTCCATGAAGTCTTTGTTCATGGGAGCCATCGTGCCCAACTGAGGCTGGGCAGCAGCGGCTTCTAGTGCGTCGATGCGCTTTTGCATCTCGGCAATCTGCGCCAGCAACCCGTCTTGCGAGGGGTCAAGGTTCTCGGTGGCCTTGTTGATGCTGTGATTGATCTCGTCGATGGTGACAGCCGGTGGGCCTTTTTGCACATCATCGAGCGAGATGTCGCTGCCGCCTGTCAACTGGTACAGCGACAGGAAGAACATGTACCACTCACGCGAGACATTGCCCGTCCTCGGGTCGATGAAGGCAACCCGAGGAGGTGTGATTGGTACGTTCAACGGATTAGGCATTCGTCGGACTCACGAGCAGTTCTGCACCCATAACGGCGATTTTCACGGGGTCGGTGCCTGACACCTCGTACACCCGGTCACGAATCTTCATGGTCATGCCCAGACGCCGCCAGATGGCGCGGCGATAGAACTCACCGATCTTGCCGATGCTGACCCAGTGTTCGCTGGACCATGTGTGACCGCCGTCATCGCTCCAGCGCAGCATGACCTGCGGGTCGCTGCCTTGGCCGAGGTTCAGGCCCACACCAGTCTCCAGATCGAGTTGGAGGCTGTGCTGCGCGGTGCGCTTGAGATTGTTCTGGCCGGTGGGCAGCGCCCTCCACGACCGCAGCCACTTTTGGATGCTGCCGTTGTCCGAGAAGTCGTCCAAATCAAAGGCGTAGACGTTGGCGTTTTGGTAGTCACCCACGATCACTTCGTTGTTGAAGAAGACCTGGCAGTTACTACGGTGACGGGTGAAGTCGCCGTTGCTGAAGCCTGCGCGTTCGTGCCACGCCTGAGTCGAGGCGTCATAGACCCAAGTCTTGCCCGCAGTCGGGAAGATCAAGACGTAGAAGCTGTGGCCGTCTTGCTGGTAGGTGTAGCCGATGGCGTCCGAAATGGTGCCGTACTGCTGAATCTGCCACTCGATTGCGTGGGTCGAGATGCGCTGACCCGTGTAGCCGTTGGCCCGGTAGACGATGCCCTGACCACGGGCGTCCTGACCGAGCCAGAACAGACCGTTGTCCATCTTGGCAATCGAGTATGCCGCCACGCAGCCAAGTTCGTTGAACGCGCCTTGGATGCGAGAAAGGGGGAAATCAGCGTTGCCGCTGTTGTACCAAACCTCGACCGAGTTGGTGCCCAGCACCCACACCTCGCGGTGGTCCACGATGATGCCGACCACGCCGTCAGGAGAACCCTCTGCCGATGCAAAGTCGAGTGGGTCAACACTCGTGCCGTCCAGCAGGCTGGTGATCCAGATACGCTGGCTGTTCGGCTCGTTGAACACGAAGTAGCCGTCCAGATAACCCACGGTCACCGCGCCGGGAAAGTCGGCGTCAGTGATGCGCTGAAACACGCCTGTCTGGGCGTTGTAGATGTAGCTGGGGCCGTTGCAGGCCACAAACAACTGGGTGCCGTTGTCGGCCATGCTGACCGGGCCGCTGGTGCCAGCCACCGTGCCGAGTGTGGTCACGGTGTAGCTGGAGTCCAGCTTGTACAGCTTGTCGCGGCTCACGGCGTACAAATTGTTATTCAAAACCCACAACCCACGGATCGGCCCAGCACCAACCGAAACTTTCAGCTTCAGGCCGGGAGCGCGATTCAGAAACGCAGGCTCCAGACCACCTTCGGGCACGATCTCGGCAAAAAGATTCACGCAACGGTTATCCGCAGCATTGACGCTGCGGGCCACGTAGGTAGAGCCGAGGATGGGCGTCTTCATCAGAAGTTCCCGGCGTAAATGTTGAACCGCTGCTTGTTCGCCACGACACCGTAGGGCAGACTCATGATGTCATTCGGGTTGTTGATGCGCTTGAGGTTGCGCTTGCTGGTCATGGCGATGCGCTGGACCTGCGGCGAAGGCTCAACACCGAACTCGGGGGCAATCTCCATCGCCAAGTTGTAGGTGAAGGCCCGCATATACCCGGGCGGGAAGTGCAACTGGGTCGCCAGCACAGCAGGCTGCGACAACTCCTGTACCGAGATGAAGTGCCACTCCAAGACCTGCGTGGGCTTGGGGTAGATGAACATCTCGACATCGGGGAATGTCTCGTTGACGAAGATGACCTGCGGGAAGGTGGACGTGGCGGTCTTGACCGCGATGCCGTTGTACTGGTCTTGGTTGATGAACTTGATGCCATACGACACGCCGCTGGGGGCGCGGTAGTAGGTGGCGTCATCGAGCAGCACGGGGCGGTTGCCCACGAAATCGCCAGTGGGACCAAGGGTGCGGCGAATCTCGCCTGCGGGCCAACTGAAGACTTGATCTTGCGTGGAGAACACCGACAGACGCTCGGTGTTCCACGAATCCACCATTTGTTGAAACGCCATCAAGGCGTCTTGCGAAGTGGCCGCAGAAGGCGTTTCACCTTCGGCCAGTACACCGAGCAGGCGTAAGGCTCGGTTGATTTGATCGCCAGCGGTCGTTGCCATATCAGCTTCCTTCGGATTCGTCGCTTGCCGAAGTCAGAAAAGATGGGACTTCGTTGGGCTGTTCGACGGGTTGTTCGGTCACTTTGCGCGACAGCTTGTTGCGAACAGGCTTGTCTGCTTTCGGTGCCACCTTGACGGGCGTGGAAGGATTGTACTCGCTCCAGCCGTTTTTGACATCCGCTTGCATCTCCAGTTCGTTGGTCGCAACTTTAGCGCCGTGGACAGGGTGTACGAGGACTACATTCATGTGGATTCTCCATGTGAAAACGGGACCGAGGCCCCGTTTTACTCTTTGCTCAAGATTTAGGCAATCTTGTACACAGACCAAGCTGCATCACCCGTCTTGCGGAACAGGAATGCGGCGCTGGAAGTGACGGCCACGGCCACAGCAGCGTTGCCGCCGTCAGTCAAGCCGGTGCCCATCGACAACGTGACAGTGCCCGAAGACGTGCCAGTGTTGACGATGTTCAACAGGAATGTGCTGCCGACTTTGGCGCTGGACACAACTGCGTCGATTTGAGCAGCGGTGGGCAGCGTGTAAGTGGCGGCAGAAGTGCTGGGATTGGCAACCAGCAAGTTGCCGGTCACTTGAGCAGCAGTCAGAGTAGCGGTGGAAGTGGCGGTCTGCGGAGCAGCAGAGTAGCCGATGGTGATTTCGTTCAGGTTACCGTCACCGAGTTGGTAACCGCCTGCGCCGTTAGGGAGAGCCATGATGATTTCCTTTGAAAATGAAGTTCAGAAATGAGGGGCCGAAGCCCCTCGGTTTCAGATTAGCCCCACATGCGGCAGGCCATCTGCGGACGGATTGTGTTGTAGCCGTACAGAACGTCAACACGGCACGGCATACGGTCGTTGTTGATGTCGTACTGGCGAACCACACGCAGGCTGATGCCGTTGTGAACGGCACGGCTGGCCATGTCCACGCCTTGAGGCAGGAGCAGGTCGGCGGTGGCGAACGCGATGGCGTCACGGTGGTATGCCAAGTTCTGAGCGTAGCTGGTGGAAGCAGCGCCCACGAAGGTCACGGCTTTGCCAGTGGCGGGCAGGCTGACAACGGTTGCCAGAGCGTTGCTGGCCGAGTAGATCGGGGCAACGGTGATCGAACCTTCGCCGCTGGAACCCAGAGTCACATCAGACAGAGCGACAAACTGGAACAGCGAACCGGTGGATTCACGGGTCTGGGGGTTGGCAGCATAGCAGTCAGCCACGGTGAACACGTCACCGATCTTGATGGTGCCAGCGTTACCAGCGCCAGTGATGGCGATGGTGGTAGCGCCTTCGGTCGTCACGGCCGAGGAGGTCGTGCCGCCAGTAGCGGTACGCGAACCGGTGGTGAACGACTTGATCGACTGGCTCATGTTGACTTCATCGTAGCCCAGAACCTGCTCACCCATCATGCCGTTTTTGAACTGGCGGGAGATCACGTCTTGGGGGTTGAAGAAGCCGGACAGGCCGTTGACCAGGGCAGCGTTGGCAGCCGGGTTCACGGTCAGATAGCGCGGCGACATAGTGGCAGCGTTTTCGTTCAGTTTCTGCTGGGCTTGCAGCATAACCAGAGCGGTGGCGGGCGTGGTGCCGGGGGTGCCGACGGAGTTGCCAATTTGCTTGAATGCGTTGGCAACGTCAGCGTCCACGGTGGAGGCCAACTGGCTGATACGAGGCTTCAGAACACGCTCTGCGAAGTCGTCCAACTGCATGGTCAGTTCGGCAGATGTAAAGTTGATGCCAACGTGCTTCTGCGAAGCCACGGTCAGGGTGGTGTACTGTTCGTTGTCGTCCTGTGCTTGCAGGGCGGCACCGTCAGTCACCAGAGCGCGGTCAGGCAGACGGATACGCAGGGTTGAACCGATCTTGGCACCGTTGACGGCAAAACTGTCGTCGTACTGGCGGTTCACGTTGCGGGTGATCACGAGGTTGTTCTCCAGAATTTCCAGAGATTTGCGCGTGATCATGTCAATGGTAAGAAGGCTGTTTGCCATGATTCAGAGTCCTATTTAACGATTGCGGAGTGCCTGTGCTTTGGCGATTTGTCGTTGACGCTCGGCTGCAATCCACTCCGATGCACTCATGGTCTGTACAGACCGAGGATCGGTGGTGTCAGTGACACCGGGGTTCACAGCGCGGGCGCTTACCGGACTGATCGGTGCTGGCGCAGACGTTGTTTTTTTCTGGGGAGGCTCGGCACCAAGTTTGGCTTCGATCTTCCCAATCTCACGCGCTTGCAGAAGTGGCGACAGACGCGAGATGCGATCAGCTTCTTTCGGATTGCTGCCCAGCCAGTAGGCCAAGTCAGGTCCAAGGTCGGAGGCTTTGATTGTTTCAGCCATCACATCGGTGATGCGAAGCTGAGGGTTGTAGGCGACCTGTTCAAAGTCGTCGTACTTGCCACGGGCTTCTTCTTCACGTTCTGCGTAGGCGTCTTCAACCTGAGCGCGTTGCTTTTGGAGTTCGCGCTGCGCAATCAGTTCTTCGGCCTTCCTGACGGCCAGTGCTTCCGCATAGGCTTCAGGGGACTCAAACTGGTCCGCTGGCAGGAGTTCCTTGGGCACCGACTGCGCGGCTTGCCTTTCGGCCAGCTTTGCTTGCTGCTCACGTTCCCACTTACGTTGCTCTCTTGCGAGGCGTTTGCCGATCATCGCATCGAGTTCAGCCTGGGTGAATTTCTTCTCCTCTGCTGTCTCGCCGCCTTGATCAGCGACTTCCGGCGCGTTTTGTGCCTGATCCGTGGTGGCCGTCACCTCGGGGGCTGGCGCGGAGTCAACTTCCGCTAGGTTTTGGACTTCTTCAGTCATCTTGGTACTCGTTAGAGTCCCGGTCTACTGGGCCGGTACAGTTCTTAGATTATGCGCTAAGAAGACGCAGTGTCAAGGCCAGAAACTGATGGCTTGAATCTGACCGTTTGCGTAATTTCCAGCTTGGTCAACGCCGATCCTCATCCGGTCTACCGTGGGGATGGTGCCCGAGGTATCCACTTGCCGCGCCGTCGGGCGGGCAATTCCGAAACAGTTGGTGTCGTAACTGACGTAGGCGAACATGGCGGCGTTGGCAACAACAGTGCCTGCGGTCACGTTTGCCTGCTCGGCACCGCCTTGCTTCACGATGAACTTGGGCGCGGTCGCGTCGGTGATCACGACTTGGCTGTTGTTGGCCGTGTTGTCGTCAACTGACAAAAGGCACCGCGTACCAACAGCAGGCGAAAACGCATCCACCCTGAACGTACCCTTGGATGCGTTGAACCAGTCGCTGAAGTTGGTGCCGGTCATCACGGCAACATCGGCATTGCGCGTCAGCGCCGTACCCGTGAGCGGAATAACGGACGTGGGGAAACTTCCAACTTCACCCTGCACCAAGATGAAGTACATCACAGAGCCGGGGTACACCCTGAATCGAAACTGATTGGATGATGTGTTGCTTGCGCCAACAACGCTTTGCCGCGTGTACCCAGAAGTCAAAGTCTTGGTGATGTTGCCGTTCCAAGTTCCAACGTTGAGATCAAAACGAAACGTCCCAGAGCCGCGAACGTATGCTGAGAACGCGCAGTTCGACGTGCCCATCGTGAACCCGGCATCGACGCGGGCATATGCGCTGTTGACCCCTGCGGAGTTATCCACCTTGTAGACTTTGCCCGAGGTGCAGATGCCAGAAAGACCGGCAGCGGTCAACTCGGTCGTGTCCGTGACGACGCTCAACGTGGCAGCGGCTTCGCCAAACAGCGTCCAGCCGGTGGTGGACGTTGGGTTTACGAAGTCCACGCCGCTGACAAAGTTGGTGCGCGACTCTTCAATCAGCAGCCCTTTGCACGCAAGGGTCGAGGGGTCGTAATCAAACCGAGCTTGGTTGTTCGTCGCACTGGTCAGAACCCCGCTGCTGTTGACAAACGTTGCTGGGTTTGAGGCGCTCGTGGCCCGCGTGAACGTAATGCGCGAGTCCAAGCTGCCAGTTGCAAAATTCAACGCCAGCTTGGGGGCGACCGTTTGAGCAGACGCAAGGCCAAGAGAAGGAGTGCTCATTTAAGTTCCCGCAACGTTGTACCAAGCAGACCACGTAGACGCATCCACTGCCTTGCGGAAGTAGAAGTCGTTGGCATAGGTCGCGTCGTAGGTGGGCCAAAACACCTGATAGATGTTCGTGTTGTTGAGCGACGAGTGCTTGTAGGTCTTGGTGATGCCAGCCAAGGTGGCAGCGCCGACGTTCACACTGTTCAAATACCCAACAGACTCGCCATACGGGAACTCACTCGGGAGAGTAGCCGTTGTAAACGGGTTCTGAACGATGCCAGTAACGTCCACCGCGTAGCCGCGAAAGTTGTTTGGAACCGTAACAGGAGCGCGGTTGTTTTTCCAAACATTCGTGAGCGGGTTGTGGGTGCTGGCGTCGTGCTGGCAGAGATAGTTGCTCGGGGTACCAAGCAACTGGTTGTCTGTCACCATGATGCTGGTGGTGGTCGTGCCAGTAGACCCAAAACGCATGTGCGCTTGGGTAGAGCCGCGCATCACGTTGTTGGAGACGGTGACGTTTTCCAAGTTGTGCGTGAGTTGCAGCGCGATGTTGATGTTGCTGATGACGCTGTTGCCGGTGAACACCAGATCACGGGTCGTCCAGTCGGCCGTGCCATCAGCAAACTGAATTCGACCCGTGTTCGCGCCAGTCGAGTGCATGATGTTGTTGGCAATCGTGATGCCGTAAATCGTGCCTTTGAACTGGTTGATGAAGTCCGTGACGTTGGTGATCGTGTTGTTGGCGATCAAGATGTTCTGCGCGTTGGTAGGAGGCACCGAGGGCGCAGTCTTTTCCGTCAACAGGTAAATCCCGCTCACCGCATCGTTGATGTGGTTGTTGGTGATCGTCCAGTTTTGTTGATTAGCTGGCGGGATGTTGTCACAAGCAAACGCAACATGTCCTGCGGTTCCAAGCGTATTAGAAAACTTGTTGCCGGAAACTGTTACATTCTTGATGACGCTGTAAGACTCGTTTGGCTCGAAATCAATCGAACCAGGCATTGTAGAATCCGCAAAATTGCGGAAGGTGCAGCCCTCAATCGTGATGCCGTCAACGTCAATCACACTGATACCGTTGCGGTTCTTGTTGTTCACACCATCAAACACGCAATCACGAATAGTGATGTCGTAGTTGTATCGCTGGTTCGCCGGACCAGCACCGTATCCAGTCGAAATCGTGATGCCATCACCGCGAGGTGCAACAAAATAGCACCGTTCGACCAAGACACGTTTAACGCCGGACAAGTACAGTAGCCCAGCATGTTCGTTAACTGTCGGTGACGTTTCAGACCAGCCGTAGAACTTGATGTCACGGAACGTCAGACCCTCGCTCCAGACAGACACGCTACCAGAATCAGTGCCAAGGCATCCGTAAGCATCAGTGCCAGATTCGGTTGGCTGGTTGGTGTACGGACGAAGAACGGTGTTTTCTCCATCACCTTCAAACGTCATTCCGCTTGGGATATTTAAAATCCCATCGGTACGGTAAGTCGGATTGGTAAAGTCAGTCAAGTACGTTCCAGCAGGAATGTAAATCTTGCTAGCTCCAGACGCAATTGCTGCCTTAAACGCAGCGGTGTCATTTGCTACACCATCCCCCACAGCACCGAAATCTTTGACGCTGACCGTTTCACGCAACTTGGCTTCGACGGTTTGCGAAAGTTCGGCCGTACCCGTTCCCGACCCAGCACCGGTTGCGGTGAAGTGAAGGCCAACTGAATTTGCGGATGCACCAATTAACGTAAAGTCGGTGGTGCCAACAGTCACAATTCGGTAAGTGTCGCCGATGGTAAAACTGCCAGCCGTGACCGTGTAGCCCTGCTCGTACATGATGGAGTCGGCGTCGTTGGCGGCGGGCGGCTGTGCCGAAGACGGGATGTTGTCGTAGGTGGCGATCAGAACTTCCGCAGAGGTCTTGACGACGAACTTGTAGCCGACACCCAAGGTCAGCCAGATTTCGCCACCAGACGGAACGCGGCCTGCTGCGTCCAACACAATCGGGTTGGTGTGCGCGGTAGCTCCAGAATTGGTGGTGTACGTCGCCAGAGGCGTGGTCGTCCCTGCCGAGTACGTGTAGATTTTGCCCCCCGACAACGGGTTTCCGTTGTTGTCGAAGAACTGAGCGCCTGCGCCCGCAAACAGCGAAAGTGTGACGGCCATGTCAGACTCCCAGGTTGCCAGCAGCCACAAACGTGTTTGCCACCGGAGCCATAAGCGAAATCACAGCATATTGACCCATCGTGCTGAACAGGCTGGAGTACGACACCAGAGTCTGACTGTTGGGTGCAACAGTGACCTTGCCCGTACCACCCTGGATGATTGTGCAGTTGAACCCGACGCCCAGACCCGAGGCGCAGTTAATGGTCACTGCGCTGCTGGAGGTGCAGTAGATGATCTTGCCGTTGTCGCTGGCTGACAGAGTGCGCGTGGTGCCCGCTTCAGTAACGATTACGCCCGTGAGCATCTGCTGCACGGTAACTTTTTTGGTGGCACTCGATTGAACCGCAGGCAGTTCTTCGGTCAACGCAAGCGGCGTTATTACTGCTGGGAGCGCGGAGATTTTTGCGTCAGCCATGACTTATCCTTAGATCAGAATGAAATCGCCGTTTTCCTGAACCAGAAAATCGCCGTTTTCGCAAAGAAGGTTGTTTTGGGCCTGTTCTTCCCCACGGCCTCCAAAGAGCGAGAGAATGCCACCCAGCCCTATACCGATGGCGTTACGGGCGGCAAGGAAGCTCATTTTGTGTTCATCGGTTTGGCGTAAACCGTACCGCCCGTAGACACTTGAATCGCGCTCACGCGCCACACGCCCGACGTGCCGGTGGGCACCTTGAACGGGATCGGAGTGAACGCAGGAATCGGGGTGCTGGCGGTGGTGGCAACAGCGCCTTCACCGACCTCAACGTAGCAGGGCTGGTCGGACCAAACCATCACGCCTTCAGGACCAGCGTTCCAGCCGGTCGTGGAGTCAGCAGTGCCCGTGTACGAGACAGACTGGGCGGGGAAGTCCGCTTTGGACAGGGGGTTCAAGAGTTCCATGTTGGCTCCTTTAATTCGGATGATACACGTTTCGTTTGCGCCTGTTAAGCGCCTTTGGGATGACTTGCACGTTGGTTGGGACGTGCAGCCCAGACACTGTTTCGCCTCGTAGCGGAAGGATGTGATCAATTTCCCACACGAAGCCAAACATTTCGGAGCGCAATTTTGCCAAAGAATATGCTTCTTTGAGCATCCATTTGTCGTCCAACGACAGCCATTGTGGCATACGTTTGGCTCTTTTTGCAACACTGGCTACTGCCATTGCAGTAGCCTTGTCTGGGTGTTTTAGTTTGTAGCGTTTGGCTTTTGCCGCAACTTTGTCCGGATTTGCAGAAACCCACAATTTTGCAGCTTCTTTGGTTTTTTCCGGATTTGCGGCTTGCCAGCGCTTAACCCGAGTGTTATGCAGTTCCCGGTTGTTTTCTAGCCATTTTCTCCAAGAAGCGTACGCTTTGTCTGGATTTTGCGCCGCCCACTGCTTAGATTGCGCAGAAATACACGCTGTGCAATGACCGGTAGACGTATACCGCTCGGAAAAATGCCCATGCTTACAAGGCTTGCCAGTCAAATACCGGTCAAGACCTAAAGCAAGGGCTTCTGCGCGTTTCATGCAAGGAACTTTAATTTGTACAAAACACTAAGGTAAAGCCCAACGATCTCGTCGATGATGTTCTGAAGCGCGGTGTCGGTTTTCTCGACCACTTCGTACCGCATCTTCTCAACATCAGCCAACGAGTCTTTGAGGAAATCCACGATATTGGTGGTCTTGCGGGCCGATTTCAGGGTGATCGGGCCGATTAGACCGTGACGGCCTTGGTAGGCTTCGGCAAACTTGTCTGCCAAGTCCACGATGTCATCGTAAAACGAATTCAGGGCCATGTGTTTGGAGAAGCTTCTCGTATTCAAATGCACCGAGTGTGCAACGTCTCGGGCTAAAAATAATTCCCCGACAAAATCAGCGGCTGCGCTCATTGCATCTCTCCTTGGGGAGGCATTTGGGGTTGTTCGGGCATCATTTCAGGCAGCATCGCGGGTTCTTCCATGCGCTGCATGGGCATACCGGCAGTGATGTCGCCAGTCTCCATCGCAGCGGCGACCACGCCCATAGCGATGTCCTGAATCTGCTGCTCGGACATGCCAGCCTGCACGGCGCTGATGCGTTGGGTTTCGGCCTGATACGCCTTGACCTCGGCCTCGTACTCCTTGATGGCGAGGTCGCGGGCTTCCATGCTCTGATTGACGTTCTGCAACATCTGGAACATGTTCTGCATCTCGGCCTGCATGGCTTGCATCTGCTGATTTGCAGCAACCAGAGCCGGGTTGTCCTCGTCGGCCAGCACCTTGGGGTCCAGAGTCTTCTGGAACCGCTTGGCGAGGTCTTGGGCACCGGGCCAGTCCATGTTCTTGACGAACAGGTCGCCAGCCACTTGCCACAACTGCGGGTTGCCCTGCAACAACTGCGCCATGCTCTCCAGAGCCTCTTGACGCTTGGTAGCGTAGCCGGGGCCGGTGATGACGCGCACATCGTACTTGCCGACAGACGGGTTGTAGATTTTGTCGATGACGATGCCTTCTTGGTTCACGATCTTTTTGACCGGTTCCTCTTGCATCGGGTTCATCTTGACGGTCGATGGTTCGCCGTCTTCGCCAATGATGCGGGCGATCCGCTCGGTGTCGTAAATCTTGGGGATCAGGTCCACCAACTGACGACCAACATGGCGAATAGCGCGGGCCAGATTATCCACATAGTGATAGGTTCCTACGTCACCTTCGCGCTGACGCGCAAGGATGGCCTTGCCAGAACGCTCGTTGCTGGACATACCCAGCGATGCGTTGTACTGGCCGGTGGCCGACTTGATGTCTTCAGAAGCGCCCGCCTTGGCTTGCAGCAGGCCGCTGGAGGCCATCGGAGGCTGTGCCCGCTGGGGTAGTGGCAGGACAGCACCTTGACCGTCTGTAACGTCAGGATTGACCTCCAGATACGGCCAGTTCTGGGTGTTGGCCGTCTTCCACTGCTGCTCGTACCCCTCGAACTGACCGCCGTAGCCGATGAACGGGGCTTTGGGTGCCAGTGCCAGCATCTCGGCTTCCTGCGACACCCAGTAGTTGTACATGCGCTGTGCGTCTTTGGCGTTGCGCACCAGACCGCTCACGTAAACCCGGCCATCGACCTCGAACTCGTTGCCGACCACACGCACCACGGGGATGTGGGAGCCAGCCCAGTCGCGTTCTTCAAGGATTTCGTAGCCGTTGATCTTGCACCACTTGACCTTCTTTCGGTCGGAGGGACGCTGGCGCAGAGGCTTGCCAAACATGGCGCGAAGCTGCTTGTCCTCGGGGGTGCCGTCAAAAGCGGTCACGTTGCCCGGGTACAGGTTCAGCGTGGCCTTCTCGTACTCGATGTAGAAATACTCGGCGATGCGGACCGTGTTCTCGCTGATCCACTGGCTGATGGACTGGTCGCCCACGCCCAACGACATCAGGGTGTTGATCGGCGCGGCGTTGGGGTACAGACGCTCGTACTCTGCTTTGGTCAGGTCTTCCGTGATGAAGCACCAACGGGCGTCAGAGCCAGTCGGGTCTTGAATCAGGGGGTCCATGTAGACCGAGAAGCTGTTGCGGATGCGCCCGATCTTGATGTCCTGATCGAAAGTGTCCTCGTCGCAGTATTCGGTCAGGATGCGAATGTAACCCTCGCCGTAGGAGACTTGGTTTTCGCAGGCAGTGTCGTAAGCCACGTCAGCGTCAGAGATGTACTCGATGTGACGGATCACGCCGTTGTAGACCTCGGCCACCTCGACATCGCCCTTGTCGTCAGCCGGGATCACCTTGATGCCGGGGCGGTTCATCCGCTGCTCGTTGGTGATCTGCTTGACGTGCTGGGGCAGCTTGTTGATGGTCAGGCAGGGGCGGGCGTTGATGGTTTGACCTTGGACCGCGCCACGGGTCTGGAGCACGTCAGCGGGCCACTGCCACTGGTTGTCCGGGGAGCCTGCGTAGAACCGCAGGTCGTCGAGTTCACTCTCGCGTGTCTCGGAGAAGGCCGAGATCGCCATCGTCATGCGTGAACGCGCAACGGTCAGGATGTCCTCGGAACCGCCTTTTGACGGGTACGGGCCGTTTTTTGCCACATTCGCTGCGGCCACGATTCCGGTTGTGTCTTTCATGCGTCAAATACTCCAAGGGTATGCTCCTCCCGCATCACGAGGAGGTCTTCACCTTCCCATTTTAAGTCCTGACCGATGGAATCTCCAAATAGCACTCGGTCGCCTACTTTTACGTCTTTAGCGTTTGGGCCAGCGGAGACAACCACGCCGGTGCCCGTGCGCTCCTTGCGCAGCAGTTCAATCATGGCCGACTTCTCCAAGTCGGGACGGACGATCAGGCAGTCTTGCAGGGCTTTGAGTGTCATTTTTTGGACTTTGTTGGTGATTTTTTCGCAGCCTCGCGCTTAACGGAATACGCAATTGCCAGACTTTGCTTCAGTGGGCGGCCAGATTTGACCTCTGCGGCCACATTTTTACGAAATGCGGCTTCACTTTTCGATTTCACGAGTGGCATCTCAGGCTCCCATCCAACTGGTTGAAACAGACCCGTTTTGCGCGTTGACTCGGCGGGCCGCTGTGCGATCATTGTACTCCCGGTGTGCAACAGGAAACGCAAAGGTCACGGCAATGGCGTCAGCCGCATCGGGCGACGCCAAACCACGGGCCTTCATCTCCTTCTTGCCCTCCAAGAATATGGTGCCTGCGGAGTTGGGCTTCTTCATCGGGCCAGTCAGGTCGGCCTTCAGTAGCCGGTCGTTGGGCAGCGAGGCGGTTTTGACCCAATCTCGCATGGCTCCCCAAATCTCGGCGCGTTTGTTGCCCCACATGATCGGGTTCTTGGCCTTCCAGCCAAAGTTCACCCCGCGCACTTTGTACTTCTGCTCGGTCAGTCTGTCAAGGATGCCGTAGCCCAGACCTCCCTCGTCGATGACGGTCAGGGCAGGGCGGTACTCCTCGATGGCGTCGATGACATGCCCGACTGTGGTCATGGTGTCGTCACCCCGGAACCGCTTGATCGCCACGATGTCACGCCCCCGGCGCACGGCGATCACGGTGGAGTCCATGCCGCCCCGGGCGGGATCAACCCCGATGATCACGGGTGCGGTCATGTCTTTCCACTGGTCGCGCTTCATGGCGTCATCGACGAGGTGGGGTGCGATGAACTGGTCTTGGCCGGACTTAGGGAAATCCCCATAGACTTCCACCCGGGCTTCGTCGGAGTCCTCGCCGTACTCCTCGATGATCTGCTGGTAGATCGACTTGTCGGTACCCTCGACGGTGCGGGCGTCGATCTTCTCGGATTCCCAGAAGTCGCGCTTGTTGCCGTCCACGGCCTCGTAGAAGTACCCGGTGTTGCGTCGGCCGTTACTGAACGCGAACCAGTACCGGTCGAGGATGTTCTCGGTGAAAAAGCCCGCAGCCACGGACCAGATCGAGTCTGGAATACCGCTGGCTTCGTCGAAGATCACCATCATGCCGTCCATGTTGTGCACACCGGCGTAGGCGTCAGGGTTCTCCTCGCTCCACAGTTTCCCCTCAGCACCCCAGTACCGGGTGCCTTTACGCAGGTCACGCTCGACCAACTCGGTCAACCAAGCGGCCGGGTTCAGCGAGGTAGCTGTGGGTTCCCACCAGTGGGCATTGATCGCCATCGTGACCCACTTGGTCAACTCGCCCCATGTCACTTTGCGCAACTGGTTCTCGCTGTTGGCCGACACGATGACGGAACTGCCGATGCGGGTAGACAGGAACCAGATGATCAACCAGCTAACCAGTGCCGACTTCCCGACACCCCGGCCAGACGAGACAGCCCTGCGCAGCGCATCAATCAGATCACCCTCGGTCAGCTTGCCCCGGTTCTCGCGGATGAAGTCCCGAATGCGCCGCAGCGTCCTGCGCTGCCACGCTCGGGGTGCCTTGAAGTGTTCGAGGGGTGTGTTCTTCTGCCCCCACGGGAACGCGAACAGCACGAACGCCTCGGGGTCGTCCTTGATCGCAGGACTCCACAACTGCGACATCAGCAGTTGCTCCTCCTCGGGCGAGTAGCGCATCTTCTGCATCATTTACCCCAGTACATTGCAAACGGGAAGTCACGCTCGGTGTAATCGCGCTTCTCAAGACTCGGGGCGTATTCCCAAGCGTAAAAGTCCGACATGTGCAACCCTTTGTCACTGGGCATGTACAGCACCCGACGATAGCCGAGCCAATTCATCAAATGCCACCACGACCATTTAATCATCGGAGTTCTCCAATCTCGGGGTCACATCAACCACCTCGGCTTCAATCACTCTTTGTTGAGCCTGCGCCAAGGCTTCCGTGATCGAGATCGTCCCGCCCACCTCGATCTGCTTGGTTTCCCCGTACCGCTTTCTGTTATGCGCCGACATGAGCCACTTGCGCGTGTCGATGCGCAGCTTGTCGCGGTTGACGGTATCACTCGATGACGGGTCAATCGCTTCAACCCCATCGGCAATCTCAAGAATCTCCCCGGCAAGGAACTCGGTGCGCATCTCCTGCGCTTCCTTGAACCGCTCGTTGCGCTGGGGGTCACGCTTGACCCAGCGCAGGAAATCCTCATACGAGATGATGCGCAGGTCGTCTTCGATCAGGGATTGCAGGGAGCGGCCCCGGTAGATGTCCTCGATCAAACGCTCGAAGATTTGCTCATATTCGAGGTGCAACAACTGCTTCGCGGCCTTGGAAGGGCGCGGTGGGGCTGGGTCTGGGCACGACAGCCAGCTTGGGAGTTGGGTTTCACCGGTGACAACCGTGCCTACGAAATGATGGGTGCCTTGTTCCATAGTGGCTGTGATGCTATCACGGCGTTTGCTGGGATGCAATGCACCCACTGGGTTCTACATTTTCAAAAATTTTTTGGAGTCTTTGCGGCACCTATGTAGCCAGGACCCCGACCCTCTCGGCCCTACCCCCTCCCCTCGATCCAGCGATTCCAGGCACCACGGAAACCACAGCACCACGGAAACCACAGCACCCGCTGGGTTACGGATTCCCGGATTCTTTGCAAACCCAACACCCGCGCACCCAATGGGTAGAGGCATCTAGGGAATTCCCGGAATCCGGGGAAATTCCCGGGGAAAGGGTGGCCCAATGGGTAAAAGGGGATCATTGAATCGTTCGATGTGACAAAAGCGCCTTTCGCGCACCTGAGGCGTTTGATAGACTACTTTTCGAAAAGCACTTATTTTCTGGATTTCCCAAAATGCACCCCTAGAGACAAAAGGGCAAATTGTCACAATCTTACACATCCCTTATATGCACCAGTGAAACGCTACCCATTGGGGCAGGAAAAACACCTAGAAGATTTTTTCGCGCTGGGGCTTGACAAATTAAACCCGATGGGTTACATTACCGCATCGGTCAGACAAAACCGATACCCCGTAACCCGTAACCGTGAAGGATGAAGACACCATGAAACCGCATTACACCTACCATACTGCACAAGGAAAGGCAGTCTTAAATAAAGGCGATGATTTCCCGCTTGTCAGGATAGGCACGTTCAAAACAGAGGCTGAAGCCATTGACGCATGTAAAAAGCATTACGCTAAAGCCTGTAAAGCCTTGACAAATTTCAACAAACCGATTCCCTCTGTTTTTTTCGCGTAACCCGTAACTTGTAAAGGACCAACCATGAACCGCCATTCCCTAACTTACATCGACTTGCACCCTGAACCCGTGAAGACGGAAGAACCTTCGACACTGGCTATCGTGGCCGGTGCCGCGTTCGCACTGGGTGCCTTGTACCTGTTGACCGTGTTTTTCTTTTCCCTGTAACCCGTAACCTGTAAGGACTGACACCATGCAAACACTCGACACCATCGAAGCACTCGAAACCCCGCCCGTCAAAATTGAATATGTGGGCGAAGTTCCCAGTAAGTGGGACGAATCAAACCCTCGCACCGTTGACCAGTGGCGCGTGACTCTTTCGAGTAAAGCCGGGTTCCACTTTTTCGACTACTTCACCGGGCTAGGACTGCGCGATAAACCCAAAACGTCATGGGCGACACCGACACCCAAGAAACCAAAAGTGGCTGACGTGCTGCACTCGCTGATTTTGGACGCCAGTGCAGCCGATGAGAACTTCCACGACTGGTGCGCGAACTACGGCTACTCGGACGACTCGATCAAGGCCATGAATACCTACAACGCCTGTCTGGAAGTCGCGCAAGCCCTGCGCAAGCACTTTTCCCCCGACACCCTGCGCATCGTGCGCGAACTGTTGCAAGACTACTGAGGACCGACACCATGCCGACAATTGCACAAACCATCAAAAGCGACATTAAAACGAAGTGCCCCGGGTGCTTCTCGCTTTATGCCGGGTACGGTATGAACGGCGGGGAATATGTCCGCTGGCCTACTGGGTCACAACTCAAGGAACGCCGAAACGACTCGGGGCGCTGCATCTTTGCCGAATACGCTTATGCAGACGGCTCACGGCTGGCCTACCGATACAACACCCAGCGCCGAACCTACACCCTGACCGCGAACTGAAAGGACTGAACCATGAAAGCCTACATTCAAACCCACGCAACCCGCCCGGACGGTTCCCGCGATAGTTTCGCCGAGGTGGCCGTCGATTGCAAAACCGCGCCCCTGTGGTGGCAAGAAAAGGGACTGTTGTTCACCGCTACCGGATACGGTTCCCGTATTCCCACGCCCCACATGGTCAAATTTAACGGACGGTGGCGGCGCGTTTACTGCCGGATTTTCTCGAATATTGGCACCCTTTTTATCGGCCACGGTGAGAACCGTTTTACTGTCTATTTGGAGAATTGAACCATGACCACGCAACCCATGACAACTGAAGAGCAAGAACGCGCCGCTTATTTGGCGGGCGACACCCGAACCGCTGAACTGTTCGTCCGTATCGCTGAACTCGAAGCCGAACGGGATCAACTGGACGAAGAACTCGAAGCCGCGAAAGACGCCGCCGCCGATGATTCGCTGACGCACTGGGAAAAGAACCACGGCCCCGCTGACGCATACCGGCAGTTTTTCTTTGACTGCTTCGACCGACTGACGGCGCATTATCCCGCCCCTTCGGTGACTTCGGACTATGACCAGTCCGTCATTTTTGGGGCCATTGAACGGGGCGAAGAACTCGACGCGAACGGGGGCCGCGATTGATAACCGCCCTGTTAATCGCCATTGTCGGGGCGCTCCTGCTCCCCGCTATTGAGAAATTTCTCGACTTGTAACCCCTGACCCTTCAACCCCGAACCCGGCCCCGTGCCGGGTTTTCTGACCCAGGAGAACCCTACCCCATGACCACGCCCAAAAAACCCCGTATAGCCCGCCCTGACCCCGCCCCGGACACCTTCGCCGCCCGGGTCCGCGACACCATGCACCGGCTAAACCTCGACGACCGCGAAGCCGCCGATTATTTGGGGGTGCCCGTCTTCACCCTTCGCAAGTGGGCCAGCGGGGAGCGTCAACCCGGCGCGGCCGTCCTTCGCCTGTTCGACGTGCTGGGCATGGTGGAGGCCCTCGCCCCCGCGCTTCATGCCTCGTTTTTGCCCCCAGAATCGCGTCATGTCGAAAAATCCGGTGCCAAAAGGTCAACCGGTTCAACTGCCGATTCGGTCATGTCGAAAAATCCCGATCCATCGGGTCAACCGTAAGTTTCGATTCAGAAATCGGTCATGTCAAAAAATCCGGTTTCATCGAGTCAACCGATACCATGAAAAAGGCCCGGGTTCACCGGGCCTTATCACTCCATCGTGTCAGGGTCATACCCCTTGACCAGCTTTCGCTCGTAACCCTTCTCGTAGGCATACCGATAGATATAGTCTGCGTGGCGCTGCTTGGCCTTGACCACTTTCTCCCGGTAGGTCTTGAACATCGTGGACAGGCTGGGATTGATGGCCCATGTCACCTTGCGCTTGTTCAGGTCACTCTCGACTTGGATGGCCCAGCCAGCCTGCTCCAGCACCAGCATCCCATCGAGCACCGCCTGATCCTTCTGCCACTCGCTCTTACCCTCCAGCGGGCGACGGGCCGAGCGTTTCAAGGTGCGCAGGTCAATCATCTGCGTGTCCCCGCTGATCTGGATCACATGGTCCACGATCCACTTGTCAAAATCGTTCTGGATCACACCACCCACCTCACCCAGTGTATACCGATACGCCGGGATGATGTAGCCGCGCACCAGATTGACCACGCGATGCACGATGTCCTCGTTGACCTGATTCGAGAATGGGCACTCGATGACGTGGAACAGCAGCATCAAACGGCCAGCCAAGCCCTCCAGCTTGCCGAAGGCTGTCATGTACTCGCTGCCACTGTCCAGCACCCTCTCGTCCTGCTTGGCCTGCTCGTACCATGCTTGGAACTCGCGGAAGGCTGTGAATGCTTCTGTGGATAATTGGTACGTCTGCACCGGCAGGGCGTAAGTCAACCGTAAGGTATTTTCCCATGCGGCCGCACTGGTCATGTACTCGGGGATCGGGTGGCCCAGCTTGGTCTTGCTGCCGCGCAGGATCGCAGGCACGAAGCGTTGCAGCATACCGTCGGCAGACAGAGCCGCCACGTTCTGCTTGAACACCTGCGGCTGGATGTTGCCGTAGATGCTGACCGCGAAGTTCTCGGCATGGATCGACCCAGCCCCAACCCGGTCCATCTCGTAGTGCTCAGACTCGTAGGCCACGACCCACGCCGAGCGATCTTCCCCGCTGGTCTTGTCGGTCATCTTGCGAATCCAGCTATTCATCTCATCGAGGTAGCACAGCAGACCCCGTGGGCGCTCGGCAGCGTGGCGCACCAGCTTCTGCGATGTCACATCGGAGACAGTGATCTTCAGGGGCACCGGCTGCGCGGGCGCATCGGGCACACTGGGGGCTTGGTCACCACCGAGCATCGCGTCGGGGCTGGCTGACCATTCGAGGAAGGACTTTTTGGCACTGGCGTAGGCCGCTTCCTTGCCCTCGTACTCCAGAAACTCTTTGTTGAACCGGGGGCGGTCCTCGGCCTCGATGTTCTTCAAGGGCGACAACATCGGCCGGGAGCCGGGGGACTTCTTATCCGCTGGGTCACCGAGGGTCATGAGCCACAGCACTGGCGGCACACGGAAGCCCGGCATGAGTTCGAGTCGGATGCGGGCGTCAACGACCCCACAGACAGCGGCCAACCCAGCGAACAAAGGGACTAAAGGGTCGCAGCCCACGCTTTCGCTGATCTCTTTGGATCGCTGGCGCAGGATACCGGGCCACAGGTCCATGTTCATCTCGGGCGGCTTGGGGCGCAGACCATCGAGCACATCAATCGGATCCATGACAGGCACTTCGATCTTGCTGAACAACTCGGACGCATCGGGCAGGGGACGGTGCCAGCCGTGCTGCTTGGCGATGTGAAACAGTGTCCCCAACTTGACAGCGGTGGCTTTGTCAGGCCGGAAGCTGATCCACTGCGTCAGGATTTCCCGCTCACCGGGGTACTTAAACTGGGCGGTGGACGACCACTCGTTCCACAGTTGCAGCGCCTGCTCAAGCTGGTCGGTCTGGGTGCCTGCCCAGTGCAGGGCCATGCCGATGGACACCCACTCGTCGCGGGTGCAGTCAGCAGGCACAGCATCGAGGGCTTGCCTGATCTCCTCCCACGAGGCGTCAACCGCGCCGTCCGTGCTGATTGTGCGCTCTTTGTCCTGCGCCAGCATCCCGTTCCACAGGTCCAGCAGGGGCTGGGGGATCATGGGTAGACGGGTCCAGTGACCATTGCCTGCCCAGTGATAAGGCTGGCGTGTCTCGGGGTGGATACTTGGTGGCAGCACGTCCTGCACCGTAAGGCCGCTGACCGTGGCGCAGCGCAACTCGTAAGCGGTGATGCCGCTGTGCATGATCTTCTTTGATGGCAGCGCAGCACCGAAGGGCATCGAGTACAGCAGCTTGCCGTGCCCGGGCTTGCCCGAGTTGATCACCACTGCGTCAGGTGCATCGTACAGGGCTTGCAGATTGATACCATACTCGGCCAGCAGCGTGGTTGTGATCGTCCAGTTGTCGATGTCCAGCGCCATCGTGCCGCTGTACGCATGGGCCAAGCCGATGCCGTAGCCCGGGGGCAGGTCGTTTTGGCTCTTGAGGGCGTTCTCCTTGAGGTTCCAGCCCGGTGTGCGTGGCCCCTTGGTACCCGCAGGAATGGGGACAAGGCTCCAACCATGCCGGATGTAGGCGTCGATTGACGCAGGATGTGGTTGCACCGTCATGACCGCTGACATACACTATCCCCGACTTCAGTTGCCACTCGGAAGTCTCCTCCCTTTACCCCGGCCTGCCAGCCGGGGTTTTTCTTTGTCCGGTTCATCTTTAACTCCTACAAAATTTTCCAGAAAGTGCTTGCATTGTGGCACAGTTGTGATACGATTACAACCAATGCAACGAATTTTTTGGAAGCCATGTCATCCGACCAACCCAAAACAGCACACCTAACGACCCGAGTGTCGCCACGTGTGCGCACGAAGTTCATCGCCAAGGCAAACGAGTATGGTCCTCATACCGAAGTCTTGCGAGAACTGGCCGAAGCGTTCATCGAAGACCGCTTGACCATCCAACCCCCAGTAACCCGTAAGGAGAAACTTTATGTCACTCGAAGCCAAGATTGAAGCACTGACCCAAGCTGTCCAAGCTCTCACTGCTCAACTGCAATCCTCCAATGTAGCCGCACCTGCCCCAGTTGCGCAACCCGAGCCGGTCAAACCTGCCCCAGTTGCTGCTCCTGTTGTGGAAGCACCCGCTCCTGTTGCTGCACCGGTGGCCGCTGCCCCCGCCATGCCCGCGCCCCCTGCATTTGTGGCTCCTGTGGCCGCTCCTGCTCCCACTGGCGCACCGTTCGCTGATCCTAAAGGTCTGATCGACTATGTGATGGGCGCATACAAGGCTCTCGGTCCGCAGAAGGGTGCCATGATCCAAGGCGTCCTGACTGGTCTGGGTTACCAGAACATCAACGATGTCAAGCCCGAGCACTACGGCCAACTGTTTGCTGGTGTTGAGGCACTGAAGGCATGACCACCCACGCCATGCTCTCTCCCTCGAAGCGCAGCCGCTGGGCCTTGTGCCCGGGCAGCATCCGTGAGGAGGCCAAGTACCCTGACACCGGTAGCGGCCCCGCTGCTGCCGATGGCACACACTCGCACACGCTGCTGGAGTATTGCATTAACCGTGGTCTGTCTGACGCGATGGACCAAGTAGGTGAGGTGTTCGCTGATGACGATGGTAGCTTTGTGGTTGACGAGGCCCGCGCACAGCGAGTCAACGTCGCCATCAACTACGTCAAGCAGCGCGTGGCTGAGTTGAACGGCATGGCTGAGGTCATCCCCGAGACTCGTGTGGACCCTCAGTGGTTCACCCATCGTGACGACTTGAGCGGCACCGTGGACATCCAGATCATCGGCGGCGGTGTGCTGGAGATCGTGGACTACAAGGACGGCATGGGCATCGTCGAAGCCGAGAACAACCTGCAACTCGAACAGTATGCGATGGGCAAGCTGGCCGAGTGCAAGTTGGGCTGGAATGTGCCGGAGCAGTACCCTTGGAAAGAGGTGCACATGACCATCATCCAGCCCAAGCTGGCTCTGAAGGGCATGGAACCTATCACCAAGTGGATTGTCCCGGTAAAATATCTGTTGGACCGACTGAGCGTGTTGAGCGCACAAGCCCGGGCAACGGATGATCCCAATGCCCCACTGGTCCCGGGCGAAAGTCAATGTAAATTCTGCCGCGCCAAAGGCTCATGTGCCGCGTTGGCAAGTAACGTAATGAAGGAGATAGGAATTATGTTCCAGCCTGTAGTTTCTCAACCCCTCGACATAGTCGATCAGTCTGCCGAGAAAGATCCGACAACTATGGATGACGCGCAACTGCGTCAGATCATGGAAGCCGCACCCCTGATGCGTCAGCTACTCGAAGCAGTCGAGAAGGAAGCCCTGCGCCGCCTCGAAGCTGGTCAGTCTCTCCCCGGCCTCAAGCTGGTCCACGGTCGTGGCTCTCGTGCTTGGGCGCTCACCGAGGACGAGATGGCCGAGAAGCTGGTGAAGATGGGCATCCCCAAGACCGCAATCTACGAAACCAAACTCGTGTCCCCCGCCAAGGCTGAGAAGCTGACTTGGGAAAAGCGCGACGGCACCAAGGTCAGTCTGACTGATCGCCAGTTGAAGCGCATGGACCAAGAGTACGTCACCAAGTTGGCTGGCAAGCTGACCGTGGTCCCCGAATCTGACAGCCGTCCCGCTGTCATCCTGAATGCTGCGCCGATGTTCAGCGCAGTCGAGGCAGCACCCGCTGCCGAATCCCTGCCCTCGTGGCTCTCGTAAACCGTAAGGAGTTAATCATGTCCGAAATCATTTTCCTGTCCAACGTCCGTCTGTCCTTCCCCCATCTCGCTGAACCCCAGAAGCAGGTCAACGAGCAGACTAGCAAGGAGCGCATCAGCTACAACTGTGAGTTCATCATGCCGCAGGACCATCAGGGCTTCCAGCAGTTCATGCAACGCTACGGCGCACTCGTATTGGACAAGTGGAAAGAACACGCCAACCAAGTCATGCAGATGATCCAAGCAGATCGCAAGCTGCGCTGCTACGGCAAGGGTGAGGAAAAGGTCAACAAGAAGACCTTCCAGCCCTATGACGGCTACACTGGTCATGTGTTCATCACCGCAGGCCGCGATCAGCAGCCTCAGATGATCCAAGCCGACGGTACCCCCGTGGACGCTGGCAACACGATGGCGTATCAGCAACTAGCCCGCAAGATGTACGGTGGTTGCCGGGTCAACGCTGCTGTGAAGCCTTGGTTGCAGGAGAACAAGCACGGCCGTGGCATCCGCTGCGACCTGATTGCTATCCAGTTCGCTGGCGATGACACCCCGTTCGGTGAGGGTGCCGTGGACGCATCGAACTTGTTTGGCGCTGTGGCTGGTGCTCCCGCTGGCATGTTTGCCCCGGCCGCTGCCCCGGCTGCTCCTGCCATGCCGATGGGCCTGCCGCCCTTCATGATGCGTCAGCAGTAATCGAATCGGGGTTGGGCCTGCTGACAGGGCACCCGTAACCATCCGGGCAGGGCAACCAAAAGCCTTGTCCTCTCGCCCGACCCCACCTATCCGGTAACCGTAATGAGTAACGACTATGTGTTTGACATTGAAACCTACCCCAACGTCTTCACGCTGGCGGTGGAACACGCAGATGCGCCGCTTTGCTGGATGTTCGAGATCAGCGACTGGCGCAACGACTCCCGTGAGATCATCGACTTCTTGATGTATCTAAAGTCCATCGATGCACGCATGGTGGGCTTCAATAACCTTGGTTTTGACTACCCTGTCCTGCATACGCTGATTCGCATGGGCAGAAGTGACGCCAAGACACTCTACGACAAGGCAATGGCGATCATCGGATCACAGGACGAAGACGGCGACAAGTGGATGCATCAGGTCAACCCGACTGACCGGTTCGTCGAGCAGATTGACCTGTTCAAGATTCATCACTTCGACAACAAGGCCCGAGCCACCAGCCTGAAGGTGTTGGAGTTCAACATGCGCTCGGACAGCATCGAAGACCTGCCGTTCCCTGTGGGCACCGCGCTCAACCGTGAGCAGATCGAAGTGCTCAAGAAGTACAACGCGCACGACGTGGCCCAGACCAAGGTGTTCGATCGCCACACTGCCGACATGCTGCACTTCCGCGAGGAGATGATGCGTAAGTACCCCGGCAAGGACTGGCTCAACTTCAACGACACCAAGATCGGCAAGGAGTTCTTCACGCTCAAGCTGGAGGAAGCCGGGATCGCCTGCTACGACTTCGGCCCGAGTGGCCGCACACCTCGGCAGACCAAGCGCCCAGTGATTCACCTCAAGGACGCCATCCTGCCGTGGATCAAGTTCGACCAGCCCGAGTTCACCCGGGTACTCAACTGGCTCAAAGACCAATCAATCACAGAGACAAAGGGGGTCTTCACTGACCTCACTGCAACCATCAATGGATTCACTTTTGTCTTTGGCCTCGGCGGCATCCACGGCTCCGTTGAGTCGGAAATCATCGAGTCGGATTCTGAACACGTCATCGTGGACCTCGATGTCACTTCGTACTATCCGAACTTGGCAATCACGAATGGGTTCTACCCGGCCCACCTCGGCCAAGACTTCTGCCACATCTACAAGCACCTGTTCGAGCAGCGCAAGCAGTACCCCAAGAAGTCCGCAGAATCAGCGATGCTGAAGCTGGCGCTCAACGGCGTGTATGGCGACAGCAACAACCAGTTCAGCGTGTTCTACGACCCGCTGTTCACCATGAGCATCACGCTCAACGGGCAACTGCTGCTGTGCCTGCTGGCCGAGGGGTTGATGACGATCCCCGGGCTGCGCCTGATCCAAGTGAACACAGACGGCCTGACTGTGCGGGTGCCACGCAGCCACAAGGTACTGGTCGATCTGGCCCGCATGGCGTGGCAGGAGCGCACTGGTCTGAACCTTGAGGAAGCCATCTACAAGGCCATGATGATCAGGGATGTCAACAATTACATTGGCGTGTTTGAGGATGGCAGTACCAAGCGCAAGGGTGCCTACGAGTGGAAGGTTGGCTGGCACCAGAACGCCGGTGGTCTCGTGATCCCCAAGGTGGCCGAGAAGGTGCTGGTCGAGGGTGCGCCGATCCGGCAGACCGTGCAGCAGTGGCCTGACATCATGGACTTCATGCTGCGCACCAAGGTGCCGCGCTCCAGCTATCTGGCAATCGAGTGGGACGGTCAACAACCCCAGCAGTTGCAGAACATCACGCGCTACTACATCGCTGAAGGCGGTGGCCGTCTGTTCAAGTGGATGCCGCCGCTCAAGGGCAAGACCGAGTGGCGCAAGATCGGTGTCGAGTCGGGCTGGGGTGTCCAGCCTTGCAACGACATCAAGGACGCTGGCAAGTTGCCAGTGGACTTTTCGTATTATATTCGTGAAATCGAAAAACTCACATTGGGGTTAGCATGAAAGCAAGAGACATTCAAATCGGCGGTGACCACTACATGCAGAAATTGATCGAGTTGGAGAACCGTAAACTCGATGCGGGGTGCCGAGGTGCTTGAAAAAGAAATCGAAAAGCGCGTTTGCGACTACGCCAAGACCAAGAACGTGCTGGTCTACAAGTTCACCAGCCCCGCCCGTGCTGCGGTGCCTGATCGCTTGTTTATCCGGCCTGATGGGCGCATGTGGTTTTGCGAGTTCAAGCGCGGGGGTCAAAAGCCCACGGACGCACAGGAGCGCGAACACCACAGGCTGCGCCAGCACAAGGTGTCGGTGTTTGTGGTGGACAGCGTAGAAGACGGCAAGGCAATGGTGGACATGATGGTGATGGGATGCTGACACCTGACCTGCTCCACGATTACCAAAAGAAGGCAGTCAATTTCCAATGCACCCATGCCCACTCGATGCTCTGGCTCGACATGGGTCTGGGTAAGACCGTCATCACGCTGACCAGCCTCGCGCACCTGATCAACACCGGCTTCCTGCGCGGTGTGATCATCGTGGCCCCGATCCGAGTCATCCGACTGGTGTGGCGGCAGGAGGCTGCAAAGTGGGAGCACACCAAGCACCTCAAGTTCAGCATGGTGGCGGGCACAAAAGACCAGCGCACCCGCGCTCTCTTGCGTCCCGCTGACGTGTACATGATCAACTACGAGAACCTCGGCTGGCTGGCCGAGACTCTCCAGACCTACTTTGTCAAGAAGGATCGCCCGATGCCGTTCAACGGGATCATCTGGGACGAAATCAGCAAGATGAAGAACAGCGCCACGAACCGGGTCAAAGCGTTCAAGAAAATCGCGGACAAGTTCGACTGGACCACGGGCCTGACTGGAACACCCGCCAGCAACGGCTACAAAGACCTCCACGGTCAGTTCCTCGTGGTGGACAGGGGTGAGCGCCTTGGCACCAGCAAGACGGCCTTCAGGACGCGCTTTTATCGCAAGGTGGGACCGTACAAAGAGGTGCCGTATGAAGACACCGAGGACACCATCAAGAAGCTGATCGGTGACATCACGCTAGAGATGAGCGCCGAGGACTACAACCCGCTGCCCGACCTGATCGTGAACAACATCGAGATCGAGATGCCCGAGGAACTGCGGGGCAAGTACGAGCGGTTGGAGAAAGAGTTCTTCCTCGTGCTTGACAGTGGCAAGGAGGTCGAGGCGTTCAACCAAGCGGCGCTCACAAACAAGTGCTTGCAGTTCTCCAACGGTGCCATGTACCCCATCGCTGGGATGCCCCTATGGGAGCCTGTGCATGACATGAAGCTGGATGCGCTAGAGGAAATTCTCGACGAAGCCCAAGGTTCACCGGTGCTGTGCGCCTATGCGTACCGCAGTGACGCCGAGCGCATCATGACCCGGTTCAAAGACCTGCGCCCGATCAACCTGACCGAGTGCAAGACCGAGGCATCGCTCACAAACGCCATGCACCGCTGGAAGACTGGCGACTGTCAACTGATGATCGGTCACCCCGCATCGATGGGTCACGGAATTGACGGCCTCCAGAAGAACGGCCACATCCTCGTGTGGTACGGCCTCAACTGGTCGCTGGACCTGTACGAGCAGTTCAACGCTCGTGTGCGTCGTCAAGGTCAGGGTGCTCCGGTCATGTGCCACCGCATCTTGATGCAAGATACTCTGGATCAAGCGCAGGCAATGGCGCTTGATGAAAAAGCAACAACCCAAGCTGGGCTGCGCAATGCAGTCAAGCAATATCGCCAATCCAAAGGAGCATGAAATGAGCGCAGACCTGATTGAAATGTGGCACCGCCGCACACACCTTGACCTTTTTTCCGGAATAGGCGGTTTTGCACTAGCAGCGCAATGGGCTGGATTTGAAACAGTGGCGTTTTGCGAGATAGAGGATTTCCCTCGCAAGGTGTTGGAAAAGAACTTTCCAGGAGTACCAATACACCGAGACATTAGAGATTTAGACGGAGAAGAATATGCCGGAATTGACCTCATTACAGGGGGATACCCCTGCCAACCCTTCAGCACACTCGGAAAGCGTGCTGGTGAAAACGACACTAACCATCTCTGGCCTGAAATGCGCAGAGTCATTAGACAGGCACGACCCACTTGGGTGGTTGCTGAAAATGTTGCTGGTCACATCTCAATGGGACTCGACGATGTGCTCGATGATCTGGAAGACATCGGCTACTCCGCGAGGGCGGTTGTTATTCCGGCTGTCGCTGTCGGGGCGAATCACCGGAGGATGCGGGTTTGGATTGTTGCCAACTCCACAGAGCTCGGACTGGGTGACAACATACAGGAGCAGGGATACAACGCTCCGGCGCACTTTTGGGGAAAATGGGAAGAGTGGGAAATTAAACCCACTATTTTTGGAGAAAATGATGGGATACCCAATAGGGTGGACAGAATTAAAGGGCTTGGAAACGCGATAGTGCCTCAAGTGGCCTACGAGATACTGCGGCACTTGCCTGCGGTGTATAACGCCTAGCTAACCGGCTGGCGGCATTATCGCCAGTCCGCTGGAACGACGGGTTATGCAACAACTGCGAAGGAATCTCGATGAGTGACTACCAGCCAAACATAGATTTGCACCAAATGACAACATTGAAACGCGGCCAAGGAGATGTGATGGGTGATTTTGCAACGGTGCCGGTGAAAACCTACCGGGTAGTTAATGACTGGCTCAACAAGACGCTACTAGAAACGCGCGACTTTGACGAGGCGTGCGAAGCCAAGGCGCACCACGAGGCGCTGAACCAGCACGACGAAATCATAGTGGTGGCGGTGATTGATGCATAACATGGGTCTGACCTACCGCCGCCGTGGATGCGGGGGAAAAAATAACGGAGTGATTGATTGGAGATCGAAATGAACGCTAAAAAACTACATGAAATTTGCTACGAAGCATACCTTGAATGTCCTCAGGCAAGGGAGTGGGAAGGTGACGAAGAAATTCCAGGTTTTGGACGGTTCTACCATATTCCAAATAAAGGAATATTGAATGTTTATAACTACTGGAAAGACGACCGTATTCTTTGGGAAATGGGGTATTATAAAGCGTTACCCGATAATATTCAAAAAATGTTTGATGAAATCGAAGTTGTTATCCAAAAAGCAGTCAACGAGTAT
>SXGT01014873.1_pt1 | contig 36267 bp, 3 predicted proteins | sample 3176221 | NCBI WGS metagenome assembly SXGT01 (sample SAMN11356862, study PRJNA531348) | freshwater metagenome | isolation source: freshwater sample F1-120 | place: China: Fuxian Lake, Yuxi | collected 2017-12-25 | reverse complement strand
CGCGACTATCCGATCACGCTGGAGAAGCACCTGGACAAGCTGCCGCCGGTCGCCTGAACGCGCCTCATAGCCCGTCGAGGAAGCGCTCCAGCGCGAGGTTGGTCTCGTGCGCGGCCTCCTGCTGCACCCAATGGCCCGCGCCCTCGATCAGCGTCGTGCCGCGGAAGTCGTCGCACGCCGCGCCCGCGTTCGCATAGGCGTCGACCTTCGGGACGAACCAGCGGACCGGATCGAGCGTGCCCGCGATAAAGGCGGCGGGCTGCGTGACATGGCGGCCGACGACGTCGCCGCGCTCGGCGAAGTCGAGGTCCTGCGCGCGGTAGCGGTTGAGCGGTCCGGTCCACCCGCCCGCGGCGAACGCTTCGTTGTAGATGGCGAGATCGGTCGCCGGGAGCCAGGCGGGCAGCGCCTCCGGCATCGCCATGCCGGTGAGGAAGCCTTCGTCGGGGGCCTTGGTCCGCCGCGCATAGTCGGCGATGCCCGCGCCCGAGATGCCGTGGTAGATCTTGGCGAGCGCATCGGGGTCGGCCTCGAACTCCGCCTCAGCGACGCCGGGCTCCTGAAAGTAGAGCTGGTAGAAGAAGCGGCCGGCGTAGAGCTTGCGCACCACGTCGAGGAACGCGGTGTCGCTCATCGGCACATAGGGGACGCTCAACCCCGCGACCGCGAGCACCTTGTCGGCGTGGCGCAGCGAGGTCTGCCAGACGATCGGCGCGCCCCAATCGTGGCCGAACAGGATCGCGCGGCCGCCGAGCGAGTCGATCACCGCGGCGACATCGGAACAGAGTTCGGCCATGGTGTAGGCGGCGATCTCGGCGGGCTTGCTGCTTTCGCCATAGCCGCGGACGTCCATGGCGGCGATGCGGCGTCCCTCCCCCGCGAAATGAGCGATCTGGTGGCGCCAGGACCAGGCGAGCTCGGGCCAGCCGTGAACGCACAAGATCGGCGGCGCCGCGCTGTCCACGGGTCCATCCGCGAGCACGCTGATCGTGTTCGCGCCGTTCCGGACCGCAAATCGTTCCATGAGCCTCTCCCCCGTCGATGCGCGATCATGGTCGATGCGCGCGCGCCCCGCAATGCTGCGCGCGGGAGCCGCTATCTGGGGGTGGTCGGCAGGTTGGGGAGCGCGGTGACGGCCGCGTCCTGCGCGGGTGTTCCGCTGGTGCTTGTCGCCGAGGCTTGCGGTTCGGGGTCGGCGCCGTGATCGGAGATGCGGTTGCGCACCCGGTTGTAGTTGGCGACCGGATCGTAGAGGCTGCCGCCGTCGAGCCCGAGAAAGCGCGCCTCCGCACGGCCCATCGCGGCGAGCAGCGCGAACCCGGCGACATAGGCGTCGCGGATCGCGGTGACGCGGGTGACCTCGCTGTTGAGCAATTCCTGTTCGGCGTTGAGGACGTCGAGGATGGTGCGGGTGCCGGCGTTGTTCTCCGCGCGCACGCCCTCAAGCGATTCGCGGTTCGACGAGACGCCGATCTCCGACGAGGCGATCACCTCTTGCGACGATTGGTAGACCGCGAACGCCGACCGGGTCTGCGCGATAACGGTGCGCTCGGCTTCGAACACCTGCTCGATCGCCTGGCTCCGACGGGCCTGCGCCTGGCGGACCTGCGCGGCGGGACGGCCGCCCTGATACAAGGGCACGCGCAGCTCGACCCCGACCGAGGCGGTCGAACTCGCCTGGAAGGTCCGCGAGAACGGATTGTCGCGCAGCGAATTGAGGTAGTCGTAGTAATTGCCGCCGAGCACGCCGTTGACCCGCGGCATCCGCGACGCATTGGCGACCTGGATGTCGTGGGCGGTCGCATCGCGGCCCTTTTGCGCCGCGAGCAGATTGGGGTTGTCCCGGATCGCGATCGCGACCGCCTCATCAACGCTGGCGGGCAGCGGCGGCAGCGGCGGCGGGGGTTCGAGCACGCCCGGCGGATTGCCGACGAGGCGGATGTAATTCTCGCGCGAGGAGATCAGCCGCGCCAGCGCTGTTTGCAACTGGGCGTTGGCGAAGGAAAGGCGCGCGCGCGACTGCGCCACGTCGGTCGGGTTGAGGTCGCCCGCCTTGAACCGTTCGGTGTTCGACACCAGCGCGGCGTCCAGCACGCTGACGTTCTGCCGGTTGAGCCCGACCACCGCCTCGTCGCGGATCACGTCCATGTACGCGCCGACCACCGAGGTGAACAGGTCCGCTTCTGTTCCCGCCAGATTGTAGCGGCCCTGTTCGACCCGCCGCTCCGCCGCGCGCACCGCGCCGCGCACCGCGCCGAAGGTGAGCAGCGGCACCGTGAGGTTGATCTGCCCCACAACCTGACGTTCGGGCGAGGTGAAGCTGTTCTGGACGCCAGGGCTGTTCAGGAAATTTTCGGTGTAGCTGCCGTTCACCGCGCCTTCGGGCCGCCCGGCGGCGCGCGCGATCGGCACGTTCTCGTCGGTCGCGCGCAGGTCGGCGCGCGCGGCGGTGAGGGTCGGATTGGTGGAATACGCCTTCGCCATCGCCTCCCGCAGCGTGTCGGCGTTCGCGGGCGCGGCGATCAGCAGCGCCGCGCCGGCGAGCAGGCGGGCGGCGCTCATGCCGCGAACTCGATGCGGCAGCGCAGGCCCGCGGGAAGCTTGTTGCCCGGATTGGGGAGCGACAGGCGGAGGCCGAAGGTGCCGCTGGCGGCGTCGAAGACGCGGTCGATCACCTTCACCCGCGCCTGATACCGCCCGCCGACCGGGTCCTCGGGTATCACCCAGGCGGTGTCGCCGATCGCGACCGTCCGCAGTTGCGAGATCGGCGCGAACACCTCCACATGCAGCGGATCGATCTGCGCGATCGTGAGGATGTGCGAGGCGTCGGGACCGCGATATTCGCCGGGCGCCATCGCGCGCTGCGTGACGACGCCGTCGATCGGGCTGCGGACGGTGCGTTCGGCGAGCAGCCGCTGGGACTGGGCGAACTCCAGGCTCGCGACCCGGCGGCCGAGCTCCGCCTCCCGGGTCTGCATCGACGCGGCGCGCGCGTTCGCCTCCGCCTCCTCCACCGCATCACGGGCGATGTAGCGGCTCAACCGCTGGCTGCGTTGCTGCTTGGCGTCCAGATAGCGTTCGCGGCTTTCCGCCGCGCCGACCGCATAGCTGTTGGCGGCGCGCGCGCGCGCGACCGCGAGGCCCGCCGACTCGACCCCCGAGCGGAGCTGCGCGACGACCTGGCCCCGGCGGACGAATTGGCCGCGATCGGCGGCGACATAGCCGACAATGCCCTCCACCGAGGTGTTGACCTTCACCACCTGGCTCGGCTCGATCAGGCAATCCGCGGGGCGCGCGGCGGCGGCGACCGGCGTGTCGATCGGGGGCGCGGGCTGGGCCGGCTGAGCCGATGGCGCGGAGACAGGCGAGACGGCCGGGCGCGCCACGGCAGGCGCGGCGACCGCGGGCGCATCGTCGCCGCCGATGGCGTAAGCGCCGAGCGCGACCACGCCGATTCCTGCCGCACCGAGCAGAAGCGTCCGCATTGCGATCATCGTCATCCCCCCGCGCCGGACCTCAACCAGCTATTTGCGTGACATAGACCTCGCCCCGACGCCAGATCAAGACCTCGACTCAACGGCCGTCGGTGTACGCAAACGAGACGGAACAAGCTGCCGAAGAGATAAGCGAGCCGCCCTAGTAAGAAAAAGCATAATGCGCGCCCAAGAAGGTGCCAGTCATGCTCTTCATCTGTGCCGTATGTGATCAATATTGTTCTTGTTTCAGCGACGGATGCACGTAGAAGCATCGGTGTCGGGCAGCGGGAAAGGGCGCTCGCAGGCCCGGGGCATTCACGGGGACAATACCGCGATGGGGAGCGTGCGCCGCAAACTGCGCCAAATCGGCGAGTCTCTGGTTCCGGAGCCCGTCGTGACTTCACTGCGCAAGACTTCGGCCGAACGCCGCCGCGCCGCGCTGCGCGCCTCCACGATGCTGACTCGGCGCATGACGGTGGAGCCGCTGGAGCCGCGGCTGCTGCTCAACGCCGATGTCGCCGCGATCACCGGTTCGCTGGACGTGCCGGGCGAAACGGACAGCTTCTCGTTTTCGCTGACGCAGGCCAAGAAGCTCTACTTCGACGCGCTGAGCCAATCGCCGTCGATCAACTGGTCGCTGACCGGTCCCGACGGCAAGGTGGTGACGACGCGGGGCTTCGGCAGTTCGGACAGCTTCGGCATTTCGGGCTCCAACGTGCTCGATCTCGCGGTGGGCGAATATACGCTGACCATCGACGGGGCGGGCGACACCACCGGAGCCTATGCCTTTCGCCTGCTCGACCTGCAGGACGCCGTGCCGATCACGTCGGCGACCCCGGTGTCGGGCACGATCACGTCGGGCGAGACCGACCTGTACCGTTTCGATGCGGCGGCGGGCGACCGCATCTACATGGACCGGCTGAGCCTGAGCGGCTCGTACCCGAGCTGGCGGCTGATCGGACCCGACGGCCAGGCGCTGGTCGGTCCGAACTATTTCGACGATTCGGGCACGCTGACGCTGGGCAAGGCGGGCACCTATACCATCGCGGTCGAGGGCCGGCTGGGCGAAGGCTTCGACTACAGCTTCGTCGTTCAGCCGGTGGTCGATCAGGTCGCGGCGCTGACGGTCGGCGCGGCGGTGCTCGACGCGCTCGGCGGACCCGGGCGGACCGCGCGCTACACGTTCGACCTCGCCGCGCCCGCTCGGCTGCTGTTCGATGCGCTCAGCCGCTCGGACGACCTGCGCTGGACGCTCACCGGACCGCAGGGGACGGTGGTCGCCGATCGCCATTTCGGCGGATCCGACGGCTTCAATGGCGATCCGCTGCTCGATCTCGCCGCAGGCAGCTACACCCTGGCGGTGTCGGCGATCGGGGACCGCAGCGGTTCGTTCGGGTTCCGCCTGCTGGATCTCGCGGCGGCGGCGCAGGTCGTTCGCGGCGAAACCTTCGGCGGGACGCTGGGCGATGTCGATGCGTCGATCGCGGGCGCGCGCGTCGCCGGGGCGCCGCTGGATTACGCGAGCCTGCCGGGCGCCACGAACCGCGCGTGGCGGGCGGTCGACGGGCGTCACCTCATCGCCGCGGATGTGGAGGCCCTTCGCCCCCCCGCGCTGACCGTCGAGGCGTGGCTGCGGCCCGAGGCGAGCGGCGACTATGACGCCGCGGTGATGAAGACGAGCTCGACGTCCTGGAGCGACGGATACGGGCTGGTCAGGCTGCCGGACGGGCGGGTCCGGTTCTTCGTCAACCAGTGGAACGGCCCGGCGGTCACCGCGGCCCTGCCCGCGGCCGACTGGACGCATGTCGCGGGCACCTATGACGGAGCGATGCTGCGCTTGTACGTCGGCGGCGTGCTCGCGGGCGAGCTGGCCTATGCCGAGCCGATCAATCACAGCGCGGCTCCGCTGACGATCGGGGCGGGACCGACCGCCAATTACGCATGGAACGGCGCGGTCGACGAGGTGCGGATCTGGAGCCGCGCGCGCACCGCGGAAGAGATCGCCGCGGCGATGGCGGGGCCGCTCGGCGGCGGGGAAGCGGGGCTGGTCGGCTATTGGCGGCTCGACGAAGGGGCGGGGTCCCAAGCCGTCGATCTGTCGCCGACCGCGGCGCTGGCGACCGCGACCCCTGCGCGCGCGAGCGAAACGCGGCTGTACCGAGTCGCGGCGATGCGCGGCGAAGACCTGTTCCTGCAGCTCACCGCGTTGTCGGGCGACGCCCTGTCGGTCCGCGTCTACCGTCCCGACGGCGCATTGCTGTCGGGCCCGAGCGGCCTCGCCAATCTCGCGCTCACCGACCTGCCGCTCGACGGCGACTATTTCATCGCGGTGGAGGGGGGCTATTACAGCAGCGGCCCGGCCACCTTCGCGGCGCGCGTGGTCGCCGTGGCGGATCAGAGCGCGGCGATGACGCCGGGCGAGACGATCAGCGGCGCGATCGATCCGGGCCAGACCGACCGTTACGCCTTCACCCTCACGCAAGCGGCGCAGGTCGTCTTTGACGCGCTGTCGCCGCCGTCCGGGTTGGCGTGGACGTTGACCGGGCCGCGCGGCGTCGAGGTCCTGTCGCGCCCGTTCGGCCAGTCGGACGCGGCGGGGATCGGCGGCACGACGCTGCTGGCGCTGCCCGCGGGAGATTACGTGCTGGCGGTCGCGGCGAACAGCGCCGCGGCGCCCACCGGCGATTATGCGTTCCGCTTGCTCGACCTGGCCGACGCGGCGGATCTGCCGCTCGGCGCGCCGGTCGACGGCGTCCTGGACCCGGCGAGCGCGACCGCCGCCTATCGCTTCTCCGCGTCCGCCGGGGACGAGATCCTCGTCACGCGCACCGGCGCGTTCTCGCAGGCGAGCTATTTGCGCATCCTTGACCCGTTCGGCCGCCTGGTCGCGGGCCCGGCGTATTTCGCGGGCGAGACCGCGGTGACGCTGTCGGCGACGGGCCTGTATACTTTGTTGATCGAGGGAGCGGCGGGCAGCGAGGGATCGGCCGAATTCACCGTCGCGCTCGACTTCCAGGGGAACACGCCGCCCGATGATCTGTCGGAGGGAACGCCGCTGGCGCTGGGCGACACGGCGCAGGGGACGATCGCCGCCGATGACGAGACCCAGTATTTCACGGTGGAGATCGCGGAGCCGACCCGCGTCTATTTCGATTCGCTGACCGGCGCATACGGGCTGACGTGGACGCTGACCGGTCCCGCCGGGGTGGAGGCGACGCGCGACTTCTATTACGCCGATTCGTACGAGAATTACGCGTCGCTCGCGATCGATCTGCCGGCGGCGGGCGCGTATCGGATCGCGGTGGCGGGCTATGCCGCCGACTTCGCCTTCCGCCTGCTCGATCTGGGCGCGGCGACGCCGATCGCGGGCGACAACAGCCTGACCGAGGGCGAACTGACGCCCGCGAGCGCCACGGACAGCTACCGCTTCACCGCCGCCGCGGGCGAGCGGCTCTTCTTCGATTCGCGCACAGCGGTGGGCAACGGATCGGTGCGGATCATCGACCCGCTCGGCCGCCAGGTGCTCGGGCCGCGCGGCTTCGGCGACTTCGCGTTCACGGCGGCAACGGCGGGCGACTATGTCCTGCTGGTCGAGGGCCGGTCTTGGGACGGCGCTGCGAGCGCGCCTTACGCCTTTGCGATCAATCGGCCGGTCGACGCGGCGCCCGTCGGGCTCACCGTCGGGGCGAGGATCGAGGGCGCGGTGGAGCGCGCGGGCGACACCCGGCGCTATGTCTTCACGCTCGCCGAAGCCGCGACGCTCGCCTTCGATTCGCTCGGCGCGGGGGCTCGGCTGCTCTGGCGGCTGACCGGACCGGCGGGACTGGTCGATTCGGGCACCATGTCGAGCGGCGATTCGTACGAAGGCGGCGGGGGCGTCGTGCTGCGCGCGGCGGCGGGCGCGTACGAGCTGACCGTGTCGGGCAGCGGCGACGCGACGGGAGCCTATGCGTTCCGTCTGCTCGACCTGGGCGTCGCCGCCACGGTGATCGCGGGCGCGGGAGAGGTGACGAGCGGCTCGCTGCTGCCCGCGCGCGAAAGCGACGTGTTCGCGTTCCAAGCGGCCGCGGGCGAGCGCTTCTTCTTCAACGCGCGCACCGTGCCGGGGTCGGCGTCGTGGCGGCTGGTCGATCCGGCGGGGCGCGACGTCACCGGGCCGGTCGGCTTCGAGGACCGCAGCTTCACCGCGTTGCTCGCGGGGACGTACCGCATCCTGGTGGAAGGGCGGGTCGGCGATGCGCGCGCCGAGCTGCCGTATCAGTTCGCGCTCGACCGCGTCGTCGATCCCGCGCCGGTCGCGCTGACTTTGGGCGTGGTGACCAGCGCCGTGGTCGCCAAGCCTGCGCAGACGGTGCGGCTCGGCTTCACCCTGACCGCCGAGACGCGGGTCTATCTGGATTCGCTGACCGACAACCAGTCGCTGCGGTGGACGCTGAGCGGGGCGGACGGGGTCGTCCGGACCGACGATTTCTATTATTCGGACTCGTTCGAGGACGGCGGCGAGCGGGTCGTCACGCTGGCGGCGGGCGCGTATGTGCTGGCGGTGAGCGGCAGCGGGGATGCAATCGGCGAGGCGCGCTTCCGCCTCCTCGACCTCGCCGCGGCTGCCCCGGTGACGACGGGAGCGGTGGTCGACGCCGCGCTGACGCCGTCGCGTGAGACCGACGCCTACAGCTTCGATGCGACCGCGGGCGAGCGGCTGTTCCTGGACGTGCTCGCCGCGCCGGGCAACGCCGCGCTGCGCGTCATCGATCCGGCGGGGCGGCAGGTGATCGGTCCGGCCGGGGTCGGCGACCATGAGTTCGTCGCGGGGCTGACCGGGCGCTACGTCGTGCTTGTCGAAGGCCGCGTATGGGACACCGCCGAGACGCGCGCCTATCGCTTCGCGCTCAAGCGGCCGACCGACACCGTCGCCGCGCTGCCGCTCGACGGGGCCGTCGCGGGACCGTTCGCAACCGCGGGCAAGCTGGGGGCGGCGGTGGCGCTGAGCTCGCACGAGCAGGCGATCGTCGCAGACCCGGCTCTCGACCTGCGCAGCGATGCGACCGTCGAATTCTGGATCAACCCCGACCGCGCGCCCGACGCCTGGTCGCCGATCGTCTACAAGGGCGATGACGCGGGCGGGCGGACCTATTCGGTCTGGTACAACAGCAACGGCTACATCTACTTAGGCACGCGCGACGCTTCGGGCGAGCAATCGGTCCGGACGCTGAACGGGTCGGTCCCGGTCGGGCGGTGGACCCATGTCGCGGCGGTGATAGAGCGCAGCACCGGGGCTTTGCGCATCTACCTCGACGGGGTGCAGGCGGTGCAGGGCGCGGTGCGCACCGGCCCGGCGCGGGGCAGCGCGGCGACGCCGCTGTTCGTCGGCGGGTCCCCGGAGGCGGACGACAGCTACCGCAAGTTCGAAGGCGCGCTGGACGAGGTGCGTGTTTGGGCGGGGGCGCGGACCGCGGAGCAGATCGCCGCGAACATGCTCGCCGCGCCCGCGCCGGACGCCGCCCTGAGGCTGCGGCTGCCGTTCGACGATCCCGCCGCGACGCCGATCGTTCGCGACCTGGCGGGCGTCGCGGGAGTGGTGGAAGGCCGGATCGCGACCGCGGGCGACACCCGGCGCTACACCTTCACGCTCGCCGCGCCGACGATGCTGGCGATCGACTCGCTCCATGACAACGGCGCGATGACGATCACCGTCGAAGGGCCGCACGGCCTGGCGGTGTCGCGCAACATGCGCAACGCGGACAGTTTCGAGTTCGGCGGCGGCAATCCGGCGTTCGCGGCGGCGGCGGGCACCTACACGGTCACCGTCGACGCGAACGGCGACGCGACGGGGGCGTTCGCGTTTCGGGTGCTCGACCTCGCCTCCGCGACGCCGATCGCGCGAGCGACGCCGGTCACCGGCCAGATCAGCGCCAGCGGGGAGACCGACGCTTATGCGATCGCCGCGACCGCGGGCGACCGGCTGTTCATCGATCGTCAGTTGCTTGCCGGCGGCGGCACGGACCGGCTGTCGTGGCGGCTGATCGATCCGTTCGGGCGGCAGGTGCTGGGGCCGTCGCACTTCGACGACATCGACACGCTGACGCTCGCCTATTCGGGGACGTACACGCTGCTCGTCGAAGGGCGGGTGTGGCACGACCGGCCGGTCGATTACCGCTTCGTCGCCTATCCGGTCGCCGACGAGAGCATCGCGATCACGCTCGACGGGCCCAACCCGTCCGCGCCGGTGACCCAGACGGGCAGGATCGGCGCGGCGCAGACGCTGCGCGGGGTCGATTACGTCGAGACCGCGCACAGCGCCGCGATCGACCTGACCGGCAGCTTCACCGTCGAAGGCTGGGTCAAGCTCGACCGTTTCACCGACACCTGGACGACGATCGCGCAGAAGGGCGACAACGACGCCAATCACGGCACGTACTACATCGCAGTCAACAGCAGCGGCGCGGTGTACGCGTCCACCGCCGACACGTCCGAACAAGGGGTGCAGACCGCGGGCGGGATGGTGACGCCCGGCGAGTGGGTCCATCTGGCCGCCGTCGGCGATCGGGCCGCGGGAACGCTGAAAATCTATGTAAACGGCGTCGAGCAGGCGTCGCGCACGATCCGCAAGACTCCCGCCGCCTCCAGCACGCTGCCGTTCCTGGTGGGCCACGCGCTGCGCGCCGACACGCACTTCGGGATGGTCGAGGGCGCGGTCGACGAGGTGCGGCTGTGGTCGGTCGCGCGCACCCCCGAGGAGATCGCGGCGGGGATGACGCAGGCGCCCGCGGCGGGGGCGGCGGGGCTGGCGCTGGCGCTGTCCTTCGACGGCGCGCTCCCCGCGGGAACGACGGTGCGGACGCTCAACGCCGAGGGCGTCACCGGGCGGATCGCGACGCCGGGGAACGAGGCGACGTATCGATTGACGCTCTCGCAGCCGACGCGCGCGGTGTTCGACACGCTGACCGACAATCCCGCGCTGCGCTGGACGCTCGTCGGACCGGAAGGGAAGGTCGTCGACGCGCGGCGGCTCGATCAGTCGGATGCGGCGGACTTCGGCGGCAATCCGGTGCTGAAGCTGCCCGCGGGAGCCTACACGCTGACCGTCGCGGGGGACGGCGACGCGACCGGCTGGTTCAATTTCCGCCTGACCGACTTGGCGCGCGCGACCCCGCTCGCGACGGGCACGCGCGTGGAGGGCGAGCTCGCCCCCGGCAGCCGCACCGCCGCGTACAGCTTCGCGGCGAACGCGGGCGAGCGCTTCTTCTTCGACCTGCTCGGCCGCGAAGGCGACGTCTGGTGGCGGCTGATCGATCCGGCGGGCAACCCGGTGTTCGGGCCCTCGGGGATCGCCGACGTCGAGGCGCAACTGCTCACTCTCACCGGCACGTACACGCTGCTGGTCGAAGGCCGGGTGTCGCAGGGCGGGGTCGCCTCCTACGCGTTCAACGCGCAGGCCATGCAGGCCGGCGTCGCGGCGCTCACGATCGGCGCGCGGGTCGACGCCGTGCTGGCGACGCCGGGCGAGATCGACCGCTACAGCTTCACGCTGGACGCGGCCAAGCGGGTCGTGTTCGACTCGCTCACCGACGACGGCCGGGTCAATTGGACGCTTACCGGTCCGGGCGGCACGGTGGTGTCGGCGCGCAGCTTGACCCAGTCGGACGGGGCCGACATCGGCGGATCGACCGCGCTCGATCTTGCCGCGGGGACGTGGACGCTGAGCGTCGACGGGGCGGGCGACTTCACCGGCGACTACGCCTTCCGGCTGCTCGACCTGGCGGCGGCCGAAGCGCTGGTCGCCGACGCTCCGGTGATCCGCCGCCTCGACAATCTGGGCCGCGAAACCGACCTCTACCGGTTCGAGGCGAGCGCGGGCATGCGCTTCGCGTTCGACGTCGATGCGGCGGGCAACGGCAACAACCGCTGGCGGCTGATCGATCCGCTAGGCCAGCTCGTGTTCGGGCCCAGCGGGATCGCCGACACGGGGGTGCTGACCGCCGGGTCGGCGGGCGTCTATACCCTGCTGGTAGAGGGTCGGCGATCGGTCGATGCGGCGAACGACTACCGCTTCACCTATCTGGTTCCGCCGCAGCCCGCGGCGAACGGCGCGACGACGCAGACCTTCGACGCCGCCGGGCTGCCCTATGTGCTCACCAACACCGGCGCGTTCGCCGCCACGGTGTCGCCCGGCGGCGCGACGGGCAGCTTTCTGCGCCTCACCTCGCGGAGCAACGGCGGCACGCACAACGCCGCGGCGTTCAGCGCGACCGGATCGGGCGCGCAGGAGGTGTTCCAGGCCGATTGGGACTTCCGGATCAACGGCACCGCCGACGGGATGGCGTTCGCGCTGCTTCCGGCGGCGCTGTACGGGACCGCAGGGGCGGGGCCGCTGCTGGGCGAGGAGCCCAACGCCGCGGGGGTGCTCGGCATCGGGTTCGACATCTTCAGCAACGGCGAGGTCAACGCCAACCACCTGTCGATCCACTGGAACGGCGGCAAGATCGCCGAGGTCGCCGATCCAGGACTGACGCTCAACAGCGCCTTGTGGAACCATGCGCGCGTCGTGCTCAAGCGCACGGCGGGCGGCGCGCTGCTGAGCGTTCAGCTGACCCCGCCGGGCGGCGCGGCGGCGCAGGTCGTCACCGACCTGTTCATCCCCGGGCTCGACGTGCAGGGCGACAGCCGCGTCGCGCTGAGCGGGCGGACCGGGGGCCAGGCGGCGGACCAGGACGTCGACAACGTCGCGATCGCGCTGACCCCCGCCGCCGCGCAGACGCCGATCGCCTTCGACACCGCGGTGACCGGCGCGGTCGAGCGCGCTGGCGGAGTGTACCGCCACAGCTTCACCGTCACGCAGTCGACCGCGGTCGTCTTCGACGCGCTGACGAACAATTCGGCGTTGCGCTGGCAGATCGTCGGCGCGACCCAGACCGGCGACGCGCGCAGCTTCACGGCGACCGATTCCGCGAACAACGGCGCGAACCCGGTGATGATGCTCGCGCCGGGCGCGTACGAGGTGCTCGTATCGGCGAGCGGCGCTTCGACGGGGAGCTACGCCTTCCGCCTCGCCACGCTCGCCGCGGCGACGCCGATCGCGTTCGACGCGACGCAAAACCTGGTGCTCGACCCAGGCAACCGCACCGCGCTCTACGGCTTCGACGCGGCGGCGGGGCAGAAGCTGTTTCTCGACCGGCTGAGCGGATCGGGCGATCCCGTCTGGCGGCTGATCGGCCCGGACGGGCGCGTGGTGTTCGGCCCGACCGCGATCAACGACGTCGAGGAGCCGGTGCTGCCGCTCGCCGGGCGCTACACGCTGCTGATCGAGGGGCGGGTCGGGACCACCGCGCCGCAGACGCTCGCGTTTCGGGTGGTCGATATCGCGGACGACGACGCCGCGATGACGCTCGGCGCGACCGTGTCGGGCGCGATCGGGGAGCCGGGGGAGCGCGACCGCCACCGCTTCACGCTGACCGCCGCGACGCGGCTGGTGTTCGACAGCCTGCTCCAGGACAGCCGCTTCCGCTACACGATCACCGGCCCCGAGGGGACGATCGACACGCGCCAGTTCCATGTCGCCGACGCAGGCTATCGCAGCGATGCGTCGGCCTTCTTCGCAGCGCCCGGCGATTACGTCGTCACGGTCGATGCGGACGGCGAGATCACTGGCAATTACGCGTTCCGCATGCTGGATCTCGGCGCAGCGACCCCGCTCGCGCTCGGCGCGCCGACCAGCGGTTCGCTCGATTCGGCGAGCGAGACGGACCTCTACGCCTTCACCGCGACCGCGGGCGACCGGATGCTGTTCGACATTCAGGCGGTGACCGGCAGCGGAACATGGAAGCTGATCGACCCCGACGGCCGCCTCGCCTTCCCGTTGACCAATTACTACACCGACGTGGGGCCGGTGACGCTGACCAAGACCGGCGTCCATACGCTGCTGTTCGAAGGCGAGGTCTATTCGGGGGGCAAGACCGACTATCGCTTCCAGGCGACGCGGATCGTCGACCAGCAGGGTGCGCTGACGCTCGGCGCGACCGCGTCGGGCACGCTGACGCAGCCGCGGCAGTCGGCGCTGCTTTCGTTCACGCTCGATCGCCCAACGCTGCTCAACGTCGACCCGCTCACCCAGAACAACGCGCTCGTCTGGACGCTCACCGGCCCGCAGGGCGAGGTCGCGACGCGCAACTTCGTCAGTTCGGACAGCTACGACCTGAACGGGAACCCCGTGCTGCTCGCGCCCGCGGGGGCGTACACGCTCAAGATCACGTCGACCGGAACCTCCGCGGCCGATTACGCGATCCGGGTGTCGGACCTGGCGGCGGCGACCGCGATCACCCCAGGCGTCCGCGTCGAGGGAACGCTGAGCCCGGGCTCCGAAACCGAGATCTATCGCTTCGCCGCCGCGGCGGGACAACGCTTCTTCTTCGACGTGCAGGCTTTCGCCAACGGATCGGCGACGTGGCGGCTGATCGGTCCGGCGGGCGAGCAGATCTTCTACACCGGCTTCGGCGATGTCGACACGCTGACGCTGAAGGACGCGGGCACCTACACGCTGCTGATCGAGGGGCGCATCTACTCGGCGGCGCAGGTGTCGACCTTCGGGTTCAACGTGTTCGAGAACCCGCTGACCGCGCCGGTGGTGATCGACACCGAATCGACGCCCTCGCCCGACCTGCGCCCGGTCGACGTGACCGTCAGCGCGGCGGGGGCGATCCAGTCGGGCGCGACGGTGACGGTGGGCTGGACGGTCCGCAACGACGGCACGCGACCGACCGCGGCGACGTGGTCCGACCGCGTCATCGTCCGCAACCTCGACACCGGCGAAATCATCGGCAACATCCTGGTCGACGATCCCGGCGGCGCGATCGCCGCCGGCGGCAGCCGCGCGCGCGCGGCGACGCTGGCCCTGCCGCGCGGCAACGACGGCGCGGGGCGGCTGAGCTTCAGCGTCACGCTCGACGTCGGCAACACCGTCAGCGAGGCGAACACGACGGGGACGGCGGAGACCAACAACACCGCCGCGGTCGAGGTCGCCTCTGCGCTCGCGCCCTTCATCGACCTGGTGGTCGAGGGGCTGGCGGTGTCGCCCGCGTCGGGCTGGAGGCCGGGCGAGGCGGTGTCGCTGACGTGGCGGACGCGCAACGCGGGCACGCTTGCAACCCCGACCGGGTGGAGCGAGCGCATCCTGGTGCGCAACACCAGCACGGGCGAGCAGGTCGCGCTCGCAACCGTCGCGGCGGCGGACGCTCTGGCGGCGGACGGATCGCGCGACCGGTCGTACCAGCTCGCCTGGCCCGCGGGGCTGGTCGGCACCGGCGCGTTCGAGTTCGTCGTCACCACCGACATTCTCGACGCCTTCGCCGAAGCCAACCCGACCGACACCGCCGAGACCAACAACGCCGGGCGCGTCACCGCGATCTCCGCGCCCGATCTGCAGATCGCCGACCTGGCGATCGCCAATGCGGCGCTGTCGGCGGGCGACACGGTTCAGCTGACCTGGAACGAGGTCAACGCGGGAACCGCCGCGACGCTCGGCGGGTGGAGCAACCGGGTGTTCGTGCGCAACGTCGACACGGGCGAGGTGCTGCTCGACACCGCGGTCGCGACCGCCGCGGGGCTCGCCGCGGGCGCGGCGCGGGCGCACAGCTTCGCCTTCGCGCTGCCGCAGGGCCAGCGCGCGGTCGGCGACCTTCGTGTGACGGTGATCGCGGATCAGGGCGCATTCGGGGCGAGCGGAACCGTCCGCGAGGTCGCAGCGGCGATCAACGCGGAAGCGAACAACGCGCGTGAGGTGACCGGCGCGGTCGCGGCGCGGGTCTATGCGGACCTGCGCGCGAGCGGGATCACCGCGCCCGACAGCGCGCGCGGCGGCGACACGATCACGGTCGGCTGGAGCGTCGCCAACGCGGGCGCGGCGACGACGTCGGGGTGGGTCGACCGGGTCGTGCTGAGCAGCGATGGGGTGTTCGGCAACGCCGACGACGTGACGCTCGCCGAAGTTCCGCGCGCCGATCCGCTGGCGGCGGGCGGCAGCTATGCGGCGAGCGCGAGCTTCGTGCTGCCGACCGGGCTGGTCGGGGGGTATCGGATCAGCGTGGTCGCGGATGCGGGCGGCGCGGTGCTCGAGCCCGACACGCGCGCGGACAATTTCGCGCCCTCGCGCGCGATCACGCTGACCTCGCCTTCGGCTAACCTCGCGACCGAGGCGGTGTTCGGGCCGACCGATCCGGTGATCGGGGGCGGGACGTTCGCGGTGTCGTGGCGGGTGCGCAACGTCGGCGAGATCGCCGCGGCGGGCTTCGTCGACCGAGTCCTGCTGTCGAGCGACGACACCCCCGACGCGGGCGATCTGGTTCTCGCCGAGGTGCGCCGCGACGCGCCGCTCGGGGTGGGCGAGAGCTACGCAGTCTCTATCAACGCCAGCGTGCAGGACGGGCGGACCGGCAGCTATCGCCTGCTCGTCGTCACCGACGCAGGCGTCGCGGTGTTCGAGAACGGCGCGGAAGCCGACAACGTCCGCGCCGCGTCGCAGCCGGTGGTCCTCCAGGCGGCGCCGTCCGCCAATCTGGTGGTCGAGAGCGTGGAGGTTCCCGCGGGCGCGGTTCCGGGGCAAACGGTGGAGGTCCGCTACGTCGTCCGCAACACCGGCACGGTCGCCGCGACCGCGCCGTGGAGCGACCGGATCGCGATCGGCGCGGGCACGACGCTGACGAGCAGCACCGCGCTCGCTACGGTCGCGCGGACGTTCAGCCTCGATCCGGGCGCGAGCTATACGGTGGTGCAGTCCGTCGTGGTCCCCGACCTGGCGGACGGCGCGTACCGCATCCTGGTCCGCGCGGATCAGGCGTCGCAGGTGTTCGAGGGCGGGCAGGAGACCGACAATCTGAACGCGGGGTCGGTGCTGACGCTGACCCATCCCGACCTCGTGCCCTATCTCGTAAGCGGGCCGGGCACCGCGACGTCCGGGACGACAACGGAGGTGCGCTGGCGAGTGCGCAACGACGGCTCGGGCGCGACCGCGCCGGGGCTGGGGTGGACCGACACCTTGTGGCTGTCGCGCGACGGCGTGATCGGGGCGGGCGACGTCAAGCTGGGCGAGCTCGCCCGCACCGAAGGGCTCGCGGCCGGGGCGGACTATGAGGGTCTGCTCTCGGTCGTGCTGCCGATCGACGCCACGGGGGGCTATCGCCTGCTGCTGGCGAGCGACAGCGGCGGCGCGGTGCGCGAGCTGGGCGCGGGCGAGGCGAACAACGTCGGGGCTGCGGACCTGGCGGTCACGCTCGCCGCCTATGCCGATCTGGTGGTCAGCGGCGTCACCGGCCCGGCGCGGACGATCCAGGACCCGGCGCGGGTGACGATCGGCTGGACGGTGACCAACGCGGGCACCGGCGCGGGCGCGACGTCGACGTGGACCGACACGATCGTCGCCTCGCGCGACGACACGCTGGGCGACGCCGACGACATCGTGCTGGGCAGCGTCGTCCGCACCGGCGCGCTCGGCGTTGGGGAGAGCTATCGCGGCAGCGCCGACCTGATCCTGCCGCCGGGCTTCTACGGCCGTTACACGCTGTTCGTCCGCGCGGATTCGGGCGACACGGTGTTCGAGAACGGCGCGGACGCGAACCGCACCGCGATGCCGGGCGATTTCGACATATCGCCGACGGCCTGGGCCGATCTGGTCGTCGAGACCGTCGCGGTGCCCGCCGCCGCGATGTCGGGCGCGTCGATCGACGTCGCCTGGCGTGTCGCCAACCGCGGAATCGGGCTGACCAACGACGGCGACTGGTTCGACACGGTCTTTCTGGAGCGCGCCGACGGGACGGGGCGGATCACGCTGGGGAGCGTCAATCACCTCGGCTTCCTCGCCGCGGGCGACGCTTACGACCGCACCGCGTCGTTCGAATTGCCCGACGGGCTCGACGGCGGCTACCGTGTCGTCGTTCAGGTCCCGGGATCGACCAATCCGGGCGGCTCGCCCTATGAATTCGTGTTCACGGGCAACAACAGCACCGCGTCGAACGCGATCCAGATCAGCCTGACGCCGCCGCCCGACCTGGTGGTCGACGCGATCACCGCGCCCGCGACCGGCGTGGAAGGCAGCGTCATCGACGTCACCTGGACGGTGCGCAACGCGGGGCTGACCGACGCCGAGGGGAGCTGGGTCGACCGCGTCTACCTGCGCAAGGCGGGGGAGGCGGGGGCGGGGACGCTGATCGGCAGCTACAGCTACACGGGGCCGCTCGAAGCGGGCAAGAGCTATACGCGGCGCGAGGAGATGCGGCTGCCGTCGAAGACCAGCGACCGGTTCGAGATTGTCGTCCTCACCGACGCCGACGACAAGGTGTACGAGCATACCGGCGAGGCGAACAACCGATCGGTCGACGACCAGCCGATCCTCGTCTCCGTCCTGCCGCGCCCCGACCTGCAGGTCGCCGAGATCGTAGCACCCGAGCGGGTCGGCGCGGGCGGCACCGCGTCGATCGCGTTCCAGGTCGTCAATCAGGGGCTGGTCGCGGCCAACGGCACCTGGACCGACCGGGTCTATCTGTCGCTCGACGACAAGATCACCACCGACGACATCCTGGTGTCGACCCACGCGAACCAGACCGCGCTGGAGAGCCTGGCCGCGTACCGCACCGATTCCAGCGTGTTCACGATCCCCAAACGGTTCCGCGGCACGGTCTATGTCCTGGTGCAGACCGACAGCGGCGGCGCCGTCGACGAATGGCCCAACGACACGGTGGCAAGCAACGTCACCGCCAAGGCGATCTACGTCGATCCGATCCCGTTCGCCGACCTGGTCGTCGACACGGTGGTCGCGCCCGCGCAGGCGTTCGAGGGCAACGACGTCCAGGTGCGCTACACCGTCACCAACCGCGGCAGCGGCGCGACCGACCTGGGCCGCTGGACCGAGCAGATCTGGCTGACCAAGGACAAGAACCGGCCGCACCCGGGGCAGGGCGACGTGCTGCTGACCTCCATCGCGTACGAGGGCGGCATCCTGGCGCGCGACGCGGGGTACGACCGCGAGCTGACGGTGACGCTGCCCGACAGCGTCGTCTCCGGCACCTATTACATCATGCCCTGGGTCGATCCCTATGCGACGCTGCTGGAGGATTCGCTCGACATCAACGTCAACCCCGACGACCCGCGCGAGATCAACAGCAGCAACTACCGCGCGCGCGCGATCGCGATCGTCGGCACCCCGCCGCAGGCCTCGCCCAAGCCCGACGTGCGGGTGGAGGACCCCAAGATCGAGGGCGCGACGGGGGTCATCGCACAGGCGACCGGCATCGGCGGGGGCGAGTTCACGGTCACCTGGTCGGTCGTCGCGCGCGGCGAGGCGACCGCGGACGGGTGGCAGGACGACCTCTGGCTCGCCAACGCGCCGACGCTGGAGCAGGCGACCGAGCGGTGGAAGCTCGGCTCTTTCGACAATCTGCGCGCGCTTGATCCGGGCGAGAGCTACACCGACACGCGCACATTCACGCTCAATCCGGCGGCGGCGGGGACGTACGTGATCGTCAGCGCCTCGCTGCGCGACGGCACCCCGCTCGACAACCAGAATTTCGCGCCCACCCGGGTCACCAACTCGCCCGCGGACCTTCAGGTCACCAGCGTCGTGCCCGCAGCGCCGACCGCCCCCGCTTATTCGGGCGAGAAGACCAGCGTTACCTACACCGTCCAGAACAAGGGCGCGGCGATCTGGCAGGGCACGAAATACTGGACCGACCAGGTCTGGATCTCGAAAGACCCCACCTTCATCAGGGAGCGCGCGACGCAGGTCGCGGTGGTCGCGCAGGCCAATGCGCCGCTCGGCGCGGGCGCGAGCTACAGCCGGACGGTCGAGTTCGCGATGCCGCCGGGCGTCGAGGGCGAATATTACGTCTACGTCTTCACCGCGGTCCAGGGCACGGCGCTGTTCGGGACCGCGCCGCTGCGCAGCGGCGACAACGACGCCACGCGCGACATCATCTACGCCAAGAACGCGTTCGAGCTGCCCGCGGGCAACGTGGGGCAGGCGCAGTTCCCCGTCGTCTACCGCGAGCCCGACCTGAAGGTCACCGAGCTGACGCTCCCCGACACGCTGGCGGCGGGAAGCACGGTGGAGGTGCGCTTCAAGGTCGAGAACGTCGGCAACCGGGCGACCCGCGAGACGAGCTGGGTCGACCGGGTGTATCTGTCACTCGACGCGTCGCTCGACGAAGGCGACTGGCTGATGAGCCGCGAGGCGTCGCCCGGGGTGATCGTCCGCGCGGAGAACGAGCATCGCGGCGTGCTCGCGCCCGGCGAATTCTACTACGCCACCGCGACCGTCACGCTGCCGTTCGAGCTCGCCGGCGCGTTCAACGTCATCGCGGTGGCGGACTCCGGTCTGAGCGAATCGGGCTTTGCGAAGAGCACCCTGTCATCGCGGCTGCAGGGCGTTCGCGGCGACCTGATCGCCAAGGTCAAGGAGTTCCAGGGCGAAGGCAACAACAGCACCTCGCGGGCGGTGACGCTGACCCCCTACACTCCGCCCAACCTGCAGGTGAGCGCGCTCACCGTGCCAGAACGGGTCACGCGGGGGCAGAAGTTCCAGGTCCGCTACACCGTGGCGAACGCGGGCGGAGCGACGCCCGCGTTGCAGGCGCAATGGGACGACCTGATCTATCTGTCGCGCGATCCGTTTCTGGATCTGTCGTCGGACCGCTTCCTCGGCAGCGTGCGGCATCGCGGCGGGCTGGCGGCGGGCGACAGCTATGACGTCGCGCTCGACCTCGGCGTGCCGACCGATCTGGGGACGGAGGCCTATTACGTCTTCGTCGTCACCGATCCCGCGCGATACGACGCGACCGGCGCGGTGTTCGAGTCGGTCGAGCGCGACAATGCGCGCGCCTCCGCCAACCCGATCCTGATCGAGCTGCCGCCGCCGAGCGACATCCAGGTCGAGTCGATCAGCGTGCCCGACGGCAAGAAGCCCGGCGAGGCCGCCGCGATCGCGTGGACGGTGCGCAACACCAGCGACATCGTCGCGACCGGAAGCTGGACCGATGCGGTCTACCTGTCGAAGGACGCCGTCTGGGACATCGGCGACCGGCTGCTCGGCCGCCAGGCCTTTTCGGGCAGCGTGCTGGCGGGCGGGACCTACTCGCTGTCGCTCGACGCGACGCTGCCCGGCGTCACGCCCGGCGAGTATCGCGTGATCGTGCGCACCGACGTGCTCAACCAGTTGCACGAGGCGACCGGCGAGGCGAACAACACCACCGCCTCGGCCGACGCGATCAGCCTGGACGTCGATCTGCTGAAGATCGGCATCCCCGTCACCGAGACGCTGCTGCCCGGGCAGGAGCGGCTCTATAAGATCGAGGTTCCCGCCGATCAGACGCTGCGCTTCCGCGTCACCGCCGATGACGAGCGCAGCATCAACGAGGTCTTCCTGCGGCACGACAAGGTGCCGACCTCCGCCGAGTTCGATGCGACCTATGTCGGCCCGCTTGCGCAGAGCCTGACCGCGATCGTGCCGGACACCAAGCCGGGCACGTATTACGTCCTGGTCCGCGGCTACAGCGGCGATGCGGACGGGACCGGGGTGACGCTGGTCGCCGATCTGCTGCCCCTGGTCATCACCGGCATCGCGACCGACACCGGCGGCGACGCCAAGTACGTCACGACGACGATCACCGGCGCGCAATTCCACCCCGACGCGATCGTCAAGCTCGCCCGGCCCGACATCGCCGAGTTCGAGCCGGTGACGTGGAAGGTCGTCGACAGCGCGACGATCATCGCGACCTTCGACTTCACCGGGGCGCCGCACGGTCTGTACGACGTCAAGGTCATCAACCCCGACGGCAGCGAGGCGGTGGAGCCCTATCGCTTCCTGGTCGAGCGCGCGATCGAGGCGGACGTGTCGATCGGCGTCGGCGGGCCGCGCGTCATCCTGGCGGGCGATCAGGCGACCTATTCGGTGGCGCTGCAGAACATCAGCAACGTCGACGCGCCCTATACCTTCTTCCAGCTTGCGGTGCCCGAGCTGCACCTCAACCCGTACGTCTACGGACTGCCGTTCCTCGACTTCTACACCAACGTCCGCGGCGTGCCCGAGGGCGCGGCAGGGAGCGACAATGCGCGGGTGCCGTGGATCGGGATGGAGTCGATCACCAACACCAACGGTCAGCTCCTCACCTCGGGCTTCCTGTTCGACGAAGCGGCGGACGGGTTTGCGGGGTTCACCTTCAACCTGTCGACCTATCCCGGCCTGAAGGCGATGGCGGACCGCGCGTTCGAGCTGTTCCGCGCGCAGATGGCGCGGTCCTTCCCCGACCTGGACGACAAGCTGGCGGGGGGCGAGGGCGGGCTCGACGAATGGTGGGCGGGGGTCAAGGCGAAGGCGGCGGATATCTCCCCGGGTCTCGCGGCCGAGCTCGACAAGATCGACTTCGTCGACATGTACCAACAGAACGCCGCGGTCCCGAGCAAGGACGAAATCCCGTTCATTCCGTACCGCTTCGCGATCCTGGCGACCGCGACGACGATGTCGCGCGCGGAGTTCGTCGGGTTCCAGTCGGCGCGCGCGCGCGAGATGCGCATCGCGATCCTGGAGGCGGACGACGCCCCCGCGCCGCTGCTCGCGCTCGCCGCAAGCGAGTCGGACTGGGTGAACCTGTACCTCGCCGCGCTGGAGACCGCCGGGCTGCTGCGGCCCGAGGGCGCGCTGCCGCCGATCCGGACGCAGGCGCATATCGTCAGCCTGATGACGACGATCGCGTCGGGCATCCTGTTCGGGCCCGCGGGCACCGAGATCCGGTCCGACGCCGACCTCATCGGCTTCTTCGAGCGAGTCCGCACGCTCTACGGCCACGACGAAACCAAGATGGCGGACATCGAATTCTGGGATCCGCGCAAGAGCGAAAAGTATGAAGGCGAGGTGCCGATCCCGTCGGTGCCCAAGTTCGAGGATTACGACCTGGGGCTCTCGCGCCCGACGCGCTTCGAGGCGTTCCGGGTCTTCGTCCCCTGGCTCGCCTGGGAGCAGCGCGGCGCAGGCCTGCCCGCCGACTTCCAGATCAACGGCCCCGCGCCGGTCGACGGCGACGAATTCGCCGAGCTCGATTTCAGCCGCTACTTCAATCAGGAGGGAACAAGCGGGCGGCTCGCCTCCATCACCGGACCGCAGACGCTCGACACCGCGGGCTGGCTGCCGGCCGAGGCCGATCTGCCGTATTCGATCGGGTTCGAGAACGCGGCGGGGGCGTCGCGCTATGTCAACGAGGTCAGGATCGTCACCGAGCTCGATCCGTCGCTCGACGCGCGCAGCTTCACCTTCGGCGACATCAAGATCGGCGACATCACGATCGACGTGCCCGATGGACGGACGAGCTTTCAGGCGGAATATGATTTCGTCCGCACCCGCGGCTTCGTGCTGCGGGTCAGCGCGGTGCTCGACCTCTACCAGACGCCGGGCCGCGCGAGCTGGCTCCTCCAGGCGATCGACCCGCTGACCGGCGAGGTGCTGCAGGACGCCACGCGCGGGCTGCTGAAGCCTAACGACGCGAGCGGGACCGGCGCGGGCTTCGTCGCCTATACCATCCGGCCGGGCGGCGAGGCGGCGACCGGCGACCGCGTGGTGGCGTCGGCGCGGGTGATCATGGACGGGCTCGCGCCCGAAGACACGCCGGTGCTGAGCCAGGCGATCGACGCCGCGGCCCCGGGAAGCACGATGGAGGCCGCGCGGATCGGGTCCACCAACGATTTCCTGATCGACTGGAGCGTCGCCGACGATCAGGGCGGGTCGGGCGTCAAGCACGTCACCCTGTATGTCGCGGAGAACGGCGGCAATTTCGCGATCTGGCAGCGCCAGCTCGCCGAGCCGAGCGGCACGCGCATCTTCACGGGCGAGACGGGCAAGACCTATGAGTTCCTGGCGCTCGCGACCGATGTCGCGGGCAACCGGGAGGCGGCCAAGCCCGGGGTCAATGCGGTCGACGACGGTTCGGGCGTCAATCTCGGCGCAGCGCCGACGGTGCCGGGGACGACTCCGCCCAACTTCGGCCAGCCGCCCGAGCCGGTCGAGACCCCGTCGACCAACGCGCTGTTCACCCAGGCCGAGGCGAAGGTGCCCGCCGCCGCGTCGCTCAGCGCGCCGAGCGAGTTCGACCGGGTTCTCGCGCCGTTCGTCGCCTCCGCCTTTGCGACCGGTATGGCGGGCAGCGGCGCGGGGATCGGCCCGATGGCGATCGTCGAGGTCTCCGACGGATCGGTGCTGGTGTCGGGCGGCAGCAACCGCGGCACGATCTGGCGGGTGCCCGCGATCGGCGGCGCGGTCGGCGAGCCGCTGGCGACGCTCGACGTTCCCGTTTTCGCGATGGCGTTCGACGGGCAGGGACGGCTGTGGGCGACGACCGGCGGCGGACCGCTGCTGCGGCTAGATCCGGCGACCGGCGCGGTGCTCGACCGGTTCGGCGACGGGGTGACGATCGCGCTCGCGGTGGAGCCCGAGACCGACCGGCTGTTCGTGTCGACCAACGCGGGCGTCTCCGTGTTCGATCCCGACACCGGGCGGTTCGAGCAGTGGAGCCGCGACGAGAATCTGCGCGTCGGCTCCCTCGCGTTCGATCATGCGGGCGCGCTGTGGGCGGTGACCTGGCCCGACCGCAAGCAGGTGGTCCGCTTTACCGATCGCGCGCGGGCGGAGACGATGCTGACGTTCGACGCGCCCGCCGATTCGATCGCTTTCGGTCGCGACGGCACGCGGCTCGACGGATTGCTGTTCGTCTCGCACACCGCGGGCGAGGTCGCCGACACGGGGCTCGCCGCGACGTCGAGCGAGTTGACGATGGTCGACGTGGCGACGCTGCGCCGGGTCGCGGTGGCGACCGGGGGATCGCGCGGCGACATGGTGGTCGCGACCCGCGACGGGCGCGTGCTGCTCAGTCAGTCGACCCAGGTCGACGTTATCGCGCCCGCGGTCGCGCCGATCGTGGTGGCGACCAACCCTCCTGGCGGCTCGGCGCTGGCGCTGCCGCTGCCGTTCCTGTCGGTAACCTTCGACCAGGACATGTTCCGGGGCGCGGCGAGCGATGCGGGATCGGTGACCAACCCCGCCAACTACACGCTGGTCGGGCGCACCGGCGGCGCGCGGGCGGTGCAGTCGGTCACGTACGACGCAGGGACGCGCACCGCGTATCTGAACTTCGGCGCTTTGGTCGCCGACGATTACGTCTTGACCGCAAAGGCCGCGCTGACCGCGAACACGGGATTGAGGCTCGGCGCGGATTATCAGTCTAGCTTCGTCGCGGTCGACGATCTGTCGGCCTATGTCCGCGTCGCGTTCAGCGACACGCGCCTCGACCGCGCGAGCTCGATGATCTCCTATGCCGTCACGATCACCAACACCTCCGACGCGCCGATCACCTTGCCCGCGCTGCTGACCCTCGATCCCCGCGGCGGCTGTGCGGGGGTCCCGACGGGGGCGGGGCGAACCGACGACGGGCGCTGGCTGATCGACCTGTCGGGCACGCTTCCCGAGGGCGGGCTGCTCGCGCCCGGCGCGACGACGAGTGGCCGGACGGTGTCGATCGTCACCCTCGACAACCGCCGCATCGATTACGCGACGGGGGTGGCCGCGGGAACGCTGCCCAACCGCGCGCCCGATTTCACGAGCACGCCGCCCGCCGCAGCGAAGGTCGGCGAGGCGTTCACTTATCAGGTCGCGGCGACCGACCTGGAGGGTCAGGCGATCGCTTTCGGCCTGCTCGGCGCGCCAGAGGGGATGACGATCGACGCGGCGACGGGCCTGGTCCGCTGGACCCCGCCTGCGGCCGCTTCGGCGCAGACCGCGGTCACCGTGGAGGCGTTCGACGCGCGCGGCGCGGTGTCGCTGCAGCGCTTCGTGCTCGCGGTCGAGGGCGGCAACCGCGCGCCCGCCTTCACCGGCGCGCCGACCAAGGTCGAGGGCGCGGAGGGCACGCGCTTCGAGTTCCAGCTCGCCGCGGTCGACGCCGACGCCGAGCCGATCACCTATTGGGCCGACGGGCTGCCCGCCGGGGCGAGCTTCGATCCCGTGGCACGGCTGTTCACCTGGTCGGCCGGGTACCAAAGCGCGGGCGGCTACGCCGTCCGCTTCTTTGCGACCGACGGCAAGGCGCGGACCGAAACGGTGGTCGAACTGGCGGTCGCCGAGGCGCAGCAGCCGCCGCAGGTCGTCCGTCCCGCCGACCGGATCGCGCGCGAGGGCGACGTGATCCGCTTCCGCTTCGAGGCGACGGGCGGGGGCGAGACGCCGCTGGTCTTCTCCAGCGACAATCTGCCCTGGGGCGCGACGATCCACCCGGTGACGGGCGAGTTCGAATGGACGCCGGGCTACACGCAGGCGGGGACGTACGTCGTTCCGCTGAGCGTCAGCGACGGCGTTTCGGTCGTCACGGTGCTGACCCGGATCGAGGTCCGCAACGCCAACGGCGCGCCGGTGTTCGATCAGCAGGACGGCTGGCAGGTGTTCGAAGGGCAGCTGCTCGGCTTCAACGTCTTCGCGTTCGATCCGGACAACCCGTTCTATGCGCCGCCGCAGCGCGCGGTCGACGGCGCGCTGGTCGAGCTCAGCGACTATCCGCGCACGGTGTCGGTCGTCGCGTTGAGCGATCTGCCCGCGGGCGCGACCTTCGACGCCGAGACGTTCGCGTTCCGCTGGACGCCGTCGGCGGCGCAGGCGGGGACCTATGCCGTCCGGTTCCGGGTGACCGACACCGGCGACGGCGACGAGCCGCCGCTGTCGAGCGAGATCACGATCCCGATCGCGGTGTTTAACCAGAACCGTCCGCCCGTCGTCGCGCCGATCGACAATCTGGTCGTCGCCAAGGATGCGACCGCGAGCATTACCGTCAACGCGACAGACCCCGACGGCAATCCGCTGGTGCTGACGCTCAGTAACGAATCGCCGGGCATGCCCGTCCCCGCCTTCGTCAGCTTCGTCGACAACGGCGACGGCACCGCGACCGTCGCGTTCAAGCCCGGCGCGCAGGACCGCGGCGACTACGTCCTGATCGCAGCCGCCGCGGACAACGGCGACGGCGGCGCGATCCTGAGCGGGCGGCGGACCTTCGTCGTCAAGGTGACCAGCGCAAACGAAGCGCCCGTCATCGGCTATCTGGGCGATGTGGCGGCGGTCGCGGGCGAGACTTTGCGCCTTTCGGTCGCAGTCGGCGACATGGATCAGGACGCGCTGAGCTACGCGGTCGCGGGGCTGCCGGGGGCGACGATCGCCGCGACCGGGGTCTACGGCCGGGCGCTGATCGAATGGACGCCGACCGCGGCGCAGATCGGCCGCTACGACGCCAGCGTCACCGTTACCGACAGCGGCGCGGGCGTGGTCGCGCCGGAGAACGACGCCGCGACCTTCACGGTCGTCGTCCGCGCCGCGAACACCGCGCCGCTGCTCGCCCCCGTCGGCGCGCTCGCCGCGGCGGAGGGGCAAAGGGCGACCCTGCGGCTGCGCGCCGAGGACGCGGACGGCGATCCGCTGACCTACACCGTCGCGGGCGCGCCCGCCGGCGCGACTCTCGACCCGGTCACCGGTCTGTTCTCCTGGATCCCGGCGATGAACGCAGCGGGAACGTACCGCGTCACCTTCACCGCGAGCGACGGCAGCCGCCAGGCGAGCGAGGCGGTGGACATCACCGTCGCCGACGTCAACCAGACGCCTGTCTGGGTGCCGCTGGGCATGCAGCTGGTCCGTGAAGGCGGAGAGATCAATTTCCAGGTCGTCGCGGGCGATGCCGACGCCGATCCTCTGATCCTCTCGGCGGTGAGCGGTCTCCCCGCGGGCGCGCTGTTCGTCCCCGCGCGCGGCGTGTTCCAATGGGCTCCGGGATACGATCAGGCGGGCGATCACCTGGTCCGCTTCCAGGCGGTCGATCCGTCCGGCGCGACGGCGACGATGGACGTCGTGCTGCGCGTCGCCAACGTCAATCGCGCTCCGGTGCTCGACGAAGGCTATCACAGCTTCGTGATCGGCGAGGCGAAGAGCTTCACCGTCCGCGGCAGCGATCCGGACCGGGACGACACGCTGACCTTCGGCGCGATCGGCCTACCCGAAGGGGCGACGATCGACCCCGCGAGCGGCCTGTTCAGCTGGACGCCGGGTCCGGGGCAGGCGGGCGACTATGTCGTCGTCCTGACCGCCGACGACGGCCGTGCGACGACCCGCCAGTCGATTCTGATCCGCGCGCTGATCGAGCCGGTGGCGCCCACCGTCCGAATCGAACTGACCCCCAGCTTCGCCGCGACGCCGGGCCAGTCGGTGCTGCTGCATCCGATCGCCGACAGCCTGGCGGACATCGTGTCGCTGCGGCTTTGGGTCGATGACGTTGAGATGGTTCTCGACGCGAACGGGCGCGCGACAATCATCGCGGGCGCGCCGGGCAAGCAGGTGGTTCGCGCGACCGCGATCGATGCGGACGGCGGCACACGCACCGTCACCACGACGCTCAAGGTCCGCGATCCGCTCGACAAGGCGGCGCCGCTCGCCGCATTTGCGGACGGGGTCGCAGGCGCGGTGCTGCCTGGCGGCTTCGCGGTCGGCGCGACCGTGTCCGACGCCAACCTCGACGCCTGGACGCTAGACCTGATCGACGGCGGCGGCGTGCGGACGCGGCTGGCGGCGGGCGATGCGAACGCGGACGGCGCGCTGGCGTCCGTCGACGGTCGCCGCCTCGCCGACGGATTCTACACCTTGCTTCTCACCGCGCGCGACATCGGCGGGCGCAACGCGGAGGCGCGCGCCGCGATCGAGGTTCGGACGGGCGCGGACAAGCTGGGGCGTTTCCAGGCGCAGGCGACCGACATCGCGGTGACGCTCGGCGGAGCGCCGTTCGCGCTGACCCGCGCCTATGACAGCCTGACGGGCGAATGGAGCTTCCTGGGCCTCGACATGGACGTCGTCACCGACGCGCCGCTCACCGGGCGGGAGGCGGCGGGCCAATATGCGCCGTTCGCCGAAGGGACGCGCCTGTACCTGACGCTGCCGACCGGAGAGCGCGCCGGGTTCACCTTCCGGCCCACCGCCGAGACCATCGGCACGCAGACGCTGTATCGCCCCGCATGGGTGGCGGACGGCGCGCACGGCTGGGCGCTCGGCTCGACCGACGCGCAGCTCCGCCGCATCGGCGCGAAATTCTACGACGTCGCGACCGGGCTCGCCTACAACCCCGCGGCTCCGGCGTTCGGAGATGCGGATTACACCCTCACCGCGCCCGGCGGCGCACGCTACATGATCGACAGCGTCCGCGGCACGATCGAGATCCGCTCGGCGGCGGGGATGCTGCTGATCGGCGACGGCGGAGTCACCGCGATCGGCGGAGAGGGCCTGCGCTTCCTTCGCAATGCCGACGGGCGGATCGAGCGGGTCACCGCTCCGAACGGCGCGGCGACGATTTACGACTGGAGCGGCGGCGATCTGGTCGCGGTGCGCGATCTCGCGACCGGCGCGGGCGCGCGTTACGGCTATGTCGACGGACGGCTCGCGCTCGACGTTCCGTCGAGCGGGCAGGGGCGGCGGATCAGCTACGCCGCCGACGGCGCGGTGGCGCAGACGCCGATCCTGGCCGATCTGGGCCCCGCCGCGGGCTTCACCGGCCGTTCGGTGACGGGCGCGCTCGGGGCAGGGCCGGACGTCTACGCCTTCACGATACGCGCGTCCGAGCTCGGCGGCCCTTCGTCGGGCAGGATCATCCTGCGCGCGGCGACCACCGGCGAGGCGACCCCGACCATCGCGGGGCTGACGCCGCTGGCGTCCAGCGGAGGCGTGACGCTGTTCGCGGTGGACGCGGCGGGGCTGTACGAGATCGCGGTGGCGGGCGGCGGCGCGTACACGCTCGACCTTTCGATCGCGGGCGACATCACCCGCGACGGCCGCGTCGACGGCGCGGACAGCGCGGCGGTGATCGCGGCGCTCGCCGGGGCGGACGTGTCGGGCGACGGCGCGGTGGATGCGACCGATCGCCAACTCGTCGCCGCCAACTACGGCTTCCGCGCGAACCTCGCTCCCGCGCTGGCGCCGGTGCTGCCGACGCCGAAGACCCATGTCGATCTGCCCCTGACGGTGGACCTTGCAACGGTGGCGACCGACCCCGACGGCGACCGCGTCTACTACCGGATCGTCGACGCGCTCGGCGGAACCGCGGCGCTGACCGCGGACGGCCGCAGCCTCGTGTTCACCCCGACGGCGGGCTATTCGGGCGCGGCGAGCGTCCGCGTCACCGCTGACGACGGCTTCGGCGCGTCCGCCGCTGCGACCATCGCGATCGGCATTTCCACCGCCCGACTGACCGCGATCGATTTCCGGACCCGCGCGCCGATACTGGGCAGCATCGGCGACGCCGCGGCGGTGGAGGTCGTCGGGACCTTCGAGGATCAGGCGGAGGTTCCGCTGCCGGTCGGCTATGTCACGCTGGCCGTGGCCGACCCGACGATCGCCCGGGTCACCGATGCGGGTCAGCTGATCGCGGCGAAGGCGGGCGCGACGATCCTTCGCGCGAGCCGGGGCGATGTGACGGGAGCGACCGTCGTCGGCGTGGGCGCTCCCAACTCGGGCCGTGCGCTGATCGGCTATTCGCTGGGCATCAACGCCTATCCCGACGCGGTCACGATCGTTCCCGAAGGTGGCTTCCGCCGGATCGTCACCAGCCTGGGGCTCGGCAACGACGTGTTCGTCGACGGCGCGGCGGAGGGCACGACCTATGTCAGCGGCGACGCGAGCGTCGTCACGGTCTCCGCCGACGGGATGATAAGCGCCGTCGGCGTCGGCGAGACGGTGGTCACGGTGATCAACGGCTATGCCGAGGATCGCGTGATCGTGAAGGTCGAGGCTCCGGTCGTCGGCCAAGCGGTGACGGTGGGCGAGGAGGGCGGCGTCGTCGCCAACGCCGACGGGGTCACCGCCGCCTTCGGCCCCGGCCAGCTTGCGGGCGACGCGGTGGTCAGCCTGACCACGGTCGCTCGGGATAACATCGCGCTGCCCCTGCCGGTCGGCTTCGAGTTCGCGGGCGCGTTCGACATCGCGATCGACGGCGCCGACCTCAAGGGTCCCATCCAGCTCGGCGTGCCGGTGAACGGCGCAGCGCAGCCGGGCGAGTCGGTCTATTTCTTCGTCAAGAAGACGCTGCCGGTAGGCGAGAACGGCGAGGACGTCGACGTCTGGACGATCGTCGACACCGGCGTCGTCGATGCGGCGGGAATCGCGCGCACCGCCTCGCCGCCGTTCCCCGGCTTCACCGACCGCGGCAGCGTCCTCGTCGCGCGCGGCGGCGGGCCGACCGGCGTCATCCGGATCAACATCGATGCGCTGTTCGCGGCGTCGATGATCTTCGCCCCCGCGATCGGCATCGCCGCGACCGGCGGGCTGGCGGGCGCGGTGATCGGGCTGGAGCTCGCCGCGCTCGGCGTGTCGGTGATGGCGTTCCCCATCCTGGCGCAGGCGGCCAAGATCGCGGTGTGGCGGACCTGGGCCAACGGCGAGCGCAGCAAGATCGACCTGGACGTCAAGGTCGATCCCCTGAAGCCGATCACCGACATCTTCGCCGACGTGCCCCCGCCCACCAGCGCCATCGCCGGAGCGCCGGTCGTCACCGGCCGCCCGACGACCGTGGTGGACACCAGCGGAACCGCGCATCTGGTGATCGAAGGACGCAACTTCCGCGTGCCGAGCGGCGCGTCGGGGTCGCTGGCCGGGGTCAACCGGGTCGTGTTCCGCATGGGCGACCGCCTGGTCGCGGTCGCGGCGACCGCCACGGGGGACCGCGACAACGGCCGGATCGCGGTCGCGGTGCCGCGCACGGTGCTGCTCGGCGCGTCGGACATCTATGTGGAACGCCAGACCCATACCGGCGCGTGGGTGGCGAGCCAGGCGTTCACCGTCGCCAACAAGGCGGGTTACGGCTTTCTCGGCGGAAGGGACCAGGAGTTCAAGACCGCGCTTCAGGTGATCGACCTGACCGGCGCGAACGTGGAGGAGCCCAGCCAGGTCATCAAGCGGATCACGATCCAGGACAAGGGCCGCACCACCTTCGGCGCGATCACCGATACCGTGACCACCGCCGACCTGTCGCGCGCCTATGTCGCGAGCGACCTGGGGGTCGCCGTCATCGATACGATGACGTTGCTGCAGTACGACGTCGACGGAAAGAGCGAAGGCGTCGACCTGATCCGTCTGCCGCAGGGCGGCGGGGTGCGCGCGCTGGCGCTCGATCCCAAGAACCGGTTCCTCTACGCCGCGGGCTCCGGCGCGGTCCATGTGATCGACATCCGCCCGACCTCCGCCAAGTTCAACCAGGTCGTCGGCACGATCGCGGTCGAAGCGCCCGACATGGGCAAGATCAACAGCCTGGCGGTGTCGCCCGACGGCACGGTTCTGGCGGTGGCGGTGCCCAACAGCGGCATGTTCTCCTCGACCCCGTCGTGGCTGCGCAACAACGCGGGCAAGAAGAACGGCGAGATCGTGTTCATCAACGTCAACGCCGACGATTGGCAGCAGCCGAACTTCCGCCAGATCATCGGCCGCGTGAACGGCTTCATGGAGCCGTACGAGATCAAGGCGACCGCCGACCCCCGCAAGTTCGCCTTCATCTCGCGCGGCGACCTCAACGCCGGCTTCCACGTCATCACGATCACCGACCTCAACCCCGACAGCTTCAAGGCGGAGGTGAACAAGGAACGGATCAGCATGGTGCTGAACGCCGCGCCGATCGGGATCCGGAACTGGCCGATCGACGCGGGCGAAGGCTATACGGTCGGCCGCTACAACGCGCCGCTGTCCAATCAGGCGTTCGATCTGGACATCCGCAACGCGTCGGGCGTCGCGGTGCTGCCCGACATGACCTATGCGTTCGTCGCCGACTACGCCGTGTCGCGCTTCTTCCTCCAGCCCGCGGACGTCGCCGCCGCGATCGAGGATCTGCACAGCTGGGGCGCCAAGATCGGGATCATCAAGGATCCGTTCGGGCCCAAGCCGCAGCTGCTCGCCGCGACCACGCCGATCCCGCTCGGGTTCCTGGAGGACCTGGAGATCGACAGCACGGGGACGCTGCTCTACGCGAACTTCCGCCGCGCCGGGCAAGTCGCGGTCTACAACATCCCCGCGATGATCGAAAAGGCGAACGCGAACGCCGAGCTGTGGACCCGTCAGCCGCTCGACAAGATCGGCACGGGCATCTCGATCAACGAACAGGGCATCGACGTCAGCACGCACGGCAAGGGGCTGGCGCTCCAGCCGATCGACCCGCTGGTCCTGCTGGGACCGATCGGCGTCGAGAAGCCGCACGAAGCGGGCGCGACGCCGATCGTGTTCGAATGGAAGGTCGATCTGGACCTCTACCCGATCGAGCAGAAGTTTTTGCGGACGAGCTTCTTCCTCAGTTCGCAGCAGCCGCGCAACGGGCTGTTCCCCGACGATCCGATCCGGGTGCGCGACGGGTTCTTCGGTCCCTTCGGCGACGATCCCGCGTGGCAAGGGCCTGATTCGAACCCGAACCGCATCTACACCGCGCTGGACCTGAAGCCGGGACGACACGTCATCGACGCGAACGGCCGGATCACCCGCACCGGGGACCTGCCCGACGGCGAGTTCAAGGTGGAGCTGAGCGAAGCCTATGCGCGCGCGCTGACCGGCGGCCAGAGCTATTATTGGGGCGTGACCGTCGACGGATCGGGGATGAAGGAATCCGCGGTCTTCCAGGTCGCGGCGGCCAAGGTCGACGCGCCGTTCAACGGCGTCACCGTGCTGACTCACGGCTTCCAGCTCGGCATGTCGTTCGGCAACCCGTCCGAGGTCGCGCCGGAAGCGTTCAAGGAGCTCGGCCGCCTGATCGCCGCGGCGGGGGGCAACGGCGTCGCGCTGATCTACAACAAGAACACGGGCGTGTTCTACGAGCTCGACACCGGCCGCTACATCTCCGGCCAGACGCTGGCGTCGGAATATCGCGGACGCCCGGTGGTGCTGATCGCGGACTGGGTCAAGGAAAGCGACATCACCGACGCGGGCTTCTCCGAAGCGGCCGCCGACGCGATGTTCGCCGCGATCATGCGCCTGGACGCGCAGGCCGGCGGCGACCTGCTGCGGTCGCCGCTCCATTTCATCGGCCACTCGCGCGGGACCGTCGTCAACAACGAAATTATCCAGCGGCTCGGCTGGTACCGGTCGGACGTCAAGAACATCCACATGACGACGCTCGACGTCCACGACTTCAAGCAGGAGTCGCTCGACGCGCCGATCGGCAAGCTGCTCGACATCGCGCGCTACGCCGCCGCGCTGAAGGCGATCGTCGCGACCGGCAGCGGCATCGCCGCAGCGGTCGGATCGGGCGGAACGGCGGCGGCGGCCGCGGCGGTGGCGCTGTACGAAGCGAAGAAGGCGGCGGACATCGCGATCAAGATCGAGACGCTGCAGCGCTATGCGGGGCTGCTCGGCATCCCCATCAACCCGGTGCCGTTCGGCGACCTGGTCGATCCCAACGTGACCTTGTGGGAGAACATCGGCTTCGTCGACAATTACTGGCAGGAGACCGGAGTCACCAAGGGCGTCACCGCGACTCCCAACGGCCGCTATATCGGGCAGGTCGACATCGACCGGCTGTTCGCCAAGACGGCGGGCTTCGAAGGCGATGATTTCGGGCTGTTCGGCCTCGGCGGCGCGCACAGCCGCGTCTGGCAATGGTACGCAGGCACGATCAACACGTCGATCACGTCGTTCGCGGGCAACCCGATCTATCGCCGCATCACCGACGACGGCGTGCCGACGGTGGTGATGGGGCTGGAGAACCCGGTTCAGGATTTCAACGCCAGCCCCTGGTATTTCGTCACGCCCGCGCGGCTGGCGACCGGCGCGAATAAGACGGAGGCCGACAAGCCTGGCACGACCAAGGAGATCACCGAAGGCATAGGCCAGGGCTGGTATTATTCGGCCGCGGGCGGCGGCGTGCAGTTCCGGCCCGACCGCGGCGCGTACACCGTCAAGGTCACGGAGGACAATGCGGACAAGAAGTTCGCGGGCGAGCCGGCGGTGTCATCCTTCTTCAACGGCAATTTCGAGCGCGGCACGCGTAACTCGCTGAGCCTCTACATAAAGGCGTTCCTCGACGCCAAGATCGCCGAGAAGCTGACCGGCAAGTCCACGCCGATCAAGATGGACGACGCGGCCGGGCGCTTCCCGCTGTCGTTCGAGATCCCGGGCTTCTCCTTCCACGGGGGTGAAGGGTTCAAGCTCGACTTCGCGGGCCTGACCGATCTGGCGGAGCTCGGCGCGATCGACATCGGCGAGCTGTTCATCGTCAACAGCAATCCGTTCGGCGTGATGAAGGACGTGCTGGTCAAGATCTTCGAGACCGGGTTCGACAAGGTGGTCGGGCTCGCATTCGAAAAGGCGTTCAAGAAGTCGCTGCTGCCGACCCCGGAGGAGATCGCCGAGCGTCTGGGCCGTAACATCCCCGGCTACACCGACCTGCCCGCGGTCGAGCGCCAGCGGCTGTTCGCGCAGGCGCAGGCCGCCGCGGAAGCACTGGAGAGCGCGGGCAATTTCGGCATCGAGGCGATCCAGAAGGGCCTGGACATCCTCCTCGGCTATATCGGCATCGAGAACTTCAAGTTCGCGACCGACGCGGCGGACGCGCAGGGGCTGGACAATCTGAAGAAGTATATCGGCGACGCGCTCAAGGCGGGCGTGGACAAAATCTTCACCAATTCCGACAATTTCAAGCTGATCATGGGCGGCAGCGGCGGGCTGCAGGGCATCCTCAACGACGTGTTCCCGGATGAAGGCATCCTGGGCACGATCAAGGAGCGGATCACCGCGCTGCTCGAAGGCTTCGATTCGGTGACGCACAATTGGGCTTATGTGCCCAAAGACCTGCCGTATCTCAGCTTCGACGTGTTCAAGCCGATGCTGCTGATGCCCGACGCGGCCATCGTCGTCACCTTCGAGGCGCCCGGGCTGAAGTCCTTTTCGCAGATCGTGAAGCTGGGCGGCGGCTTTTTCGTGAACGAGATGTATTCGGTCGAGGTGCCCGAACAGTTCAAGGGCGTGAACGCCCGCATCACCTTCACCCACCAGAACATGGCGCCGTCGATCGAGTTCAAGGAGCAGCTGAGTCTCGGCGAGACGATCGAGATCATCGGACGCCCGATCCGCGACGCGGTCAATCTGGTCAGCCAGATCTACCTGCTCGACGACATCCGGTTCACCAAGCTGCGCGGGTCGTCCGGGACCCCGCTCGTCACCGAAACCGCAGCGCCTCCCGCGCAGGCTCCGGCGCGGCTGACGGCGGCCGAGGCGGAAGGCATGGCGGCGGAGGCGCGCGCCGCCTGGACGGTGGCGGGGCTGAGCGCGGCGGGCGCGAACCTGCTCGCGGCGCTCAGGATCGTCGTCGCCGACCTGCCGGACAATGCGCTGGCGGTGGTCGAAGGCGATACGATCCGGATAGACGCCGATGCGGCCGGATACGGCTGGTTCGTCGATGCGACGCCCGGCGATGCGGCCGAGTTCGGCGGGAGCGGCGCGGCGGCGTCGCGGTTCGACCTGTTGACCGTGCTGGTTCACGAAATGGGGCATGCGCTGGGCCTGGCGGACGCGCCGGTGCGCCAGGCGGCGCAGTTGATGACGGAGGTCCTCGACCTTGGCGTGCGGCGTCTGCCGATGTTCGACGACGTGCCGGCGGAGCTTCGGCCCGCAGCAGCGGCCGTCGCGCAGGCGGTCGCGACCGTGGCGCTGACCGGGGCGGCCAACAGCCTGGCCGCGACCGCCGCGCTGGCCGCCGCGCTCGCGGTCGCGCGCGACGAGCCGCTG
>SXGT01170491.1_pt1 | contig 36289 bp, 34 predicted proteins | sample 3176221 | NCBI WGS metagenome assembly SXGT01 (sample SAMN11356862, study PRJNA531348) | freshwater metagenome | isolation source: freshwater sample F1-120 | place: China: Fuxian Lake, Yuxi | collected 2017-12-25 | reverse complement strand
GCCGGTGGCGCGTTCGACTTCGGCGCCATCGCCCAGGCCGCGCGTCCGGCGACCGTGTACGTGTACTCGCCGACCTTCGGCGGCTGCACCCAGGTCGTCGTGCAATAAGCAGGTAAGCAGTTCGCGATACCCGGCGCCCCTTTGCCGCATGACCCTTGGGGCGCGGCCGTTCGCGGGGCGCGCCGTGAACCACTGTTACGCAATTGCCACCTGCGCGCGACTGACCCGGCAGCCGAATCCGCCTACGATTTCCATCGATCGGCGAGTTCCCCGCCGCATTGCACAAGGTTAGCCAATGCCCCAGATGTCCCGAGTTGCCGCAGTCGCGTCCGTCGCTCCGCCGGCGTGGTACAAACCCGCCGGCTGGCGCCCGATCTTGCTGCGCTTTCCCGTCGGCCCGGCCGCCGCGCGCGGCAAAGTGTCTTTCAGCCTGACGTGGCGCCTTCTGATCCTGTGCTTTCTGGCGATCGCCGCGGTAAGCATCGCCTCCTCGATCGTGCTGTCGCGCTCCATCATCAGCGAGAGGCTGGGGAGCGACGCGCGTCTCGCGGCGCGACTCATCGAGAATTCGGTGCTGCAGCGCCACGCGGCGGGCTACTTCGACGCGCAGTACGAGCCGACCCCGGAGCGGGTCGAGGTGCAGCGCTTCCTTGCCGACCTGATCTGGATGCCCGACGTGCTGCGCGCGCAGGTGTACTCCGACCGCGGCACGGTGCTGTGGTCGAGCCACACGCCAGCGATGCACCAGACGTTCCAGGGCAACCCGGGGCTCGAGCGCGCGCTGCGCGGGGAGGTGGTCATCGAGGCGGACTTCCTCAAATGGTCCTCGCAGTCGAAACCGGAGCATCTGTTCTCCGCGGAGCTGAAGACTTCGTTCGTGGAGTACTACCTCCCGGTGTGGAACGCCGACCGCTCGCGCGTGATCGGCGCGGTCGAGATCTACAAGGGTTCCCAGGACCTGCTCACTTCGATCCAGCAGGCCATCTGGAGGGTCTGGCTTTGCGCCGCCCTGGGCGGGTTTGGGATCTTTCTGACGGTGGTATGGGCGATGCGCCGGGTACACCGCGTCGGCGAGCGTCAGCAGCACCGCATGGCGAGCGACGAAGGTTTCGCCGCCATGGGGGAGGTGGCGGTGGCGGTGGCGCATAACCTGCGTGCTCCGCTCGGGGCGATCCGCACCGCGGCCGAGCTGCTCGCGATCGACGCGCGGGCGGGGCGGTCGAGCGCGGACCTTTGCCGCTATGCCGATGACATTGTCTACGACGTCGACCGGCTGGAGGACTGGATTCGCGGTCTGCTCAGCCACGCGCACGCCGGGACGCAGGAGCCCGCCGCGGTCGGGTTGAACGCGCTCCTCGGGCGCGTCGTCGAAGCGATCGACCGCAAGGCTGCGGAACGCAAGGTGCGCGTGGACTGGCGCCCGGGGCGCGGGCCGGACACGGTGCTCGCGGAGCCGCTGCTCCTTGATCTGGTGCTGCGCACGCTGCTGGATGACGCACTAGACGCGCTGCCCGAAGGTGGCGGGCTGGTGGTCGAGACCGGGTCGGCGGGCCGCGCCGCGACGGTCGTCATTGCGCAGTCCGGTACCGGCATGCACCCGGTACCGCAGTTGCGCGACCGGCCGCCCGGCCGCGGCATCGGGCTGCCGCTGGTGGCGCGCACGCTGGAGCGCGTGGGCGGGTGCCTGGCGGTGCGCAGCGAGCATTGGGGCGGCACCCGCTTCGAGGTATCGCTGCCGCTTGACCCCGGGGCGCGCTAGCGATGGCCGATTCGCTGCGGGCGACCGCGGCCGACCAATGCGGCCCGGGAGCAGCGTTTCACCAAACGGTGGCGCGTGCGTTTCCCGGCCTGACTGTGCTGGCGCTGCTCGCGGCCGCGTTGTGCGCGCTCCTCACTTCCGGCCTCTACGTTGCCAAGGTGCTGCAGCGGGAGGCGGCGGCGGAGAGCGCGTTCGTCAACGCTGCGGTGCGCCGTTCGGGGCTCGCCAGCGTGTTCCAGGGGCGGCGCGAGGATGGCGCGCAGGCGCGGCTGCTCGCAGCATTGCACCGGCCCGCGGTGAGGGCGGCACGGGTGATCTCGATCACCGGCGAGGTCGTGGCGGGCGATGACGCGCCGGCGGGATCGAAGCTGGACGAGGCCGCAGTGGCGCGCGCGCTGCGCGGCGAGGCGCTCGCCCTGTCGGGAGCATGGTGCTGGGCGATGCCTATCCCGCTCGCGTCCGCCGTCGAGGATGGGTCGCGGTCGCTGGCGTTCGTCGTGCCGGTGTTCAGCGAGTCCGGCAGATCGGTGATCGGGGCGGTGGCGTCGTGGCGTGTGCCTGGCCCTGCGCTGGCCGCCGCGTCCGACGTCGTTGCGATGACTTGGATTGCGTACCTGAACACCACGGCGGTCTTGTGCGCCGTCCTCGCCGCGATCCTGCGGGGCGGCGGGCCGCGTGGATGGTGGCCGAGGGTCTGGCACCAGCGCACCGATCCGCGCGAGCCATGGCGCGACGTGGTGTCCGACCTGCGCGCGCGCACCCGGCGCCGCGGGATCGTGGTGCGCGCCGGGGTCGATCCTGTCCTTCCGCGCCTCGCGGTCGATGCGGGTTTTCTCGGCGTGGTGCTGCGCCTTTTCGCCGCGCACGCCTTGGAATCGGCCGCCGCCGGAGATCTCCTGCTGTTGCACGTGCGCACGCTGGCACGGGGAGTGGAGTTCGCGTATTCGATTCACGGCGCGACGCGGCCGGATTTCGGCGCGGACGCGCGGAGCTCGCACGCGACGGCGCCGCTCATGCGCGCGGTGCACGACGCGGGCGGCGCGCTGGCTATCCTGAACGAGACCGACCGTGGCCTGCGGGTGGTGGTGACGCTGCCGCGCTAGCTGGGCGACGCAAGCGCGTGGGCGGCGAGAAGGCGCCGCTCAGGCGGCGCGCGAGACGGCGAGATAGGCGCGGACGGCGTGGCGAGCGTGGTGGTTTTCGACCCCGGCCAGTTCGTCCTCGCTCGGCGAGACGGCGATCGCCGCCGCCAGCGCGGGCGCCGGCAGCGTGAGGAGCGCCTGCCTGGCGCGTGCGAGAAGGGTGGCGAGGGCGCGGCGATCCGAGAGATCGACGTCCGCCGAGGCCGCGGCGCGCAGCACGCGGGGATCGCGCAGCGCCCGGGTGAACGCCAACTCGGTGCTGCCCGGCGCGCGCAGGGTGGCGATGACGGCGCTCACGCCGCGCCGCCCTTCGGGTCGAGTAGCTGCAGGATCAGCGCCACCATCAGCGCCTGGGAGAGTTCGTTGAGCGTCGGGTCGCCAGCCCCCGCATCCGAGGCGGCCAGGCCGAGCGAGGTGTCCGAGAGGCTCACCAAGCCACCCCCTTCGAGGGCGGTGCCTGCGCTCGCGCCCAGGCCGGACGCGAGCTTCTCCAGTCCGCCCGAGCCGGCACCGCTGGCGGAGATCATGTTCGCCCACGCCTGGAAGGCGGCGGTGCTGCCGGGTCCGATTGCGCCGATTTGCATGGTGGTCTCCATCTCGCGCTGGTTGCGTGAGGCCCAAGGTAGCGCCAGGCGATCGCGGCCGCAGTCATGATTGTGTGGCGCAGTCGTAACGGGTCGTCACGGCAGCGCTATCGTGGCCGTCAGGCGGCGAACGCCTCGCACTCCCTGGCGCAGGCGGCGCAGGCCTTCGCGCAGTCGCGGCACTCGGCGTGCCTGTTTTCGTGCTTGCGGCATTCCTTCTCGCAGTCGAGGCAGGCGGCGCGTGCGATGCGGGCCACCGCCGTCGCGCGCGGCGAGCCCTGCGCGGCGAGTTTGCGCAGGCTGTCGCACAGCGCGATCGTCTCGCTAACCGAGCGCGCGCAGGCCGCGACCGTGCGCTCGCCCTCGCCGAGCAGCACAAGGCAGTGCGCGAGGCAGGTTTCGCCCTTGTTGATGCATTCCGAGAGCGCGTCGACCAGCAGTTCCGCCTTCGCATTGCCGCCGTGGTGCCGGTGGTGGCCGCCCGTGGCGGGTTTCGCGCCCGCCTGTGCGAGCGCATGGCCGGCGGTCACTGCGAGCGCGGCCGCCACGCCGATCAGTTGGCGTCTTTGCATGGTGAATTCCCCCCCCTTGCGCAGATGGATAAATCCAGTCAGATTAGGCATCCGTAGCGGGTGCCGATTGCGTTGGTTTTCGTTTCCTTATCGCTTCTTAAATCAACGAGATGGGTGGGTGGCGGATAATTCTCGTTCCGGCGCCGGCGTGCGCCGTTGCCCGACCCAGGAGAAGCAGGACGCCATGCGCGACACGAACGCTGAACCGATCAGCCCCGCCCTGCGCCGCGCGCGCGGGTTCACGCTGCTCGAATTGCTCGTCGTGATGGCGATCATCGGGCTGCTCGCGGGCTACGTCGGGCCGCGTTACTTCGCGCAGATCGGCAAGTCCGAGGTGAAGGTGGCGCGTGCCCAGATGGACGCCCTGGAGAAGTCTCTCGACCAGTACCGCCTCGACACCGGCCACTACCCGACCCAGGAGCAGGGCCTCGCCGCGCTCACCAAGCGGCCGGCGAACGAGCCGCGCTGGGATGGCCCGTACCTGAAGAAGGACCTCCCGCTCGATCCCTGGGGCCGCGCGTTCGTCTACAAGGTGCCGGGCGAGAAGAGCGAGTACGATCTGATCTCGTTGGGCAAGGACGGGGCGCCCGGCGGTACGGGGGAAGCCGCGGACCTGAAGAACCACTGAGCGGCAGTACCGGGAGGGGCATGCAATTCGAGGTCAGTGCGCTGGCGCCGGAGGGTGGCGTATCCGTGGTGCGGGTGGACGCGGCGACGGAAGCCGAGGCGCGCGCCGAGGTCGAGTCCTCGGGTTTGTCGGTATTCCGTGCGCGGCCGCTGGCGCGGGGGCGCGGTCGGGGCCGTGCGCCGGTCTTTCACGTGCTGCCCTTCGCGCACGAACTGCTGACGCTGTTGCGCGCGGGGCTCAGCCTCGTGTCGGCGCTCGAGGCGATCGCCGAGAAGGAGCGCCATCCGTCCTCGCGCGCCGTGGTCGAGGCGCTGCTCCTGCGCCTGCGGCGCGGCGGTCGGTTGTCCGAGGCGATGGCCGCGTCCGCTGCCGGATTCCCGCAGATCCTCGTCGCCGGCGTGCGCGCGAGCGAGCGCACCGGCAACCTCGACGAGGCGCTGCAGCGCTACGCGGACTACGCGCGGCGCATGGACGAGGTGAGAAAGAAGCTGGTCGCCGCGATGATCTACCCTGCGCTGCTGCTCGCGGTCGGATTGCTGGTGAGCGCGTTCCTGATCGGTTACGTGGTGCCAAAGTTCGCCAGCGTCTATCGCGAGACCGGCGGCGAGATGCCGTGGGCTTCGGCGCTGCTGCTGGAGTTCGGTCGCGCGCTCGGCGCGTACCCGGCCGAGGCGGCCAGCGCCACCCTCGCCCTCGTCGCGGCCGCGGCCGCGCTGTTCTCCCGGCAATCCGCGCGCGACGCGTTCGCGCGCCGGGTGCGCGCGCTGCCGGGCGTTGGCCCGCGCATCCGCGTCTACGAGATCTCGCGGCTTTACCGGACGCTCGCGATGCTGTTGCGCGGCGGTACGCCGATCGTGCCCGCGCTCGGCCTTGCGGCGACGATGCTGACTGGCGCGCTGCGCCCGAGTCTCGCGGCGGCGGTACGCGAGATCGCGCAGGGCGCGCCAGTCTCGCGGGCGCTCGATGGACACGGGCTCACCACGCCGGTCGGTAACCGCATGCTCGGCGTCGGCGAGAGAGGGGGCGGCATGGCCGACATGCTCGAGCGCATCGCCGACTACCACGACGAGGAGACCGCGCGCTGGGTGGACTGGGCCTCGCGCCTGTTCGAGCCGGTGATGATGGCGTTGCTCGGCGTTCTGATCGGCGGCATCGTGGTGCTGCTCTACATGCCGATCTTCGATCTCGCGGGGGCGGTGCAGTGAAGAGCGACGCCGCCTCGCTCGTCGCCGCAGGCGCCGCGCTCGTCACGCCCGCGCTCGTGCAGGCCGCGCGCGCGGCCGCGCGCGAGAGCGGCCGCGCGCTCCTCGCGGTGCTCGAGGAGCGCAGCGCGCTCGAGCCGCGCTCGTTCGCCGCGACGCTCGCCGCCGCGTTCGGCCTCGAGGCCCTGACGCTGCACGAGCTGGAGCGCGCCGAGCCGGATTTCGCGGCGCTGCCGTTCGCCGAGGCGGTGCGCCGCCATTGCGCCTGCTTGCGTCTCGATCCGCGGGGTCGCGTGCTGGCGGTCGCGGACCCGTTCGACGAGTCGCTGCGCGAATGGGCGCGCTTCGCGCTGCCGGCGGACCTGCCGACGGTGCTGGTGCACGGCGCGGACCTCGACGCCTACCTCGCGCGCCAGGAAGAGGCGATTAGCGCGATGTCCGGGGTGCTCGGCGAGGACGGTGGCGACGCCGAGGTGCACGCGGGCGCCGACGAGCTGTCGCTTGCCGCGATCAGCGAGGACACCAGCCAGGTGGTGCGGCTCGTGAACTCGACCCTCTACGACGCCTTCAAGGCGGGCGCCAGCGACATCCACCTGGAGAGCGAGGTGGCCGGGATTGCGATCCGCTACCGCATCGACGGCGTGCTCGCGACGGTGGGTCGCGTGCGCGGCCAGGCGCTGGCGCAGGAGGTGATCTCGCGGATCAAGGTGATGTCGGACCTGGATATCTCCGAGACGCGGGTGCCGCAGGACGGCCGCTTCAAGGTCGCGGTGCGCAGCCGCTCGGTGGACCTCAGGGTGTCGGTGATGCCGAGCATGTACGGCGAGGACGCCGTGCTGCGGATTCTCGACAAGCGCACGCTCGCCGAGGGCGCGGGCGCGCTGCGGCTGGAGGTGCTGGGTCTCGATGAGGACTCGATTCGGCGCATCCGCAAGCTGTCGAATGAGCCCTATGGCATGGTGCTCGTGACCGGCCCCACGGGCAGCGGCAAGACCACCACGCTGTACGCCGCGCTCACCGAGATCAATCTCGGCACCGACAAGATCGTCACCATCGAGGACCCGGTCGAGTACCAGCTGCCCGGCGTGCTGCAGATCCCGGTGAACGAGAAGAAGGGCCTCACGTTCGAGCGCGGCCTGCGCTCGATTCTGCGGCACGACCCGGACAAGATTCTGGTCGGCGAGATCCGCGACCCGGAGACGGCGCAGATCGCGGTGCAGTCGGCGCTCACCGGTCACCTGGTATTCACCTCGGTGCACGCCAACAGCGCGTTCGACGTCATCGGGCGCTTCAAGCACATGGGCGTGGACCCGTACAGCTTCGTCTCGGCGCTGAACGGCATCGTCGCGCAGCGCCTGGTGCGCATCAACTGCCCGGATTGCCGGCGCGAGGCGCGGCCGGACGCACGGTTGCTCGCCGACTCGGGTCTCGGGGACGGCGCGCCGGGCTACGCCTTCATGGCCGGGCAGGGCTGCGGCACCTGCCGCGGCAGCGGCTTTCGCGGCCGGCGCGCGATCGCGGAGTTCCTCGTGCTCGACGACGAGCTGCGCGAGCTGATCATCGCCAATGCGCCGATTCGCCAGATCAAGGAGGCGGCGCGCAAGGGCGGCACGCGGCTGCTGCGCGAGGCGGCCCTCGAACTGGTGCGCGCGGGGGAGACGACCCTGCAGGAGATCAATCGTGTCACGTTTGTCTAGCGACACTGTTCATCTCGCGCTGTACCCCGGGCACGCCGTTCTTGCGCGTGCGCGGGGCTGGCTGCTGCCGCGGGTGGTCGAGAGCGGCCGCTACCCGGGGGCGCCGGAGACGGCGCTCGAGGCGGCGCTCGCCGAGCCCCGCTGGCAGCGTGCGCGGCTGCGCGTCGTGGTGTCGAACCTGCTGGTGCGCTTCGCGATCGTGCCGGGCGATGCGAGCCTCGCGAGCGCGGCCGACGAACTCGCGGTCGCCGAGGCGCGCTTTCGCCAGGTGCACGGCGCGCAGCCCGGATTGGAGGCACGGCTGTCCGCGCCGCTCTCGGGGCGCTCGCAGGTCGCGGCGGGCATCGCGGCCGAGTTCATCGCGGGGTTGCGCGCGCGCTTCGCGCGCGCGCGTCTGCGGCTCGCATCGTTCGAGCCGCTGCTCGCGCGCGCGGCCGATCGCGCCAGCCCGCCGGCGAGCGGGTTCTGGCTCGCCTCGCTCGAGCCGGAGGCGCTCACGCTCGCCCGCGCGGACCGCGCCGGCTGGGCCAGCGTTTCGGTCGCGCGGGTTCGCGGCGATTTTGCGTCCGCGCTCGACACCCGTCTGCGCGAGGCACGGCTGCTGTCGCCGATCTCCGATCTGCCCCGGCTCCTGTACGTGCACACGGCCGGCGCCGACCCGGGGCCGACGCCGCTGTCGGGTCTGGACGTTCGCCGCGTCCCGCAGCGCGCCGGAGTGGCCGATGCCGCGCTCGGCGCCTGAGGCCGTGACGTCGCGCACACGCGTGTCGGCGACCCTCGCGTGGCTGCGTGCGCAGGCGGCTCGGCATGCGCCGCGGCTACGGGCGCTGGCCGACCGTCTGTCGCCGCGCCTGCCGCCGCTGGCGCTCGATTTCGCGCGCCCGCAGGCGCGGCCGAGCGGACCGGGGGTGGCCGTGCTCGCTTGCGGCGCCGCTCTGCTCGCGCTCGCGCTCATGCAGTCGGACCTGCACCGCGAGCGCATCGAGTCGCTCGACGCGGAGTTGCGCGCGCTCGGCGTGGACCGCCAGGCCGAGCGTGACCGTGCGCGCCGCCGCGCGCCGCCAACGGCGGACACCGAAGAGCGCGTGCGCAAGGCCAATCGCGTGATCCGCCTGCTCAGCCCGCCCTGGGAGGATGTCTTCCTCACGCTCGAGGCGGAGAACGGCAAGGACGTCGCGCTGCTGGCGGTCGAGCCGGACCCGGCGACCGCGCAGGTGCGCGTTTCTGCCGAGGCCAGGGATACGCTCGCAATGCTCGACTATCTCGAGCGCCTGCGTCTCGGGGGGCGGCTCTCGCCCGCCGTGCTGCAGTCCCATCAGATTGTCACCGAGGACCCGAACCGCCCGCTGCGCTTCGGTTTCACCGCGTCATGGAACGCCGCCCGAAGCACGCCCAACTGATCGCCGGCCTGCGCCGGCTCGGCCATCGCGTCGGATGGCTCGGGGCCGCCGGTGCGGCGCTCGCCGCGCTCGCGATGGCCGAGGCGCTGACGGTCGCGCGTCCCGCGGCCATCGAGGTCGCCGATCTCGAGGCGCAGGTGCTGCGCCTGCGCGAGTCGCCGCGCAGCCGGCGCGAGATTCCCGACGGTCCGACCGAAGACGCCACGTCGCAGCTCGAGGCGTTCGAGCGTTTTTTCCCCCCGCAGTCGGAGATAAACCGCGTGGTGGCCGAGCTCCACGAGGCCGCCAGGCAGGAGAAACTGGGGCTGGAGCGCGGTGAATATCGCCTCGTGGAGGAGCAGGGCCTGCGCCTGCTGCGCTACCAGATCACGCTGCCGGTTAAGGGTGATTACGGCAGCATCCGCGGGTTCCTGCGCCGCGTGCTGCGCGAACTGCCCTCGGTGTCGCTCGATGGCGTGAGCCTGCAGCGGCAGAACGCGGGCGAGGAGACGATCGAGGCGCAGATCCGGCTTAGCGCCTTCTACCGGGGGGCGCGATGAGCCGCAGGCTGCCCGCCCTCGTCGCGGCTGCGCTTGGCATCGTCCTGGCGATCGCGTTCGCGCTGCGCGAGGAGGCGCCGCTGCCGGCGGGCCGCAGGACCTCCGGGGGCGTGCAGTACGGCGCGGTGCCGGACCCCGAGGCCGGGATCTGCGTGTCACTTGGCGAGCACGCGCGCCTGAGGCTCTCCCGCGAACTGGGCGGGCCGGCGCGGCCGACGCTCTCCCGCGACCCGGCCGAGCGTCCGCGTGACCTGGGGCTGCGCATGGATCGGATGCTCGACACCGTGGTTCCGGTCGCGCGCGCCGAGACCCGCGGCACGGAAGCGCCGGCCAGCGGGGAATCCGCTGCGGCGGTTCAGGACGACGCGGCGCGTCCCGCCGAACCGGCACCGACACCCGTACCCGCGGCTGTGCCGCAGCGCGCGCAGTCCAGGGGCCCGATCCGTCTCGACCTGCTCGCGCGCGCGCGCGATCTCGGCGAGCCGGCCGGGGAATCCGGCACCTTCGCGCCCAAGAGCTGGGTCGTGGTCGTACCGCCGCCGCCCCCGCCCCCGCCGCTTCCTCCCGAGCCGCCGCGTGCGCCGCCGCTACCGTTCCGCTTCGCGGGCACGCTCGATGACGGCGCGGGCAGGTTGTCGTTCTTCCTCATGCGCGGCAACGCGATGCTGACCGTGGCCGTCGGCGACACCATCGACAATGCCTACACCCTGGACAGCGCCGACGGCGGAGTCCTGCGGTTCACGTTCCTGCCGCTGCGCGAGCGCCAGCAGCTACCCTACGGAGTGCCCCGATGATTCCCGCCCCGGCCGCCCGCGTCCTCGCGCTAGCCTTCGTCGTCCTGCTCGACGGCTGCGCCGCCGACCTGCTGTCTCGCGACGGCCACGAGTTGATCGGGCAGGGACGCTACGAGGAGGGCCTCGCGAAGTTGCGCGACGCGGTCGGCAGCGATGCCGGAAATTTCCAGCACCGCACGAGGCTGCAGGAGCGCACCGAGCGCGCGGTGTTCGAACTGCTCGCGCGCGCTGACGCCGACCTTGCCGCCGGCCGCGAGGCCGAGGCCGAGCGCGGCTACCAGCGCGCGCTCGGCCTGCATCCGTCCAGTCCGCGTGCCGCCGGGGGTCTTGCCGCCGTGATCTCCGCGCGCCGCAACCGCGAAGACGTGCAGAAGGCAGCCGCGCTCGAGGGCCGCGGGCAGGTCGAGGCCGCGGTGGAACTGCTGCGCAAGGTCATCGCCCTCAATCCGGGCAACGCGGCGGCAGTCAGCACGCTCGCGGAGCTCCAGACGCGCCGCTTCCGCGAGCGCATCGCGGCGCCCCAGCTGCGGTCCAGCCTCACCAAGCCGATCAGCCTCGAGATCCGCGACATCCCGCTGCGCCAGGTGTTCGATGCTCTGTCGCGCACCAGCGGCATCAACTTCACCTTCGACAAGGACGTGCGGCCCGACATACGGGTCAGCGTTTCGGTGAAGGACGTGCTGATCCAGACGGCGATCGACCTGATCCTCGACCCGAACCAGCTGGTCGGCAAGATCGTCAACGAGAACACCGTGCTGGTATATCCCGCCACGCCGCAGAAACACCGCGAGTACCAGGACCTGGTGATCCGCAGCTTCTACCTCGAGAACGCCGATGTGAAACAGGTGCAGAACATGGTGAAGACCATGCTGAAGGTGAAGGACACCTTCATCGACGAGAAGCTGAACCTGCTGATCATCCGCGATACGCCGGACGTGGTGCGCCTTGCCGAGAGCCTGATTTCGGTGCAGGATCATGCCGACCCCGAGGTGGTGCTCGAGGTCGAGGTGCTGGAGGTGCTGCGCTCGCGGCTGATGGTGCTCGGCGTGCAGGTGCCGCAGCAACTGCAGATCGCGCCGGGGCAGATCATCCGCCCGCCGTACCCGTACAACCTGGACATCCGCAGCGAGAAGGGCGACAGCAACCTGTTGTCGAATCCGCGCATCCGCGTGCGCAACCGCGAGAAGGCGAGGGTGCTGATCGGCAATCGCATCCCGGTGGTGTCGTCGGTGGTGACGCCGAACGCGACCGCGCCCGTGATCACCGACAACATCCAGTACCTCGATGTCGGCCTGAAGCTCGAGGTCGAGCCGAACATCCACCTCGACGGCAGCGTGACCATCAAGATGAGCATGGAGGTCAGCACGCTCGGCGACTCGATCACCAGCAAGAATGGCACCATCGCGTACCGCATCGGCACGCGCAACGCGTCCACCGTGCTGCAGTTGAAGGACGGCGAGACGCAGACGCTGATGGGGCTGATCCAGGACGACGAGATCGAGCGCGCGACGCGCCTGCCCGGGCTCGGCGACATCCCGCTGGTCGGACGCCTGTTCTCGAACACCCGCACCGACGGCCAGAAGACTGAGATCGTGCTGACGATCACGCCGCGCGTGGTGCGCAACATTCCGCGCCCGCCGCTGACGGTCGCCTCGCTGTGGTCGGGCACCGAGGCGGGCTTCCGTGCGCCGCGGCCGCTGATCAACGCGCCCGAGGCGCCGGCGAAGCCCGCCGCGTCCGCGGCGCCGGGCGATGCCACTCCCGCCGCCGGGGCGCTCGAGCTGAGCTGGAAGGCGCCGGCCGAGGTCAAGGCCGGCGAACAGTTCGTCGTCACGCTCGAAGGGGCAAGCACCGCGCCGCTCGGCATGGCGGACCTGCAGCTGCTCTTCGATCCGACGATGCTGACGCTGGTCGGCGTCGCGGAGGGCGACTGGATGAAGCGCGGCGGCGCGGCAACGCAGTTCGAGGACCGCTCCAATGTCGCGGCCGGACGCGTGATCGCCGGCATTCGCCGCAACGCGCCCGAGGGCGCGACGGGCAGCGGGCCGCTGATCGCGGTGACCTTCAAGGCCGCGCGCGAGGGGCAGACGCAGGTGTTCGTCACCCAGGTGGCGCCGTCCCGCACCGGCGGCGGGCCACTGCCCGTGCGTGGTAGCGGGCCGCTGCAGATCCGCGTCGGCGGTGCGCCGAAGTGACCCGGCCGATGCGCGGCTTCACCCTCGTGGAGCTGATGATCACGGTCGCGATCGCGGGCGTGCTGGTGGCGATGGCCGTGCCGGTGAAGGAGATCGTCGTCAAGCGCCAGAACGAGCGCGAGCTGCGCAGCGCGCTGCGCGAGATCCGCGGCGCGCTGGACGCCCACAAGCGCGCCGCGGACGAAGGCCGCCTGCAGGTGGCCGTGGGCGAGAGCGGCTACCCGAGGGGCATCGAGGACCTGGTGCGCGGAATCGACAACCCGGCCGCTCCCGGGCGCGAGAAGATCTACTTCCTGCGCCGCCTGCCGCGTGATCCGTTCAGTCGCGACGAGAGCCTGGCGGCGGCGCAGACCTGGGGCAAGCGCAGCTACGCGAGCCCGCCAGACGATCCGAAGGAAGGCGCGGACGTGTACGACGTGTACTCTCTCTCGAAGGAGAAGGGTCTCAATGGCGTCCTGTACCGCGACTGGTAGGCGAGCGGCGGGCGGTTTCACGCTGATCGAGCTGCTGGTGGTGCTCGCGATCATCGCCACGCTCGCGTCGATCGCCGCGCCGCGCTATTTCAACAGCCTCGAGAAGTCGCGCGAGACGGCGCTGCGTTCCAACCTCAAGGTGATGCGCGAGGCGCTCGACCAGTACTACCAGGACACCGGGCGCTGGCCGCAGTCCCTCGAGGACCTGGTCAAGCAGCGCTATCTGCGCGAAATCCCGCTCGACCCGATCACGCAGGACGCGCGCAGCTGGATCGTCGTGCGGCCGACGGACGGCGCCGAGGGCGGCGTGCGCGACGTGAAGAGCGGCGCGCAGGGCGGACCGCGGGAGGGGGCGCCCTATGAGACGTGGTAGCGCGGCGCACGCGGGAGGGTTCACGTACTTTGGCCTGCTGCTCGCCATCGCCTCTGCCTCGGGCGTGCTCGCGGGAGGCGCCCATCTGCTGGCGAACGACCTGCGCCGCGAGAAGGAACTCGACCTGCTGCTGGCTGGCGACGAGATCCGGCGCGCGATCGAGGCCTACCACGCGAGGAACGGCGCCGGCGTGAATCCGTACCCGAAGTCGCTCGAGGCGCTGCTTCGCGACCCGCACCAGCCGGGCCTCGTCCGTTACCTGCGGCAAGTCCGGCGCGATCCGATGCGCGAGCCGGGCGCCGAGCCCCCACCGACGGAGACCGGCGGCTGGGTGCTGATCCGGGATGTGCAGGGGCAGGTGATCGGCGTTCATTCGCCCTCCACGCAACTGCCGCTGAAGCGGCGCGGATTCCCGGGTTACTACGAGGCGTTCTCGCAGGCGAGGAGTTATGCCGACTGGAAGTTCATCGCCGCGGGGGCGCTGCAGGCACCTGTGAACGCGCCGGCCAGCACCAATTTCATTCCTTCCCCGCTGTCCCCGGCGGCTCCGCTGGTCCCCGCGGGCCGCGGAGTGCCGTCCGCCGCGCCGCAGGCCGCGCGGGGGGGGGCCGCACCCGCGGTGCCGGGGGAGGCCGCCGCGACGCGCATGCTGGAATTGCGGGCCGCTCCGGCCCCACCGCCGGAAACCCCGGCGTCGCCGGCGAGGCCCGCGCCCTTGTCGGTGGAGGGGCCGCCGCCGGACGTGACCGCGCCAGCTATTCGCATTCCCGTGCCACCGCAACCGGCGCCCGGAGCTGGGGCGCCGGTTGCGGCGGCGGTTTCCCCGCCTGCAGCCGCGACCGATCGTGTCCCGGTTTCGGCGCCCGTGGCTCCCGGTGCGGCGACCAGTGCCCCCGGCGCGGCATCCGCGGTACCTCCTGCGGCCCCCGTGCCCGCTGGGGCACCGGGCGCCACATCCGTGCCCCCTCCGGCTTCGGGGACCCCTCCGGCGCCCGCCGTGCCGCCCTCGCCCCAGGGCGATGGTCCGCAGACGTTCCAGATCCGCACGTTCTGAGTGCCGGCAAGAACGCAAGCCGCTTGCAAGGTTCGGGGCAGGGTACCCGGGCGTGAGTGACCAGACGTTACGCACGGCATACCCTTCCGCCATCGATTTTGGTGACGCGGATCAATATTCTCGTTGGCATGAGCCGGCCGCATCGCGCCGGCAGAAGCGGACGGGGCCATGCGACTGCGGGCAGGGTGGGCGGAATGGGTGATCAGGGGGGGCGCGGCGCTTGCGCTCACGATCGCGGCTGGCATCGCTTCGCCAGCGCAGGCCCAGATCGCGCCAGGCCGCTTCGCGGCCCCGCCGGTCGCACCCGCCGAAATCGTGCCGCCAGGCTTCGACATGACGGGCTTCATCCAGGAAGCCACGCTCGACCTGAAAGGCGAAATCTGCAAGCCGGCGCATGCGCGACTTGCCGGGGGTACCGTGACGCTGAACGGCATCCGGGTCGTCGTTCCGTGCAACACCATCCTGCAACTGCCGGCCGCGACCATGACCTGGGCCGATCTGTTCCGTCGCGGCACGGGTTTTGCGCCGGCCGATGTCGCACCGCCCGGGCAGACCGGCCTCGCGCTCGCGGATCGCGTCGGCTATCCGCAAGCTGCCCAGGTGCGCCTCGATACGCCGGGGCTTCTGACCATGAAGCTGCCCGTGCCGGGCCGCGCCGATGCCGTCCAGCGCGCGAACGCACCGCTGCCGTCCTACGAGATCCGCGTGGTGGGCAACGTCGTGCGCGGACGCTACATTGCCGGCCTCGTGTTCATCTCGCAGCAGCAGCTGAACAACGGCAGCGGCACGATCAGCTGCATCGACTACGCGACGGGCGAGATCCAGGTCGGCGGCGTGCCGGTGGACGCGGCCTCGTCCGGGTGCCCGTCGGCGGCGCCACCGGGCGTCGCGCGCGTGTTCCTGAACGACGCCGTCGGCCGCTTCGGCAAGCGCCACGCCGGCCCGGGGCGCTGCGGCGGGGACCCGAACTGCATCGAGCATGCCGGCTTCGATTCGCGCTTCACGCCGGACTCCGAGAACCCGACGGTCGTCGCCGCGACCGGGTTTCCGATGTGCGTGGCGCGGGTGAATCCGTTCACGCAGGGCGTCGATCCGCTGTGCCCGCAGTCGAACCGTCCGGTGGCGCCGTTCTGCGACAGCATGCCGCAGGGCAGCAATATCCCGCCATTCCCGCCGCAGCACTCCGGCTACTGCAAGATGTTCGTCATGGCGGCGCCGGGTGCGCAAGCGCCCGCCGGGCGCGTGTGCCCGGGTCCCGGATGCCCCACCGACCCGACCCGGCAGGCGCCGCTGCAGATCGGCGACAACATCGCCTTCAAGGGCACTCTGAAGGCGGACGCCCGCGGCTTCTACGTCTCGGCGCACACGCTGACGGCGAATCTCGGCATCTACACGCAGCCGAACACGAAGCCTGCTTACGTTGTCGTCGAGGAAGTGCTCGCCGGCACCGCCGCGTTGCCGATCGCCGGCATCCATCAGGAGGCCACGGAGCGCTTTCGCATGGTGGGGTTCACTACCGATCCGACCAGCCTGGTCGATGTCTACGCACTCGACCAGGACCCGGTTTCTGGCCGCGTCACCGAGCGCCTGCTCGCGACCCTCAGCGCCGTTGCCACCGCGCAGCTCGGCCGTTTCCGCACGCCGGGCGGCAACTTCGGTGGCCTGTTCCTGCCGCCGACGCGCATGTACCGCGCGGTGAGCCGCACGATGTGCGCCGACGGCACGGGACAGTTCGCGCAGTGTCACGCCGAAGGCAATGCCGGCGCGAACACGTTCGCCAACGGCCTCACCGCCGGCCAGTTCTCGTTGCCGAATTTCGAGTTCATCTTCGCGGAGAACCTGATGTTCGGGCAGGCGGTGGTGCCGAACAACTTCCAGGACCTCGCATTCCTCTACTGCGGCTCGGGTCCGCTCGATGGCCCCGGCACGTCCTCGCCGGCGGTCGGCCAGCTCGACCCGGCGCCGTGGGGCGCACCGATGCAGGACCCGATCTTCCGCTCGACGATCTGCCCGTCGGCCTTGGCGGTGGGCGCGCCGCTCGTCTATCCGCCGGTCGCGGGCCAGCCCGACGTCGTGGCGATCGGCAACGCGACCTGGGACAACAAGAACAACACCGCCAAGCTCACCATAGCCGCGACCTCGAGCGCGACGCCTGCGCCGGAGGGCATGTTCATGACGGCGACGATCTGGAACTCGTGGATGACGCCCGGTGCTCCGGGTGGCGCGGACAACCCGATCGTGGCGCAGATGAGCCTGACCTACAATTCGATCGCCGAACCCACTGCCTGCCCGGGCACCTCGCCATGCTGGCGATTGAGCGCGCCGGGCTTCATCATCGACCCGGGCGTCGCGCCGTTCGTGCCCGAACTCGTCCCGCCGACGAACATCGTCGTGCGCTCGAGCCTCGGCGGTACGGCGTCGGTGAGCGATGGCGCCATCCGGTTGATCGGATGCCAGTCGACGCGCAAGTTCACCTGCCCGTGAGCGTCGGCTGCAACACGGTGGGCGTGACGTGACCGGCCGGGTACCCCGGCGGCCGCGCGCAGGGCGGCGAGCGCTGTGCCTTGTGCTCGCGCTGTCGATGGCGAGCGCGCCGGTCGCCGCGCGGGGCCCTGGGCGCGCGGGCGTCGGCGCGCTGGTCGATGACCTGGACGGCGCACCGCCGCTGGGCGCCAATGCGCCGGCCAACATGCGTCCGGCGTTCGAGCAACTGGTGCCAGTCCTGCGCGATGACGCGAAGGTTTCGGGCTCGCAGTTCGGCGTCCGCGGCGATGTGCCGATCTCCGTGTCGCCGGATGCGGTGGGCGGCGCGCCCGACGGCATGGTTCTCGGTGGCGCGCAGTTCAGCGCCGAGGGGGACCTCGTCGTGCCGCTTCTCAACGTGGCGCCGAACGCCAGCGTGAATGGCCGACCCGCGGTACCCGCGGTGCTGGCGAGCTTCGGGCGGCTGGAGGTGATCCCGAAGCTCGCGGCGCTGCGCTCGGTGGAGATCCCGCCGGTGGCGGGGATCGGGACGTTCATCCGGGACCGCAGGGCCGCCGTTGCGCTCGGCAAGGCGTTCTTCTGGGATGCCAACGTCGGCAGCGACGGCAATGCCTGCGCGAGTTGTCATTTTGCTGCGGGGGCCGACAACCGCCTGAAGAACCAGCTGAGCCCGGGATTGCTCGCTGGTGACAGCGCCTTCAGTCGCCACCTGCCGTCGGCCCAGAGGCGAGCGGAGATGCGCGCCGCCGCCGCGGACCCGGCGGCAACCGGGCCGAAGTCCTTCCGCGGCATGAGTACCAGTGGCGGTGGCGTGAACTACACATTGCGACCCGCGGACTTCCCGTTCTACCGCCTCGCCGACCCGCTCGACCGCAACTCCGCCGTGGTGTTCGAGACCAACGATGTGGTGTCTTCGCAGGGTACGTTCTCGGGCGCCTTCGGCGGATCGAGCGGCGCATCGGAGCAGTGCGGCAACCGCGCGGTGGACGAGTACAGCGTGCATGGGGCCCTCACGCGCCGTGTCGCGCCGCGCAATTCGCCGACGGTGATCAACGCGGTGTTCAATCACCGCAACTTCTGGGACGGCCGAGCGAACAACGTGTTCAATGGCGTCAATCCGTTCGGCGACCGTGACGAGCGCGCGCGCGTGCTCGAACGCAAGCCGGACGGCTCGGTAAAGCCGGTGCGCGTCGCGCTGCCCAACGCGAGCCTCGCTTCGCAAGCCGTCGGCCCCGCGCTGAGCGAGTTCGAGATGTCGTGCTCGGGCCGCACCTTCATGGACTTGGGTCGCAAGTTGCTGCCGCTGCGCCCGCTCGCGCGGCAGCACGTGGACGCGCAGGATTCCGTGCTCGGCCCGATGTCGGCCCGTGGCGGACGCGGCCTGGCGACGACCTATGCGGCGATGGTGCGCCAGGCGTTCCACGAAGACTGGTGGGCCGGCGAGGGTGCGTTCGACGGCTACTCGCAGATGGAGCGCAACTTCTCCCTGTTCTGGGGCCTCGCGATCATGGCCTACGAGGCGACGCTGGTGTCCGACGAGGCGCCGGTCGACCGCTTCGTCGGCTGGGCCGGCACGCCGCCCGACGCGTCTGCGCTGCGCCAGGACGAGATCCGTGGCCTGGAGATCTTCCGCGGCAAGGCGTTGTGCGTGTCGTGCCACCGCGGCGCGGAGTTCACGGGCGCGGCCACGGGTCTGCAACCTCACCGCGAGTCGAATCTCACCGAGCAGATGTTCGTCGGCAAGGGGCAGATCGGCCTCTACGACAACGGCTACTACAACATCGGCGTGCGTCCCACGATCGAGGACCTCGGTGTCGGCGGGCGCGACCCGTTCGGCCGGCCGCTGTCGTTCTCGCGCCAGTATCTCGACCTGCTGAGCGGCAAGCCGGTGCCGGACGCGTTCTTCGTGCGCACGTGTCTTTTCGCCGTGCGTACCGACGCGAAGGAATGCTGGACGCCCCCGGACCCCGGGCGCACACGCGTCGGTGTCGACGGCGCTTTCAAGACGCCCAGCCTGCGCAACGTCGCCCTCACGCGACCGTACTTCCACAACGGTAGCCGGTTCACCCTGGAGCAGGTGGTCGAGTTCTATAACAGGGGCGGCGATCGTCGCGGTCCGGACGGGAACGACACCACCGGCTACGGCGCGCCCGATGCGCCGGGGAGCGGACCGTCCAACACCCACCCGAACATCCGCCCGCTGGGGCTCACGCAAACGGAGCAGACCGATCTGGTGGCGTTCCTGCGCTACGCACTGACCGATCGTCGCGTTGCCTGTCGCCAGGCGCCGTTCGACCACCCGTCGCTCGAACTGCCGAACGGCCACGCGGGCAATGAGCGGCGCGTGCGCGCGAAGGATGGCCGAGCGGTGGACGACTTTATCTCGCTTGCCGCGGTGGGCGCCGCGGGCGTCCCGGAGGCGGAGTGCTACCGCAACGACAACGGGACGCGTCTGGACAGCCGCGAGGTGCCGGTACGACGTCCGGCGACGCCCCCTGTCACCGTGCCGGTAGTACCGCAGGTGCCAGTGGCGCCGCCGGAAGTGACTGCCTCGGCCGCGCCCGTGTCTTCGGCGAACGTGTCCAGCGCACCACCGGCGGTCGCAGAGCCAGCACCGGTGGCGCCGGCGCCGCCTGGCGTGAGTGCCGCGGCGCAAGCGGCTCCGCCGATCGCGGCGACGCCCCCGGTGGCCGCGCCCGCGCCTTCTGCGAACGTATCCAGCGCACCGCCGGCGGTCGCAGAGCCAGCACCGGTGGCGCCGGCGCCGCCTGGTGTGAGTGCCGCGGCGCAAGCGGCTCCGCCGATCGCGGCGACGCCCCCGGTGGCCGCGCCCGCGCCTTCTGCGAACGTATCCAGCGCACCGCCGGCGGTCGCCGAGCCCGCACCGGTGGCGCTGGCGCCGCCTGGCGTGAGTGCCGCGGCGCAAGCGGCTCTGCCGATCGCGGCGACGCCCCCGGTGGCCGCGCCAAATGTGGCGCCAGAGGTGGCTGCTTCTGCCGCCCCCGCTTCGCTCGGAACTGTGTCGCCGTCCCAGAGTGCTTTCGCGATCATCGGCGCCGGCGGCCTAATCTCGGGATCCCCAGCGGCGGCATCGAGACCTTCGGCTGCGACTGGTGGCATCGGCGCGGGCGCAACACCGGCTGCCGCCGATCCGTTCGCGATGCCCGGCTTCCGCTCGTTCGGCTTCACCGACGCCGCGGGTGCTTCCGCGCCGATCCCGGAGCCGCAGATTGTGTCGCCTCCGGTTCGCCCGGCAGCCTCCCCGCCGACGGCTGCCCCGGTCCAGGAAGCGCGCGTGGCGCAGGCAGTGCCGGCAGCGGCTTCGCCCTCTGCCTATGCCCGGCTCCGCGAGGCTGACCGCGCGTTTGAGGGGCAGACCCCGGCCGAGAGCGCACCGAACCTGGATCCGGCAAGGGTAGCCGACGAGGGGCGGCGCGTGAGAGACGCTGCCGCTCGCCCTGTGACTGTCGACGTGCGCACGCCCGGCGCTCCCGCCGCCGCGTCAGCTGTGCCGAAGGCCAGCCCGGAGCGCAAAGCCGATCCCGCGGCCGAGCCCCGTGCCGTGGAGTTACTGGCGTGGAGCCCGGCGCTACCGCCGAAGCTGGAGTTCGACAACATCGACGGCACGCGCTTCGATGCCTCGGTGTTTCGTGGTCGCCGCGTGGTGCTGAATTTCTGGGCGGTGTGGTGCGTGCCCTGCAGGGAGGAGATCCCCGCCCTGCAGCGCATGGCGGACGCGATGCAGGGACAGGGGGTCCAGGTCGTGCTGGTGAACGTCGGGGACTCCCGGGAAGCCATCGCGCGATTCCTGCAGCGGGTGCCGACGCGCCTGCCGATCGTGCGTGTCCGTGGAGACGATTCGCCGCGCGCGGGCGACTGGAACGTCACCGCACTGCCGACCACCGTCCTTGTCGACCCTTCCGGCACGCCGCGCTGGCGTGCGGTGGGCCGGGTGGACGGCAAGGCTTCCGAGGTCCTGCTCGTGCGGCGCCTCTCGGAACTCGGCCGGCCGCGTTGATAGTCCGGCTTGCGCTACTTCAAGACGTCGAACAGGCTGCTGAAGTCGTCCGTCCACGGTTTCAGGCCGGGCACGGTCTCGATCTTCGCGGCGTCCGCGAAGCGCTTGTCGGCGATGAACTTCGGGTTCGAGGTCACCAGCACGTATTCCGTGCCGGAGTAGATGTCCTCGGAAGGATCGTCGGAGATCAGGATCGCCGTCATGCCCTCGGCCTTGGCCAGCTCGCGCAGCAGCGGCGCGAGGCGGATGAAGCGGTTGGTGACGTTGAAGACGATCACGCCGTCCGGCTTGATGTGGCGCTTGTACATCTGCAGCGCCTCGCGCGTCATCAGGTGCATCGGGATGGCGTCGCTGGAGAACGCGTCGAGCGACAGCAGGTCGAAGTTCTGCGGCGGGTCGCGCTCAAGGTTCAGGCGGCCGTCGCCGATGATGACCTCGGTCTTCGCCGGCGTGCCGTTGAGGAACCAGAACTGCTCGCGCGCCAGTTTCTCGACCACCGGGTCGAGCTCGTAGATGCGGAAGTGGTCCTCCTTGCGGCCGTAGCCGAGGAACACGCCCACGCCCAGGCCCACCACGCCCACCTTGCGCGGCCGGTCGCTGTAGAAGTCTAGGGCCCGCGCGATGCCCGAGCCGGGGCCGAAGTAGCTCGCCGGCATCATGCGCCGCTCCGGGTCGATGAGCTGCGAGCCGTGGTTGATCATGCCGTGCACCAGCCGCCGCGTGGCGTCGGGCGCGTTCGGATCGCTGCCCTGCTTCACGGCGAGGGTGCCGTAGAAGTTGCGCGACAGCACCAGCGCCTCGACCTTCAGCCAGTGCTGGTACTGGTACGCGTACCACGCGGTGACGCCGGTGACGGCCAGTGCGAGCGCCGGGATGACGTACTGCACGGGCTTCCTCGGCAGGCCGGGGCCCATCGACAGCAGGAACAGCATCGCCGACAGCGCGACCAGACCCAGCGGCATTTCCATGTAGCTGTTGAAAATGCTCGGCGCCACCAGGCCGACGAAGAGGCCGCCGATCGCGCCGCCCACCGACAGCATCAGGTAGAAGCGCGTCAGGTACCGCGGCGAGGGCCGCAGCGCGGCGAGCTCGCCGTGGCAGAACATGCACGCGACGAACATGCCGCCGCAGTACAGCGACACGGACATCCAGACGTTCGAGATGCTCACCCGCTCGACCAGCCCGTAGGCCATGCCGACCAGCAGCGCGAGCAGCGGCACGACGAAGAGGGGCCGCCAGTACCAGCCGCTCTTGCCGCGGCCGCCGCTGACGTCGAAGACGAGGATGAACGAGAGGAGGTACAGCACCAGCGGCACGATCCACAGGAAAGGCACCGAGGCGACGTTCTGCGTGATGTGGTTGGTCGCCGACAGCAGCATCAGCGAGCCGAGCGCGGCAAGCGCGAGCCACAGCAGGTAGTCCTTGAGCCTCGGGGGCGGGGACACGTCGCCGTGCGCCTCGGCGGCCTTCGTCACCACGGGCTCCTTGTGCCCTGCCGCCTTCCATGCCGAGGCGATGCACAGCGCGACGAACAGCACGTAGATCGCGCTCCACCACACCGACTGGTTGCGCAGCGTCACCGTCGGCTCGATCGCCGGCGGGTAGGCGATCAGCGCGAGCAGCGAGGCGAAGTTCGACAGCGCGAACAGGCGGTACACCGTGCCGGAGGGGAAGCTGCGCGCGAACCAGGCCTGCACCAGCGGGCCGGTGGTCGAGAGGAGGAAGTACGGCAGGCCGATGGTCGCGCCGAGCAGCAGCAGGATGCTGATGCCGGGGTCGGCGCCCGGGCCGGGCTTCCACTGCTCGCCGGGGATGATCGGCAGCCATGCCAGGCTCACCAGCAGGATCACGGTGTGCACGATAGCCTGCGTGCGCGGGCTGAGCTTGCGGGAGATCGCGTCCGAGTACGCATAGCCCGCCAGCAGTACCAGCTGGAAGAACACCATGCACGTGGTCCACACGGCGGCCGAGCCGCCGAACCACGGCAGGATCTGCTTGGCGATGACCGGCTGGACGAGGAAGAGGAGGAAGGCGCTGGTGAAGACGGTCGCGGCGAAGAGAATCACGTTTGCAAGATTTCCTTTGGGATTTTCACTGTCATGCCGAGGACGACCTGCGCCATCCCCTTGCCGAGCGGGTCGCCGCGCAGCGACGCCATGCCGCCGCCACCCAACGCGCCATCCAGCACGAGGTTGACCGCGGCGATGCCGGGAACGTCGAATCGGCGCACCTCGCCCATCACGAGATGGGAGAGGTAGGCCTTGACCGCGGCCGGCGTGGCTTGCGCGTGCAGGAACGGCAGGTACCCGGGGCGACGCGCGATCAGGCCCACGTTCGAGCTGTCGCCCTTGTCGCCGCTCCTGCCGTGCGCGATGCGGACCAGCGGCACGTCGACCATGTCCGCGGAGGGCGGCGGGGCCGCCGAAGGCGCATCGGCGCCGGGAACGAGCGGCGCGGCCGAGCCGGGCTGCACCGCCACGGTCTCGCTCGCGCCGTCGACGGTCACGCGCGGCGTGACGTCGCCCTTGGCGACGAGGAAGGCGAACTGCTTGATCTGCGGCGCCACGTTCGGGCGTCCGGCATTCAGGCTGCCGGTGGTGCCCGGCGACCACGAGGTGCCGGCCGGCGCGATCTCGCGCGAGAAGATCTCCAGCGCCGCCTTCTGCTTGTGCGACACCGCGAGCCGCAGCACCGCTTCGTGCAGGTCGTGCGGCTGCGCGTGCGGGCCGTACACCCCCTCGGTGCCGAGCACGCTGAGGTCGGTCGCGGTGTAGTCGGCGAGCCCCGTGCGGCGGAAGATCGCGCGCGTGCGCTCGAGGATCGCCTCGCCCGAGCGCCGCGCCTTCGCGGCGGCGTCGAAGCCGGTGATGGTCAGCGTGCCGGTGCAGCGGAAGCCGTCCGCGTAGGTCGAGCTGACCTTGTAGGTGTCGGTGGGCGGCTTGCCGCGAGCGCCGGTCACGCTCACGAGTTCCTTCCCGACCTGGGTCATCCTCACCTGCGTGAAGTCGCACACCACGTCGGGCAGCACGTAGTTCGCCGGATCGACGATCTCGTAGAGCATCTGCTCGGCCACCGCGGGTACGGCGACGAGGCCGCCGGTGTTGGCCGGCTTGCCGAGGTCGAAAGAACCGTCGGCGCGGCAATCGATCACCGGGTAGCCCATGTTCGCCCAGTCCGGCACGTCCTGCCAGTCGGTGTAGAGGCCGCCGGTGGCCTGACAGCCGCACTCGATGAGGTGGCCGGCGAGGGAACCCATGGCGAGCCGGTCCCAGTCGTCCGCCTGCCAGCCGAATTCGTGGACCAGCGCGCCGAGCGTCACCGCGCTGTCGACCACGCGGCCGGTGACCACCACGTCGGCGCCCAGCGCCAGCGCGCGCGCGACCGGCAGCGCGCCGAGGTACGCGTTCGCGCTGACGATGCGCTCGGGCATCGGCGCGCCGCTCTGGAAATCCTTCACCCCCCTGTCGCGCAGCGCGGGCAGGAGCGCCGTGACGTCGTCGCCGTCCACCACGCCGACCTTGATCGACACGCCCAGCTCCGCGGCGAGCTTCTGCAGCGCCTGCGCGCAGGCCATCGGGTTGACGCCGCCGGCGTTGGCGATGAGCCTGACGCCGCGCTCCCGGCAGGCCTTCAGCGACTGGCGCGCGACGACTTCGACGAAATCGGTGGCGTAGCCGAGCTCCGGCTTCTTCGCCCGCGCGCCGGCGAGGATCGACATCGTCAACTCGGCGAGGTAGTCGAACACGATGTAGCGGATGCCCGGCACCTCGACCAGCTGCGGCACGGCCACGGAACTGTCGCCCCAGAAGCCCGAGGCGCCGCCGATGCGGACGATCTTCTCAGCCATCTAGCGAGCAGGCCAGTTTGGTTTTCTCTTCTCGCGGAACGCTGCCATGCCTTCCTTCGCGTCTTCCGTCAGCGCCTGCAGGCCGATCTGCCCTTCGAGGAAGGCGATCGACTCGTCGAAGGACATGGCCTCGATGGCCGCCATCGCGTACTTGCCGCGGGCCAGCGCCGTGGGTGCGGCGGCGAGCAGGCTGTCGATGGTGCGCCTTACCGCGCCGTCGAGTTCCGCCGTCGTCACCACGCGGTTGAGCAGGCCGAGCGACAGCGCCTCCTGCGCGCCGATCAGCTCGCCCGTGAGGCACAGCTCGATGAGCCGCCGGCGCGGCACGAGGTGCTGCAGCACCGCTAGCACCTGCATCGGGACCACGCCGACCTGCACTTCAGGCAGGCCGAATTTCGCGTGGTCAGCGGCGATGGCGATGTCGCAGATGCCGAGGATGCCCATGCCGCCGGCGACGCAGGTGCCGTTGATGCGGCCGACGATCGGCACGGTGCAGGTGCGCCCGAGGCGCAGCAGGTTGGCGTAGGGCGCGCGCGGCGAGGGCGCGTACTGGAAGGACTTCCCGGTCTGCAGGTCGGCGCCGGCGATGCGCTCGGAAAGCCCGGCGACGATCGCCGGGCTCATCGCGTTGCGGTGGTCCGGCCGGTTCAGCGTCAGCGTGAGCACCGGCCCGTCCTGCGCGGCCAGCAGGTCCTGCGCGCCTTGTTCACCCGCCATCTGGAAAGCCCCCTCGGAAGGGGCGCTAGTTTACCCGTGAATGCCCGCCAGCCCGGGCATCCGGCAGGCGGGGCTCAGGCCGTCGTCTTCGGCTTGGCCGGCTTGGGTTGCTTGGGTTTCTTCGGTTCCTTGCGCTGCCTGTCGCGGTTGCCCATGGTGGTTTCCTCGGAGGATCGGTGAAGCGCCGAGAATAGCGGAAACCGCGCCGCGCGGCAGGCGTCGCGCGAGGTCGCGGCAAGCAAGAAACGGATGGAGCGTGGCGGCGCGGGATGTTGTACTGCGGGCCACTTCAGTCCTGTTTCGAGAAAGGAAGCCCCATGACCTTGAGAATCGGCGGCATCGCCACGGAAGCATGCGAGCGCATCTGGCGCGGCGGCATCGACGCCAATGCCCAGCCGGCGATCGTGCGGGGCTACGGCGAGGACCACTGGATCCGGTACGACACCGGCCGGGTCGTGCGGGGCACCGGGATCGCCGACGCGTGCGAGGCCATCCTCCAGGACACGGACGTCGCCTACGTGCACGTGAGGTCGAAGTTCAACTGCTTCCAGTGCCGCGTGGACCGCGGTTGACCGGTGAGACGGGAACGTCAAGAGTTGAATGCACCCGCAAGGCCCAACTCCACCGCCCTCGCGATGGACAGCAGGCCGAAGCCGGCCATCGTCGCGGCCAGGAACTTCATGTTGAGGAGGTAGCCGCGGCCTTCGAGGGATGGCAGGAACCTCGACGCGAGGACGGCCACGGCGATCTTCGAGGCGATCAACGCCCCGATGGCCGTCGCGACGAAGACGGCGCTCTCGACCGCGGTGCCGCGGATGATGTAGCTTCCCCCGACCGTGAACCAGAAGAGGTAGGGACCGGGGTTCACGAGATTCACCTTGATGGCCGTTGCGAGCGAGCCTCGCGACTGCAGCTTGCCCGACAGGGAGATGTCGCGGACACGGAACATCCTGGCCGCCAGCCACAGCAGGTAGATGCCGCCGACCAGGCCCAGGGCGGCGGCGAGCAGGCCGATGCTCTTGAACCTCGAGAGAAGCCAGAACGCGGCGAGGATGATCGGACCGTCGGTGACCAGCGGCGCCAGGCTTGCCCGGACGCCGGCAGGCAGGCCCCTCGACAGCGTCTGCTGGATCACGACGATGCCGAGCGGCCCGGGCTTGATGCCCGCGGCCAGGCCGAACGACAGGGCGGAAAGGAAGTATTCGTTCACCGGAAGCAACCGGTGGAATCCCGGGACACCGGCTTCTACGGCGCGACCGCTTTCGGCCCGGCGACCTGCATCGCCTTCCGGTACGCCGGCCGCGCCTCGATGCGCTTCACGTAGGCGACCACGTTCGGCAGGTCGTCGATCGCGCGCGCGCCGAAGAGCACGCCCGTGGTGAGCCGGTACACCACCAGGATGTCCGCGCAGGTGAGCTCCGGGCCGGCGAGGAAGGGAACCTCGCCGAGCCGCTTGTCGAGGTACCTGTAGTACTGCTCTTCGCGCCTGTTCGCGACTTCGCGCATCGTGTCGGCCACCGGACCGGATGCGCCCGCCGCCAGCACCGACTTGGTGAAGCGAAGGCCCATGGCGCTGTTGTTGAAGTGCATCCAGTACAGGTAGTCGTAGTAGCCGGGCTGCGCGGGGCCCACGGTCATCCTGCCGCCGGCGTGGCGGTGGCAGATGTACTCGGCGATGACGGCGGACTCGGTGAGCACCCGGTCGCCGTCCTCGATCACGGGCGCCATCGCGGTCGGATGCAGCGCGAGGTACTCGTCCGGCGCGGCCTTGTTCGGCTTGCGGTCATACCATTTCAGCCGGTAGGGCAGGCCCAGCTCTTCCATGAGCCAGACGATGCGCTCGGACTGCGACACGGCAAGGTGGTGGATGGTGATCACGACGCCTTCCTTTCGCGAGGCTGCAACGATTTCATCGTATGCCGGGCGGGCGCGGCCATCTCAGTCCTCCGTCGGCGTCATGGGCGCTGGCCTTCGCGCCGGCGCCGTAGCCGTCCAGCGAGATCGTGAAGCCTTCGACGCGCACGAGTGTCAATGGGGTGCCTTCCTGGTGAGGGACGCCGGCCCCTGGCGCCCCGACTGTAGCAGAGCGGGTAGGGGGCTTCGTCGTCGACCTCTTCATCCCCTACCGTAGCGCCGGACCGGCAGAGCCGGGCGAGGGTGTCGCCGATGTCCTCGACGGTGAGCATGGCGCTGCTACGCATGCGGCACCCGACCGCCGGCCGGTGACCAGTTCTCCCAGGGCACGTCCTGGAACACCACCATGACGTTCTCCGAATCGAACCCTTGCGCGGACAGCCGTTCGACGATGTCCGACAGGACCGTCTTCTTGACCTTCACGCTGCGGCCGGCCCCGAGCAGGATCTCGATGAGCACGAAATCCTCCGTACGCCGGGTCTGCACGTCGGGGAACGACGGGTCGTAGCGGAAATCCGGCTCGTCCAGCTCGAGGACGCGATGGAAGCGGTCGTTCGGGTTGGCGCCCGCGCGGACCAGCGCCGCGTGAACGGCGTCGAGGATCCTCGATTTGAACTCCGGCGTTTTTGGCCTGCGGACGGTGATCGTGACGATGGGCATTCCCGGATTCTGACGGAGATGTCGGGGGGGGTGGCGAGTGCCTGCGCGGCTTGACGTCACGCACGGGCGGCGCGCGTGGGCCGCAAGCCGGGGCGTGCGGACAGGTATCGCCTGCCATCCGTCCGCACGAGGTAGTCGTGCGGCGTTGAGAGGCTCACACGGTGTAGGTCTTGATGTTGAATCCTTCCGCTGCTTCCGGCGGCTGAAAGTAGGACGAGATCTGCCTGAAGTCGTCCTCGGTCAAGTGATGCGAACCCGGGGGGCGCTCGACATTCCGCCTCGCGATCCGTTCCAGGCAAACGGCGTCCGGCGTGTCCACGAAGTGCAACACGTGATCGACCCCGGCCTGCTCGAACAGCGAACGGAACCAGCGGCGGCCGGCTTTCGTGTTGGCCTGGTAATCCAGCACGACGGATTGGCCGGACCCCAGGAGGTCAACCACGAGCGGGCCAATGGCTGCCTTGAGCCTCCTTGAGACGCGAATGTAGTCATCAAAGGTCTTCATCTCCTCGCCGTAGAGCGCCAGGAGCCAGACGTCCTCGGACAGCAGTATCGAACTGCGGTCCCGCGCGAGGCCGGCGGCAACCGTCGTCTTGCCGGCACCCGCCTTGCCGCAGAAGAAATGCAGGGTCGCGGTTCTGTCCATGGCATCGCGCCAGCGTTGTCGGCGAACTCTAACGTCCGCGTTCAGGCGCGCGCGGCTTCCCGCGCATCGCCGGCAACGCGTCGTCATCCGTCATGGCCGTCCGCATCCAGCTTCCTGCCGTGCACGTGCTTGATCGGGATTGCGGCAAGATCGACGTCGGCCAGGCATCGAACGTTCACGCCCCACTTGTCCGGTGCCGTTCTCGGCCGTCGAAACGGCAAGATGCCGCACACCGGGCAGAAGTAGTCCCTGGCGGTCCTCGTGTTCCACTCGTAGACGGTCAACTCCTCAAGTGGCGTGAGCAGCCGCAATTCGTTGCCTTCCACCCGATGGATCAGCGCACCCCTTCGCCGACATATCGAGCAGTCGCAGACACGCACGTGGTCGAGATCGGCGTCGACCTCGAACCGCACCTTGCCGCAGTGGCAACTGCCGCGGTACATCCTTTTCATGACGTATAGGTCCAACAGGTTGCCGAAAAGTCGGAGTGTAGTCCGACTGACTTCCGTCGGCGCGTAGACCTTCCTCGCAATCAATGCGTTGGAATACCGTGCGGATTGGGGGGAAGCGCTAGGCCGGCAGGCGCCGGTCGTAGTCCGCCTTCAGCCGGCTCCAGCCGTCCCAGAAGGGCGGCGGCACGGCGCTGGCGGCGCGGGCCGCGAGGATCTCGAGGTGCATGTGCCAGCCGGCGCTGACCATCAGCAGCATCGCGCGGTCGCGCACGCGGCGGTGGGTCACCGTCAGGAGCACCTTGTCGCCGCGCGGTTCCAGCTCGAACGAGACGTCGCCGGTGCCGTTCCAGGTGAAGGCGAGGCGGCGCGGCGGATCGACCTCGGTGATGCGGCACTGCATGCGGTGTTCCTCGGAGAAGCCCTCCGGCCGCCGGCTCGGCGGGTCGTTCAGCTCGTCGTTGCGCCAGACGAACTCGAACGGCGCGCCGGCCTGGAGGGCCATGTCGCCCGACGCCAGCCACTGGCGGCGCAACTTGCCGTCGGTCAGGTAGGCCCACACGCGCTCCGCGGGGCCGGGCAGCAGGCGCTGGATCTGCAGCGTGGCGGGTTCGACCAGGGTGCCGTAGGCGTCGAGGGTGGCGATGGCGGTCATCAGGGGTGTCCTTTCCTTGGGGTGGCGGGTTTGCTGCGCGCGGCCGCCTGGCGCGCGTCGTCCTCGCGCAGCAGCCGGTCGAGGATGTCGAGGCGGTCGGACCAGAAGCGCTCGTAGAAGCCCAGCCACTGGTGGGCGCTGGCGAGCGGCCCGGGCTCGAGGCGACACAGGTGCGTGCGGCCGCGCACCTCGCGGCGGATCAGGCCGGCGTTCTCAAGTGCCTTGATGTGCTTCGACGCGGCGGCGAGCGAGATGTCGAACGGGGCGGCGAGCTCGCCGACGGTGCGCTCGCCCGCGGCGAGCGCGGCCAGCATGCGCCGGCGGGTGGCGTCGCCGAGGGCGTGGAAAACGGCGTCCAGCGGCCGAGCGTCTAATTTAACCATGTGGTTGAATATAGCCGCGCACCGGCGGACTGTCAACCATTAAGTTGAATGACGGGCGAAGCGCCTAGGCGCTTCGCAGGCGCGCCAGCCGCACCAGCGCGATGGCGGCGAGCGGCAGGACCAGCGCGATCACCGTGGTGGTGATGTAGAGGTCGCCGAGCTGGCTGTAGTCGGCGGGCACCTTCACGGCCTGCGTGGCCGGGTCCTTCACCTCGCGGGCGACGGTGAACGCTTGGTTCAGGTACTTGGTGCCGAGCTGCGCGGCGGACAGCGCGAGGTTGGTGAACGAGGCCATCACCGCGAAGTAGGTGGCCTTCAGCTTGTCGGGCGCGGAGTTCGCGATCCACGCCAGCATCGGCACCATCGCGATCTGGCCGAGCGGGGATTCCAGCGCGGTGTCGACCAGCGCGATGAAGCGCGCGTCGACCACGCCGCCGGTGCGCGCCGCGGTCCATTCGTGCAGGCCGTAGAACATGCCGATCTGCGGCAGCGACAGCACCGTGCCGAGGATGGTGAGGTAGCCGACGATGTAGTAGATCGAGCGCTCCGCCATGAAGCGGCGAAACACGAAGAGGGCCGCCAGCGTCAGCGTGGTCGCCACCAGCGAGAGCTGCGACAGGAACTGCTGGTCGAACTTCAGCACGTCGATCATCCACCAGGTCGAGCCGGCGCCCGGGCTGGGCGTGGCGCGGAACACCCAGACCACCACCGCGGTGCCGATCAGCGTGTTGCGCGCGACGGCGTCGAGTTCGCGCACCAGCCGCCAGATGAGGAACAGCACGATCGCCATGGAGGAAGCGAAGATCGCTTCCTGGCCGTACTTCAGGTTCGACAGGCCCGTGGCGATGGTCACCGCGACGAAGGCGACGCCGCCGCCGAGGATCCACGGGTTCGGCTGCGTGGTCTCGGCGGCGCGGGCGTACTGGGCGGGATTGCGCCGCCGCAGCCAGGCCTGCAGCACCACGCCCGCCACCGACACGATGGGGATCAACAGCGCCCACTGGTAGACGTGCAGGTAGGCGGCGGCCTTCTGCGGCGCGGGCAGGTCCTGCACGCCGGCCATGAAGAACACGTTGGCGAGCGCGACGATGACCGTGCCGCCGATGATCGCCACCCGGCCCAGCGTCTGCATCGTGGTGTGCATCGCACGGCGCTCGTCGGCGGGGATCTCGCGGCCGTCGGCCTCGACGCGCGGCACCGCCTCGACCGTCATCGCGTCGGCGACCACGTCCTGCACCACGAAGCCCACCGGCGCGAGCAGCGCGGCGAACACGTACCAGGTCTCGGCGGGCATCACCTTGCGCATCGCCGCCGGGTCTGCGAGCAGGCCGATCATGATGCCGATGCTGGTGGCAAGCAGCGCCGCGCCGAGGAACACCAGCGCCTCCTTCCAGCGCCACGCCAGGTCGACGACGTGGCCGACGACCATCTTCACCGTGTAGGGCAGCACCGCCCAGAAGCCGAGCGCGGCGAGGAACTCCGCCGACAGGCCGAGGTACTCCTTGACGAAGAAGGTGCCGACGATGCCGGTGAGGCCCGAGATGCCGGCGGCGACGTACACCATCAGCGGCGGCATGTACGACAGGCGGAACGAGCGGACGAGCGATAGCGAGGTCATGGCAGTTCGAGCGGCGGTTCTTCCATGGCGGCGACTTGCTCGCGCAGTTCGAGTATCCGGTCCTGCCAGTAACGCTGCGTGTTGAACCACGGGAACGCGGCGGGGAAGGCCGGGTCGTCCCAGCGGCGCGCGATCCACGCCGAGTAGTGCAGCAGCCGCAGCGTGCGCAGCGCCTCCAGCAGGCACAGCTCGCGGCGGTCGAAGGCGAAGAACTGTTCGTAGCCGTCGATGACGTGCTTCAACTGCGTCGCCATGCCGCGGCGGTCGCCGGAGACCAGCATCCACAGGTCCTGCATCGCCGGGCCCATGCGCGCGTCGTCGAGGTCGACGAAGTGCGGGCCGACGGAAACGCTTGCGTTTCCGTCCATAGGGTCGGTCCAGAGGATGTTTCCCGGATGGCAGTCGCCGTGCAGGCGCAGCGAGCGGAAGCCGCTGGCGGTTTCCCACGCGCGTTCGACCTCGTCCAGCGCGAGGTCGGCGATGCTGGTCCACGCCTCTTCCAGTTCCTCGGGGACGAAGTCGTTCTCCAGCAGCCAGTTGCGGGAGTCGATGCCGAAGGTCTCCGGGTCGAGCGCGGGGCGCACGAGGAACGCGGACTGCGCACCGATGGCGTGGATGCGGCCGATGAAGCGCCCGATCCATTCCAGCACCTTCGGGTCCTCTAGGTCCGGTGAGCGGCCGCCGCGGCGCGGGTACACCGCAAAGCGGAAGCCGGCGTGCGCGTGCAGCGTGCGGCCGTCGATGACCGTCGGCGCGACCACCGGAACCTCGCGGCCGGCGATTTCCAGCGCGAACGCGTGCTCCTCGGCGATCTGCGCGTTGGACCATCGATCGGGGCGGTAGAACTTCGTCACCACGCTCGAGTCGTCTTCCAGGTACGCTTGATAGACCCTGTTCTCGTAGCTGTTCAGCGACAGCATGCGGCCGTCGCCGCGCAGGCCGACGCTCTCCAGCGCGTCGAGCACCACCGCGGGGTCGAGCCCCGAGTAGGGATGCTTCGTCTCCGTCATGTCCGGCCGAGCACGCGGCCGGGGCGGGCGCCGGTCGGCTTGCCGTCGCGCCAGACCGCGGCGCCGTTGACGATCACCACGTCGATGCCGCGCGCGGGCTGGATGGGCTGTGCGAAGGTCGCGGCCTCGTCGACCGTGTCCGCGTCGAACACCGTGAGGTCGGCGTGCGCACCCTCGCGCACCACGCCGCGGCCCTCGAGCCCGAAGTTGCGCGCCGTGAGGCCGGTCATCTTGTGCACCGCCGTCTCCAGCGGGAAGAGGCCGAGCCCGCGCGAGTAGGGGCCGAGCACGCGCGGGAAGGTGCCCCACAGCCGTGGATGGGGCGCCGCGTCGTGCGGCAGGCCGTCGGAACCGACCATGGTCGTTTCGAACGCGAGGATCGCCTGCACGTCCGCTTCATCCATGGAGAAGTAGATCGCGCCGGCGGGGATGAGTTTCGCCACCGCCTCCTCCGGCGTCACGCCCATGTCGCGAGCGATGTCGGCGAGGTCGCGGCCGGCATGCTGCGGCATCGCCTTCGACCAGGTCACCAGCGTCTTCGAGGCGACGTGGATGCGGTCGGCGGTGAGGATGGTGGAGGAAGCCGAATACGGGTAGCAGTCGAGGCACACGGCCTGCGTCTTCATGCGCGCGGCGATCAGCGGCAGAGTTTCCCGCGAACGGCCGCGGTTGGCGAGGCCGACCACCTTGTGGTGCGACACCACCACCGGCACGCCGAGCGCACTCCCGATGCGGAAGGTCTCGTCGAGCGAGTCCATCACGCGGTCAGCTTCGTCTCGCATGTGGGTGCAGTACACGCCGCCGAGTTCGGCGAGCGGGCGGCAGACTTCGATCACCTCTTCCGTGGTGGCGGCGAGCGCGGGCTCGTAGTAGAGGCCCGTAGATGCGCCGACGGCGCCCGCCTGCAGCGCCTCGCGCACCATCGCCCGCATCGCGGCGACCTCGGCGGGCTTCGCCGGGCGGCCGAGCGTGTCCATGGTCGCGCAGCGCAACGTCGAGTGGCCGACGAGCAGCGCGGCGTTGGTCGCGGCGGGCGCATCGTTCAACGCGCCGACGTACTGCGCGAAGGAATCGAAGCGGTACCACTCGCCGGTGTCGTCGAGCAGGTCGAGCGGCGGCGTCGGCGGCCGGCCCTTGAAGCGGACCGGCGCCAGCGACACGCCGCAGTTGCCCGCCACCACGGTGGTGACGCCCTGGCTGACCTTGGCCTCCATGCCGGGACCGGAAAGCATCAGGCGGTCGTCGTGCGTGTGGGCGTCGATGAACCCGGGCGCGACGCTGCGGCTTGTGGCGTCGATCTCCTCGCGGCCGCGCTCGCTGGAGAGATCGCCGACCTTCACGATGCGGCCGCCCGAGACTGCAACGTCGGCGCGGAAGCGCGGCGCGCGCGTGCCGTCGCTGACGGTGCCGCCGCGGATCAGCAGGTCGCAGGCGGCCATCAGTCGAGCTTCGCGCCCGAGCGCTTCACCACGTCGGCCCACTTCGGCGTCTCGCGGCGGACCAGCGCGAGGAATTCCTCGGGCGTGCCGCCGTCGATCTCGGCGTCCAGCGACCGGTAGCGCTCGGCCACCGTGGCCGAGGCGAGCGCCCTGCGGATCTCGGCGTGCAGGCGGGCGACGATCTCCTTCGGCATGCCGGCGGGCCCCATCACGCCGCCCCAGGCCACGGTCTCGTAGCCGGGCACGCCGGCCTCGGCGAGCGTCGGCAGCTCGGGGAACACCGGCGAGCGGCGCGGCCCGGAGACGGCGATCCCCTTCACGCGGCCGGACCGGGCGTGCGGCGCGATCGACGCGATGTTGTCGAACATCATCTGCGCCTCGCCGGAGATGAGGTCGTTGATCGCCTGCGGGCTGCCGCGGTAGGGCACGTGCAGGATGTAGGTCCCGGTCATGGCCTTGAACAGCTCGCCGCCGAGGTGGCCCGTGGTGCCGTTCCCCGCGGAGGCCATCACCAGCTTGCCGGGGTTCTTCCTCGCGTGGGCGACGAGTTCCGCCACGGTGCCGACGGGCAGCTTTCGGTTCACCGCCAGCAGGTTGAACACGCGCAGCGCGTTCGACACCAGCGTCAGGTCCTTCTCGACGTCGTAGGGCAGCCGGGCGTACAGCGAACGGTTGATGGCGAGCGAGACGATGTTGCCGTAGCCGATGGTGTAGCCGTCGGGCTGGGACTTCGCGATCTCCTGCGTGCCGATGATGAACGACGCGCCGGGCTTGTTCTCGACCACGATCGGCACGCCCATGTTCTGCGACATCTGCTGCAGCAGCACGCGCATCAGCACGTCGGGCGAGCCGCCGGGTGCCGACGGCACGATGAAGCGGATCGGCTTCTCGGGATAGGCCGCGGCGGCGGGCAGCGCGGCGAAGAGGCACAGCAGCGTGAGGAGGAGGCGCATGGCGCGGTAAACTACCACGATGAGCGAAACGCCGGACAACCTCGTCGAGGTCAGGGACCTGAAGTTTTCCTACGGGCCTCTTGCGATCTTCAAGGGCCTGTCGCTGGACATCCCGCGCGGCAAGGTCGTGGCGGTGCTGGGATCCAGCGGCTGCGGCAAGTCGACGCTGCTCAAGCTCATCGGCGGGCAGCTGCAGCCCGCGGCGGGCGGCGTGCGCGCGATGGGCAAGGTGGTGCACGAACTGGATACCGACGGACTGTACGCGCTGCGCCGCGAGATGGGCATGATGTTCCAGTCCAGCGGCCTGTTCAGCGACCTGACCGTGTACGAGAACATCGCCTTCCCGCTGCGCGAACTTTACCCGGACGTGCCCGAGGCGATCGTGCGCCCGCTGGTGCTGATGAAGCTGCATTCGGTGGGGCTGCGCGGCGCGCACAAGCTGCGCACCAGCGACCTCTCCGGCGGCATGACGCGCCGCGTGGCGCTCGCCCGCGCCATCGTCACCGACCCGGCGCTGCTGATGTACGACGAGCCCTTCGCGGGACTCGACCCGATCTCGCTGAACATGATCGCCGAGCTGATCCGGCGCATGAACGACGCCCTCGGCACCACTTCCATCGTGGTGACCTACGATGTCTCCGAGTCGCTGAAGCTGGTCGACTACGTCTACGTGATTTCGGAGGGCGTCGTCGTCGGCAAGGGCACGCCGGACGAGGTGATGGCCTCGGAGGACCCCTACCTGAAGCAGTTCCTCAAGGCGCTGCCCGACGGCCCGGTCCGCTTCCACATGGACGCGAAACCGGTGAAGGAAGACCTGCGCCTTTCGTGAGGCCTACGCCTTACCGGTCTTCGGGATGAACTTCAGCGCCACGCCATTGTTGCAGGAGCGCTTGCCCGTCGGCGGCGGGCCGTCGTCGCAGACATGGCCGTGGTGGCCGCCGCAGCGCGCGCAGTGGTACTCGGTGCGCGGGTAGATGATCTTGTAGTCGGTCTTGATGCCGAACGCGCCCGGGACGGTGGTGAAGAAACTCGGCCAGCCGGTGCCGCTCTCGTACTTCATCTCGGAGGTGAAGAGCGGCAGGTC
>SXGT01175329.1_pt1 | contig 36290 bp, 25 predicted proteins | sample 3176221 | NCBI WGS metagenome assembly SXGT01 (sample SAMN11356862, study PRJNA531348) | freshwater metagenome | isolation source: freshwater sample F1-120 | place: China: Fuxian Lake, Yuxi | collected 2017-12-25 | reverse complement strand
CGGTGGCCCTGCTGAACGCCCTGCGCTTCGGCGATCCCAGCCCCGAGAAGACCAAGCGCCTGGTCAAGGGCGTGGTGTCCGGCATCGGCGGCTACGGCAACTGCATGGGCATCCCGACGGTGGGTGGCGAAACGCGCTTCGACGAGAGCTACGACGGCAACTGCCTCGTCAACGCATTCTGCGCGGGCATCGTGCATCGCGACCGGATCTTCCTCGGCACCGTGGGCGACGCCGGCAACAAGGTGTTCTACGTGGGCGCGGGCACCGGTCGCGACGGCATCCACGGCGCCACGATGGCGAGCGCCAGCTTCGACGACGACAGCGACGAGAAGCGCCCGACCGTGCAGGTGGGCGACCCCTTCCAGGAGAAGCTCCTCCTCGAGGCCTGCCTCGAGCTCATGTCGATGGACGTGCTCGTGGGCATCCAGGACATGGGCGCCGCGGGCCTCACCTCGTCGAGCGTGGAGATGGCGGGGCGCGCCGGGGCCGGGCTCTTGCTCGCGCTCGACCAGGTGCCCACCCGCGAGCGCGAGATGACGCCCTACGAGCTCTTGCTCTCCGAGAGCCAGGAGCGGATGTTGCTCGTGATCAAGCCCGGTCACGAGGCCAAGGTGTTCGAGGTCTTCGAGAAGTGGGACCTTCGCTGCGCCGAGGTGGGTACTGTCACCGCGGACGCCACCTGGCGTTGCACCTGGCACGGCACGGAGGTGGCCGCGATCCCGGTCGCGATTCTCACCGACGCGGCACCGAAATACGACCGTCCCCGGCTGGCGCGCCCCGCCTCGCCGCCGGTCCCGGCGCTGCCGCCCGTCGATCACTCGGCGGCGCTCCTGCGTCTCCTGTCCGATCCCGACGTGAGCGACAAACGCTGGATCTGGCGCCAGTACGACCACCAGGTGGGCACCGACACCGAGATCGGCCCTGGACTCGACGCGGCGCTCCTGCGCGTGAAGGGGACCGACAAACACCTTGCTTTCGTGGCCGATAGCAACGGTCACCACGTGTACGCCAACCCGCGAGCGGGCACGGCGGGACAGGTGGCGGAGTGCGTGCGGAACCTCGCCTGCGTGGGCGCCGACCCCATCGGGCTCAGCGACTGCATGAACTTCGGCAACCCGCGTAAGCCCGAGGTGATGTGGGAGTTCTCCGAGAGCGTGGACGGCATGGCGGAGGCCTGTCGCGAGCTCGGTGTGCCCGTCGTGAGCGGCAACGTCTCGCTCTACAACGAGACGGGCGACAGCGCGATCCTGCCCACGCCGGGGCTGGCGATGGTTGGCCTGCTTCAAGGCCCCTCGCCGCGCCTACGTGGCCGCTTCGCCGCCGGTCGAACCGTCGCGCTGCTCGGCGGGGAGGGGACTCACCTCGGGGCCAGCCTCTTCATCCGGGCGATCCACGGGCTGCGCAAGACGGGCGACGCGCCCCCGGTCGACTTCGCCGCCGAGCGCGCACTGGGTGCCGCCTTGCGACGCCTGGTGCGCGAGGGGCTGGTCGAGCTGGCGCACGACCTGGCCGATGGCGGCCTCGCCGTGGCGCTGGCGGAGTGTGCGCTCGAAGTGGGCGGGCGCTTCGATGTCGCGACAAACAGCGAGGCGCTCTTCGGGGAAGACCACGGGCGTGCGATCATCGCCTTCGACCCAGCGCGCGAGGCCGACGTGCTCGCGGCCTGCGAGGGGGTGCCTTACCGGCGCCTCGGGACGACCGGTGGCGACCGGCTGGTGATGGGCGACATCGACCTCGGCGTGGTCCAGCTCCACGAGGCCTGGGGCGACACCTTCCCCCGGTGGGTGGATGGGTAGCCTCCGCCACGAGTGCGGCGTGTTTGGCGTCGTCGGTGATGCCGACGCGGCGCGGATCACCTACCTGGGTCTGCACGCCTTGCAGCACCGCGGGCAGGAGGGCGCGGGGATCGTGGCGAGGCAGGGGGGCGTGCTTCGAGAATTGAAGGGCCTCGGGCTTGTTCACGAGGTCTTCGACGAGCCCGCCATTCGCAGCCTCCCCGGCGACGCGGCGATCGGGCACGTGCGCTACAGCACCGCGGGGGGCAACACCCTCGCCAACGTGCAGCCCTTCCTCGTGCAGTGGCGAGAGGGCCAGCTCGCGGTGTGCCACAACGGCACGCTCACCAATGCCGGCCTGCTCCGCGACGAGCTGGAGGCGAAGGGCGCCATCTTCGGCCGCAGCTCCGACACCGAGGTGATCCTCCACCTCGTGGCGGCGAGCGACCAGAAGACCCTCATCAACCGGCTGGTCGACGCGCTCGGCCGCGTGGAGGGCGCCTGGTGTGTGCTCGCGCTCGCCGGCGACAAGCTCGTGGCCGCCCGCGACCCCTGGGGCTTCCGCCCGCTGGTGCTCGGGCGCCGGGGCGACGCGTGGATCGTGGCCAGCGAGAGCTGCGCCATCGAGTTCGTCCAGGGCACCGTGGTGCGGGAAGTGGAGCCGGGGGAGATGTTGATCCTCGACGAAGACGGCGTCACGGCGCTTCGTCCCTTCCCGCGCAAACCGCGGCGTGCCTGCATTTTCGAGCACGTCTACTTCGCGCGTCCCGACACGACATTGTTTGGACGGGAAGTGTACCCCTCCCGGGTTCGCATGGGCCAGGTCCTGGCGCGCGAGTACCCGGCCCGTGCCGACGTGGTCATCGGGGTGCCGGACAGCGGGACGCCCGCCGCGCTGGGCTACGCCGAAGAGAGCGGGATTCCCTACGGGATCGGGCTCCTGCGCTCGCACTATGTCGGTCGCACCTTCATCGAGCCCACCCAGCGCATCCGCGACTTCGGCGTTCGCCTCAAGCTGCAGCCGAACAAGAGCGTCGTGAGCGGGAAGCGCGTGGTGGTCGTGGACGACAGCATCGTGCGAGGCACCACCTCCCAAAAAATCGTCCGCATGCTCCGCCAGGCGGGGGCGGTGGAGGTGCACTTGCGCATCTCCTCGCCGCCGATGACCGGCCCTTGCCATTACGGCATCGACACGCCCGACCGGGAAGACCTGCTCGCGCACCGCTTCGATCTGCCCCGCATCAGAGCCTTCCTCGACGCCGACAGCGTGGCGTACCTGTCGATCGAGCAACTGCGGGAGGCGGTCCACGAGGAGGGATCGCGTACCTGCGACGCCTGCTTCACCGGCAACTACCCGATCCAGCCAGCGCAGCGTGGTGGCGACGGGCAGCTCACCCTGTTCTAGGGCCGGTCGCGCGGCTCTGGTATAGTGCCCGGCCAGGAAGACGGATGGGCAGGATCGTCGGCATCGACCTCGGCACGACCAACACCGCGGTGGCGGTGATCCAGGACGGCCGACCGCGCGTGATCGAGGATGATCGCGGGTACAAGGTCTTGCCCTCCGTCGTGAGCGCACGAGGCGAGGGGCGCTTCATCGTTGGCCAGGCCGCGCACAACCTGATCCTGACTCACCCCGACCGCACCGTGTACGCCACGAAACGCCTCATCGGCCGCCGCTGGGACAGCCCCGAGGTGCAGCGAGCGCGTGAGCGCGTGCAGTACCAGGTGCGCGAAGCCCCCGACGGCGGCGTCCAGGTGAAGGTGGGCGACGAGTGGATGTCGCCCGCCGAGGTGGCCGCAGTCGTGCTCCAGGTGGCGCGCACCATCACCGAGCGCGCCATCGGCGAGCCGGTCGACGAGGCGGTGATCACCGTCCCCGCGCACTTCAACCACCAGCAGCGGGCCCAGACCATGGAGGCGGCCCGCCTCGCGGGGCTCAAGTGCGACCGTCTGCTCAACGAGCCCACGGCCGCGGCGCTTGCCTACGGGCACAAGAAGAACCTCGAGCGCACCGTTTGTATCTTCGACCTCGGTGGCGGAACCTTCGACGTGACGGTGCTCAAGCTGAGCAGCGGCGTGTATGAGGTGCTCGCGACGCGTGGCGACACCTACCTCGGCGGAGAGGACTTCGACTACCGGTTGGTCGATCACCTGTGCGACGCCTTCCAGGCGAAGTCGGGCCAGAACGTGCGCAACGATCGCAACGCGCTGCAGCGTCTGAAGGACGCCGCGGAACGTGCCAAGTGCGACCTGTCGTTCTCCGACCGCACCACCGTGGTGATTCCGCACATCCTGTCGGGCCACAACCTCGAGACGGTGCTCACGCGCACCACGCTGGAGTCGCTCACGGGCGACCTGGTGTCGCGATGCATCGACATCACCCGGAGCGCGGTCGTCGACGCGAGCCTGCAACTCTCCGACATCGACGAGGTGGTACTCGTCGGCGGTCAAACACGCATGCCGCGCGTGCGGGAGGCCGTGTCCGGCTTGTTCGGCCGCGAGCCCTCTCGGAGCGTGCACCCCGAGGAGGCGGTCGCCATCGGGGCCGCCGTTCATGCCTCGAACCTGGCCGACCCGACGGCGCAGCAGACGGTCCTGCTCGACGTCACCCCCTTCGACCTCGGTATCGACGCGATCGGCGGGATGTTCTCAGTCGTGGTGCCCAAGAACTCGAGAGTGCCTGCGGCGGAGTCGCGCACCTTCGCGACGGTGCACGAGAACCAGACCTCGGTGCGCGTCACCGTCCGCCAGGGTCAGAGCCGCGTGGCGTCGGAGAACGAGTTCCTCGGCGAGTTCGTGCTCGACGGGCTGACGCCGGCGCCGCGGATGCAGACCAAGGTCGACGTCACCTTCAAGCTCGACAGCAACGGCATGTTGCAGGTGACGGCGGTCGACCGCGCGAGCGGCGAGAAGCGCAACATCAGCGTGCGCAACTATGCCGACCGTGCGCGTGCCCCCCACATGCCCTCCGAAGACGAGGCTCGGGGCGACCGTGACGCGCGCGTGCAGCGTGACGCCCAGGCCGCGCTGGCGGCCGTAGCCACGCCAACTGCGGGTGCGGGCGCGAAGTCGAAGCTGGGGATCCTGGCGGCGATCTTCGGAGGCAAGAAGAAGGCCCAGCCGGTTGCTGCGACCATCGCCACGCCAGCCCCGGCCGTCTCGCCGCCGAGCTTGTCGAGCGGTCCCGCGCCCGCGATCGACATGTCCGCAGTGGCCCGCGACGCCATCGTGGAGGAGGGTGTCGACCCGGAGGAATTGGCGCAGTTCGAGCCGATGCCCTCGCCCGCCGAAGACGACGAAGACGACGCGACGGCTGCGGCGATCGCCGAGGAAGAAGACCTCTACGGTCGCGACGAGAGCGCGACCTTCGGGCTCGGCGGCACGCGGGAGCCCGGCCGCGGTGTGGCGCCCCGGCCGAACTTCGGGGCGGACAAGACCGCCGGCGAGGACGATCTCGACGCCAGCGAGCTCTTCGCCGGCCTCGGCGAGGAGGAGTCCTCCGACGATCCCATCACTGAGGCCGGTGCGCGTGCGCCGAGCCTCGACGGTTTTGGTGGCGACCAGTTCGGCAGCGACCCCTTCGGCGGCAGCGATCCCTTGGGCGGTGGTGACCCCTTCGGCGCGAGCGACCCTTTCCGCGCCGGGCCGACCATCGCGCCGACGGTCGCCGATCCCTTCGGGGCGACGCCACCCGCGCCAACCGCCAAGCTGCCCGAACCGGCGCCCGAGCCCGAACCGGTGCGTGCCACGTTCGCGCCTCCCGACAACGCGACGATCGCGCCGGCCGCGAGCGGACTTCTGTTCGAGGGCATGCTGGGCGACGGCCCGCCCACCGCCGAGACCACTCCCGACGACGCGCCCCTTCTCGGTTCGCTGCCCCCCGCCACGCCGCGCGTAGCGGCGCCCATGGTGATCCCCGACAACCCCGAGATCGATCCCTTCGACACCTCCAGCGCCGCGGCGCTCTCCGCCGACATCTTTGCCGGCGCCTTCGACGACGGCGGCGAGCTCGGCGGCTCCTCCGCTCCCGCAGGGGCCACGGGTGGCGACACCGGGAGCGTCTTCGACGAGTCCCCCACCAACTCCGGGGTCAAGGTGGCTGCTCCGCCTTTGCCGACGCCTCGGTCCGATGTGCCCGCGGCGCCGGCGCCCACCATGCCCCTGCAGGCGGTGCCTGCGTCGCTCGTCGCGGCGCCGGTCGTGCCTGCGGCGGTCGTGCCATCACTGGAGCCGGCGGCCGAGCCGAAGAAGCGGAAGCCCGCCCGTCTCAAGCTGCACTACCGTGAGAAAGACGCGTTTGTCGCCGAGTACCGCGACAACCTTCGCCGTGGCGGTACCTTCATCAAGACCGAGAAGCCGCTGGCCGTGGGACGCGAGTGTGTGTTCGAGATCGATGCCCCCGGTCTCGTTGAGCCGCTCCTGTTCGAGGGCGTGGTGACGATGATCAACGCGGGCGACAACGGGGAGACGCCCGGGATGTCGGTGGACTACCGCATGGACGCGGCCACCTTGCGCCGCGTGGAACAGGCTCTCGATCGGCTCTGAGGCGCGGGGATCGGCCCGGGTTAGCACCGCGGCGCGATGCGCCAGCCCGATCCGGAGAACCCCGACGACCTGAGCCTCGATCGACTCGCGGGCGACTGGCAGATCTACCAGTTCAGGCGTGGGCACCGCTTCTCCGCCGACGACCTGTTCACGGCCTGGGTGGCCAGCCGGGCTCGCCCCGAGGCGCGCGTGTACGCCGACATTGGCGCGGGCATTGGCTCGGTTGGCCTCCTCACCCTGTGGCGGCTCTCCAGCGAGAGCACGCTCACCGCGGTGGAGGCCCAGGAAGCGAGTCACCAGCTGATGCGCAAGACGGTCGAGCACAACGCTCTCACGTCGCGTGTGCACTGCCGGCTGGGTGACCTGCGCGACACGGACTCGATGCCCGAGCGCGACCACTTCGAGTTGGTGACCGGCTCGCCTCCCTACATCCCGCTCGGCAAGGGTGTCGTCTCGCCGATCGAGCAGCGCGCTGGCGCGCGCATGGAACTGCGCGGCAGCATCTACGACTACGCCGAGACGGCAGCGCGAATCATGCGACCGGACGGCACCTTCGTGGTGTGCTTCGCCGCGGCCGACCCCCGCGGAGAGGACGCCATCGCCCGCGCGGGGCTCAGCCTGCGCGCGCGGCAGGACATCATCTTCCGGGGCGGCCAGGCCCCGCTCGTCACCGTGCTGGTGGCGACGCGCGTGCCCGGCCCCTGCGACCGCCGCGAGCCCTTCGCGATCCGGGGCCCAGACGGCGAGTGGACCGAGGCCTACTTCGCGATGCGTCGCGAGATGGGGACGGACGTGTACCTGGCGCCGCAGGCCACCTAGACCCGGGCGAAATCGGCGCGGGACGCGGGCAAGAGGCCAAGTTCGGCGCCGGCGTCGAGCACGGCCTGCACGCCGAGCACGCCGTCGTCACCCATGTCGAGGGTGTCGGCGTTGGCGTACATCGCGAGGTACTGGTCGAGCCGGGCGCGATCGCGGAGCGTGACCCCCCGGGCCAGCAGCCAGTCCATCGCCGCCTCGCGGTGGTCGAGGGCGTGAGCGATGCTGTCGCGGACCACGGTGTCGACCAGCGCTACCGTGTCGCGACCGAGGTCGCGCCGGATAACGTTGCCCCCGAGCGGGAGGGGAAGCGCGGTGCGTCGTGCCCAGCCCTCGCCGATGTCGAGCCGGGCCACGCAGCCCTCGTCGGCGTAGGTGAGCCTGCCCTCGTGGATCAGCAAGGCGGCGTCGACGTCGCCGCGCCGCAGGGCCTCGAAGGTGCGCGCATAGGGCACGATGGGGACGACAACGGGCTCGAACTCGCCGATGAGCGCGCGGAGCACGAGGTAGGCGGTGGTGGTGGTGCCGGGAACGGCGATGCGCAGCCCGGCGAGGGGGCGATCGGCGGCGCCGGCGAGCTGCACCACCACGGGACCGTAGCCCCGTCCCACGCTCGCACCGTGTCGCGACAGCACATAGGCGTGGGCCACGCGCGGGTAATGGGCGATGGAGATCGCGTTGACGTCGGCGCCGTCGCCGCTCGCCATGCGGTTCAGCGCGTCGGTGTCGGCGGTCTCGACGTCGAAGGTCAGGCCCCGGGTATCGACCAGCCCCTCGATGAGCGCCCGGAACATGAAGAGGTCATCGGGGTCGGGCGAGATCGCCGCGCGAACACGCATCCGCACGCGCCCTAGTCGCTGCCGAGGTCGGGCGCTAGCTCCTCGACATCGACAGAGTCGCCCACCAAGCGGGCGTTGGCGTGGCGCAGCCGCTGACCGAGGACCCTCAAGAGCTTCCACAACAAGATGGTGCCAAGTCCCGGCTCTGCCAGGCAAAAGTCCCGTAGCGCCTCGTTGCTGATGCTCACGGCGCTGCCAAAGGTGGCGGCCTGCACGGTGGCGGAGCGGGGGAGACGGTCGACCAGGGCCAGCTCGCCGAAGTGCTCGTTCTGGCCGAGCCGTGCGAGCTCCACGCCGCCTGCGAGCACCAGCACCTCGCCCTCGGTGACGATGTACATGCTGGCGCCCGGCTCGCCCTCGACCACGAGCGTGTCGCCCGGGGCGAACCAGTGCTCCTGCATGATGCGCGCCACCTGCAGGCGCGCCGCGTAGGGCATGTCTTCGAAGAGAAAGAGGTGCTCGAGCGTGCGGGCGCGCACGACCGCCTCGTCGGTGCGGGGGCTGCCAAGCGGCTCCACGACGATGGTGGTGATGTTGTCGGGCCCGCCGCGATCGAGCGCGGCCTCCACCAGCTTCTCGGAGGCGTTCTTCGGGTCGCCCTCGCCGATGAACTGGAGCATGCGCTCCGGCGACACCACGTCGGAGCAGCCGTCGCTGCACAGGAGGATGCGGTCGCCCGGCAACAGATCGAAGGAACCGAGCGAGGGCTGCACCGTGGGGTACAGGCCAAGCGCGCGTGTGATGACGTGCCGGTGTCGCGACGCGCGCGCCTCGGCCCAGGTCATCTTTCCACTTCGAACCAGCTCGTTGACCATCGAGTGGTCTTCCGTCAGCTGGCGAATCTCGCCCTCGCGCACGAGGTAGGCCCGCGAGTCGCCCACGTGCACGACGAAGGCGGCACCGCCGCCGATGGCCACCGCCACCAGCGTCGTCGTCATGCCCTTCTTGTTCTGGGACTCCGCCGACTCGTAGATACGGCGCGTGGCGAGCTGGCTGATCGCGTCGAGCTCGGTGAGCACCGCGTTGCGGGTGTCGATGCTGCGCTCACGGGCGTAGTCGTCGAGCCTGTTCTTGAGGTCGCCGGCGCGGGAGGCGAAGGTCTCCACGCACATCGCGCTCGCAACCTCCCCGCAGGCTCGGCCGCCGACACCGTCGGCCACGAGGAACAGGCCGCTCTCGGGCAAGGCCAGGTGGTTGTCTTCGTTGTGCTCGCGCTTCTTGCCGACGTCGGTGAGCGCGGCCCAGCGGGGATTCATCGCCCGCTGCTTATCACGGCCCCTGGGCGCCGTGGAGGAAGAGGGCGATCACCCCGTCGAGAACGGGGGCGAGGGGCAGGTCGGGGGCGCCGCTCCATGCAAGCAGGGCGGTGAAGGTGTTGAGCAGGAAGATGTCGGCCAAGAGGGCCGCCGGCAGGGGCGACTCGATCTCGCCGAGCGCGAGCGCACGGGCGAAGCGGAGCTCCAGCGCCAGGCGGATGGGTTCGCGCTCGCCGGAGGTGAAGGTACGGGTGACGGAGCGCAGGGCGTGGAGCCCCACGTGCACGAAGATCCGCGGGTCGCCCTGCCAGCGAGCCGCTGTGTGCTCCACGACGGAGCGCAGCGTGGTGACGATCTGCACGTGGTCGGGCAGGGCGTCGATGTGGCGCACCAGATCGGCCACCGCCTCGGCATAGGCCACCGCGAGTACATCGTCCTTCGTGGGGAAGTGGAAGTAGAAGCTCCCACGACTCACGCCCGCCAGGGCGACGATGTCTTCGATGCGACAATCCTCCACGCCGTCGCGACGGAACACTTCGAGCGCGGCGAGGTACACGCGGCGCCGCGTTTCCTCGCGTTGCTGGTCGCGTCGGGTAGAGCCGGTTGACACGTTCTTTACTTAACCAGCTCGCCCGACTTCTCCAAGCGCCCTCGCGACGCCTCCACCGGATAACGCAAGGCATTCTTGGCAAGTTTCGCCTCGACGGCGGCGGCCAGGTCGATGCCCTGCTTGTCGCAGAGGTTCAGGAGGCAGATGAGCACGTCGGCGGCTTCTTCGCCCACCATGGGCACGCGGCTGGCGACCGGTGGCTGCGGACCGGAGTCGCTCGACCACAGGTAGAGCGCCAGGAGCTCGTTCGCCTCGACGGACAGCGCCATCGCGAGGTTGCGCGGGTTGTGGTACTGCCCCCAGTCGCGGGCCTCGTTGAAGGCACGAACCGCCTCGCGAAGCGTCGCGAGCGTGGTGGACGCGTCGGCGTAGCTCAAGCGCCATCCCGCTGGAAGCAGACGGCGTGCTCGGGCCGCACGCGGTCGAGGCCCTCGTCCCAGCGCTCGACGGTGGCGCGGGCCACGCGGCGCATCCCCGCGCTCGCGGCGGCCGCGCTGAGCGGCGACAGGCTGTCGATCGCCTTGCCCCCCACGTTGCCGTCGCCGGTGACCACCACGAGGCGACCCCCGGGTAGGAGCGCCCGCGCCGTGACGCGTACCCACTTGGCGGTGTCGGCTCGCCACTCGGCCACGGCCTCGGCACGGTCGGCACGGAAGGAGCGGCGGCTGCCGATCTCCTCGCGCGGCGCGTCGCCCTGGTCGAGCCCGAGCCAGGCCATGCGGAGCTGCTGCAAGGGCACATAGTCGTAGACCCCGGGGTACGGGGGCGAGCTGAGCGCGATGCCGAAGTGGTCTTTCTCGCGCTGCTCGCGGGCGTCCTGGCGGTGCACCCGGGCACGCACGCCGGCGGCCACGGCCTCGGCCGGGACCGCGCCCGCCAGGGCCTCGAGCTGCCGCGCGAACTCCCGGGCCCGCTTGTGGAACAACGTGGCTGCCGTCCCCGCCGGACGACGCTCCTCCGAGCGCCGGTTCGACGTGTCGGATTCGCGTTGGCTCGTCTTCACCACGATGCTCGAGAAGATGGCCTTGAGCAAAGGGTCGTTCCCGATCTCGCGGCGCAGGGCGTTCATCTCGACGAGCACATGCGGCTCGTACCAGTCGAACAGCACCTCGGGCACGTCGGGACGAGCCAGGGCTCCGACCGCGTAGTTACGCTCGGCCGCCAGGCCTTCGGCTCGGGCCACCTCGGCGGCCTTGCGCGCCGCTGATCGCAACGCGGTGCGCTCCTCCTCGGTGGCGAGCGTGGTGCGGGCGCGGGCGACCAGCGCCGCGACCGCGGACACGTCGGTGCCGAGGGCCTCGCGACCGGCGAGCAGGGCCTCGACGAGCACGGTGCCGCCGCCGCAGAAGGGGTCGAGCACCGGCCCTGGCGACAGGGTCAAGAGCATTGCGGCGGCATCGGGGTGCAGCCCCGCCGGGTAGGTGTGGAAGCCGTGGGTGGCCCGTTCCACCCGCTCCCGGTGACGCAACGCGGCTTCGAGCACCCGAGACACCGCGTCGTCGCCGTCGCGCAGCGCGTCGCCCGCGCGTTGCGACAGGGGCTGTCGGAGTCCGAGGGGCTCCGCCCACTCGGGGGCGCTCTTGCGGGCACGTCGTTCGCTGCGTCGCTCGGCCATGGGGGCAGGCGGCTAACCGGGTTAGGCGCGCGGCATGGAAATCAACGTCTCTTCCGTCATTCGCCACCCCCTTGAGCGCGTATTTCGGGCCTACCGCGACGAGTTGGCCCGAGTGGCGCCGTACCTCGGCAACGTGAAGGAGATCCGCGTGGAGAAACGGGAGGAGGGCGAGGGCGTGGTGAAGCTTCACAACGTGTGGGTGGGCAAGGGCGAGGTCCCGCGCTTCGCCCAGGGCATCCTCAAGCCCGAGGCCCTGTGCTGGGACGACTTCGCCGACTGGTATTCCAGCGACAAGCACTGCAACTGGCGGCTGAAAACTAGGGTTTTCACCGACGCGGTCAATGCATACGGGGAGAACCGCCTCTCCGCAGAGGGCGGCGGCACCCGGGTGACGCTGAAGGGCACTCTCGACATCAACCTCAAGGAGATCCCCGGCGTTCCCAAGATCCTCGCGGGCACCCTGAAGCCCCAGATCGAGGGCTTCATCGTGGCGCTGATCAAGCCCAACCTCGAGCAGACCAACTCCGCGATCGGCCGCTACCTCGACGCGAACCCCTAGGCTCGGGCACCGGGCGACGACGCGGCGTAGAGCGTGGCGCCGTCGTCACTCGCCCACGCGGCGCCGGAGGCGAAGCAGGGATCGAGCGCGTCGAGGACGACGTGTTCGCCCACCCCGGCACGCGTGGCCAGCGAGGGGAGGCTCGTCGGGCCGGCCCGAAGCAAGTCGAGGAGGCTGGCGGCCAGGGGCGACAAGCCCGCGGGGGTCGTGTCGAGCCCTCTGATGGCGGCCATCACCGCGCCCGGCGCGCCGCGCGAGCGCCGCCAGAGGTCGGCGGCGGCGCCCGGATCGCGACCCGAGGCGCGAAGCAGGAAGGCGATGTCGCTCTCGGCCAGGAGTGACGGGCGGATGTGCACCGCGCCCCTCCGCGCCAGCGCTCGCACCGGCGAACGAGCGCGCACCAGCACCAGCGATGAGTCGGCGGCGCGGTCGAGCGCGCTGCCGATGTCGGCGGTCGCGAGGCCGTCTGCGTCGATCACGATCACGCCGGCGTCACGATGAGCCACCAGGACCCGAGCGGCCTCGAAGAGCGAGAGCTCAGTCACCTCGGCCCCCTCCCGGCGGGCGGCCCGGGCCGCCTCGTCGATCAGCGTGCGCCGCCCCGAGCCCGGCGGGCCGTACACCACCACCAGGCCGCCCTCACCGCGCACCGCCTCGACGATCGCGCGTCGCAAACGTTCGCGCTCGTCGAGCATGCCCACCACCGGCGTGCGCACGGTCGTCATGAGGGCCATCTGCGCGCTGCGGGCCACGTCGGCCGCTGATCGAGGCCGCGCCTCGGGCGACCAGGCGAGGGCGCTCTGCACCAGCTCGTCGAGACCCACCGGGAGGTCGGGGCGGACGCTCCCCGGTGGCAGGGGGAGGTTGGTCGCGGCCGACCAGCCCAGCTGGGCGGCGGTGCCGCGATCGTAGGGGGGCCGGCCGGTGGTCATCGCATACAACATCGCGCCGAGCCCGTACACGTCGCTCGCGACGGTGGCGTTCTCGCCGCGAAGGCGCTCCGGCGCCACCCACCCGAGCGCGCCGTTGGGGCCGCGCACGTCGGCGCCGACGTCGAGCACGTGGGGCCGACCGTCGGGCTCCACGAGCACGTTGGCTGGGCTCAAGTCGCCGTGAATGACCCCGCTGTCGTGGATGGCCTGCACCGCGCCGGCGAGGCGGGTGAAGGTGTCGACGATCTCGGGGAGGCTCCGACCATGCGCCCACGAGGTGATGCGCTGGCCCTCCGCATAGGCCCGCACCATCCAGCGCCCGCCCGGGTCGGCCAGCACGAGCCGGGGCACGCTGGGATGCGACACCGCCCCCAGCGCCGCGATCTCCGCGTGGAGGGAGCGTCCCGGGACCGACAACTTGAGCGCGACGAGGCCCTGCGGACCGTCCGCAAGCCAGACCTCGCCCGCGGCCCCCGTGCCGAGACGACGCACACGCGTGAATGCGGAGGGCTCCATGTGTCGTACACCCGGATAATCCGACCGGAGGAGTCCAGCCGATGCTCAGCGCCCTGCTCATGATTGTCCACCCCGTGCTCGCCAACGAGCTCGTCGTCCCCTCGCTCTCCGAGGTCGCGGTCGATCCCGTGAGCGAGGACGCGGCCGGCAAGAAGAAGGACAAGGACAAGGACGGCAAAGACAAGGACAAAGACAAGGACAAGGACGGCAAGGACAAGGACAAGGACAAGGACGAGAAGAAGACCAAGATCGCAGGCTTCACCATCGAGCCCTACGTGTCGCCCGGCGGCGGTGTGCAGATCGACACCTCGGGCGGCACCGCGGTCACTGCGGGCGCCGACGTCGGCGTCATCTACACAAAAAAAGAGCTTGAAGGCAACTTGTACGTGGGTGGCGCCTACATCACCGGCGAGGGGGTCGAAGGTTTCGACGTGCACCTCGGCAACACGCTGGCCTACCGGGCCGAGTACTGGGGTGCTGGTGGCGGCCTCGCGATCACCTACAACGGGCAAACCAACACCAACACCGGCAAGGACATCCTCGCTCCCGCGCTCGGTGCCCAGATCCCGGTCGACATCAAGGTGGGCCCGAAGAAGTACTACGGCACGGCGGGCGTCACGCCGTCCTGGTACTTCGACGACAGCCGCAAGCCCGACGCCGGCGAGGTGCCGCTGGGCGACGAGTTCGAGTGGCGCGTGGGCGCTGGCCTGAAGATCGGCGACTTCAAGGGCGAGATCGGGTACAGCACGCTGTACACCTCGGCGGGCACCTACAGCACGCCGGTGCTGACGGTCGGCTACAACCCGTAGGGACTCAGGGCAACGCGAGCATCGCGTCGAGCGGGCGCTTCGCAGCGAGGCGGAGCGCCTCATCCATCTCGAGCCGCGGCTGCAGGTCGCGCAACGCCAGGTACATCTTCTCGAGCGTGTTCCGCTTCATGTGCGGGCACTCGTTGCACGAGCAAGACTCGTCCTGGCCGGGGAGCGGGATGAGCTCCTTCTCGGGCGCCGCCTTCTTCATCTGGTGGAGAATGCCGGGCTCGGTGGCCACGATGAAGGTGGGGGCGTCGGTGTTCTTCACGTAGTCGAGCAGCGCGCTGGTGCTGCCGATGAAGTGAGCGTGCTGCAACAGCGTGGGTTCGCACTCGGGGTGGGCGACCACGCGGGCGCGCGGGTGCTTCGACACGAGCTCGATGAGCTTGCGCTCGGAGAAGGTCTCGTGGACGATGCAGGTGCCGGGCCACAGGATCATGTCGCGACTGGTTTGCTTGGCGACGTAGGCGCCGAGGTTGCGGTCGGGCGCGAAGATGATGCGCTCGTTCTCGGGGATGGATCGCACCACGCGCTCGGCGTTGGACGAGGTGCAGATGATGTCGGAGATGGCCTTCACGGCGGCCGAGCAGTTGATGTAGGACACGACCTTCGCGCCGGGGTGCTTGTCCTTGAGGCGCTGGAGCATCGGCGCGGGACAGGCATCGGCGAGCGAGCAGCCGGCTGCCATGTCGGGGATCAGCACGATGCGCTCGGGGTTGAGGATCTTCGCGGTTTCCGCCATGAAGTGCACGCCGCAGAAGAGGATCACGTCGGCGCTGGTCTTCTGCGCGGCGCGCGCGAGCTGCAAGGAGTCGCCGATGTAGTCGGCGACGTCCTGGATGTCGGGCTCCTGGTAGTAGTGCGCGAGGATCACCGCGTTGCGTGCTTTGCGGAGATCCTCGATGGCGCCGAGGAGGTCGTGCGGAAGGCCGGGGGTCATGCCGCCTGAGCTAACCCCGGTGAATCAGAGGCAAAGGGGGGTCGGAGGGTTGGCGTTACGGTCGTAGTTCCTGGTGTAGCAGTAGTCATACCGGACCGAACCTCCGGGGCAGGTGACGTTTTGGTTCGCCGCGAGCGGCGTCGCGGTAAGCGCCGTGCTGGTTGCGACGGGCGTGACGGTGAGCGACCCCTCCACCAGCCCCGTTCCGGCCGACGTGGAGTGCTTCAACCAGTTGAAGCGAGGCCAGCCAAAGTTGGCATCCACGCAGTATGTTTCCAGGAAGAAGTTGGCGTTGGGATTGGCGGCCGTGTCGACGGGCCGGACATGCAGCGTGCCCTGGCCCACGGTTGACGTGCGAGTGGCCTTGTCGAAAGCCGACGACTTGAGGTCGTACACGCCCGGGAGGAGGTTCACGGCCCGCCCGCCCGTGGGTGGCACGTGCGGCCCAGGTGCGGCAGCGGGACATGCCTTGGGGTTGCTGGTCGGGGTGCCGTTGATGTCGCACTTCTGAACGAAAAACGATTTCGAGCCCGCGTAGCTCACGGTGTTCTCCATGTCGTTGTCGGGCGTTCCCGGCGGCGTTGCAGGGTTGAACGTGCCGTCGAGGTGGACCGGGGCTCCTCGACAGCTAAAGGCGAGAGGTTCGGCATCGCTCATCGGCATCACCGTCCATTCCACCACGCCCGAGGCGAGCGTCGAGCCAAGGAACTGGGGCCAGCTGAAACCGGCGCTGCCGCAGAAGTACTCCTCGTTGTTCCCTTTCGGCGTGGAGGTCGCGGTCAGCGGCAGGCCGTCGGACGCGATGACAAAACCCACCCCACTGTGGTCGGGACGGCGAGCGACGATATCATAGGTACCGTCGTGGTTTTCCAGGGCCCCAATCGGCCAGGGCTCGGTTGTTCCAGATGAGTTCCTCCAATACCCGTCGGTGCTCCCTGCGGGCACGACGGTTTCCATGTACTTCTGGACGTCTGCGGCGGACGCGGTGGTCGGCGGGCAGTTTGCCGGGTCGATGCATTGGCCCTTGTCGATGCAGTCTTCCTTGCAGTCCGTAGTGCAGGCAGTGAAAAGTAGTGTGGCCCAGTTCATGGTGATCCTCCGATGGCGGCGCGAGCATAGGCCAAGCACTCGCTCGTCGCAAGCAGCTCGAGGCGAATCGCCGCGTGCGCGCTTGGCATGGAGGCGGCATCCACGGCTGTGCCGATCAGGTCGATGGCCGCCTCGGCGGGGAAGCGCGAGGCGACGAGAGCCACGGCCTGCATGCGCTGCCGCGGAGGCAACTCGCTGCGCGCCCGCAGCAGGCATTCCCGCGCGCTCTCGACGTCGCCCTCGCCCGCAGCCACGAGGAGCGCGTGCGGCAGGATCGCTCGGCCACTGCGCCCGTCCAGGTTCTCGGGGCGCGCCGCCTCGCGACAATGGCGCGCTACGGCCTCGGCCTCCCCGGCGCGCCACGCACGCGCTGCGGCGGTGAGGCAGAGGTTGTGATGCGCGTTGCCCGGGCCGACGAATCGCGAAGCCGCAATGGCCTCCACTAGGTCTGGATCCGGGAGATCCAGACGATACCGTAGGATCGAGCGGAGAACGACACCATCGCGTTCGAGGGCCGGCCGTCGCGCCTCCGCCGCGAGGGAGACGAGGGCTTCGGCTGCGTGCCCCGCGCCCTGGTAGTCGAAGAGCTCGAGCAGGCTGATCCCGCGATTGTGCAGGGCTGCGAGCAGGCGGCGGGGCGTCCGGTCGAGCGAGGCGGCGCGCCCGTGACACTCAGCGGCCTCCGCGAAGCGCCCCGACTCGTACAGCCAGAGCCCGCGCCAGGTGAGGCACCTGGCGCGATCCGCGTCGCTCTGCGCGCTCGCCTCGAGGTCGTCGAGCAGGAGAGCCGGGTCGGACTGTCGCCCGGCGATCGCGCAGCGAACGAGCAGCGCTGCCCGCTGCCACCAGAGCTCCCGGTGGCCGTCGGTGACCGCTCGGCTCGCGGTGGCGAACGCGGTCGTCCAGTCTCCGGCCGTGGCCGCGTCGCGGGCGCGCAGGAGATCGAGAGCGCCGGGGGACCCGCCGGGGGTCTCGGCCAGCCAGGCCGCTTCTCGACGCGCCTCCGGACTCCCCTCGGCAAGCGCGAGGGACACCAGCGCAGGCACCAGGCGACACGCCACGGCTGCGTTCGCGCCAGTCCGCGCCGCCCTGAGCACCACCGCCAGCGTCGCCAGGGCGCGGCCGAGTCGACCGGCCTGAGCCTCGAACTCCGCCGCGTCGAGCGCACTCTCGGCCGCGGACTCCAGCTCCCCGCACTCGAGGTAGTGCTGGGCCCGCGCGCGGCGGTCGGTGGTGGTCTGGGCGAGGCGGCGGTGGATGGCGGAGACACGGTCCTCGGGCCACCACTCCATGGCCATCGGCACCGCGCGAGCAGCGATAAGCCCGTCGCCTGCGCGGCGGACGAGCCCCAGCCGCTCCAGTTCCTCGAGCTCCATCGCGACCTCCCACTCCGCCAGTCCCGTTGCGCTCGTGAGGGTCGCCAGGTCCGTGCTTCCCGCGAGGACAACCCAGCCGAGGAGGTCGGCGAGCGGCTCCGCCAGGTTGGGGTCGGCGTGGGGCGCGGCACCGGCGGGCAGGGGGGCAAAGTCCTGGGCGAGTTCCTCGAGCGCCGTCCGGGTGAGACGGAGCTTGCCGCCCGCCACCTCGGCCCGACCTGCAGCCACCCAGGCGGAGGTTTCCTGCTCGACGGTCCGGGCGTGCCCGCGGGTTCTTGACATCAAGAGCGCCGCGCCATCCTCCGGTAGGTGCACGAACATCTCGGGGCCGAGGAGGAGTTGCGCGAGCTCTGACTTCGTGAGCGCCCCGAGCTGGTGGGCGCCCTGCGCGTCGAGGACACGGATGACGACGCCATCGGCTCGGCACATGTCGACGATCTTGGCACTCCACAGGTCGATCGTGGAGTTGTCGTCCATCAGGATGACGGTCCCACCGACTAGGCTGGCACGGACCGACGCGATGATGCTGTCCATGCCGCTGGCCCGCGCGGTAGGGTCGACAGCGAAAGCGGCGAGGCTCTGGAGGGGTCGCTGACCGGGCGACAGCACCACGGCCCTCCGGCCCTGACCGCGGAGGAGGTCCGCGAGGTGGGTGAGAAGTCGCGTGCGGCCCGCGCCCGGCGGCCCCCAGATGTCGCACCCCTTCCCACGAGCGACGTCGTCCAGGACGGCGCCGATGACATCCTGTCGGCCTACGAAGGCAAGCGCCGGGGCGGGTGGCCGGGCCTGCCCCAGGATCGCGGAAAGGCGCCCGAGAACCAGACCCGCGTTGGCCGGTCGAGCCTCGGGTCGCTCCCGCATCAACTCGCGAACCAGCTCGGCCAACTCCGGCGGCCCGGCCGACAGCTCCCCGGGCGGCTCCTCCTGGTCGGTGCGATGCAGCCACCGGCGAACGAAGGCGGCCTGCGACGGTGGTTCACCGCCGAGCGCCTCGTAGATCATCATGCCCAATGCATACAGGTCGGCCCGCGCATCCACCCGGCGGCCCGCGAACTGTTCGGGCGCCATGTATCGTGGGGTGCCGACGACGCCCCCGTGCTCCGTCACGGTGGCGGCAAGCTCACGGCCGCGCGCGAGGCCGAAGTCGAGGAGCACCACGCGGCCGCTTGGCTCCACCAGCACGTTCCCGGGCTTCAAATCGCGATGCACGATCCCAAGGGCGTGGACGCGAGCCAACACTTCGCACAGCTCCAGGGCGGCAAACGCCACCAGGCGCCAATCGCGGGGACCGTGGCCCGATCCCGGGAACCTCGCTCCATACACCCTCTCCATCGCGATGTACGGTTCCCCCGCGAACTCGCCGACATCGTGCAGGCGCACGACACCAGGGATCTGGAGCATACGAAGGGCCCCGATCTCTCGTCGGACGCGGGCGCGGTGGGCCGTGGAGACGACGCGAATCGTCTTTAGGGCGATCCGATCCCCCGTGCGCAGGTCGACGGCGTCCCAGACGTTACCGCTGCCACCCGAGTCGAGAAGCCCACAGATCCCGTATCGCTGATCGATGACGCGGATGTACTCTCCGCTCAAGGCCGCACGAGACCCATGGAACCTCCGATCGGCGTCCCGTCGGCGAAGAACTGGACGCCGACCCAGAACTCGTTGACCATCCAGCCGGCCGCAGGGAACGGTTGTGGGTCCACGCGCACGTGGGTCAGGCTCGGAGTGATGGGCACTGAGAGGGGCACCAGGCCGATCGCGCGAGCGAGCTTTGCGCTGAAGGTACCTGCGTTCGCGGGCCTCACCGCGAATGTCATGTCGAGTTGTTTGAAAGTGCCCCCGGCGCCGAGCGAGAGACGGAATTCCGCGGGGGCACTGAACTTGAAGCGGTTCGGCGCCACGGCCATGAGCCCGACGATCCACGGGACGCGAAAACCAAGGTTGTTGTCGTTGGGCACCAGACGCCGCACCGCGATGGTGTTGGGGCCGCTGAAACTGGGCGTGTTGTCGCCGTCGTCGGCGTGTCGAGCGGCCACCATCAGCGCGAAGTCATTTGACGAAGGCGGCGTCCATGCAATCCGCAGGTACTTCTCCTGGCCCGACGAGAGCGTGGTGACAGGCGAGCTACCCGGGATCGGTGTGAAATCGGTGGGGAAGGTGCCCCCAGCGAGCAGGGGTGCGTACCAGCCTACGGTGTGGACCTTGTAGGCGACGGCGCCGACGCCTCGGTTGCCCACGCGCGCGTAGAGGTAGTTGGTCACCCCGCCTTTCGGCTTCTGGTGTGCGGTCTGCCCGTCGGCTGCGTGGCGATTCCACACCTTCGCCTTCCACCACCACGACGAGCTGTAGGTGTACTCGCCCGAGCGGCCGTCCTGGACGTACACGTCGGTGTCGGGGGGCGAGCCGGGGAGGTGGTAGCCGTAGGTGCCTCCTCCCGCGCGGAAACAGCCTTGTTTCTCGAATGCCCAGCGGACGGGCTTGTGGTAGGCGCCGGGGGCCAGCCCAAGCGCCGGCCACGGCGTGGCGTCCTGCAATTCCATCCCCTCCTCGAAGGCCTCGGCGTGGGCAGGAACGTTGAGGCCAGCGAGGCCGGCGATGCTCCCCACTGCGAGCCACGTCGTCACCCGGGCGGCCTCGAGCCGCCGGGCGCTCGAACTGGAGTCACCGCCCAGCGAGCGGTAGAGCCGGTGGAGGGTCGACGACATCGACTGCTCGCCGAGGTAGGGGTCGTAGATGCCCACACGTGCCTGGTCGGGGCTGCCCCACCCCGCGTCCAACGCACTGGCGCTACCCGTGCCGGGGACGAGATCGTGGTGTCTGGGGAGGGCGGAGATGCCATCCGGAGGCAGGTGGCCTCCGGTCCAAGGGTAGGTGAGCCCGCTCGTGTAGCCGGAGAGCGCATGGGCGAAAACGGAGGCGATGCCGTCGCCGAAGGAGTGGGCGAAGTCGAGGTAGGCGGTGTCGAGCTGGTTGAGCAGCGTGACGTGCCCAGCCACCTCGTGCCATGCAAGGTGCCCGTCGGCGGCGCTCCAGAGGGTGCCGGGGTTCAGCGCCCCGGGGTCGAGGAAGTCGAACACGATTTGGTTCGCACCGAGCGTGTTCGGCCCCGACGGCTTGGGCTGCGTCTCGGCCAGGGCGGCCGTGCTCGCGAGCGTCACAGGGAGCGGCCAGTTGCCATTCGCGGCGGTCTGGTGCACGAAGAGCCCGGCGACGCCGAGGCCGATCTCCTCGAGCCGCTCCAGGCAGTGGTTCACGTGGTAGTAGGCGCTTACATAGCCGAAGTCCGACGTTCGGGCGGTGAAATCGAAATCACCGGTGGTGCTCGTCGGCGGCGCATCGTAGCCGGTCTGGACGGCCTTGACTCGCGTTCCCTTGAGACTCCACTCGCCGAGAACTGGCGGGTCGACCGCAAAGGGCGTGACGAGCTCCTTGGCGGGGTTGAGGGCGGCGTCGCTCGACCTGATTCCCAGGCTGACATCCCCCGTCATGCAGACCGGGTCCCACGCGAAGGCGCGAGCCGTGGCCCCGGCGCCGAGGGGCTCCAGCCCGCTGAGCCGCTGGTCGCGGACGCGCACGCCGAGCCGGTAGATGCCGAGGGGCCGCCCTCCTGGACCGGTGACCTGGCACGTGAGCAAGAGGACCACCTCGTCGGGCGCCTGGGGATCGGTCGACTGCCCAGCGACGTCACGCAAGATCGCCTCGACCGCGTGTTGGCTTCGGAGCGCCGGTGCCCAGCAGCCCAGCGTGTCGGGTGCGAGTCGAAGCCCATGACCGAGCGGGTGCAGGCCGATACCGGGGCACGGGGGGAAGCTCCCGAGCGCGAAGGCGAGCGGCGAGGCGAGCGCGTCGTCGACCTGCGCCTGGGTGGGACTCGGCCCGACTGAGCGCCGGGCTCGACGGCTCGCCCCCAGGACGTGATACTCCCCCTCCGGCGTGTCGGGGCGCATGCGAACGGCGATGCCGCCCCGGGTGGAGGCGAGGCCGTACCTGCTGCGGGTGAGATTGACCGTGACTCCCTGCGGCAGGAGGGCGAGCTTGGCGACGCGCCACTCGGGGCCGAGGGCAGCGCTGAAGGTATTGTCGATCAGCACAGGCGATGCCGGGCATTCCGACGGGTCTAGGCCAAATTTGTCCGCGCGCTGCCGGAGATACTGCGATGCCGCGTGGGCGGGGGTTGGGGCGTGGAGCACCAGGGCCTCACCATGAATCACGGCGCGCACCAGGCCTTGCTCGTCGAGCCGCACGCGGTCGCGCGGCCCCCAGGTAAAAGCGTCCATCACGTGAATGTAATGCGGCGCACCGCCGGGTGACGGTGCGCCGTCGCGACCTGGTTGCAGACGCCTACGAGGAGGCGAACACGAAGGGGTAGGTGATGATGGCGATCCCACCGCCCTTCAGCTCGGGGAACTGCATCTGCAGGAACTTGTTGGTCATGCAGCTCTCGGTGGGCGGGTGGCCGAGGGTGGAGCGCGACACCGTGGCGCTGGAAACGGCGCCGTCGGCGGCGATCACGAAGCGGATGCTCACCTTGCCGTTGAGTTGGGGCTGCTTCTGCAGCTCCCGACTGTAGCAGTAGCGCAGGTAGGTGAGATGTTGCTTCACGACCTTGTCGACGTCGGACTTGTCGATGCCGCCCATCATCGTGGGTGTGCCCTCGATTTGAAGCTTGGCCTCGGTCTTCTTGAGCTGGAAGTCGCCGCCCCACTCCTTGCCGTCGCCCTTGCGACGATCACCGTTGCCCCAGGGCGCGGTGCCATCGCCGCTCGCCACGCCGATGCCGGTGCAATCGGCCGAGAGGCAGCGACCGGCGGTGAGCCCACCGGCCCCGGGGGCCTGCGTGCCATGCGTGCCGATGAGGTTCTTGATGCCGGCCGCCGTCGCGGCGCTCAAGGTGTTCTCGGCGAGGGCCTCGATACCGCCGAAGATCTCCTCGACCTTGTCGCGCGCCACCTGCTCGTTCGGGTTGCCAGGACGCGGCTCGCGAGCGGGTTTCACATCCTTGGGGCCCTCACCGCCCCCGGCCTTGGGCTTGCCCTGCTCGGGCGCGGGCGCCGACTGGGGCTCGGGCTTGGGCCGGTACAGCTCGAGATCGACGATTCGCGTGATGGCGTCGTTGCGGCTGGTTTCCGGCGGCGGGGGGACGTAGGCGGCCACGATGCCGAGCACGGTGGCGAGGAAGCCCATGGTCGCGGCGATGAGCACCATCGGCACGTCGACGTCGCTGGTGACGGGCACCGGGAGTCGTCGTGAACGCCAAGTGGTGCGCGCGACGAAGAGGCTCTGGCCCACCTCGAAGACCATCACCTCGTCGTCATCGAGGCGCACGCGGCCTGCCTCGGCGCGTGCGTGCATGTCGGTGCGATTGTCACCGTGGTCGATGAAACCGGCCCAATGGGGGCTCAGTTGGGCCACCCAGCCCTGTCCGTCGTGGGAGAAAACCGGGAAGTGGTCCTCCGGCAAGAGATCGACGGGCACGACAAAGTCGTCGGCCATGCCGATGCGGACGGTGTCGCCGCGCCGGTAGTGCCGCACATCGACGATGTTCTCGCCGAAGACTTGCGCGACCTCGAGCACCTGGCCGGCGCTGCGATCGGTTGGGGGGCTCCCCTGGGGGCGGAGCAAGAAGGCGAGCGCAGATTCGCTCGTGTCGGGGCTTTCATCGTGGGCAAGGGCGTGCATCAGCACCTCCGCGGAGCACAGACACGCGCCGAGGCGAACGGTTCGTGAGGCGCGTGCAAAGCCGCTGTGGGGTGAGTGTCAACGCGCGGGGCGTTAGTCGCCGTGGCGTGATCACCTGGACTCCAGCCGGCGCCGTGGAGCGCCCTCGCGCCCTGCAAGTGCGCCTCCAACGTAGCTATCCAGGGAGAGTGCGCGCCGGGGCGCCCGTGCCCACCCGCACGATGAGCACCGAGGAAGTGCGGCAGAATCTCCGGTTCTTCACCGAGGCGAGCACCCGGGGCCGCCCGGTGGAGAGCGTCGTCTTCTCGGGCGTGGGTGCCGCCTCCCGCGACGACCTTCGCGAGCTGTGCGACTTCGCGCGCGAACGCGGCGTTCGCCGCATCACGTTGCACGCGGGCGTGGAAGACCTCGAGGGTCTCGACGCCGGGCGCGTGCCGGTCGACGCGCTGGTGCTCCCGCTCCAGGCCGGCGAGTCGGGTTCGAACCTCGCCGCGGGCGCCCGCGTGCTCGCCCGGGCGCGCGAAATCGGCCTCGCGACGGTGGCCAACACGGAGTTGGCGGGCTCGGCGCTGGCGGTGCTCCCTGGCGCCGCACGGGTGGCCCAGGCCAACGGCGCCGGTGGCATCACGTTCACCTACCCGTTTCCCGTGGACGGCGGCAGCGCGTCGATGGCGCCGCCGCCCGCGCGGGCCCTCGCCGCCTTGCGCGCGGTCGTCCCGGGGCTGGCGGCGGCCGGGCTGCGCGTGGCGATCCGCGGTCTGCCCGCGTGCCTGCTCGCCGAACTGGCGGGGCACGGGGGCAAGACGGGCAATCGCTGGTATGTCGACGCCGACCACCAGGCCGAGAAGGCGCTGTTGTTCTTCCCCGACGTGGTGCGTTTCCACAAGGTGGACGACTGCCGTTTCTGCGCGCGCAACGAGTCCTGCGACGGCTGGTTCGCCAATTACCTGCGGCGTCCCGGCTTCGGGAGACTGCAGCCACTCGAGGCCTGATGCGCGCGTGCTTCGCACGAGGCGGCGCCCTCGGCGACTTCGTGCTGACCATGCCGGTGCTCAAGGCGCTCTGCGCCGATGGACACGAGGTCCACGTGGCCTGCAACCCGCGCTTCCGGCCACTGGTCAACCTCTGCGGCCCCGTGGCCCGGCTCTGGGACATCGACGCTGCAGAGTCGGCGTGGATGCTCGGAGGCGACGACCCCGTGGGCTTCAACCTGGCGGTGTGTTTCACCGAGGGGAGGGGAGCTGCGTTTCCGTGTCGCGACACTCGCTGGGTGGCAGCGCGACCCCCGCCCGGCACGCCCGCGTGGGCCCACTTCGCCTCGGTGTACCCCTGCGACCCCGCCTGGCGCATCGAGGGCCCGCGCGAGGGCGTGGTGATCGCACCGGGCGCGTCTTCTGCCCAGAAGACACCACCACTCGACTGGTGGGTCGAACTGCATCGTGCGCTGCCCGGTTCGCGACTCGTGGGCGGCCCTCTCGAGGCCTGGGCCAGCGATCGTCCCGAGCTTCCGGGGCTTGTGACGCTGGCGCGCACCACCGCGATCTGGATCGGTCCCGACACCGGGCCCACCCACCTTGCCGCCCGTTGCGGAGCGCGCGTCGTCTCGGTCGCGACAACGGACCAGTGGATTCCGCTCGGGAGCACGCTCGTGCCGATGTCCTCGACCGTTGACGATGTCCTGGAGGTCCTGGATTTTCCCGTCCCTGGCAAGCGACGTAGCGGCGAGGGGGGCCCACCCGGTTAGGCCCGCCCCCCTCGCGAGGTCCTGCATGAGCATCTTCGAGCAACTGTCGTCTTACGACCACGAGCAGATCGTGTTCTGTCGCGACGACGCGGTGGGACTGAAGGCGATCATCGCCGTCCACAACACCACCCTGGGCCCGGCCCTCGGCGGCACGCGCATGCTCGACTACCCGAGCGAGGCCGACGCGGTGCGCGACGTGCTTCGTCTCTCCCGGGGCATGACGTACAAGGCGGCGGTGGCCGGTCTCGACCTCGGCGGCGGCAAGGCGGTCATCATTGGCGATCCCGCCATGAAGACCGAGGCGATGTTCCGGGCGTTCGGCCGCTTCGTCGACAGCCTGGGCGGTCGCTACGTCACCGCGGAAGACATGAACACCACCGTGGAAGACATGGGGAACATCCGGCGGGAAACCCGCTGGGTCACCGGCTCGGAGGCGGCCCATGGCGGCTCGGGCGACCCATCGCCGGTCACCGCCTGGGGGTGTTTCCACGGCATCCGCGCCTGCCTCGAGGTCACCTACGGCAGCCCCGACCTGTCGGGCCGGACCGTCGCCATCCAGGGCGTGGGCAACGTGGGCTGGTGGCTCGCCAAGTACCTGCACGAGCAGGGCGCGAAGCTGCTCTACGCCGACGTGTCGGGCAAGCGCCTGTCGCGCGCGATGGAGGCCTTCGGCGGCAGCGTGCTCGAGGGGGACGAGTTCTACCGCGCCGAGTGCGACGTGCTCGCGCCCTGTGCGATCGGCGGCATCATCAACCCGCGCACCATCCCCATGTTGCGCGCGCCGATCATCGCGGGCGGCGCCAACAACCAGCTCGACGACGAGAAGCGCGACGGCGAGGCCCTCGCCACCCGGGGCATCAACTACGCGCCCGACTACGTGATCAACGCCGGCGGCCTCATCAACGTGTACAGCGAGCTCAAGGGTTACGGTCGCGACAAGGCGATGCAAGACGCCGCCAACATCTTCGACACCGTCAAGCGCGTGATCAACAAGGCCAAGGTGGAGGGGATCACCACCGCCATGGCCGCGAACCGCGTGGCCGAGGAGCGCATCGCGGCGGTGCACCACCTCAAGCGCGTGTGGCTGGCGCCTCGCTAGTCGCCTAGTCGCAGGGCTCGCCGACGTTCTCGCCGTCGGCCTGGCGAACGTAGAGGTCGAAGTCGAGGGCGTCGCCCGCAGTGGGCATGCTCCCCGGGCAGCCGTCCTCGAAGTAGACCACGTGGAACCCGGGCTCAAAGACCGGGATCTCGGGTGCGTCACCCGGCGGCGGCTCAGCGTCGTCTGGGGGCGTGGGCGACCAGGTCTCTTCGGTGTAGAGCACCCAGCCCCCCTGGGCGCCGCCCCACACCTCGTCGATGGCGGGGTCGAAGAACTCGTCGCCACCGCTATCCGCGTAGAGCACTGGCATGGCGAGCCAGGCGCTCTCCAGCGTCGGTTCGAGCGACTCGGGCGGCGCCGCGAACAGGTCGAGCTGGTAGCGAGCCGGGAAGGTGGTCGCGATGCGGAGCGCCGGGCCGAGGTCGATGTCCTCGTCTTCGTCGAGTCCCTCCCACATGATGCCGGCGATGATCGGCTCCTCGGGGAGCTCCTCGCCGGCGTCCTCGTAGCGGACGAGACCCGAGATCGTGAAGACCGGCTCTCCCGGGTAGCTGCCATCGACGAGCCCGTCGCCGCAGCCGAGCAGGACGAGCAGGCTAGCGAAGCCAGACAGTCGCATCGAGGCTCCCCCGGGGGACGGCGGTAGTGACGAGCTGCTCGGCGCTGTGGCCGGGAAAGGTGTAGATGTCCCAGCCCGCTTCGAAGCCGAGGCTGAGACGGGAGGCAAGGGCGATCTCGGCGCGCGCGACCGGGCCGACGTGGCCAGCGAGGGCCTGTCGCGACGGCGCCTCGCCATCGGTGACGAAGTCCTGCCAGGCGGCATCGAGGCCGCCGCCGAGGCCAAGCCCCAGCGAGGTGGGTCCAAGGTCGAACATGCGCAGCGCCGTGACCTCCCCACCGGCCAGGGAGGTCTCGGTGCTCAAGTAGTCATTGGTCGCGACGGCGCGACTGTACCGTCCCCGGGCGAAGACACTGAGCCAGGGCAGGTCGGCGCGCAGTCCCAGGGTGCCGAGCCCGGCGATGCCGAGCGCCTCGTCGAGCGGCCCGTGGACACCGCCGCCGGCCACCACCCCGACCGCCGTGTAGAGCGACTGTGTCTCGCCGCGCCGGGCCGACTGGCCGTAGGGCAAAGAACGAAGGCTGGCCCCGGCGAGGAGCGTGTCCTCGCCGCTGCGGATGATCACGCTGCCCTCGTCGACCCGGTCGGGCAGGCGGCGCCGCACCCGGTACTCGCCCTCCGGCAGGGCGAGGCGCCCACCCGCCGCCACCTCCACCTCGGCCACCAGGCGTGTCTCCGCGAGGTCGAGGAGCACGTAGACGCCAGGGTCCTGGAGCAACAATCGACCGGTGCGCCGGGCCCCCGCGAGCGTGGTGAGCACGAGGTCGGCCTGCCCCTGGAGGTCGAAGGCGAAGGATGGGTGCTGCACCACGGGCGCGCGGCTGGTGGTGGCCACCGTCCGGCCCTGCGCGTAGCGCCAGGCCTCCTGCAAGGACACGCGGGCGTCGCCGGAGCTGTCGGCCGCGCCCGCCAGGCCCGCGAGGAGATGGTGCGTGAAGACGCCGCCCTGGAGACGCTCGGATTCCTGGGCATCCTCGCCCGCGCCGGTCGCGGTGATCACCGCGAAGCCTTCCACCAGCCCCTCGCTGCCCGGCGCGATGGGGAAGGGCGTGGTGGGTGCGGCGCCCTTTGCGCGCAGGATGTCGCCCGACTCGCAGGCGTCGACGACGAGGAGGCGAAGGTCGGCGGGGAGCGCCGCCACCGCCTCGCGCAGCTCCCGGGTGGGCAGCTCGGTGCGCAAAAGGTGAAGTGCCTGGCCGTCGGCGTGGCCGCTGTAGTAGACGACCACCATCGAGCGCTCGCCGGGCCGCGACTCGCGACGCAGCCGATCACCGAGCTGGTCGAAGACCTCGCGCACGTCGTCGCTGTCGCGACCTTGAACCAGCGTGAGGTTCGCCGCCGGGACGCCACCCAGGGTGACGAGCAGCTCACCCATGCGACGGGCATCGCTCTCGGCGTAGCGGAGGTCGAGATCGGTGGCGAGCCCGCGGTTGGCGCCGACCATGACCGCGTAGCGACGCTCCCCCGCCTCGGCGGCGAGGGCCAGCAAGAGAGCGATCAACGGCCGTCCTTGCGGAGCCGAAGCTCGGCCTGGGCGCAGCCGGGGATGCGCCGCCCCGACGCGGCCACGATGTCGGGCCACGCCAGGGGACCGTCGCAACGCAGGCAGATGAGTCGCTCGTCGCCGGGCGTGTCGTCGAGGGCCACGGCGGCGTCGAGTTGACGTCCCTCGGGGGCGGGCTCGACGGGGACCGTGCCCGACCCCTCGGCGGGCCACACCGGGTACACGCTGCCCGCCTCGTCGATCCCCAGCACCACGAGGTGCCCGGAGGAGCGGCTGGCGAAGCGGAAACCGAGCCGGTCTCCCGGTGCAACGAGGCTTCCCTCGGCGAGGCGCTCGGCGCCCCCGGGGGCGTCGCGGTACACCTCCAGGCGCAGGTCGGTGCCTCGGGCGGTGAAGGTGTCGGGCTCGGTGCCATCGCCGGGCGCGGGACCGCCAACCCAGAGCAAAAGCGCCGCGGCCATGGCGAGAGCGGAACCGGCAGCCACCCAGAGCCGACGTCGCGGCAAGGCGACCACCTCGCCTCGGAGGCGGAGAGCGGGGAGGGGAGCGGCGGCGGCGAGGCGCAGGCCCTCGAGTCGCGATTGGCAGGCGGCGCAGGTGGCGAGATGATCGTGGGCATCGGCCTCGCCAAGGGCGACCTGGTGCAGGCCCAGCGGAGAGAGGTGCCCCTCGCGGTCGTAGAGCCCGATCATGCCTGCCCCCTCGCCTCGGCCAATTTCCTCAAGGCCTCCAGGCGGTAGCCCACGGTGCGGGAGGAGAGGCCCACCAGCGTGGCGACGTCGTCGCGGGTGAGCTGGTCGAGGTGGTAGTAGATCGCAATCAAGGCCATCTCCTCGTCGAGGTCGCGCCAGATCTCGCCGAGCAGCGTGCGGGCCTCTTGCGACGGTGGCGTGACGGGCGCCGACCACATCTCGCCGCTCTCCGTCCAGAGGGCGTGGCGGCGCGAGCGGTCGCGCAGTCGGTTGAGGCAGTGGCGCGTGGTGAGCTGGTACAGCCAGGTCGAGGTGCTACTTTCACCTCGGAAGCTCTCGATTTTCTCGATGACTCGCACGAAAACCTCCTGCAGCACGTCGTCGGCCTCGGCCTCCGGGAAGAATCGCCGGATGCGCGCACGGACGAGGCCGCCGTGCGCCCGGTAGAGGGCGTCGATGTCGTGACGGGCGGGTGGCATGCTGTCGCAGGGACGGAATCCGGGGCCCGCTACCACGATCGACACTCTCTCGGAGACATGAGACACGCGGGAGCTGGGCCCCGGGCAAGCGAGTTGGCGTTTTCCGGCGCGGGCCGTGCTTGCGCTACTCGCGCCGCCGCGATGCACGACGCCGCCTGAGCCAGAGGGCGCCGAGAAGGGTGGCCGGGGCGCCGAGGGCCGAGCCGGCGTCGCAACCGCAGGACTCGCCGGACTTGTCGGTGCCGGTGTCGACGTCGGTATCGGCGTCGGTGTCGGCGTCCGTGTCGGTGTCGGTGTCTCCGCTGTCGCTGCCGCCGCCCGTGTCGTCAGCTGCGCTGTCCTCGCTGCCAGTGTCGGGGCGACCGCTGTCGGCGGTGTCTCCCGCGCCCGTGTCCCCACTGTCGCCGGTGTCGACACTGCTCACGAGGTCGCTTCCGTCGCAGTCCTGGTCGATGCCGTCGTCGGACAGCTCGCGGGCGCCGGGGAAGGACGTGGCGTCGGCGTCGTCGCAATCCTCCGGGCTGCTCGCGGCGGCGTAGCCCGCAGGTTCGTCGCAAGCTACGAGTGAAGAGGCCGCGTCGGTGAATCCGTCGGCGTCGGCGTCGGCGTACCAGGTGCCGGCGTCGATGGCCGTGTCGGGGTCGGTGCTGCCGTCGCAGTCGTCGTCTACGCCGTTGCAGCTCTCGGTGGCCGCGGGCGACACGGCCGCGTCGGTGTCGTCGCACTCGGCGCAGGCGGCGTAACCATCACTGTCGGCGTCGGTGTAGCCGGTCGAACCGTCGCAGTTGTAGTCGGTCGGGTCGGTGCAGTCGCTCTCGTCGGCACCCGGGAAGACGTCGCTCCGGGCGCTGTCGCAGTCGCCGGTGTTCGCCGCGAGGGCCTCGCCGACGTCGCCGCAGTCGGCGTCGGTGCTCTCGACGGTGGTCGCTCCGTCGTGGTAGCTGTCGCCGTCGTCGTCGGCGTAGCAGCTCTCGACGCCGTCGCAGTCCTGGTCGACCTCGTCGCCGGTGGTCTCGGTGGCGGCGGGTGAAACGCTCGCGTCGGCGTCGTCGCAGTCGCCGCTGTCGGTGCCGGCGCTGGCCTCGCCCGTGGCGGTGCAGCTGAGGCTCCCACGCGTCGTCGTCTCGTCCGCTCGGTAGCCGTCGCCGTCGCCGTCGATATAGCAAGCCTCGTAGCCGTCGCAATCACCGTCGATCCCGTCGACCGGCATCTCGGTGCCGCCCGGGTAGGCGCTGGCCTCGTCGTCGTCGCAGTCCTCGCAGGCGGCCCAGCCGTCGCTGTCGTCGTCGGCGTAGCCGGTCGAGCCGTCGCAATTGTAGTCGATGGGGTCGGTGCAGTCGGACTCGTCGGCGCCGGGGTGAATGTCCTCCGCGAGGTCGTCGCAGTCGCCGTCGTCGGCCACGTGCCCGGCCGGTGCGTCGCAAGCGGTGGTGTCGCCCGTGGCGTCGCCGTAGCCGTCGCCATCGTCGTCGCTGAACCAGGTGGTGAATGTGGCGCTGTCTGCGCTCGGATCGTCGTCGTCCGCCAGGCCGTCGCAGTCCTCGTCGGCGTCGAGGGCGTCGCACACCTCGGTGCCGTCGGGGTTGATCGAGGCGTCGCGGTCGTCACAATCGTCGGCGTTGGTGGCCTCGCCGGCCTGGGTCTCGCAGCTCACGTCCTCGTAGCTGCCGCCGTAGCCGTCGCCGTCGAAGTCGTTGTAGATCGCCACTTGCCCGGTCACGCTGCCGTCGACATCGTCGGCCAGTCCGTCGCAGTCCTCGTCGGTGTCGAGATCGTCACAGGCCTCGGTGGCACCGGGGTTGATCGCGGCGTTCTCGTCGTCGCAGTCGGTTGAATCGGTGACGTGGCCGCTCAGCACGCCGCACGCGGCCACCGCCTCGCTCGCGTCGCCGTATCCGTCGTCATCGACGTCGGCGTAGATGGTGATGCTGCCGACCACGTCGGGGTCGTCCATGTCGGCGAGGCCGTCGCAGTCCTCGTCGGTGGCGCTTCCGTCGCAAAGCTCGGTGGCCGAGGGGTTGATGTCGTAGTCGGTGTCGAGGCAGTCGGTGTTGTCCAGCACATAGCCGCCGGGAACGTCGCAAGCGTAGCCGTAGACGGCGCTCTCGCCGTAGCCGTCGGCGTCCTCGTCGTCGTAGTAGGGCGAGGTGCCGGTGACGCTCGGGTCGTCGTCGTTGACCAGGCCGTCGCAGTCCTCGTCGGTGTCGAGCGCGTCGCAGGCCTCGGTGCCGGCCGGGGAGATCGCCGCGTCGGCGTCGTTGCAGTCGGTGTCGTCGCTCACGTAGCCCGTGGGCTGGTCGCAGGCGCTCACCGTGTTCGCCGCGTCGCCGTAGCCGTCGCCGTCGTTGTCAGCGAAGAAGGTGCTGGTGCCGGTGGCGCTCGGGTCGTCGTTGTCGGCGGCGCCGCTGCAGTCCTCGTCGGTGTCGTCGTCGTCGCAGACCTCCGTCGCCGCGGGGTTGACCTCGGACCGGTTGGGGGAGCAATCACCCCCCACAGTGGAGTAGTTGCCGTAGGGCGTGCGGCACACGGTGGTGGAGTCGGCGGTGTAGCCGTAGCCGTCGCTGTCGATGTCGCGATAGAAGACCAGCGAAGCCTCGCCCACGCTCGCGTCGCCGTCGTCGCAGTCGTCGGCAGAGAGGGTGCCGTCGCCGTCGATATCGGCGGGCTCGCCGTACCAGGTGTAGATGGCGCCGCCCTCGTTGGCGGCATCGTCGACCGAGAACGCGCCGCCCACGAGATCGTCGTAGCCGTCGCCATTGATGTCGCCGCCGGCCGCCAGCGCGAAGCCAAGGTAGTCACCGCCGTCCTCGCCGAGGAGTCGCTGCTCGGCGATCTCGTCGAGGTCGTCGGCGAGGGTGTACACGTAGATCGACCCGGCATCGCCGACGGGGTCGTCGCTCGCGTAGGCGCCGAGGGCCGGCTCGTCGAGGCCATCGCCATTGAAGTCGCCGGCACCCACCGAGCTACCCAGGTAGTCGTTGCTCGCATCGCCGGTGGCCGACCAGCTCGCGGTGCTGTCGAGTCCAGACGACGTGCCGAGGAAGAGGTAGCCAGCGCCGGCGTTGCTCGATGCGCCGATGGCGGTGGCGAGCACATCGCCGTAGCCGTCGCCGTTGACGTCGCCCGCGCGCGACAGCTTCCGACCAAGGCCATCGCCCGCCGCCGCCCCGTCGCTGCTGATGCTGGCAGTGTCTTCGAGGCCGCTCTCCTGGGCGGTGAAGGCATAGATGCTGCCCGCATTGGAGAGCCCCCCGGGGTCGGCGTTGGGCGCCCCGGCGACGACCTCGTAGTAGTAGTCGTGCGTGACGTCGACGAGGGCCACGGAGAGACCGAAGTAGTCGCCCGAGGCCTCGCCGCTGAGGGTGTCGGAGGCGGTGGTGCTGAGCCCGGTGGCGGAGCCGCGGTAGGTGCGTACCTCGCCGCAGGCACCCCCGCCGCTGCCGGTGGCGTAGGGGGCGCCGACCGCGACGTCGCCATAGCCGGCGCGGTAGATCTGGCCGCCGCCTGCCACGGCGCTGCCGAACTGCTCGCCCGCCGACTCGCCGTCGATGGTGGTGGCGGCGCTGCTGCCGAGCCCGCTGGCGCTGCCCTCGTAGAGGTACACGCGGCCGGCGTTGGCGCCGGCGGTGTCGTGGGTCGGCGACCCGACGATGACGTCGGCGTAGCCGTCGCTGTTGACGTCGCCCGCGCCGGCCACGGCCCCGCCAAAACGGTCGTCGGTGGCCTCCCCGTAGAGCGACACGTCGGCGGTCGTGACGAGCCCGGTGGCCGAGCCGTGGAAGGTGTAGACCGCGCCTGCGTTACTCGCGGCGTAGTCGTTGACCGGCGCCGCCACGACGAGGTCGTCGTAGCCGTCGTTGTCGATGTCGCCCGCGAAGTCGAGGTACATGCCGAGGCGGTTGCTGGTGGTGTCGCCGAGGATGGTCTCGCCGGCGGGACCAGTGGCCATCGCGTCGAAGGCGCCGCCGCGCAGCAGCGTCACCGTGTCGCTGCCTGCCGCGCCGACGAAGGCGTCGGGAAAGCCGTCCGCGTCCACGTCGCCAGCGGCCGCGACCGCGCCGCCGTAGCCGGTGCCCGCATCGCCGCTGAGGGTGACTGCGATGCCGATATTGCCCGTCCCGTCCGTGTCGCCGGAGAACACGTAGGTGAAGTCGAGGCCAGGCGCGCCCACGACCAGGTCGTCCACGCCGTCGGCGTCGAGGTCGCCGGGCGAGGCGAGCGCCCGCCCGAGCTCGGCCCCGGTGCTCCCGCCGTAGTTGTAGTCGGTGATGTTCGAGAGCCCGGCGCCGTCGCTGAGGTACACGGACACACGGCCGTCGGTGTTGGTGGTGTCGTAGGTGCCGACGGCCAGGTCGAGGTCGCCATCGTCGTCGTAGTCGATCACGGCCAGCGCCGCGCCAAGGCCCGACATCGCGTTGGTGGACACCAGCGTGCCCGGCGTCGTCGCAAGCATGCCGGCGCCGGTGCTCCCGTCGTAGATGAAGGCCTCGGTGCCGCCCGGCGCGCTGACGACCAGCTCGGTGTAGCCGTCGCCGTTGAAGTCGCCGGCGGCGAGGCTGGTGCCGAACTCGTCGGCGGTGGTGCCCGCGGCACTGCCGAGCACGCTGAAGCCGCTCGAGGCGCCGCCGAGCAGGTAGACAACGCCATTGTTGCCGTTGTCGCCGGGGCCGCCTACCGCGAAGTCGTCGCGACCGTCGCCGTTGACGTCGCCCATGCCGACAATGCTCGCCCCCCAGCGCGAGCCGAGGTCGAGCGTCGCGTCGGCCGTTGCGCTCGTGGCCACGCCTCCTGATCCGCCCTCGTACACGGTGAGGATGCCGCTGTCGCCGTCGTAGCCGGGCGAACCGACCACGAGCTCGTTGTAGCCATCGCCATCGAGATCGCCCGCGATCGACAGCGCGGCGCCGAACTGGGCGGCCCCGCCGTTGGGGTTGCCGATCGAGGTGGTCGCAGTGGTGGAGACCCCGTCGGCGCTTCCGTGGAACACGTACACGTTGCCGCCGCCGCTCGAGCTGGGCGCGCCGACGGCGAGGTCGTCGTAGCCGTCGCCGTTGACGTCGCCACCGCTGGCGATGGCGGTGCCGAAGCCCTCGCCGCTCTCGCTGCCGGTCCACTCGTGGCCGTCCGGCCGGTAGAGGGGGTCGATGGTGACGGGGAAGCGGGCGCCCTCCACCCGAGCGACAAGCTCGAAACCGTCGCGACCGGCGACGAACCGCACCGGGAGTGCCCGTCCATCGGCGTCCCAGGCGGCGAGCGCGGACGCCGTCCAGTCGCCGAGACGGAGCTTGTCGCCGTCGAGCGAGATCGCCACGTCGGTCGCGACCGCGATGCGCACCTCGTCGCCCTCGGCACGCGCGAGCTCGAAGCCCTGCTCCAGGCCCTCGGCCGTCGAGGCCCACCACTCCACGAGCCCGTGGCCGTGGTCGATCTCCGCGCGTTGCAGGCAGTGGCCCGAGGCGTCGACCGCCCCGTCGTGCTGGCAGGCCCCGAGCGTCGGGCGACCCCCGCCGGCGCTGAGCGACAGTGTCGTGGCGCCGGGGGCGCTCAGGGTGGTGACCCCGGGCCTGATCTCGGCGGCTGAAGCTGGATGACGGGCGACAAGCGCCTCGCCCTCGGCGTGGAACCGGCGGCTGTCGGCGGCAAGTCGTGGCCCCACCACCGACCACCAGCTCTGGGGATCCTGGGCAAGCGGGCGCGACTCGTCCGCTGGCGCGCAGGCAGCGAGGAACAGCAACGAGAGGAAGAGGCGAGAGTGCGGCATCGGGTCCACCTGCGGGCATCAGACACTCGACCGACCGGAGGCGGGCAAGCGGCCCCAGGATATTCCAGCCGGCATGTCAGAACTTGTGCTCTACGGTACGAGGCCCGGCTGGGAGACCCCGGACTTCTCGCCCTTCGTGATCAAGCTGGAAACGTGGTTGCGGCTGGCTGGGGTGGCCTACGAGCGCCAGCGTGGACTCCCGCCGCAGGCGCCCCGCGGCAAGGTGCCGTACGTCCTGGTGGACGGCCAGAAGCTCGGCGACAGCCAGATGATCATCGAGCACCTGGTGCAGACACGGGGCGTGACCCTCGACGAGGGCATGACGCCAATGGAGCGCGCCACCGCGCGCGCGGTGCGACGTATGCTCGAGGAGGGCACCTACTTCGTGGCCCTCCGGACCCGGTGGCTCGAAGACGACGGCTGGGCCATCCAGTACCCCGCGTTCAGCGTGATGGTGCCTGGTTTCCTGGCCCCCCTGGCCCTGCCGTTCATTCGTAGCAGCGTGCGGAAATCAGCGATGGCGCAGGGCATCGGGCGCTACACGCGCGACGAGGTGATGGCGATGGGGGTGTCCGACATCGAGGCCGTTGCGACCATCCTTGGCGACCATCGCTACTTGCTCGGCGAGGCGCCCCGTAGCGTCGATGCCACCGTGTTCGCGTTCTTGTGGGCCATCCAGGGACACCCGGGGAAAACACCGATCCACGACGCGGCGAGAGCGCCGAAGCTCGTGGCCTACGTGGAGCGCATCAAGGGGCAGTACTTTCCTCTTACGGCGGTGGTTCCCTCGTAGCTTGAGGTCGGCCCCACCCGGCCCTGTGTCGCGACACGGGGACCCCCTATCTCCAGGCGATCCCGGTGCCCGGAACTCTGTAGAACGGCCTGCGGCCGACGGGGCCTGTCGCCGCTGGCGTCCCCATCGGCTGCGCTGCGCTCCGCGATGGGGCGCGCCAGGGGCGCCACCCGCCTCCCCGCCTAGGTTCCGGGCACCTGCATCACGTCGGCTTGACCCCGCTGCGATTGGGCCGGGTGG
>SXGT01735495.1_pt1 | contig 36294 bp, 31 predicted proteins | sample 3176221 | NCBI WGS metagenome assembly SXGT01 (sample SAMN11356862, study PRJNA531348) | freshwater metagenome | isolation source: freshwater sample F1-120 | place: China: Fuxian Lake, Yuxi | collected 2017-12-25 | reverse complement strand
GATAGCCCCACTTTCATATCCAAAGTCTTGAATAACTCCATTTTTTATCATGCCCTGTAGCTCACCGAGAACTGCTGTAGATATCAAGCCCCTTTACTAATTAGTTCACAAATCTAGAGTTCTAAATAAAGTCCAAGCATAAACCACCTCAGCTCCCCTACTTTTTAAAACCCTAGCACAAGCTTTTAAGGTCTCTCCTGTTGTAAAAATATCGTCGATAATTATTACTTTGGATGGAACAGGCTCTTTGGAATCCCATTCAAATGAACCATACAAATTCACTTTACGTTCTAAGCCCCCCAACAAACTCTGAGGTTTAGTCTCTTTAATTTTTTTTAAATCAAAACTTATTGGATGTTGTAACTTCTCTCCAATAATTCCAAGCAATATTTCAGATTGATTAAATCCACGTCTAAGAAACTTACGGCGATGAATAGGCACCGGAATTAAAGTAAACCCTTCCTCAATAAATGGAAAAGTGATCCCTCTTAAGTAATCTTCAAAAATTTCTAGCCACTCATATCGGTTTTTAAATTTAACTAAATGAATAATTATTTTGGCTTCATCAGTGAACCACAACAGAGATCTTATTTTATCAACTTGGTTTCCCTTTAATAAATCGCATTCACCACAAACATCCAACTTTACTGTTAAAGGGATTCCACAACGCTCGCACACTCTGCCAATAATAGGAACCAATGGATTACAATTCTGGCACAATCCAGTTGAAGAGGCCGAATTGAAACAGATCGGGCAGACAGGACTAAACCAAATACTTAAAAATAGATCTAAGATATTTGATAGAAATCGAAACACCGGAGACTCCAAGCTTCTCTAAAATGAGACAACTCAATCATTTTTCTTCCTTCTAAATCTGCAATAGTTCTAGAAACCCTAATGATCTGATTAGTTCTTCTGAAACTAATACGAGTCTGTTTTTGGTATTGTTTAAGACAATCTTCAATCTCAGAACTCAAATTAAAATCGGATGATTGAAGATTTATTTCCCTATCCCCATCGGAACCCGCATTTTTAATCCGTTGGGTTTGGATTTCATAAGTCCTTGCAATTGAATCCTTAACTTCAGAAAAACAAATCTGTTCCGCAGAGAAGTCCTGTGAAAGATCTGCAGGATTCATCTGCACCATAAGAGCCATCCTATCCAAAATAGGGGTTGATAATTTTTTTCTGTATTGAGCCTTTTTCTCACTAGTGCAACGACATCGATTGTCAGCTTGTGAATACATTCCACAAGGGCAAGGATTCATAGCAGCAATCAAAGTAAACTGAGCTGGTAACGAAAGTGTCCTCCCCACCCGATTCAGGTGCAAAGATCCTGACTGTAAAGGCTCTCGAAGCCCCTCTAGAGCATCTCTACGATATTCTGGAAACTCATCCATAAATAAGATCCCATGATGGGCTAAACTCACCTCCCCTGGAATCACCGTTCCAGCCCCTCCCCCCAAAAGAGCACTCGCAGAGACACTGGGATGGGGTGCTCGATAAGGCCGTTCTCGATTAGAAAATAGGTCATCAATCTCAACCGTTGAGGCGCTATAAATCTTAAGGACCTCAATAAATTCATCTTGGGTTAGTAGGGGCATTAAACCCAGAGCCGATGCCGATAACATACTTTTTCCCACTCCAGGCGGCCCCACCAAAAGAAGATGATGTCTTCCAGCCATTGCAATTTGTAAGGCCCGTTTTGCTAAGGGCTGCCCCTTAACCTGATCGAAAATATTTCGAGAAGAGTCTGATGTAACAAATTTCGAATTCGAACACTGGGGAAGATCTTTTCTGCCTTTTAAGAAATCTATAATTTCACCAAGATCTTCAGCTAAATAAATCTTAGAGCTTTGTAATAAAGCCCCCTCCTTTTCATTTTCCTTGGGAATGATAATTTTTTTTATAGCAGGTTTTCTAGTTAAAACTTCAATTAGGGGAAGGGCTCCTTTTACTGGACAGAGTCTTCCCTCCAAAGAAAGCTCACCCACAAAACCCATCTCTTCTAATCTGGTTTCAATAAGCTTTGACTCAGCCGACAATACTGCTAAGGCAATCGCTAAATCGTAATGACTTCCCTGTTTCTTAATATTTGCAGGAGAAAGATGAACTATAATTTTTCCGCTTGGCAAATCAAACCCCAAATTAACTAAACAAGCACGAACTCGTTCACGACTCTCTTTAACAACTTCACCAGGAAGACCTGTGACCAATATCTGGGGAAGAGAATTTAGAGAAATGGCCTCAATTTGAACAAGAGCCCCCTGAATTCCATCCAGGGTTGCACTAAAAGTTTTTGTTATCATGCAAAATACTTAGCATGGTTTCTTGAAATAGAACCTATCAGGTGGGAAGCACGCCTCTTCTAACGAGGGACTCACTATCTCTTATAAAAAGATTCGTTCTCTTTTTTTTAGTTGGGCATGTAACTCGCGCTGTAATTTAATACGAATTTGTCGAGTCACTCTGGTTACATACTCCATATCATTTGCTTTTTCTTCACTCTTTTCTAAATAAATAGGTTCCATGAATTTGATATGCCATTTGACTGGAAGTGGAATGACATTAAGAGGAACAGGAATAATAACTCCTAAAAGTTGCTTAGCCCATCGAATCTGAGAAATCGTAATATTAGTTTCCTCAGCTCCAATCACTGCCACCGGGACTATGGGAGCACCTGTTTGCAAAGCTAATCGTACAAATCCACGACGAAATCTTCTTAACCGATAACGATATTTGGTTGGTTTAAAGTTTCCCTCTTCCCCTTCAGGAAACAATATAAGACCCTGTCTTTTTTTTAGAATTTTTAATCCATTACCTAGAGTCGCTGGAATGAGCCCAAGTTTTTTTGCATGAACCGAAATCTCAGGTCTTAGAAACCAAAGTTTGTGAGCAATAATTCGTGGAACTCTCTTGGTATGAAGATAAATCTGATGTCCAATCATTAAAGCATCAAATCCCATGAAACCGCTGTGATTAGCTACAATAATAAATGGCCCTCGTTTTAATAGGTGTTCCTCCCCTTCAGAGCTGACCCTTAAATACTTAGTAAAGATTTCAAGAAGAAAATGGGGCAAGACTTTATAGGCTACGTCCTCTTTTGAAATGCCAGTAGCATTTAGAGCTTTAGAAATGGCTTTTCCAAAAAAGGCTTTCATGTGCAGTATTTACCAGGAAGTTAGGTCTAAAGAAATAGAGTTCATAGGGCGACTTTGCGAATCATATTATTTCTTCGTAAATTAATCAGGGATTCATAAATCTCAACATCAGCAAGAGCATTGAAATCAACAATGGTAGCCACAGTACCAAATTCTATTACGCTAGATAATGTAGAAAAATCATTTCGAGTTAAGGAAACATCTCCATTTAAGTTCCCCGGATTTATTTCAAGTTTAAACCCTTCGGCTGGAATCTCTTTTCGTATTTTTTCAAACTTTTCTTTGTAGATCGCTCCAGTTTTTACTAGCTGTAAAATATCTAGATCCATAGGCTCGGCTATTAATGCCTCCCTCGGATCTCTTCGATAAAAAAGAAATCTGGGTTTATCCCAAAGAAACATTCTAAAAATTGCTTTTATCCCTTCACATCCACCGGAAGTAGTCTGAGTTATTTTCCCTTGAAGAAAATCAACTTTTCCTTCTTGATCTGTCCCATTACCTCGAACCCAAAGCGATCCTGTTCGCTCGAGTTCATTGATGGTAAGAAGAGCCTCTCCCAAATTTTGATTTTTGTGAAAGATGTTTTCCGAGGAATCAGATGATGGCTGACGATTAAAATGATTAAGCTCATTTTTAAGTCCATGGCTCTCGAGTTTTTTAACCGCAGTTCTTAGCTCAGTAACCATGGGAATCTCTGGAAACTCAGCTTCAGTCTGTAATAAGATAGCTTTCATTGCCCTAAGAATCTGTTGAAACTGCCCATCGGAATCCAATAGTTGAGAAAGATTTCTTAGTTTAGAAACAACCTCATTTTCTTTAATTTTAGTGGATTCAAATATGCAATAAATTCTTTGTTCAAATGCTGTATGCAAATCCTCTTTTGTAAAAAGTTTTCCTAGCCAAACTATATAGGTGGGCTTACCGCTACCGCAGATTTTTTGAATATTCTTGTGACTATCGGTGTTGTGGTCGATAAAAACTACGGTTGATTTATTTAATGGAACGAGAGATTGACAAAAATTATCGATGTTTGGCTCTATTGTAACTTCGATAATCTCCTTCTCTTCAAAGGAATTTAAAAATTGCTTTGCCCATGGAGAAAACTCACCCACTGCCACAATGCGAAGGAGTGGAACTTTCATAATGATACCTTTTAATGGATTAGATATTTGAACTTTAACTACATTTTTATTTTACCACGGAACAGTTGAAAATAGTAACTTACTGCGACTAGGCAACTTGATATCGCTTTAAGAAAAGTTCCTTAATAGCTTTATGATTCCTAAGTAAATTAATTGAAAAATCGGCATGATTAGAAAAATAACCATTTCCAAAAATAAGTCGGCCACTTGACGCGACACCCTCAGCCCCCAAGGCCACTTTTGTAAATGAAGTCGCCATACTAAAAAATAAAACCTGCCCTTTGGGCTTACAGATTAGGATGGACCCCATCTCTGTATTTGGCACCGAGGCTACATTCACCACCACATCCGCCATCTTGCCTTTTGTAAGTGTCTCAATTTCGGTCAGTACTGAGATCGGATGAGTTGCATCCACTTCTAGAATGGAATCACAAATCTTTAAAGAAGCTAAAGCCTCAGCGGCTCGTGGACTAGGTTCGATAGCTATTACCTTTCCCTTATTTCCCACCTTCTTACGAGCTGCTAAACAGGATAAGAGACCTGCTTTTCCGCCCCCACCCACGATTACGACAGTTTCTCCTGAATGACATAGAGAATTTACAGTAGCGGGTGCACCCGCTACATCGAAGACAGCCATCGAGACAGCCTCTGGGAGATCTTTAGGCAAATGAGCTGCAATCGATTTTTCAAAAAGGATTGCATGTCCTTTTACGTCTATCTGATGGGTTTTAAGATCAATATTTTTTATTTCTTCAATGTGAAGTGGGGTTAAAGTAAGGGAAACTAAAGTGGCCACCCGATCCCCTTTTTTTAATTTTAAGGGACCTTTATATTGACTACCAACCTGCTTTACCTCTCCGATTAACATTCCACCACTGCCCGTCACTCGATTGTGCTTTTTCCCTCGAGTTTCACAGCTTTTTAAAATGATATTTCCAAGTTTATTTTTATCCCCACCAGTCTCCTTTTCCATCTGAACAAAACTTGCGGCATCAATATTTAATTTTTCAACCGATAACAAAATCTCATTGGAATAAATAGGAAGAGTATTATCTATTTTTTCGGCCGCTTGAGGTAATACTACTTGCGTATCTAGAACTCTATGAATTCCAAAGGGGTGCCCCTTCTCTGTACGTTCATTTTTTGCCATAAAGACGTTCTTCTGCAAGTTGATCTGCCACTTCGAAAGTAGGTCTTCCAGTTTTCTTGGATCTTTCGAAAACCTCTTTCATTGTACGGTAAATTTCTTCGGTTTTATTCAATGCTTTATTACGATCGTAACCCTGAGACTCAATAAAAATATTAATAATCCCGCCAGAGTTCACCGCATAATCTGGAGCATACAAAATATTTCTCTCATGAAGTCGAATTCCATCCTGCGGAGTTGCCAATTGATTGTTCGCTGCACCCACTATGGCTTTGAACTTCAACTTAGGAATCGTAACCTCATTTAAGATGGCCCCTCTAGCACATGGGGCAAAAACATCACAATCTAGATCGTAAATATCCTCGAGTGCCACAAACTTGGCCCCTAATTCTTTCTGAGCTTTCTCAACTGTCTTCATGTCGGTGTCAGTGACCCAAATTTCTCCCCCTGCTTTTTTTATATATTCGGCCAGAGAATAGCCCACATGTCCGATTCCCTGTATGGCAACTTTTAGTCCTTCGATTTTTGGGGAGCCGGTTAAGAATTCCACAGTGGCTTCTAAGGCTCGAAAGATTCCATAAGCGGTCACGGGAGAGGGATCGCCACTGGTGCCCACTTCCCCCTCAACCCCCAGAACATGCCGAGTTTTTTCTTTCACAAGAGCTAAATCCAAGCTGTCGATATTCATGTCCTTAGCGGCAATATATTTCCCTTTAAAAGTTTCAACAAACTCTCCAAAGGCATGAAAGAGATCTTTGGATTTTTTAGTGGGATCCCCAATAATCACACTTTTACCACCGCCAAAATTAATACCTGCAAGTGCTGACTTGTACGACATTCCTTTAGCCAAGCGTAAAACATCGTAGAGCGACTCTTGCTGCGACGCATAGGGTAGCATTCTAATTCCACCACAGGCGGGCCCTAAGTTTGTATTGTGGATAGCGATTATCGCCGACAAACCTGCTCTGGGTTCTGTAGCTAATAAAACTCTTTCAAAATCCTGTTTTTTGATCTCTTGAATATTTAATGCCATAGAGCATTATTGGTATCATCAAAATTTATTAGCTACTACTCGAAAATTAATATTTGACATAAGTTTTTTACAAAAAGTTTTATCTAAAAGCTTTGACCTCTGCTGAGCGTTTCGATACAAAAATTTCATTCATTTATGACATCAAAACGATTCATTGCAGTTGCAGGAAATATAGGTTCAGGCAAAACAACTCTAACGCGAATGCTCTCTGATCATTACTCTTGGGAACCTCACTTTGAAGTTGTAGCCAGTAATCCTTACCTCTCCGATTTTTATAGCGACATGAATCGCTGGTCCCTACAACTTCAAGTTTTCTTTCTCTCAAAGCGTTTTCAGGCTCATCAGATGATTGCCAATTCTAAGATATCTGCCATTCAGGATAGATCAATTTATGAAGATGCTTATATTTTTGCACGAGCCTTGAAAGAGGGGGGGCAGATGGACGATAGAGACTATGAAAACTATTTTGAACTCTATTCGACCATGACTCAGTTTTTAACCCCTCCGGACCTAGTCGTGTATGTAAAGAGATCAGTTCCTTGTTTGAAGGAGCGAATTAAAGAACGCGGCCGCACTTTCGAACAAAACATTCCATTAGACTACCTACAATTATTAGAACGCTGCTATGAAGATTGGATTAATCAGTATGATCTTGGCAAGGTTCTCGTGGTTAATGCGGATAGTCTAGATTTTAAAAATAAGCAGGAAGATTTTAGCTACGTCTGTTCAAAAATAGAAAACTCCCTTCAAGAAGTACGACGCGTCAACCTCTGCTAAAACCCCAATTTATCACACTGTAGGTTGAGTGCCTGATCAATTAACGATATCATTAAATAAATAATCTCTTTTTACAGTTCACTAACTTCTATTTAACACCCGTTTTACAACTTAAGGTGGATATGAATCCAATTCACGCTATATCCCCGAACTCTCAACCCCAAATGGGAGCAACTCGGAACATAAGTTCACATCAACCTCAACCCCACACCCTCTCCGTGGTAATTCCTGTATGTAGAGGCGAAAAAACTTTAAAAAAACTAGTCCAGGAAATTATTAGCTTAAACACTTCTCAAAATCCAATCCATCTTACGCAATTACATATCTTAGAAATTATATTGGTTTGGGATGGGGCACAGGATAACTCAGCTGAGGTGATGAAACAGTTAGCTGAAGAAAATCCACTGATAAAAAACATCTGGCTCTCAAGAAACTTTGGACAACACGCAGCTACTCTCGCAGGAGTTGCAAAATCGCGAGGAGACTGGATAGCTACTTTAGATGAAGATGGTCTTCACTCACCTTTTGACATTAAAGATTTAATTAGCACAGCCGTTAATGGAAACCATCAGTTGGTCTATGGACTCTCAAAAACCCCCTCTCCACATCATCCCTTGAGAAATGCTTCAAGTGCAATAACCCATTGGATGTTTAAATCGATACTCGGAAATGAAGATCGAAACGATTTTAGTAGCTTTAGACTAATTCGAGGAGATGTAGGTAGGAGTTTGTCTGCCTATTGTGGGGCCGGAGTTTATTTAGATGTAGCTCTTCAATGGGTCACATTAACTTCAGGAACATGCCCAGTGACTTTAAGAGAGGAGTGGCGTCCTTCACAAAGTTATAGCCCCTTTCGTCTATTGAGCCATTTTCGAAGAATGGTTCTATCTTCTCCAGGAACCCCTCTACGGGCTATTTCACTTATGGGAGTTTTTACTATTTTTCTAAGTTTCGTACTTACTGCTTACGCTCTTTATCAAAAGTTCACTGGCAATGTTCCGGTTCAAGGTTGGACCTCATTATTTATACTGATCTCATTTCTGTTTGGAATTCTCATGCTATCGATAGGAATTTTAGCTGAATATATTGGTCTAATTCTATCAATCTCCATGGGAAAACCCCTTTACCTAGTTCAGTCCAAACCTCCCATTTTTAAACAGCCTCATTCTATCTAGAGAGAAAATATGGATCTTAACGAAAACTCAAGACTCTATCATCGATTTATCATTAACCATCCCCGTCTCTGTTATGTTTCTAGAAATGGAACTAAAATCGGAGTAGTCACAGAGATCTCTTACGGTGGATTGAGCTTAACTCCATTTATAAAACCCACAACTAATACAAAAAAAACAATTTCCGCTTCCAACTCCTCCGCCCTACAAACCATTGAGCTTCACTTTCTTGATCGCTTTATTACCTGTCAAATAGAGGAACGCTACTCGACACTTGATAAAGTGGGCTACCAGTTAACACATGAACAAACTCAAGTTTTATCTTTTCTTAAAGAGATTATTCCGTGGATAAGAGCAGGTGCCGCACTTTCTCATTTACAAAAAATGGAACGGGAGGGTTTTGAAGACGAGTTGCCAGATTATCTGAGTTTTGAAGGACCTATCCCTATAGACATCGAATGGCTTGGATTAGACTCTCAGAAATTGCCTAATTTTTCTCTCAACTTTAGCCAAGATAAAGTGCTCTATCAGTTAACCAAAAAAAATGAACAATTAGAAACTTTGCATAATGTATGGCCAGGAGCTGAGAGTGGAAATCTAAGACCCACTCAGGCCTTAGATTCAACCATTCTAAGAAATGGATTGGCTGTTCTAGTCGGATTGTCTGCAGATGTAGAGATGATAACTTATCCTCAATTAATTAACTCAATTTTGGAATTATACGAAAAATATCAGCAAGCATCCGGAAAAGAATTACAAAAAAGAACAGGTTAGAACTCAAAGAAATTAAAAGTCTGTATTTCCAGAATCGGTATCAGGAGCCTTTTCTTTGTTAATGATCATTTCAGCCAGTTTTAAATGCTCCGGGAGTCCTATAAATTGATCTACCTGTTTGACATCAATAGCTTCTTTCTGAAAGGCATATACTTTCTTGCAATTTAAAACTCTCTCGACCGAAGCTTCAATTTGAGCCTTGCTAATTTTTTTAGATTCAACAGCCTTGATAATCGACTCCATAGAAGAGACAGGAACCCCCTTATCTCCTCGATAGATGAGAACATCACATCCGGCTTTAACAGCTAAAACAGCAGCCTCATCAGCACCATAATGGTCTGTAATCGCTTTCATTTCCATATCATCACTGAAAATAAGCTTTGAATACCGCATGGATTGCCTTAAAAGCGGCTGTATAGTTTTTTCAGATAATGTCGCTGGATAATCGGGATCTAAAGCTGCATTTAAGATGTGAGCAGTCATAATTCCTTCAACCCTGCTTCTAACCATGCGTTTAAAGGGAATTAACTCAACCTTATCTAGCTCCTCAAGACTCTTATCTATTCTAGGCAAATCAAAGTGAGAGTCGACTTTCGTATCTCCATGTCCAGGAAAATGTTTAGCCACTGAGGCTACTCCCATTTTTTGAATTCCTCGACAAATAGCTGAACCCAACTTTCCACAGATCTCTGGATCCGAGGAGAACATTCTTTCCTTCATCACTGGATTGTTTGGATTTGTATTAACATCGACCACAGGAGCAAAATTCAAATTAATACCCACGGCTTTTAATTCCTTAGCGATAATGCTTCCAAATTGAAATCCCATTTTAGGGGAGTTAATTTCTCCCAGATTTTCACTGCCTGGAAATTTTGTGAAGGGTTTGATTAAACGATCTACCTTTCCCCCTTCATGATCAATTGAAACAAATAGAAAGGGGGACGAAGGATTTCGACAACTAAACTGAAGTTCATTAGAAAGTTCTGCGAGTTGTGTCGAGGACTGAACATTTCTCTTGAAATAGATCGTTCCACCTAATTTGTATTCTTGAATAGCCTTTTTAAATTCTTGTGGAACTGAAAAGCCGTCAAAACCTACAATAAAAAGTTGTCCGACAAGTGTTTTGAGATCTTGAATCTGAGACATAAGCATCCTAGGTATAGATGTAAAGGAAACTCTAGAACTCTAAGTATAGGATTCCAATATCTAGGAAGCAAGACGCCCACAATAAAATCGTCATTAAAAGACTCTATGCACCAACTTCTTCGTCCTCTTTAGGAGCACGAATGATAGAGCGTTTATTTTGATCCAAGATTCTTTTTCGAATTCGAATGTTGCTGGGTGTCACTTCCACAACTTCATCATCGGCAATCCAAGCGATCGAGCCTTCAAGGGTTAAGGGCTGTACAGGTGTCAAAATGACATTTTCATCACTCCCTGCAGCACGAATATTGGTTAGTTTTTTCTCACGGCAAACATTGATGTTAATATCATTCTGCTTGCTATTAAGACCCACCACCATGCCTTCGTAAACCTCAACTCCTGGAGCAACCATGAGTCTTCCTCGTGGTTCTAAGTTAAATAGGGCATAACCCGTGGTTTTTCCGGCACGATCTGCCACCATGGCTCCGTTAACTCGATCAATGATATGCCCCTTAAATGGCACATAATCGGCAAAATAGGAACTCATGAGCCCCATTCCACGAGTATCATTTAAAAAGTCAGAGCGGTATCCGATGAGCCCCCGAGAAGCGACATCGAATTCTAATCGCACTCGACCCGCACCCATTTTCTGAAGATTGGTCATCTCCCCTTTTCGAGTTCCAAGTCTCTCAGTAATAATACCCACACAGGTTTCAGGTACATCCATTACTACATGCTCTAAAGGCTCTTCCATTTGGCCATTATTTTCTCTAGTAATAACTTTAGGGCGGCCCAACATGAACTCATAACCTTCGCGTCTCATCTGCTCGGCAAGAACTGCAAACTGTAACTCTCCCCGACCCCGTAATAAAATTGTATCTGAGGATTGGGTTTTTTCAGCTTGTAAAGAAACATTGGTTCGAAGTTCTTTTTCTATTCGATCCCACAACACGCGAGAAGTTAAGCGATTGCCATCCTTTCCTGCGAAAGGAGAGTTGTTCACAATCAACTCGATAGAAATCGTAGGCTGTTCAATTTGAATTCGAGGCAAAGGTCTTGGATTGGCAACATCACAAATAGAATCGCCAATTTTAAGATTATCAATTCCAGCAACTACCACAATATCCCCAGCATCTGCTTTCTCAATAGGAACAGTTTGAAGTCCTTCGTAAGCAAAAAGTGCTGTGATTTTAGTCTCAGGGGAAAGCCCTTTTTCTTGGGAGAGAACAACCTTATCCCCTACTTTGATACTGCCTGAGTGAATTTTACCGGCCGCAAGTCTACCAATATATTCACTATAGCTCGTATTGGAGATGAGCATTTGTAAGCCCTCTTCCTCCACTTTGGGGCCAGGAAAGTATTCCAAAATGGTATCAAAAAGAAGACTCAAATCTTTTCCATTCTCAACGTCATCGGGAGATTTCACTGCAATTCGTTTTCTGGCATTTGTATAGACCACAGGGAAATCAAACTGATGATCTTTTACGTTTAGATCTAAAAATAGGTTATAAATTTCATCTAAAACTTCTTGAGATCTCGCATCTGGGCGATCGATCTTGTTAATCACCACAATGATTTTGTGGTCCATTTCTAAAGCATGTTTCAATACAAAGCGAGTTTGGGGAAGAGGTCCTTCAGCTGCGTCTACCAAGAGCAGAGCTCCATCCACCATTTGAAGTCCCCGTTCCACTTCACCACCAAAGTCGGCATGGCCAGGGGTATCGACGATATTAATTCGAGTTCCTTTATAGTTAATCGTACAATTTTTAGCGACTAAGGTAATTCCTCGTTCACGCTCGATATCAATACTGTCCATAGCTCTTTCGGCAACCGTTTGATTCTGGCGAAAAGTTCCACTCTGCCAAAGCATACCGTCAACTAATGTAGTTTTACCGTGGTCATCGTGAGCAATAATCGCAATATTTCGAATTTTTTCGTTAATTCGCATACATCCCTTAAGTGTTCTTATTGAAAGGGCATGGTATATCATAAACCTAACTCTTTAGAGTTAAATTATTACTAGGGTTAACCTCTTTTTTCGTGCTATGAACCAGCCCGAACTTATGGAAACTACTCAAAATAGCCCAAAATGCCCTGATTGTTGGAGAGTCAAGAATCTATGCCTGTGCTCAGAGATTAAAAGTCACACAACTCGGGTTCAGGTGTTGATCCTTCAACACCCTCAAGAGGCTAGAAATCCATTAACCAGCGCCCGCCTGGCTTCAAGAACCCTAAAGGATTCAGTTCATAAAGTGGGACTAAATTGGAGATCTTTATCTGCAGCTTTAGGTTCTCCAACTGAATCCAAGGATTGGGCTGTTCTCTTTTTAGGAACCCTTAAGAACTCAGAAAAACTCCCTAAAGTCCCCTTCCAAGTGGTAACCCAAAAAGGGACCCCGGTGAATCAAGACTCAATTAAAGGTATCGTGATTTTAGATGGTAACTGGAAGCAATCAAAAACTTTGTGGTGGAGAAATCCCTGGTTACTCAAACTGAAAAGAATTATTTTAAATCCTCAGACTCCATCCGACTGGGGCTCTTTAAGAAAGCAACCCCGTCCTGAATGTCTATCGAGTATCGAGAGTCTTAGTTTCACTCTTCAACATTTAAATGAAACTCCCAAAGTTTATAAAGCCTTGGACACTATCTTTCAAAAACACATTAAAAATATGTCCCCAACTTAAATCGATTTAAAACCTTGCGATTTCGTCTTTTGAACAACTCGTGTAAAGTGAATCCATGGAAAAACTGATCATTACAGCAGCTATTACGGGAGCTGAACTCAATAAAAAAATCTGTCCAGCTCTTCCCACAACTCCCGAGGAACAAGCTCAGGCCTCCAAAGATTCGATTGAGGCAGGAGCCTCCATTATTCATCTTCATGTAAGAGATGAACAAGATAATCCAAGTCAAAAACTGGAACATTTTCAACGCTCCGTCGATGCCATCAAAAAATCCTGTAGCCCGACTCCCATCATTCAATTCTCTACAGGGGGTGCGGTCGGAGAGAAGATGGAAAACAGAATTGCGTCCTTAGCACTCAAACCAGAAATGGCTTCATTTAATTTAGGAACTATGAATTTTGGTGAAGATATTTTTGTTAATACCTTTGCGGATATGCGAGCTTTAGCAGCGGCCTTCAAAAAACACAATGTAGTTCCCGAGTTTGAAATTTACGATGCAGGCCACATTGATAATTTAAAAAAACTGATTAAAGAAAAATGGGTTGAGCCTCCTTACCATTGTCAATTTGTCTTAGGAGTTCCAGGAGCCATGGCTGGCGATATTTCTGGACTGGTCTACTTAGTTGAGCATTTACCAGAAAATTCGACCTGGGGCGTTGCCGGCATAGGTCGTTTTGAGCTTCCTTTGGCAGTCCATGCCATCTTAATGGGCGGTAATGTCCGAGTTGGGCTTGAAGACAATATTTATTATAAAAAGGGCCAACTTGCTTCAAGTAACGCTGAGCTCATTTCTAGAATTTCACGCATCGCAAAAGAGGTCGGACGTGACATTGCGAGTCCACATGAGACAAAAAAACTGTTAAATTTGCCATAACCCCTCAATAAATCCCTGTTTTTGTTCGATAAGTAGATTATGAAAAAGGGAATTTTAATTGTGGCTGCCTTGTTGTGGGCAACAGATCTAAAAGCTGAAGAACCCGCTCAAACTTTCTCTGAGGTGGTTTCCGTTAACCTTAAAGAAAAAGTGATTCGTGTCACTCACGACAACTCCTCCCGTTGGACCCTCGATGATAGCGTCTGCATAACTCGAGATAAAAAAGATATTGCCTGTGGAATAGTCATTGCGACTGACAATGAACTAGCTACAGTTCAAATTCTCTCCCAGTCCGAAAATGTTTCTACGGATAATGCATCGGACAGTGCTGGAGATTATGTTCAACTCACCTTTGAATTTCCCAATCCTCAAAAAGGGGACTCGGTCCGATTGATCGATAAAAGTCCCAGTATAGGTATTCGTGAAATTGCTTCTGAATTGAAAGCTGAAAAAGAGTTTGGAGGAAAACAAATTATCACGAATGTTTATGATCACTTGACCCTTCAACCTCCATTCATGCCGGAGAGTAATCTTTCGGGTGGGGTAAACTTAATTTTTCCAACTCTAGAATATCAACAAACTATTTCCGATTACTCTGCAATCGGAGTCATGCCAATCTTCATGAATTATTCAGTCGGTGATGGAGCGGTTAAAGGAACAGGCTGTTTTGTCAATTATCACCATTACTCCGACGGCAATCTAAATGGCTATTGGGTTAAAGCAGGCTTAGGACTTTATGGGCTTTCGTACAGTTATCAAAGTGCAGAAGACAGTGGAATAGCTCCTGCGATCTCTGCAAGCTTTGGAAAAAGAATATTTAAAAATGAGAACTTAAACTTTGGATTTGGAGCTGGAGCCCAATATATATTCGCAAAAACAAATACAGGACTGTCCTTCGGTGGATTTATTCCATCTATTATTGTCGATGTCGGCTTTGCCTTTTAACGAGAAGTCTCTACAAACCTAAGTCTAACTTCGGTCAAAATATTCTCTAAAAATTTAGCTTCATCCTCAGTAAGATTCCCTTGGGTCTTTACTTGAAGCATTGTCAGGATCTCGATGTTTTGTTTAGCCATCGTTAAATTCTTTTGAACTTTTTTAGTATGCGGATCTGGAGCTAATCCCATTGAAATAAGGGCCCCTGTTGCAAAAGAATAGATTAAAGTCGCAAAATCGATCTCTGCAGGCCCCTGTTCCTTTTCACTCTTCATCGTAAAACCTTCGCCCAGTGATTTTTTACTCTCTTCAGTAGAGTCTTGAGCGCCTGAACTGGCCCGTTTATCAACGACCTTAAAAGTTTCTTCTTTTTTGTCTGACATAAAATTTCCTATTCAGGTTGATGTTTGTTACTTGCAGAAACCACATCTCTAACCGACTTAGCTGGAGCGGCTAGAACCTCGTCTTTAAGATGGGGCATAGATTTATCTTGAGGAGCCTCTACTTTAGAAACCTCTGGTTTATTTTCAACTTTGGTTTCGACTACAGGTGCTGGGGCGACGGGAGTCTCCTTTTTAACTTCAACTTTGGTTTCGACTACAGGTGCTGGAGCGACGAGAGTCTCCTTTTTAACTTCAACTTTGGTTTCAACTACAGGTGCAGGGGTACTTGGAGACGTGATTGGAGCTGAAGCCGCGACAGGTTTTACAGGAGCCGCAGGTGCAACTACAGGTTTAGCCGCAGCTGCTTTTGCAGCTTTTGCTTTAGCAGCAGATTCTAAGTCCTTCATTCTCTTTTTTCGGGCCTGAAGCTCTTCAAAATCCAAGGAGAAAACTGTAGCAACGTCCTGTGGCAACACTGGAAGAACATGAGCTATCTTGGGCATTTTAGTTTTAAACCCTTGATAAATTTTCTTCACTTTTCTTAGGTGGCAATTTAAGAACAGAGACATTTCATCGACAGTTCTAAATTCAAAACTTAATAATGAGCGCTCATTATCTTCTCTCTCAAGCATCTCTCTGAAAGATTTTGGCATTTCGATCGGTTGAATAAAGGGTTGAGTCTGAGGACTTTCAAAAGTAACTGTAAATGTCCCCTCTTTTAATTTGCTTTCAGGGCTCACATGAGAAATTCGCAAACGGTAAATTTGCATATTAAAGAGACTCGGATCCCAATTAACCCAAACACTCAAAGTTCCAGGTCCAGCCCCTGGCGCTAACCCCAAACGAGGCTTTGCTTTAGCTCGCCTACCTTCAGTAAAAAGAATAACGAATCCGTAAATAGTAATAAAAAACCCAATGGTCGCCAATATAGCTCCCAAAAGTGTTAATCCAACTGGCATGCAACAACTCCTCTATCTATCTATACAAAAATAAAACCCCAAACTTCTATCATCCCAACCACGGGTCGCCAACAAGGAAACAACATTGAAGTCCCAAAGAACTAAAAGCAAAAACACTTCAAAACCAAAGTTTTAGCACTGATCCATGGAACTTCGAGTTATAACAATAATTACTTATACTTAATCGTTTTTATCCAAGAGGGTTTCCGCGAAGATTGTTAATAATAAACAATCCCCCTGCCATAAAAAACAATACCGCAATAACAATATTCAAAAAATTACTAAAAAAATGAAGGTTAGCCGTAGGATCCTCCCGACGAGACTGTATCAATCCGAAAATAGTTCGATACAAAATATAAGGCCCTGAAGCCAAAAGAACTAGACCTATAAAAATCAGCACAATATTGGCCGTTTGAATTGAATTCATACGAGGAGTGTACAAAGCGGCTGGCAGTTTGTCGAGAACGAGGTAAAATAGAAGTTGCCGCCATGGAAAATCAGCCCAAACTACTAATATTTGATACCCATCCAATCCAATATCGTGCCCCGGTTTTTAGGGAGCTGGCAAAAAAACTTTCTTCTCTTAGGGTCTACTTTTTCAACTCTGACTTTGACGGCGGAAAATGGTGGTTTCACGAGGTGGGAAAAGCCAAATCTTTAGATTGGGGAATAAATCTTACTGAAGGTTACTCTCATAAAACCCTAAACACCGATACATTAAAAATTCTTCAGATTTATAAGAGTTTGAAAACTCTTCTTATCACCGAACAACCTAATGCTATTTTAGTTTATGGTTATTACTTAAAAGAACATTGGATTTTGAGACTTCTCTGTTCTCAAATGAACATCCCTTTAATTTTTGTAGGCGAGACCTTCACCTCAAACAGTTCTTGGTTGCGAAGATTTGCAACGACTCCTCTTCAAACTTTTTTCTTGCGTGGAGTCAAACGTTTCGTATCTATTGGTAAAAAAACTGAAGCCTTCTACCTATCCAAAAAAATTTCCCCCTCAAAAATTGTTTCTGGTCGTTACTGCATTGATACCGATTTTTTTAAGAAAGAAGAGCCTTTTGCTTCGCTAAAAAGAACTAAACTCAGGCAAAAACTCAACATCAAGGAAACAGATTTTGTACTCTTATTCGTGGGGAGGTTATTTGAAAGAAAGCGGCCTCAAGATCTAATCGCTCTTCATGAACTGCTCCTTCAAAACGGACGAGTTCATACACTCATCATAGGTTCAGGACCTTTGGAGAGTTCATTAAAGTCTTATTGCGAAGAGATGCCAAGACTTCATTGGTTAGGATTTCAAAATCAAACAGAAACTCGTGACTGGTATTTTGCTTCAGATCTTCTGGTCGTGCCTTCTGAATTTGAAACTTGGGGTCTGGTCGTCAATGAGGCATTTAGTTGCGGATTACCCGCTTTAGTTAGCAGTGCCTGTGGAGCGGCAGGCGATTTAGTGGATAATGGACAAACTGGTTTCATTTATGAAGTGGGATCAATAGAATCGGCCTTAAAATATGTGAACCAGCTATTAGAAAACAGAACTCTTCAACAAGAGTTAGGAGAACGAGCCAGAAAGAAAGTTTTAGAGGCCTATCGTCCCGATCAATTTGCGGAATCAATCTATGAGGCTTTTTCACAAATTAACATTCTCCACTCGTAATAACTCCACGCATCAAACACCTGAAAACTGCTAGAAAGCTCTTGGGAAATTAGAAGTTTATTCCGATAAGTTGAAAGAGCACCTTTCTTATGTTGCAACCCACCATTTCTATTATCATTCCGGCATTCAATGAAGAAGCCAATATTAGTCTCTTATTTGAAAAGATCTCTACCCTGCTTTTCAAAGAAGATTATGAAATTATTTTTATTGATGATGGCAGCACCGATAAAACTGCAGCCGAAATACAAAAACTCTCTCAAAATTATCCCCAAGTTAAAGGAATTTCTTTTTCCAGAAATTTTGGTCACCAAGCAGCCCTAAAAGCCGGACTAGATTATGCTCGAGGAGATTGTGCTCTATCTCTCGATTGCGATTTAGAACATCCCCCTGAAATTTTATTGGAAATGCTCTCTCTCTGGAGAAACGGAATTGAAGTTGTCATTTGCAAAAGAGAGAATAACTCTAGACTTCCAATCTTCAAAAAAATATCCTCTCGAATCTTTTACACTCTTTTAAACCTAATTTCAGAAACATCCGTTGAACCGGGAACAGCAGATTTCAGACTACTTGATAAAAAAGTGGTTGAGGTCTGTAAAGCGATTACCGAAAATGAACTATTTTGGCGAGGAATTATCCCATGGCTAGGATTCAAAACTAAAACTATTGGGTACCAACAGTCCCAAAGAAAGCATGGAGAAAGCAAATATACGCTTATAAAAATGATAAGGCTTTCTGTAGCCGGTATCACAAGCTTTAGCATCAAACCTCTATATCTAGCCTTATATTTGGGGGCTTTTTTCGCCACCACCTCTTTTCTTTATTTAATTTACACTTTAGGAATCAAACTCTTTACTAATGAAAGCGTTTCAGGTTGGGCCTCACTGATTGCAAGTGTATTATTGATCGGTGGAGTACAACTACTCATTCTCGGAGTCATGGGAATTTATTTGGGGAAATTATTCATGCAATCAAAAGGACGTCCCCAATACGTTATTCGAAACACCTTTCCTGAATCGAGATCAGATCAAGAATTGAAAAAAGCTAGTTAGAACCATGCAAAACAAAAACAATATAATTAATTTATTCGGCAGAATAATTTCCAATCTAACACTTAAAAGATTAACATTTTTAAGTGAGATCTTTTCAGTTTTCACAGCCTTTTATGTTATTGCCCAATTTCTTCCTGCTATCGTGCTTAACAATCTTCCGGCAACAGGTGGAGACACAGGTTCGCACTTCTGGCCTGTAAAAGTATTGCATGATTTCGGAATTCCAAATCTTGTTGCACGTCCTTGGAACCCCGGCAATAACGGCGGTGAAGGTCTCCTTGTTCACTATTTTCCACTGCCTTTTATTTTGATGGGCTTATTCAGCTATCTAATACCTGTGGGACTTGCTTTCAATCTTGGAACAATTCTTCCAGTCGTCAGTCTACCCATTTCTGTGTGGGCAGGTTTACGGGTTATGGCATTGCCCTTTCCTGCACCTATCCTAGCCTCTATCTTCTCAAGTGCGGTCGTATTAAATGAAGGTTATTCCATGTGGGGGGGGAATACTCTCTCAACACTCGCCGGGCAATTTGCTCACATGTATGCTTTAAACTTTTTAATTTTAGGTTTAGGGGTTTTTTGGCGCGAGCTCAACAAACGAGAACTACCATGGAAGTCAGGCATTCTATTTTCTGCGGTAGCACTTTCTCATGGTTATATTTACTTTGGGATCCCACTCCTCATCCTTCTTATAGCACTTGTACATCCAATGGACTCATTCATTCATCGCTTTAAGTTAAGTTGTTTAAGCGGATTAATCTCAGCGCTTTTATCCATTTGGTTTCTAGGCCCTATGATTTTGAGTAACTTCTGGGTCACTCCCCACTCTTTTTCTTGGGTGTTTCAGGACTGGACTCAAGAGGTTCTTCCTCGAATCTTTGATCCAATCATAGTTTTATCTCTAATATCGATTCTCGCAATTGCCTATCAGGGTTTAAAAACAAAAAATAAATTACTTATTCGAGCCACTTGGTTTTGGTTCGGGGCAGGAGTTATTTATCTTTGTTTCTTTTTTGTATTCCGGTGGCTAAAACTCGTTGATGTGAGAGCCATTCCTCAGACTCAGCTCTTTTGGGCTATCACTACAGGAATTCTCGTTGCAACTGCTTTAAGCTCTCTTTCTAAGAAACTAGAACTCTCCGTAATAATTCTAATCATTGGATTACTTTTTCCATGGGAGGGTTATCACGTTGTAAAGTTTCCTATCTGGATGAATTGGAACTATTCAGGGTGGAAAACCAAGCCCAAATATCAAGAATTAGTAAAATTATCTGAGTCTCTCCACGGAAACTTATCAGAACCAAGAGTGGCTTATGAACATCATGTCAAAAACAACTCTGTAGGCACCGAACGAGTCTTTGAGATGTTGCCCTATTTTGCCAATCGAGCCACAACCGAAAGCTTGTACCTGCAATCAACTATTCTTGCGCCCATGATTTATAGCTTCACCTCTGAAATAAGCCAAAACGCTAGTTGCCCTTTTCATAATTGGCCTTGCATGAAATTTGGATTGAAACAGGCCGAAGAACGAATGGAGCTACTGGGCATCAAAGAGTTAATATTAAGCTCCGATATTTCTCTTAAAACAGCTGCCGAGGCCCCTTTTTTAAGAAAGCGAATGGCTGCGGGCCCATGGACTATTTTTGAAACCGTTAAATCCATTCCCATGGCCGAAACATTTAGTTCTCCTCCAATTACAGTCTCATTAGATGATTGGAAAGAGAGAGCTTGGCGATGGTTCAAAGAGTACGAACGAGGGAAGGTATTTCTTGTTGCTGCAGAAAGTGAAACCAGTTTACCCTCTAGCCCTAACTGGATACCCGGTCGTGAATGCCATCCCACCACTACGGTAGATTTCTCAGGGATTTACTTAAAAACAGACTGCCCCGGTTATGCGCACTATTTAAAATATGCCTATCATCCCTCTTTCACCTCCTCTGGCGGAGAGCCTCTATTTTTGGTGAGCCCAGGATTTTTAGGAATTGTTCCTCAAGCTGAAACAGTAAAACTAAGTTTTGGAAGCTCCTGGCAGTGGGCTCTATTTAGATGGATTTCTATTTTTTCTACTATTTTAATTGTAATAATTATTTTCACCCAAAGAAAAACCACTAAAAACAAAGTGCTTTCTGACGCAAGCAGTATAAATAATACTCAATCTTATTCAGTGCCCAAAATCAAAACAGCTAAAGCAAAAACTGATTCAGAAAACAAAAAATATTTTGCAGGCAAATTCTGGTTCTGGGGGCTTCTAGCCCTTTTTTCGTGTAGCTACATTATTATAAGCCAAAAAACCGATTCATTTCTATTCTGGAATTGGAGGCAACTCAATTTTAGAGACTTTGAAATTATAAACTCACATCAGGACTGGGGAACTCTACATAAAAATGAAGATCTGAATAAAAACCCAATCATTGTTAAAGGAACCATCTACCACGCGGGTCTAGGGACTCACGCCAACTCTGAAATCAAAATTCGTTTAAAAAAGAGCCCTGGAATCTTGTCAGGGAAATGCGGTTACCCGGACTATGCCAATGGAGCAAATATTCAATGCCAAATTAGAACCCCGAAAGAGATCTTATTTGCCAGTTCTCCCCTTAACAACCAAAATCGAGAACAAAACTTTAGAATAGCCTATGGAAATGAGAGAGAACTTATTCTATCTGTCAAAACCCTAAAAAACGACATTACAGCAGCTCATGCTGTATGGGTCGATTTAGTCACCCTGCACTAATTCGAAACTACTCAATCTGTTTTTATGATTGATCTTTTGTAAAACGTAATTTGCCATCCAAGCATTTCCTTGGGGTGTCATATGAAAATCAAAAAGTGTCTCGTGTCTTTTGAGGTCATTTTTTTTAAATTCTTCAAGAGCCTCATAGGGATCCCAAAGATTAATTTCGGTATTTTTAATACATGGAGTGAGCTTAATTACCTGCTCTCTAGCCTCGGGAGCAGTCGTATGAAAGTACTGAAACAATAATGAACATTTTATATTATGGCTCCTGCAAAAATAGTCTGCCCTTTTTATTAAAAGACAGCTCACCTCATGAGATTTGTTATGTGCTTTTATCTCACCATGATTTTCAAGCCACACTTGCGGGGATAAACGAGTCATTAAATAATGTACTAAATAACTATAACCCATAACGGCTTGATAGGGATTTAACCCCTTCTTAGTAATCGGTACAGGCGTATTTTTCAAAACCAATTCGTTATTCGAAATGTCGAAATAGGGCTTTTTAGCGTACTTCTGACTCATCACTGTCTGAGACAGATTATCGGGATGAACCCCAATAATGATCCTTTCGGGGTGAATCTTGGAAACTAGATCCTCCATCCGAAGGATAACCTGATCAAATCCATAGGCGAATACTCCTCCATTAATGACTCGAAATTTACTTTCTTTCTCAAGAATGGCTGGCCAAGTATCAGAGTCAGAAACCTGAGATCCAAAAACATGAGACGCTCCAACGGCTAAAATTGAGTCTTTAGAAGTTGAACCTGGAAAAACTCCGCCATTCGATCTAATGCCCCAATCAATAAGATTCATAATGGTCTTGGAATCAGCCGATTTAACCTGACTATTTACTTTCGGTATCCAACCTAAATTAGAATCATGTTGAATCGGAAATTCCCAACTAACCAGGTTCCAATTTTCTTCAACGTAATTGATAAGTTTCAATTTCTTATGTTTGATTCGAAGAGTTATTTCAGAGAGGCCAATTGTGAAGCCTATTGCCAAAATAAAAAGAATGCTCGCAAAAAATTTCTCACGCGACTTTTTCATAATGTGCCTTTATCCGATTATAAATTGAATACCGAATTAAGAATTGATAATATTATAGCACTAATTAACTCTTCTTTCACCGTGCTATGAAAAACAGAAACCAAACAAAAACAGTTCTTTTTTCCGTCTTAGTTTCTCTCCTAACTATTCCCCTCAGCCTTTTAGTTCTTGAAGGTGCTTTACGACTAAAAAATATATCGATGAAAAATTACGATATAGAGATGTGGCGGTACGCAAAGGAGTTAAAAGTTCCAAGCTCCGACCTAATCCTTGGTCATGAGCATAAAAACTTGTCATCTGCCGTTCTCCAATCAGTAAACATACGAACTAATGAGTTGGGAATGCGGGGAGCACAAATTCCGGCCAACTCTAAAAATCCAACTATTCTTTTTTTGGGTAGTTCAATTACTCTAGGCTGGGGAGTAGCCGAAGAAGAAACCATTGCAGTTCAAACTGAAAAGTTACTTAAAAAGAATGGCTTTGATGCGGTTGTACTTAATGGGGGAATTGGCAATTACAATAGTGAACGCTATGTTCAGTTATTCCTAACAAAACTTAAACAAATTAATCCTACAGATATTGTTGTTCACTTTTTTTTGAGAGATGCCGAAATTTTAGACTCCGGCCGAGGAAATTGGCTCTTAAAAAACAGTCAGCTCGCTGTAACACTATGGAATCTATACCAACAGTCTGCTATGGCCAAAGGAGGTGTTACAGTCGAGTCACGTTACAAGGAACTTTATTCTCCAACACATCCCGGACACCAAAGAATGATTACTGCACTCACACGCCTAAGACACTATGCTAAGGATCATAATATCCGATTATATCTTGCTGTAACTCCTGATGTGCACAACCTGATAAATTATCCATTTACATTTATCCACAAACAAATGGAAATTATTTCCAGGGATCTGGGTTATGAGTTTGTTGATCTTTATCCTTCTCTAAAAGGTCTTAAACCTGAGGAGGTTTGGTCAATGCCAGGAGATCCACATCCCAATGGATATGGTCATCGCAAAATGGCTGAGACCATAGTTCCAATACTTGAAAAAGAAATTTTTAATAAATCTATTTCTTCTCAAAAAACTTTAAAGCCCAATGCTTTTTAGTGACCCCATATTTTTTCTTTTTTTCTCAAGTTACTTCCTATTTCATCAATTTCTTCCACGTCATTTCATGATGGGACTGGTCGTATTGGGCAGTGCCGTGTTTTACGGATACTGGAATCCACTGTTTATTCCACTGCCATTTGTATTCGTTATTTTCACCTACTGGGCAGGGCTTCAAATTAGCGGATCAGAGAATGCTCCTTCCAAGAAAAAGCATTTACTTGTGTTTGTTTCACTTTTATTTTTCCCACTTATACTTTTTAAATATCTTGGATTTTTAGTTCAGAATATAAAACTAGTCACCCCAAGTATAAATATCAGCACTCCCAATCTTCCACTTCCATTAGGAATTTCTTTTATTACTTTTACCTCAGCAGCTTATCTCATCGACGTTTATAGAGGAAAATTCAAAGCGGAAAATAATTTCTCTTACCTGCTATCTGCTGTATTTTTTTTTCCACACCTAATTGCTGGGCCTATCGTTAGGCCTATTCAGCTCATGCCCCAACTAAAACATTGGAACCCACAAATAAGTGCAAAGATTAAATTTGGGTTACTTCTCTTTTCTATTGGACTTTTCAAAAAATTGGTCTTTGCAGATTCAATCGCAACGCATGTCAATCAAGCCTACTCAAGTCTATCGAACAGTTTATCTGTTTGGCCACATCTGATGGCTTTTTATGGCTTCACTCTACAAATCTATTGTGACTTTAGTGGCTATACTGATATGGCTTTAGGACTCTCATGGGTGCTGGGAATTAGATTGCCTGGTAATTTCAATAGCCCCTATATTTCAACATCGATAGTTGAATTCTGGAAACGTTGGCACATAACACTTTCAACTTGGTTACGAGATTACCTTTACATTCCCCTTGGAGGTAATCGTTGGGGTTGGCTTAACCAAATGAGAAATATCACTCTCACTATGGCATTAGGAGGATTATGGCATGGTGCAAGCTGGACCTTTGTGCTTTGGGGACTTTTTCATTCATTTGGAATCGTTTGCAACCATTCAATGCATCGATTTCTACCCAAATTTAAAATTCCAAAAGTTATTTGCTGGACTCTAACCCTGCACTTCGTAGCCGTGGGATGGGTTCTATTTCGAGCTCCCAAAGTCATTGTTGCGCTCGAACTATTAAAAGGGCTACTAATGAAATCTTGGAGTTTCAATCTCTTTCCTACCGATTATTTTTATGGGGTCGCAATCTTTATCTGTTTTGTATTAACACATCGAATTGACAAACATTCAATCTACAGACTTTGGAGCATGAGACTTCCGAAATTTGTCATCTATGCCATTGCCCTATTTTTAATAGGAGTAAGCTTCATAATGAGCTCTGGAAACTCGGCAGAATTTATCTATTTTGATTTCTAAAAAAATCTGACTACCTAGGCAAATTCACAACGACAACCGTCTTATCCATTCTTTTTTCTATTCTAAGGGTTCCAAAATGTCGCTCAACAATGGTTTTACATAATGCAAGACCTACCCCTAAATTTTGATGATGATGCATTGGAGATTGTCCAGTCTCTAAAACAGTAAAGGCCTCTTCACTAATGGGTTCCCCTTCTCGGATCACCTCAATCGACACACCTTTATCTGAAACACTTAGAACCCAATCTAGCTGAGTACGTTGAGGTGTTCTTTTTAAGGTGTCCTGCGCCAAACAAATTAAAGCTGTCCTCATTTTGTGATGATCCAAAGAGAGCACCAACCTTTCCAAACCACTAAGTTTTAGTCCTACCTCTTTGGAATCTGCTTTAGATTTAATTTCAGCAATGACAGATTTTAACAGTTCTCTGAGCTCTACGTTTTCTTTGATGAGATTGGGCTCAGATTGCAATCTAACATATTCAATTACCTCCTTAACAATCTCACCCAACCGATTCGATGCCCCATGAATCGAGTTAATTGCTTTAGTAAAATCTTCGGGCAACTCTTTTTTTCTATCCGAAATAAGCTCAATAAAAGAGTTCAAAATAGTAAGTGGGGTATTAAGCTCATGAGATATTAAGGATAGAAATCTATTTTTAGCTTTATCTAAAACAGTTAACTCATCTAGAGCCTTTTCCAAACTTTCATTTTTATCTTTAAGCTCTTTCCTCAGCACAAAAGCTTCATTGGCTTGCCTGAGCGTCATTTTAAATTCTTCAGGTTCCCAAGGCTTAGAAACGTATCGATAGATCTGACCACGATTAATAGAATCGATTACCGATTCAATATCAGTATAACCGGTCAGTAGAATGCGAGTTGACATAGGACTAAGTTTTTTTGCTTTCTCCAAAAACTCGACACCTGTCATCTCAGCCATTCTTTGATCAGATACAATCACATGAAAAATTTGATTTTGAATAAGCTTCAAGGCTTCAAAAGGAGATTCTGCAATACTTACTTCATATTGCCCCCGCAACATTCTTCTTAAGGCCTCTAAGTTATCCTTTTCGTCATCGACAATAAGAATAGGATCCATGATAAAAGTATTTTAAGCTCGTTCAGGTTGAGATAGAACTAAAATCTTAATTGAACCTTTTTTTAAGGTGGTGTGTATGGACAATAAAACCAGTAAAAGTTCAATCGAAACCGTAATGAAGGAAACTAGAGTTTTCTCTCCCCCTACTGAATTTACTTCGCAGGCTCTCATAAAAGATTCCAAATCCTATCAAGAGCTATGGGAAGAATCTCAAAAAAACCCTGAAAAATTCTGGCAGAAAGAGGCCGAATCACTTCACTGGTTTGAAAAATGGCACACCACTCATGAGTGGAAAGAACCCTTCTCTAGATGGTTTCTGGGGGGAAAGATCAATGTCGCTTACAATTGCCTAGACCGGCACCTTCCCACTCAGAAAGATAAGTTAGCCTATATTTGGGAGGGGGAAGATGGTTCAGTCAGAACACTTACCTTTCAACAGCTCTATGAAGAGGTTTCCCAACTCGCTAATGCACTAGAGAATAAATTGGGGCTCAAACCTGGTGATACAGCTGCGATCTATATGCCCCTAGTGCCTGAAGCCATTATTGCTATGCTTGCATGTGCGCGAATTGGCGTAGCTCATAGTATTGTATTTGCAGGGTTCAGCTCCCTCTCTCTAAAAGACAGAGTTTTAGATGCTGACTGTAAAATTATTTTTACGGCTGACTTGGGTTATCGTCGGGGACAAACTTTAGATTTAAAAAAGATCGTTCGAGAAGCTGTTGCTGAATGCCCTTCAGTCCAAACCACTTTGATTTTGAGACGAGATCCTACAACACAACTCTCTAAGAATGAAATCGACTGGAACACTTTTGTAGCAGACCAATCCAGAACCCACAAAGCCCAGCCCTTCGATTCAGAGCACCCCCTATTCTACCTTTACACTAGTGGAACCACCGGAAAGCCTAAGGGTATTGTTCATTCCTCTGGAGGCTATCTATTAGGCGTTGCTACAACTGCTAAATGGATTTTCGATCTTAAGGATCAAGATATCTACTGGTGTACCGCAGATATAGGTTGGATCACGGGTCACAGTTATGTCGTCTACGGACTTCTTGCCAATGGAGCTACCAGTTTAATTTATGAAGGAGCTCCGATGCATCCTCAGGCTGGACGTATTTGGGAGATCATTGATAAACACAAAGTAACTATTCTTTATACAGCTCCAACCGCAATCCGAGCTTTCATGCGCGCAGGAGATGAGTACGTCATAAAACATTCTCTAAAAAGTCTACGCCTATTAGGAAGTGTAGGAGAGCCTATCAATCCAGAGGCTTGGATGTGGTACCACCAAATCGTCGGAAAAGGAAAATGTCCTATTGTTGATACTTGGTGGCAAACGGAAACTGGATCTATTTTGATCTCTCCTATTCCTGGTGTAACTCCTCTAAAACCTGGATCAGCCACGAGACCCTTTCCAGGCATTGTGGCCGATATTGTTAACGAAGAGGGAAAAACATGCGCTCCAAATGAAGGGGGATATCTCGTCATCCGTCATCCCTGGCCTTCCATGTTAAGAACCCTTCATAAAAATCCGGAAAGATATAAAGAGGGGTACTGGTCTAGATTCAAAGGACTCTACTTTACTGGAGATGGGGCCCATAGAGATGAACAGGGGTACTTTTGGATTAAAGGCAGAGTCGATGATGTGATCAATGTTTCGGGTCACAGACTTGGAACTATGGAGATTGAAAGTGCTCTTGTGAGCCATCCAAGAGTTGCTGAAGCCGCTGTCGTAGGTCGTCCAGATGAGCTCAAAGGACAAAGCATTGTGGCCTTTGTGACTCCGAGAGATTCTGGTGAAAAACTGGATATTAAAATTCTAGTCCAAGAACTAAAGGCTCATGTCGTTAATGAAATTGGAGCCCTTGCAAGACCCGATGAAATTAAATTCACTAAGACTCTTCCAAAAACTAGAAGCGGAAAGATCATGAGAAGGTTGCTAAAGGATCTGGCGTCAGGAAAAGAGATCTCTGGTGATACAACAACTCTTGAGAATCCAGGGCTTATTGAAATTATTGAATCTTAATATCTGGCACTCTATAGTGAGTTTTAGTAATTAGTTGATAAGTAACGATTGAATATTATTTTATTGTGAGTTCTGTCACTTATGAATAGCCCTACCTAGTCTTTCAATAGCACTCTCTAGAGAATCATCGGGAACCGTAAGGGCTAGTCGAAAATACTTATCCCCCTCTTTTCCAAATCCAATACCAGGAGTGACCACAAGTCCCTCTTTTTCAATGAGTCGTTTAGTAAACTCCATTGAAGATTCGCTACCTGGAACTTCAGCCCATATAAAAAAGGTAGCTTTCGGATAGAGATACTTAATCCCAAGCTTGTCTAATCCCTCTAGAATAATCTTTCTGCGTTTTCGATAAATATCGCGAATCGGCTCACAGAGAACTTTGCCATTTTTCAAAGCATAGATACTAGCTTCTTGAACTGCGAGCAATGGACCGGAATCAATATTGGTTTTAGCCCGTAACAATCCAGCCACGAGCTTCGCATTACCTATGGCATAAGCAATACGCCATCCTGTCATGTTAAATGTTTTGGAGAAAGATTGGAACTCAATGGCAACATCCATCGCACCCGGAATTTCTAGAATACTTAAAGGTTTATCCTCTTCCGCATAGTACATTTCACTATAAGCATTGTCAGAAACAAGGATCGTTTGATATTTGCGAACTAAAAATACAAGTTCTGTCAAAAACTCTCTATTAACCACTGCAGATGTAGGATTGCATGGAAAGTTAATTAAAAGATATTTGGGCTTATGAAGAACTAGTAGAGATTCCAGCTCATGAAGATCAGGAATAAAACCATTCTCGACTCGATGTGGAACTGGAATGGGAATTCCCCCTGCCAAACTAATTGCCGTTTGAAAAATGGGATATCCAGGTGAGGGATAAAGACATTTGTCCCCAGGGTTCACAAAAGCCAAAGGAAAATGGGCAATGCCCTCTTTGGAACCAATCAAGGCCATCACTTCAGTTTCTGGATTCACAGTCACATTAAATCTCTCCTTAACCCAGTCTGCTACAGCGAGTTTAAATGCCATCGTTCCTTCGTAAGGCGAATAGACATGGTTCTCCGGATTTGCCATTGCTTCTTGAAGCTTTCTTACAATGGCTTCAGGAGTCGGTTGATCGGGATCCCCAATAGCGAGACTTAAAAGTGAAATTCCACGCTTTTGGGCATCCGCTTTGATAGCGTTTATCTCACTAAAAATATAGGGTGGAAGCTCCTGAAGTCGTCTTGCCTGTTCAATCCATTTCATGACTCTAACACCTCTGCAAATGAATAAAGTTTAGCTCTCTTTTGTGTACTCATAAACTTTGCCGCCAATAGAGCACCTTTCGCAAATACCCGGCGATTAAGGACACGATGCTCAATCGTAATCTCTTCATCTGATGAAATAAATTTCAAAGTATGAACTCCAAACACTTCACCCACTCTTGAAACTTGAACAGGAATATCCTGGTAACCCAAAGTCTCTAAAGTTACTAATAAGCGCTTCATGGTTCCGCTGGGAGAATCTTTTTTATGTTTATGATGAGACTCTTGGGCTACAACATCGAATCCTATCGAAGAGGAAAATGAACTCTCTTCCAACATTTTCACTAGCGTATTCATTCCAGGGGCCATATTAGGAGCAAAAAGAACTGGATGCTTCAGAGCATATTGACTGACACTTTTCCATTGTTCTTCAGAGAATCCAGTAGTTCCTATGACCACAGGAGTACTAATTTTTTTTAATAACTCAAGAGTGCCCTCAGGGCGACTAAAGTCGATCCAAACATGAACCGATTCTCTCAAGTCATCTTTAATACTTTTGACATTCCCACCTTCAATCAACCTTAAACTATTTGAACCCGCAACCGCATCCTCTAACTCAAATTGAGCGTCTTTAAACTTAAATCCTTTCTGAATTAATGAAGCAATTTCCAGCCCCATTTTTCCAGAGGCCCCACAAATACCCACTTTACAGATCACAAAAGCCCCAATCCTTTTAAAGCTTGTGAAATAACTTCTCTCGTTTTAGGCAATACAGGAACTAAAGGTAATCGAACCGTATTTTCCATACGACTTAAAAGCTTCAGAGCCTCTTTTGCTGGAGATGGATTTGTCTCTATAAACATGGCTTGAATAAGAGGTAATAATCTTTTCTGTAGTTCAAAGGCTTCTAACCATCGGCCCGCCTCAGTTAATTGAAATAACTTAACAAACTCTTTGGGAGCCACATTAGCACTTGCAGAGATAATGCCTTTTCCCCCAAGCTGTTGAATTAAGGCGAAAGCATCGTCATCACCCGCAAGAATATCTTTTATTTTCCAATCCAACGCTTGAGTCATTCCCATCCAAAATCCATGATTTCCACTCGCCTCTTTAATTCCAATAATATTAGGGTGCTGAAAAAGTCTCTGTAGAGTTGCTAATTGAAAGGTTACGTTCGTTCTACCTGGAACATGATAGAGAATTATAGGAAGAGGACTGTGTTCAGCTAAATATTCATAGTGAGCTATTAACCCCTCTTGTGTAGGTTTATTGTAATAAGGAGTAACCACCAAAGCCGCATCAGCTCCAGATTCTTTTGCCTCAAGAATCATTTTAAGTGCTGATGAAGTCGAGTTACTTCCACATCCCGCAATCACTTTCAATCCTTTAAGTTTAGCCTCATCAGAGCTCAACTCTATCAGACCTCTTCTTTCTTCCTCTGATAAAACCGGTCCCTCCCCTGTCGTGCCACAAGGAACAAACCCTTGAACCCCAGATTCAGAAAGCCACCTAAGGTGAGACTGATAAGATTTAAAATCAACCCCTCCAGTTTTCGTGATAAATGGAGTGACTGTAGCAATAAAAACACCTTTAAAACTCATTTAAAACTCTCACTTCCTATCGCTATACAGAGAAGGCTTAATGAAATTTTGGGGAATTAAATCCAACTCAACCGTATAAACATATTCAGCCGGACCTTGAAGTAATATCATTTTTGAAACAGGGCTTATATCAACGAATAATGTTCCCCCTGGAGCTTCAACTTCAACGGGAAAAGGTTGCAGGTAGAGTTCAGAAAAAATCATCGCCGCAGCTGCGACCCCTGTGCCACATGCAAATGTTTCATGCTCGACACCTCGCTCAAAAGTAGTGGTCTTAATCTTTTGACCCACAAGACGCTGAAAAAAGGTAACATTGGTTCCCTGCTCACCAAAAGCCGGATGTTTTAATAACCGCTTTCCCACATCTAAAATTGGATAGGTTGAAATATCTTTTACTTCCAACACTGCATGAGGAACCCCTGTATTAACACAATAAACATCAAATGAGTTTTCTCCTGCGACTACAAGTTTTTGTTCATACTCGATTCGTTGTATGGAATTGGGGCTCAGAGTGATTTCCACATGGTTGGGAATATCAAGCATTTTCCCCTTAATAATTCCCACATCAGTTTGTAATGAAATGGGAACCTCGCTCGGATAATGTCTTTCAGCTAAATAACGAATCACGCAACGAGCAGCATTCCCGCACATTTCAGCTCTAGAGCCGTCAGAATTATAAAAATCCCATCCTGCATGGGCCTCTTTAGCATCACGAAGAATGACCAATCCATCAGCCCCAAGGCCATGATTACGATCACAAAGATAAACTATTTCAGAGGGAAAAAAATCAGGAGCACGAGCGTCTAAATAATCCAAAATTAAAAAATCATTGCCACAACCATGCATCTTGTGAAACGGAAATCTCATACTTTATTTCTTCCCTTTTTCTAACGTTCTCATTGAATCCAATTTAGAGCTGGCCTCTTTGTTCTGTAGGGCTTCACTCCCTACCCCTTTTTGAACTTTACGGGTTTCATTGAAATCCTCCCCCTCAATACTTACATAGGGAATAGGCGGTCCTTTGACTCCGCACCCCAAAGAGATAACCACTGTAAACAGTACAAGGAATTTAGCTATCTGGATACGAAGGTTCATTAGGGCTCCTACCTTAGCAAATGGCGCCTATTTTGGGTATCTTCTTGATTTTTTCAATCTAAGGTAGCATGAAAGGCCCATGGGTTTTTATATCGAACTTAAAAAGACCGATAATGTGGAAAAAGAATTTAAGGAACAGAAGGCTCCTCAGGTTTTTTGGACCCTTTATGGACTAGCTGGATTTGCCTTAACCTGTATGGGGCTTGCAGCCCACTCATTATTGCTTCAATTACTAACCACTGGAGATTATTTGGATTTATTGCTAGTGGGAAGTATTATCTCTTCAGTTCCTATTTATGTTTTGATAGGTATCAAGCTTCTTTGGATCAGAAAATATATTCGCTTTTTGGATACCGATTTAGTTATAGGTTACTCTCTGGGCAATAAATATTTCAATTTCAAAACAATAAACAAATCGGAAATTGAAGAGGTCTTATTAGTGAATCAAAGGCCTTCAGCTAACGTGGCCCCAGCCCATCATGCCGATCCCCAGTATTATATAAGAGGCCACTGGCGCTTAGTTATAAAAACAAAACTGGGAAAGTTAATTACCTTAGATAGACACACAGAAAAGGGGGCTCTTCACCCCTTACAAAACAGCGTAAGAACCTGGATGGACTAGACTAGAAAAACTATCTCTGCGCATATCATCTTGGGGAGGAATCAATATCTGTAAGTTTAATAGTTTGATTCTCGACTTTTCTTTCTTTATCTAAAATTTGAACCTCTTTTACCGCCTGAATTCCTAAAACCTCATTTTTAAAAACAAATTTTCGGATACCAGGAGCCACGCGATATTCAGTGGGAATATTTGCTTTCACCTCTCCAGCAGGTCTTCCATCTATTTCAAGTTTTGCATTATTGTCTATGGTCAAAACAATAGCCCCTTCTCTTATGGGTTGTAAATTAACTCGAGGGATTATCTGTCTAGGTTTGTTTGTCGTATCAACAGGAATTTTATAGATCTCATATCCGTTTTTTTCTATTCGTAACACCACAGATTGATCGCAAGGAGCTAAAATATTACCCGTTGAAGAACTTCCAGAAAAATTATCCCCAACAATATTCGCTCCGGGGGGATCCGTCTCAACCTGAATTTGACATTGGAAATTTGTTGGTTTTGTACCAGAAATATTTTTCAATGATTCAATATTCTTTGGATTTACCTGGGGATTTGCAGTGGGCCCTCTATTAGTAAATATATTAAAAATTGAACCCATATTACCAGTGAAGATCAGTTTATACATATAACCAGCTGCAAATACGGAAAACACGGCTACATAAGCAACCCAGCGCTGACTTTGTTTAGGTGAACTGTTGTACTCAAAGCCTGACAAATCATCTTTGTTTTGTGTATTTCCTGTACCCGTATTATCCAAACCAATATTCTGACTTTCACTTTCTGTTATTTCTATCTTTGAATTAAAATCTGAATCTAACTTTAGTTTCCCGACAGAATTCCAAGAGTCTGATCCAAAGGAATTTTCGTTAGCATTTGAATTCTCTTGATTTAATAAAGACGGATCCATCTCAACCGGCAAGTCCAGTTTAATTAACGGTTCCTCAGCGGCCCCTGTTTTTGTAATTGAATTCTCAACTGGAGTTTCCAACTTTTTTTCCTCACTAAAAATAGATGGAATTTTAAACTTATCTTGTTCTAATGAAACAGATGTCTTCTGCGATATCTCTAGCAAAGTAGAATCATTTTCATTAACTTTAACTATACTTGAATCAGCATTAATCGGTTCTAAATTCTCGGGCAAACTTACGTCAGTTCGAGTAACGCCTACCGACTGGCTCATATCGGTATTGGTTATTGAGCCTTCCAAAGCTTTCTCAATTGCCCAATTGTCTTTATTGCTTGATATCGATTTTTGTTGCGAATTAGATAGCGTTGTTCCGTACAGCTCTTTCGCTTTTTTATGCTCGGCTACTATTTCCTCAACAAAAAGCTCCTCTAAAAACCTCCTTACATTCTTCGAGGAATAAGAGCTGAACTTTTCGTTGATATACTTTTGAATGTGATACTGAATTAGGTCAGCATTTTTATACCTTAATGAGAGATCTTTGGTTAGCACTTTCATTACAATTTTATTGAGTTCGGGAGTTACTTCTGGATTTTTCTTAATCGGTTCCAGATTTTTAAAATCACAGTCCTGAATCGCTTTAAGCGTCGCCATATCATTATCAGACTGAAAAAGCCTTTCACCAGTTAACATTTCCCAAAATACGATTCCGGTGGAAAAAATATCGGATTGTGGACCCAAGGACTGCCCTATAGCCTGCTCGGGAGACATGTAACTATACTTACCTTTGATCACTCCAGCTTTAGTTTCATTAGTTAGAATTTTTGCTTTAGCAATTCCGAAGTCGATAAGTTTTACGCCCCCTTGATAGGACAACATGATATTTTGAGGCGACATATCCCTATGAACAATATTGAGCAGTTTACCACTATCATCACCTGATTTTGACTGAGCTGAATGTGCATAGTCGAGCCCTTTGAAAACCTCATTGATCACAAAGAGCGTAAATGGAAGTGGAAGTGGCTTAGGACTGTTTTTCTTTTTATATTTATTGATGACCTGACGGAGATTTTTTCCTTCGATAAATTCCATTGGAATATAAAGATTGTCATCAATTTCAATTAAGGGGTTAACTTGACAGATGTTTGTATGAGTTAATTGTGACCCAATTATTCCCTCGTCAATAAACATCTTCTTGTAGTCAGGATGACTCGAGAAACTAGATAGAATTTTCTTAAGTGCAACCGTTTTACTGGAACCTTTTGCTCCATATTCAGTCGCTCGATACACGTCGGCCATACCGCCACTCGCGATTTTCTCCCATAGTGTGTATCGCTCATTCAATCTTTCTGGTTTATCTGCCAATCTTTCCTCAATTAATTCTCTAATATTGCTCAGCTTCTTATCGGTATTTTAAACTGAAATGCTTAGAGCCTGTTAATACCGGTCGACTTATGAATCAATACGCTTTGTCGCCCCTTTCCCAAAGCCGATGTTGTGATTCAATCCGCTCACATATAATGCATTGCACAAATCAAAAAAACGCTCATTCTCACTCATTTTGACCAGTGACTCTTTTCCCGAGACACAGTATAGTGAGCCCACTTAGACTTAATGTGTTAATTTTTTTCTGGGGGTACTGTAATCCATGGCAACTGTTAATCCCGTAAGAAGTGCGATGAATCGCATGATGGGAATGTTTTCCAGTGACCTTGCGATCGATTTAGGAACTGCAAACACTCTAGTATATGCAAAAAACCGTGGGCTCATCATTGATGAACCTTCAGTCGTAGCTGTTCATAAAAATCCAAGAGGGGGCCCAAGCAGAGTTTTAGCTGTCGGACGCGAAGCTAAAGAAATGCTAGGTAGAACACCCGGTAGTATCGTGGCCATTCGCCCAATGAAAGACGGAGTGATCGCCGACTTCGAAGTCACTCAAAGCATGTTGAAATATTTCATTGCTAAGTCTCACGAAAAGATCACTTTAGTTCGACCCAGAATTATTATTTGTGTTCCATTTGGAATCACACAGGTAGAACGAAGAGCTGTAAGAGAATCAGCTCAATCTGCGGGAGCTCGTGAAGTCTTTTTAATCGAAGAGCCCATGGCTGCTGCAATTGGAGCAGGTCTTCCTATCACTGAACCTTCAGGCAATATGATCGTCGATATTGGCGGTGGAACTACTGAAGTTGCGGTTATTTCATTGGGAGGAATCGTATACTCTCAGTCAGTTAGAGTTGCTGGAGATAAATTTGACGATGCAATCGTTAACTACATTAAGCGTCAGTATAACTTGCTTATTGGAGAACGTACCGCTGAACATATTAAAATTGAAATTGGAAATGCGTTTCCCTTCGATGAAGTAAAATACTGTGAAGTCAAAGGACGCGATTTAGTTGTTGGCAGTCCAAAAACTGTGACTGTCAGCAGTGATGAAATTCGAGAGGCTTTAGTCGATCAGGTCAACATCGTTGTAGATGCTGTTAAACAAGCTCTTGAAAGAACTCCACCTGAACTT
>SXGT01857550.1_pt1 | contig 36297 bp, 40 predicted proteins | sample 3176221 | NCBI WGS metagenome assembly SXGT01 (sample SAMN11356862, study PRJNA531348) | freshwater metagenome | isolation source: freshwater sample F1-120 | place: China: Fuxian Lake, Yuxi | collected 2017-12-25 | reverse complement strand
ATGCAGAGGTCGCGAGTTCGATCCTCGCGCCGTCCACCAACTTATTCATTTGGCTTCAAATCATCCAGCAGCCCGCGCACGGCCATCACCGCGTTAGCATGGGCGGCCAATACCCGATAATACCCTTCACGATCCAGCGATGCCACAGGTGTGTCGGCCGGAAGGGCTGCAACTGCCGGAGCCATCTTTTCCAATTCCTCTGCCGAGGTCACCGCCCCCAGCCACGCGTTCCTGAACGCCATCACCGCATTTTCTGAGTCACGCGACATCACCGGCCTCCTGCCCCGACAGTATATCGAGCCGGGTGCTAGTATTAACGCACCTATGCAGACTCGGGTCGCACCGGTCTTCCTTTCCGGCCTGATCGCGCTCAGCGCGCTCGCCACCGCGCCCATCCACGGCCAGGCGCTGACGGGGCAGAGCCTGGTCGTGTCTCTGCAACAACGCTACGCCACCATTCGTGACTTTCGCGCCGACTTCACACACACGGTGCAGGGCGCAGTCCTTCGCACCGTACGTACAACCGAACGCGGCGAATTGAAAGTGATGAAACCAGGGCGCGTCTTCATGAGCTACGGGCCACCACAGAAGAAGTTGTTTGTGGCCGACGGCGTCACCGTCCAGACCTACATCCAATCCGATCGCACCGGCACGGTTGGGCCAATGCCGCAAGGCGACGACCTTTCGGTGGCCATCCTCTTGCTCGCCGGCCGAGGCGACCTTGTCAAAGACTTCGAGGCCTCGATGCCCCCCCTGCAACCGCCGGGCGAGTGGCAGATGGATCTCGTCCCCAAACAACGGCAGGAAGACTTCGCCACCCTCACTCTCTTTGTCGATCGGCAGTCGCTCGCGTTCCGCGGCCTGACCACGTCAGACCATCTGGGCGGGTCGTTCGTATTCCGCTTCACCAACCTGCGTGAGAACACCGGGTTGAAAGACACAGACTTCCGCTTTACGTTCCCAAGGGGCACTCATGTCATTGAAACCGGGCGCGGGAAGTAGCCGGACCTCTCTCCTTCTCCTCGCCGGGTTCATGCTGACCGTGCTGGGTGCCTGCGCCACTGCCGGGGCCATGCGGCAGGCGCAGAACGCCGAGCAGGCGCAGGACTTCGATCTGGCGGTGGCCCACTACTCGCGCATCGTCAGAACTGAACCCGACAATCGTGAGGCGCGCCTGGGCCTGGAGCGCGCCAAGCTCCGTGCGTCTGCGGTACACCTGGGTCGGGGCCGTCGCGTCTTCTCTCAGGGACGATACGACGATGCGGTGGTTGAGTTGCAGGTGGCGTATGAGCTCAACCCCACCAGCGGCGTGATTGAAGACGACCTGCGGATGGCCCGTGCGGCCCAGCGGGCCAAGCTCGCCGCGCCCACTGAGGGCAAGACCGCGCTTGAGTCGGTGCTGACGCGAACGCGCAATTTGCCGCCGAGCGGATTCGAATTGCCCGACGCACCGATGCCCGCGGCGATCGAGACCGGTGCGCAGTCCACCAGCCGACAGGTCTACACGATGCTGGGCAAACTGGCCGGCTTCAGTCTGGTGTTCGATCCGCAGTTTCAGGATGCGCCCGTCTCGATCAGCCTGAAGGAGCCAACGGTGCGCCAGGCGCTCGACGCCGTGGCCCAGAATACGCGGTCGTTCTACAAGGTCACGGCGCCCAAGACCATTACCGTCATCCCAGACAATCCGAACAAACGCCGCGAGTACACCGAAGAGCGAATTCAGACCTTCTTTGTCAGCAATCTCGACATAAAGGAAGTGGTCGATCTGCTGCGGGTGGTGGCCGACATCCGGCAGATTCAGCCGGTCAACACCAACACACTGACGATTCGAGATACGCCCGAGCGGCTGGATGCGGTGGCGCGGCTTCTGGGCGCCATCGACAAGGCGAAGGCCGAGGTCATCGTTGACGTCGAGATCCTCGAAGTAGATCGCACGAGCATGCGGGATTACGGTCTGCAGATCGCATCACCCGGGTCAACGGGCCTCGACGGTGTGGTGAGCACCGATCAGCCGCTCACGCTGCGGAGCCTGCGCAACCTGACGCAGCCCGACATCCTCATGTCTGGCGTGCCGGCACTCTATTATCGCTTGCTTAAAAACGACTCGAATACCCGGACGCTGGCCAACCCTCACATCCGGACGCTGGACGGCGTGCTGGCGCGCGAGGAGATGGGCGAACGCGTGCCCGTGCCCACGTCGCAAATCGTGCCGCTGGGTCAGGGTGGCAATAGCCTGCAGTCCATCCAGAACATCACGTACGAGTCGATCGGTATCAACATTGACGTGACACCCCGATTCCACGCCAACAACGACGTGACGCTGACGGTGAAGCTGCAGATGAGTACCGTGTCCGGCACCGGCTTCTCGGGCTACCCCACGTTCGGCAATCGGTCAGTGCTGACCACCGTGCGGCTTAAAGACGGCGAGACCAACATCATTGCGGGCCTGATTCGCGACACTGAACGCACCGTGGCCAATGGTATTCCGGGGTTCTCTGACCTGCCGATCATTGGCCGCCTCTTCGGCCGCAGCAAGAAAGAAACGCAGGAAACCGACATCGTCCTCACCCTCACACCCCATATCGTCCGCGTCCTGGAACTGACCGACGAAGACCTACGCCCGTTCCGCATCCGCTCTGACGGCAGTGGCGCCCTCCCGATCGAATTGACACCCATTGCACCGCCGAGGGATGTCATCATCAAGTGAGCCTCATTGCCTGATTAGCCCATTGACCTATGTCCATATTGATGACGTTCCACATCGCCATTAAGGCCCTGAACCGCAACAAAATGCGGACCATGCTGACCATGCTGGGGATGATTATCGGCGTGGGCGCCGTCATCACCATGGTGGCGCTGGGCCGGGGGGCGCAGGCCACCATCGAGGATCAGATCAAGGGCGCGGGCACCAACACTGTAACGGTGTTTCCCGGTTTCTCAATGACGATGGGCGTGAGTATGGGCCAGGGCTGGTCGTCGAGACTGATGCCAGCGGATGCTGTCGCCCTTCGTGCCCTGCCTGACCTGGCTTACGTGGCTGAAGCCATCAACACCCGTCAACAGATCATCGCCTCCACCCAGAATACCAACTCCTCCATCCTTGGCACCAACGTCGACTTTGTGTCGATCAAGTCCTGGCCGATGAAGTTCGGTGCTTTCTTCACCGAGCAGGACGTGCAGAGCGCGGCCAAGGTGGTCGCACTGGGTGTTAACGTCTCGGACCTACTCTTCGGCCTGGGGGTGGACCCCACCGGTGAATCCGTGCGGGTGCGAAATCACGTGATGAAGGTCGTCGGCGTCATGGCCCCCAAAGGCGCCTCATCGAGCGGACAGAACCAGGACGATCAGGTGTTCATGCCTTACACCACGGTTCAGAAAAAACTCGTCGGACAGCCGCAGCTGCACTACATCATGGCCTCAGCGACATCAGGGGATCGCATGGCGCAGGCCTCGTCCGCGGCCAAGGACACGCTGCGCACCACACACAATTTGGGCCTTGGACAGGAGGACGACTTCAGTGTGATGACGCAGGACGACATGGTGGCGATGCGCACGCAGACCACCAGCACGCTGACGTCGCTGCTGGCGGCCATTGCCGGCGTCTCGCTCCTGGTGGGTGGCATCGGTATCATGAACATCATGCTGGTGTCAGTCACCGAGCGCACTCGTGAGATCGGGCTCCGCCTGGCCATCGGCGCCCGCGGGTCGGACGTGCTCTACCAATTCCTGGTCGAAGCCGTGCTCATCAGCCTTGTCGGCGGCGGGCTCGGGATCGCCGCGGGCTTCGGCGCAGCTGAATTCATGATGTGGTTCCGCGCCTGGCCCGCTGAGGTTCCGACCGACACGGTCTTCATGGCATTCGGCGTCGCGGCCGGCATCGGCATTTTCTTTGGCTATTACCCAGCGCAAAAGGCCGCAAGGCTCGATCCCATCGAGGCGCTGCGGTTTGAGTGAAGGCGCTTCGCGCCCATTTCCATTCGTAGCTCGGCCTGCTCCTCAAGGCCAAGGACGCTCCCAGGCTTGAGGGCCAGCCCGAGCTCCGTGGTTGAGGAACAGCCCGACTACGTTCGGGACGGGTTCTAGTCACGCCGTTCGACGTCCGCTCCGAGCGCGCGCAGGCGCTCGACGAGGTGAGCGTATCCACGCTCCACTGTCTCGATTTCTAGGACACGGCTCTCCCCTTTGGCGGCCAGAGCGGCGGCGATGAGCGCCATCCCAGAGCGGATGTCGCGGCTGTCCAGCGTGCGGCCGCGCAGCGGTGTCTTGCCCGAGACGATCATGCGATGAGAGTCGCACAGGAAGAGGTCCGCGCCCATCGAACTGAGTTGTTCGAGCGCGAAGAGCCGGAGTTCGTACATCCAGTCGTGCAGCAGCGTTTGGCCTTCCGCCTGTGTCGCGAGCACCGTGACGAGCGAGACGATGTCGGACGGGAACGCCGGCCAGAGGCCGGTGGCGATGCGCTTGACGGCGCGTAGCGAAGACGGCCGCACCACAAACTCGTCGTCTCGCAAATCGCAGTCGAGGCCCATGTCGGCCAGCACCGATACCGTAGGCTCCAGGTCAAGCGCACGCGCACCCCGAACCACGACGTCACCGCCGGTGACCGCGCCCACCACGCCCCAACTTGCCGCCTCAATGTAGTCGCCACGCAGGGTGTGAACGACGCCCTTGAGCGCGCGTGCGCCAGTGATCCGAAGTGTGCTCGTGCCGATGCCTTCAACGACCGCGCCCATCGCGGTGAGCATTTCGCACAGCTCCACCACGTGCGGTTCACAGGCCGCATGGCGGAACTCGGACGTGCCTTCCGCCGCCGCCGCAGCCATGAGGGCCGTCTCCGTCCCGGTCACGCTGGCCTCCGGCAGGTACATCGAAACGGCCTTGAGACCAGTCGGGGCTTCAAGGCGATGGCCGACGACGTGGTCGATCACGCGCGCGCCAAGCGCCTGAAGCGCCCGCAGGTGGGTGCTGATGGAACGACGCGCCGAGAAATCTCCGCCAGGCTCCGCGAGCGTGGCCCATCCGACGCGGGCAAGCAGGGACCCCATCAGCATCACGGAGCCGCGCAAACGCCCAACCAGCGTCGCGTCCGGGCTGCCCGACGGGATCCTGGCGCAGGTGACGCGCAGGGTTGGTGTGCCCACGCCCTCGACCGTGGCGCCCAGAGAGCGCAACAGCTCGACCATGACTGACACATCGCGAATCTGCGGCACATTCCGCAATTCACACGTCTCGGACGTCAGCAGGCAAGCGGCCAACAGTGGCAGCGCCGCATTCTTGTTGCCGTCCACCGCCACCTCGCCCGACAACCGGGCCCCGCCACGCACGACCAGATACGCCATGTCACCACTCCCCGAAGTACACGATTTCGTCCCTGAGTTCGACACCGAACTGGCGTCGCACCGCCTCACGCGCCCGTTCGATCAACCGCCGGATGTCTGCCGCCGTGGCGGTCTTGTCGGTCACGATAAAGTTCGCGTGCGTCGCCGAAATCATCGCGCCGCCCGACGCGGCGCCCTTGAGGCCCGCGCGATCCACAAGCGCACCGGCCGACCACGGGATCCCCACTGGTACCCGATCGCGCACCGGGTCGGGGTTCTGAAAGACACAGCCCGCGCTGGGCAAATGCAGGGGTTGCGTGCGCTTCCGGTGCGCCAGCGACGCGCGCGCCACCGCCCGCATCACGTCCGGCTCACCCGCAGAGACCTGAACGTCCGCCCAGACCACCACCTCTTTGGTGTCAAAGAGGCGGCTGGTATCGTATCCAAACCCCATTTCGCCGGCGGGGACGATGCCGAGCACGCCCTGTGATGAGAGCAGGCCCACGTCGACGATGTGTTCGCTGATGTTGCGGCCGGCGTAGTGGGCGTTGCCATGCACCGCGCCGCCCACGGTACCCGGTGTGCCAGCCCAGGCTTCCAGCCCGGCAAGGCCGCGGCCAATCAGCCAACGCACCAGGCCATTAATGGTGACGCCGGCCTCGGCCCTGACTCGTCCGGACATCAGCTCAGAAATACCGCCGAGTCTCGGCCGCACCACGATGCCGCGTACGCCTGCGTCGGCCACGAGCACGTTGGAGCCTTCGCCCAATACTGTCACCGGCAGGTCGTTCGAGGCGGCAAGCCGCAGCACCGCTTCGAGCGCCGCCACGGTGCGCGGCTCCACCAGCCAATCGGCAGGCCCGCCTACGCCGAACGTGGTGCGCGCACCAAGCGGCGCTCGCTCGCTGACACCCTCTGGGCCGACAATCGCCTGCAACTGCCCAGTGACCCTGGTCATCGTCCCCACGTCAGCGCCCGAGGGCCGCCAGCAGCTTTTCGTGGATCCCGTCGAACCCGCCATTGGACATCAAGATGACGATATCGCCCTCGCGGGCCTCCTGCGCGATGGTGGCCACAATCTCCGGGACGCCTGGGAACGTGCGTGCCCGGCCGCCGCGCTGGACCAGCTCTTTGACAATGCCGTCCACCGAGAGGCGTTCAGCCTCGGGCAGCGTCGCCCTGAAGACAGCCGCCAGCACCACTTCGTCGGCGCCGGATTCGTGGAAGGCGTGCACGAAGTCGTCCTGGAAGATCCTGCGGCACGACGTGGCCGAGCGCGGTTCAAATACGGCCCACACTCGCCGGTCCGGGTACGTGAACTTGATCGCGCGAATCGTCTCGAAAATCGCGGTGGGGTGATGCGCAAAATCGTCGTACACCGACACGCCGCGCACTTCTCCGCGCAGTTCCAGCCTCCGGCGCACGCCCAGAAACTCACGCAGGCCGGCGCGCAGCCGCTCGTGTGAGACGCCTGCCGCGTGTCCCACGGCGATCGCGGCCAGGGCGTTGCGGACGTTGTGCGCGCCGTAGAGTGGCACCTCGAAGTGGCCGAACCGGTCTCCGCGGTAGGTGACTTCGAAACGTGTATGGTCGCCCGCCGGCTCCATTTCCCCCGCACGCCAGTCAGCGCCTCCGTTGAAACCAAACGTCTCCACGGGCGACCGCGCCATGCGGCCAAGGGCGAGCGCTTCGGAGCAATCCGCGCCCAGCAGCAGGAGGCCATTCTGCGGAATCAGGTTGACCAGGCACCGGAACGCGATGCGTAGGGCTTCCATATCGGGATAGATATCGGCGTGGTCGTATTCGACGTTGCCGATCACGGCGATGTCTGGCAGGTACTTGAGGAACTTCGCCGTCTTGTCGAAAAACGCGCTGTCGTATTCGTCGCCCTCGATCACGAAGTCGCGGCCCGACCCCAGCCGAAAGCTGCTGTCGAAGTTCGACGCGATGCCGCCCACCAGCAGGCTCGGATCTTCGCCGGCCGAGGTCAGCAGCCACGCCGCCATGGAGGTCGTTGTGGTCTTGCCGTGTGTGCCGGCGATCACGATCGACCGGCGGTCCCAGAGAAAGTGCTCACGAATGGCTTCGGGGAGCGAGCAGTACCGCATCTTTCGATCGAGCACGGCCTCCAGTTCCGCGTTGCCGCGCGAGATGGCGTTTCCCACCACCACCAGGTCGATCTCGCTGGTGATGTTGACCGCGTCATATTTGTCGAATATACGGATCTGTTCGCGCGCCAGGAAGTCTGACATCGGTGGATACACGCCGTGGTCGGAGCCCTGCACGTCCAGCCCGCGCGTCTTCAGCATGGCCGCCAACGTGGCCATCGCCGTGCCGCAGATGCCGATGAAATGCACACGCGTCATGCGGTCCCCTCGAACACGGCAGATTCCTCAATGAGCAGGCCGGGGTCGCCACCATCAGCCAGCACCCGAGTGTGCACGCCAAACGGCAGCGTCAGCAACGGCGTGGTGGTGTGACCCGACGGAAAACCAAACAGCACGGGACCGTCAAATCCCGACATCACATCAGCCACGGTGGCCCTGGCAGTCAGACTGCCGTCCGGCTCGTCGCAGTGCGGCATCTGCCCAAACACCACGGCTGAAGCGCGCGAAAGGACACCAGTCTGGCGCAACTGCACCAGCATCCGGTCCAGCCGATACGGACGCTCCCCCACGTCGTCAATGAACAGCACGTAGCCCATCGGTGGATCAAAGGCCCACGGTGTGCCCATCGACGCCAGGAGTTGGGTCAACGTGCCGCCGAGCAACGGTCCCTCGGCAGCCCCCTTCCTGAGCGCCTCGACGCCCGCAGGGCGCACCTCGCCCATCGGCTCTGGCTGAAGGCTCGCCAGAAACGATCCGGTGTCGTACGCGCTCGGGCCCTGCGACAGGCGGCGGTCGATCATCGGACCGTGAATGGACGTCATGCCGGCTCGGCACGCCATCCAGATGTGCAGGGACGTGACATCGCTGTAGCCGATGAACGCCATGTGCGCGGCGCGGGCGGATTCCACATCGGCCGGGCCCAGGAGCGGCAGCATCTGCATGCTACCGTAGCCGCCCCGGAGTGCCATCACGGCGTCAACGTCGGCACGTCGCCACATGTCAGTGAGTTGCGCCTTGCGGCTGGCTGGATCACCCGCCACAAAACCGCGGCGCTCAAACACCCGGTCGTCATAGACGGGCTCGAATCCGAGGCGCCGCAACTCAAGGACGCCGTTTTCGAATTCATCGCGGTCGCAGGGACTGGCCGGGGCCACCAGGCCGATCCGGCTGCCCGGACCGGCAGGTCGCACCTTCAGCAGCCCCGCCCTGGTCCTGAGGCTCACAGCCAGGCCGCCATGCGGTCCGAAATGCGCTGATGGGTCTCAAGGCCTACCGCCGAGAGCGCCGCTGGTGGCGCCTGCAGGGCGGCGGCAAAGCGCGTCTTCACGCGCCATTGCCTCGCGAGCGCATCTTCGACGCGCGCCACCGGCAACACGCCAGACTCCATCGCACGGATCACGGCCTCAAGCGCTTCCACCTGCTCGTCCTGCGTGGAATTGCAGAGCAGCACGCTGTCGCAGCCGGCCTGCAACGCGGCCACCATGGCGTCAGGCAACGGCCAGGTGGCGGCCACCGCCTTCATCCCGAGGTCGTCACTGATCACAAGGCCTTCAAAACCCAGAGCCTTCTTCAGCACGCCATCCACCACCGCACGTGACAAGGTGGCCGGCAGGTCTGGGTCAATCGATGGCACCAGCACGTGTGCGGTCATGATCGTCGCCAGGCCTGCCGCAATCCCTGCGCGAAAGGGCACGTATTCGACCCGATCGAGTCGATCGGGCGCGTGTTCAACCAATGGGAGTTCGAGATGTGAATCGGTGCTGGTGTCGCCATGCCCCGGGAAGTGTTTTCCGCAGGCCACGACACCGGATTCGTGCAGACAGCGGATGAGCGCGGCGCCGAAGGACGCCACCACTTCCGGCGTGCTACCAAACGCGCGATCGCCGATGATCGGATTCTGGGAGTTGGTGTGGATGTCGAGCACCGGCGTGTAGTCCAGGTTCACGCCCACGGCGCGCAACTCAGCCGCCAGGGCGGCGCCAAACGCGCCGGCCAGCGCTGCATCCCCGCTGCGTCCCAACGTCATCATCGGCGGCCATTCGGTAAAGGGCCGGCGCAATCGCGCCACTCGCCCTCCCTCCTGATCGACACTGATCCACAACGGCCACTCGCGCATGAGCGACGCCGCTTCGCGCGACAGTTCGCGCACCTGCGCAGGCTCAGCTACGTTGCGGGAAAAATAAATGACGCCGCCGAGGTCAAACGATGCCGCCAGCCTCTTTACGTCGGTAGGCACCGTGTGACCGGGAAAGCCGATGATGGCCAACTGTCCCACCTGGCGACGGAGCTCACGAAGCGACATACCGCGCCCATTATAATGCCCGCGTGCGCATTGATTGTTCTGCTCCCACCCGCGTCGATCTTGCCGGCGGCACGTTCGACATCTGGCCCCTCTATCTTTTTCATGACCACGCGCAAACGATCAACGCGGCACTGAGCCTGCGTGCCTCGTGCACGCTCGAGTCACGAGACGACGGGCGCGTGGAACTGCGGTCTGAGGACACTGGCGAGTCTGCGTCGGCGTCTTCGGCCGAGGCGCTCGACCTCACTCACCTTCCGCTGCTCGCCCGGCTGGTGCATACGTTCGACGTCTCAGGCATCACCCTCACCACGCGCTCTGATTCACCGGTGGGCGCGGGCATTGCCGGCTCGTCAGCGATGAACATCGCCATCACCAAGGCGCTCTCGGTGTGGACGGGCCGGTCTACCTCCGATGCCGAAGTGATGCTCACCGCGATGAACGTGGAGGCCCAGGTCATTCACGTGCCGACCGGCGCGCAGGACTACCGGCCGGCGCTCTACGGCGGCGTCTCGGCCGTGGAACTCAGCGCCACCGGCGTGCGCCGCGTGCAACTCGACCTCCCCGCCGCCGAACTCACCGCCCGCATCGTCGTCGCCTATACCGGCGCATCGCGCAATTCCGGGATCAACAACTGGGAAGTGATGAAGCGCCGCATCGATGGCGACGCCGCGGTGGTGGCCGCATTCAACGGTATCCGTGACGCGGCGGTCGGCATGCGACAGGCGTTGTCATCGCAGGACTGGACGGCCGCCAGCCGCCACCTGAACGCCGAGTGGCAGTGCCGCACGAAGCTTGCTCCCGGTGTGACGACGCCCGACATAGACGCCCTGCTTGCTGCCGCACGCCATGCCGGTGCCACCGCGGGTAAGGTCTGCGGCGCCGGTGGTGGCGGATGCCTGTTCTGCCTCGTTCCGCCGGAGCGCAAGACCGCGGTGGCACACGCGCTCACAGCCGGCGGCGCGACAGTACTCGACTGCCGCATCGACGACGAAGGCGTGACACTGACGCGGTCCTAGGATCAGATCAGTCACCATGACGTTCCATGAAAGTCCATTAGCGAAGTAACATCCTGAAAGGTCAAGATGTCTGTTGCCGCGATTCGCAAGTTGTACTTCAATACGAGTAAGGCTACGGTCCAGCAGGATCTGACAAAGGCGATTGCCTTGTTCAAGGCACTCACCTCCGAAGACGACCGCGAGAAGGCCGCGGTGTTTATGGATGGGTTGTCGCAGATGCGGTCGGAGTGGGGCGTGCGCCCGCGGGAGTCAGGCGACTGACCGGCTCATCCTCCACACGGCAAACGCCACAATGACTGCCACCACAATCAGGCCGACGACGATGCGCAGCACGAGCGACGCTTTTCGCTGACGCTCCAAAAACGCGCGGTCATCGTCGGTCACATCCGGCCGCACGGCTTCACTTTCATCGGGCGTCGCGGACGCGAGTTCTGCGACAAATTTTGCGACCACCGGATCAGGATCCAGTCCCACCTCAAGCGCGTAAGACCGCACAAACGCGCGGCTGAAGATGCCTCCAGGCAACCGCTTGAAATCGCCGCGCTCGAGCGACTCGAGTACGCCGGCCGCAATTTTGGTGGACGCGGCAACCTGCTGCAGCGAAATGCCCCGGCCCTCGCGGGCGTGTCTCAACTCTAATCCGACTTCGCTCATACGGCTGATTCGATTCCTACTGTAGATGACTCGTTACAGCCCGGTCAAACGCGCCGCGCAGCGCGGTCGCGCCGGCAGCAATGCCGAGCCCGCCTGTGGCGCGCCCGGGCGGGAGAAACAGTCGAATGGCGGCGACGCCAGCGACGCCAGTGGCCATGCACTCCGCTGCCCGTTGCACGGTGACGCCCCCGATGGCGAGCACGGGGACGGAACCTGCGGCGGTCACGACGGAACCCAGCGCATCGAGCCCGCGGCCTGGCTTCGGGCCCGACTCATACACTGCGCCGAACAACAGGTAGTCAGCGTCAGCGTGCGTGCGAGCTTCGTCGACGCTGTGCACCGAGCGCCCCACGAGCCACGAGCGTGAAGGGCCTCGGCCTTGAGACCCAGGCCGCGCTACGAAGGCCGGACTCGTCTGCGCCAGCGCGCGCACCCGCGCGACAGCTGGCGCGTCACCCGGCAGGTGCACGCCGTGGCACAGGGAAGCCAGCGCGACGTCGGCCCGATCGTTGACGACCACCCTGGTGCAAGTGCCGGAGGCGACGCCGGCAACGGTCCGAGCGAGATCGCAGAGTTGGCGCGCAGGCAGGTCGCGCTCGCGCAGTTGAATCACATCAATGCCAGCGGCGACCGCCTCTTCGAGCCATCGGGCCAGTGTCAGTGCGCTGGCGCGTTCGGTGCGCGCGTCGGGATCGAGTTGGTGCCTGTCGGTCACCAGGCACAGGGTCATGTGGGAACGGACCATCGGCTAATAAATGCCCGGCTTAGATCTCTCACGCCCACCCATCCGGTCACCAGGCCCACGCCGGTGACGGCGCCACGCACGAAATAGTTGCTCATGAGCGTGAGGAGCCACGGCCACGATGCGGCGAAGTAGTTGCGGTCCCACAGCGCCGTCCATGGCGAGAGGATCAGCAGGAGCCCCGCCTCAATGAGGTAGGCCGAAAGGAGGAGGCGCAAGAAGAATGGAATGGCAGTTTCTCCAGAGGCTAGTCACGCATCGTATCAGACGGAGAAAACAGCGTCCGTTGGCGAAACGTGCGCCGGTGAGCTGCCGAATAGCCCCACCGATCTACGGCCGCCAGATGTTCGGCCGTGGCGTAGCCCTTGTGCTGGTCGAATCCATACCGCGGGTCCCGATCGTGCAGCTCCCGCATGAGTCGATCACGATGCACCTTGGCCACAATCGAGGCGGCAGCAATGGCGCTCACTGTCCGATCGCCGCCGACTAGCGCCCGTTGCGCGAGCACAAGTTGGGGAATGGGAAACCCGTCGATAAGCACCAGGCCCGGTAGGGGAACCAGGGCCATCACGGCTAGATGCATGGCGCGGAGCGACGCACGATGGATGTTGAGCCGATCGATCTCGTCAGCCTCCACCATACTAACGGCGCACGCCACGGCCGAAGCCATGATCTCAGACGACAGGCGCTCTCGGATCCCGGCCGACAGGAGTTTCGAGTCGGCCACACCAGCCACGTGGTGATCGGGGTGCAGGATGACCGCAGCGGCCACCACCGGCCCCGCCAGACATCCGCGCCCCACTTCATCCACACCGGCCACATGCACTACGCCGAGACGCCGCGCGGCGTTTTCGATTGCGCGCGACGCCCGGGCTTTCGCCATGTCGGCCCCGGACGCCCTACGTGCGGCGCTTTTCCTTCATGCGGGCGGCCTTGCCGCGCAGTTCACGCAGGAAGTACAGCTTCGCGCGGCGGATCTTGGCGCTACGAATAATCTCGATCTTGTCCACGGTCGGCGAGTGCAGCGGGAAGATACGCTCGACCCCCTGGCCGAACGATACCTTGCGCACGGTCACCGACGCGCGCGATCCGCCACGGTGCATGCCAATGACCATGCCCTCGTAGACCTGAATTCGTTCCTTGTCGCCTTCGCGCACTTTCACGTGTACACGCACGGTGTCACCCGAACGCATGTCGGGCCTCGCCACCAAGTGGGGACGTTCAATCATCTCTAACGCATTCATGAGCTGTGCTCCTTTTCCGACTCTTCGAACTTCTTCAGCAGGTCTAACTTCTTCTGCAGACCGGGCTTCTTCAGCAGATCGGGTCGCCGCGCCTTCGTACGCGCCAACCGCTGCCCTGCCCGCCACTCTTCAATCGCCCCGTGATGCCCGCTCGACAACACCTCAGGCACCGCAAGTCCACGAAACACCGCCGGCCGCGTGTAGTGCGGATGATCAAGCAATCCGCTGACAAACGAGTCCTGCTCCACCGACGACTCGTCCCCCACCACGCCGGGGATCAACCTCACCACCGCATCCACCAGGACCAGGGCCGGGAGTTCACCACCCGTCACCACGTAGTCCCCAATCGAAATCTCATCCGTCACGAGCGTCTCTGCCACGCGCTCGTCAACCCCTTCATACCGGCCACACAACACGACGATGCGTGACATGCGGCTGAAGCGCAGCGCCTCGGCGTGTGAGAGCGGCCGTCCCTGCGGCGTCATCAGCACCACCGCGTCGGCCACGCCTCGCTCCGCGGCAATCTCCTCCACAGCCCGGAACAACGGCTCGGGCTTCAGCACCATGCCCGGTCCGCCGCCAAAGGGCATATCGTCTACCACCCGGTGTTTGTCGGACGTGTAGTCGCGCAGGTCACGCGCTTTCACATCCACCACACCCTTGCTCCTCGCGCGGCCCACGACGCCTTCCGACAACACCGCGTCGATCATCGCCGGGAAGATCGTCACGACGTCAATCGTCGTCATCATCACTCCGCTTCCCGCTCTTGCCCTGGGCGGCCCGGCACGTTGACGTCCAGTAGCCCCTCGGGCGGATCCACCACTATCCGTCGGCCCACCACATCGATCTCCGGGCACATCGCCTTCACCAGCGGCACCAGCACCTCGGCACCGTTTCGATCGACCCCCAGCAGCGCGCCGCCCGCCCCCGTGTAGACCGCTTTCACCCGGCCCACCTCAACTCCCGCGCCCGTCCGCACCTGGCAGCCCACAAGGTCGTAGAGGTAGTACTCGTCAGGCCCCAGTGGCATTCGCGCGTCTTCCGGAATGCGCAGTTCAACTCCGCGCAAGCCCTCGGCGGCCTCCACTGCGGTCACCCCTTCGAAAGCCACCACCCACCGGTCTCCCTGCGGATGACTGTGCGCCACCGTCAAGGCCGACAGACCCGGACCCGACTGGCGCCACACCTGAGCGCCGACGGCGAACCGCTGGTCGCCGAAGTCGGTGTCTGGCGCAATCACCACCTGGCCACGCAGGCCGTGCGGCCGCACCACCAGACCGACCTGCACCATCGACGCCCAGTCCACGCCTGCCCGATCTGCTAGTCGTCGCGGAAATCAACGCTGACCCGAAGGCCGTCGAGTTCCGCGGCCGCAGCCGCCAGCGTCCGTACCGCCGTGGCAGTCCGCCCCTGCCGGCCGATGACGCGGCCCAGGTCGCCCGGCGCCATCGTCAGTTCCACAACGGTCTGGTCGCGGCGCTCGTACTCCACCACGTCCACCTCGTCGGGCTGGCTCGCCAGTGCGCGCGCCACCACGTCCACGACGTCGCGCGCCCGGCTCACGATGCGGCCGGAGTGGCTTCCTGCACCGGTGCCACCGGTGCGCGGGCCAGCAACGTGCGCAGCGTGTCGGACGGCGTCGCGCCGCTCTTCACCCAGTGCGCCAACCGCTCGCGGTCGATCACCAACGTCTCTGGTGCTGTGCGCGGATTATAGTGGCCGAGAATCTCAATGAAGCGGCCCTCACGTGCGGCCGCCGACTCGGTCACGACAATGCGGAAAAAGGCCCGGTTCTTCGAACCCGCCCGCCGCATACGAATTACAACCATCTGTCTGTCTCCTTCTACCTGCCACGCAGCATGCCCATCAGGCGCTGCTTGCCTTTAAGTCCACCGCCTGCGCCGCTCATTGTCTTGAGCATCTTGCGCATATCGACAAACTGCTTCAGCACCCGATTGACCTCTTCCACCGACGTGCCGCTGCCGCGCGCGATGCGCTTGCGACGGCTGCCGTTCAGCAACTGGTGGTCCTGGCGCTCCTCAATCGTCATCGAACTGATGATCGCCTGCACCCGGCCCACCTGTTTGCCATCCACCTGAGCGCGCTGTGCGTTCAGTTCCTTCATCGCGCCCAGTCCGGGAATCATCCCGAGCACCTGGTCCAGCGGCCCCATCTTCGTGATGGTGCGCAGCTGGTCTGCAAAATCATCCAGCGTAAAGTCATCGAGACGCGTCTTCTTCTCGAGCTTCTCTCGGCTCTCCGCATCAAGCGCGCCCTCAGCGCGTTCGATGAGAGTGAGGATGTCGCCCATCCCCAGCAGCCGTGACACCAGCCGGTCCGCATGGAACGGCTCGAAATCCTGTGGCCGCTCGCCCACACCCACAAACGCAATCGGCACACCGACCACGCCCACCACCGACAACGCCGCGCCACCCCGGGCATCACCGTCGAGCTTGGTGAGCACCACGCCGGTGACGCCGTTGCCCGTCCCAGGCACGCTCATCCGCGCGTTGAACTCACCCGCGCTCCGAATCGCGTCCTGACCGGTCATCGCGTCGGCGACGTACAACCGATCCGTCGGACCCACCGCCGACGCAATCGCCTCGAGCTCGGCCATCAGCTCGTCGTCGCTGTGCAACCGTCCCGCGGTGTCAACGATCAGCGTGTCGAACCCGAGCAACTTCGTCTGCGCCAACGCGCCCGACGCACGCACCACCGGGTCCATCTCACCCGCCGGGTCGTGCACCCGCACACCCACCTGCCCCGCCAGCACCGACAACTGCTGAATGGCCGCCGGCCGACGCACGTCGGTGGACACCAGCATCGGATGTTTCCCCTGCGCCACCAGCCATCGGGCTAGCTTTGCCGAGGTCGTCGTCTTGCCCGAGCCCTGCAGCCCCAGCATCAACACCACGCGGGGCGACCGCGCATCCGGCATCAGCCCCCCGGTGACATCCCCGAAGAGCGCCAGCATCTCGTCGCGGACAATCCGCACCACCTGCTGGGCCGGCGACAAGCTGCGCAGCACCTCGTCGCCAATCGCCTTCGCCCGCACCCGGTCGATAAACGCCTTGACGACCCGGAAGTTGACGTCGGCTTCGAGCAGCGCGAGTCGAATCTCGCGCAGCGCGGCGTCAACACTCGCTTCGCTCAGGCGCACCTCGCCCCGAAGCGACCTGAAAACGTCCTGTAGACGCGTGCTAAGCGACTCCAACATACCGTTCACGCCGCCTGTCCGACCCCGACGCCACACCCCGTCTGTGGCCCTCACCGGTTCAGACGCAAACGCTGATTTTAATGCAGAATCGGCGATCTGGGAACGGGAATCTGGAATCCGACCCGTTCTACTTGATGATCGTCTCGACGGCGACGTCGAAGCGGCGGAAGTTGTCATAGGTGGCCCGGCCGGTGATGACAGGCTGCCGGGGGGTCGAGTAGCGTTCACTCATCAAAAACGGCAGCCAAAGCCCCAATTTGGGCTGTTCGATATACCCCACTGTCACCACGGCGGAGGTGGACCCTGTATTGATTTTTAACTCGGTTCGCAGCACCCGCCCGGATGATTCCTCGATCCAGAACTTGCCGGAGGCGGCTGCCCCGTCGCGGGTTTCGACAAACCGGGGCTTTTTGCGCTCCTGGAACCGGATTTCACGGGCCTCGATCCCCGACACCTCTAGAGTGCCGCCCCGCTTAAACTCGGACCGGTGCTGCTCGGCTGTCCTCGCGTATTGCAGGACCATCGTGGGCACGTTGATGTTCCGGCTGACCCAACCAAGGTTCAGGCGCGAACTCGCCTCGACGATCTTCTTGACCTGGGCGGCGCTGTCGCCAGTCGGCTTGATGAACAGGTCTACCAGACGGTCGGTGCGATCGCGGACTTCCTTGCCGTCCACCTCGTAGACGTCCCGGAAGGCCACCCAGCCCATCTCACCGGCCTTGGCCAAAAGCAGGTCCGAACGCAGGGTGCGCTTGTCACCGAACAAACCGTGGATCGGCGCGACCTCCTGGAAATAGCGCTCTTCGGAGACAACGGTCGCCAGATTTTTCTCAAAGGTGTCGATAGACGCGCCCAGCCGCACCAGCAGTGCGGGCAGTGAGGTGTCGAGCTTTGCCGGCTCCTGCGCGGAAAGCACCAGTCCCGCACCAAGGACCGCCGTCAGGACAGCAGCGACGATTCGCCCTGAAGATTTTTTTCTACCATGAAGATCATGAAGATCCATGAAGATGGCTGACACGCGTGGTTGAGGGCCCGGCTCCCGCCGGGCTGCGCGAACGGAGGGAGGGCTCAAGTGAACGCACCGGGTGGGGTTGACGGTGTGTTCACGTGGACCCGCCCTCTGTTCGTGCATGCCGCCAAAGGCGGCACTCACCCACGCGCCTTCATGGAACTTCATGCCCTTCATGGTGGAAACTGATCCGCACTCTACACCGATGAAAGTTTGTGGCCGAGCTTGTCTTTCTTCGTTTTCATATAGCGGCGCGTGAACTCGGTGGCGGGAATTTCGAGTGGCACCGATTCCACGACCGACAACCCGTACCCTTCCAGCCCCACGAACTTCCGCGGATTGTTGGTCAGCAAGCGCATCGTCCGCACACCCAGGTCGCGCAGGATCTGCGCACCAATTCCGTAGTCACGCTGGTCGGGTTTGAACCCGAGTTTTTCGTTGGCCTCGACGGTATCGAGCCCCTGGTCCTGCAACTCGTAGGCCTTGATCTTGTTAGCCAGGCCGATGCCTCGACCTTCCTGGTTCAGATAGAGCAATACGCCCTGCCCTTCGGCCGCGATGAGCGCCATGGCGCGATCGAGTTGAAGGCCACAGTCACACCGCGACGAGTGGAACACGTCTCCCGTGAGGCACTTCGAGTGCACGCGCACCATAATCCGCTCTCCAGCCCCCACATCGCCGCGCACAAGCGCCACGTGCGTTTCCCCATCAAGACCCGATTCAAACGCATAGACGTCGAACGGCCCATGCGCCGTTGGCAACGCCGCGCGTGCCATCCGCTTCACCAGGCTCTCGGTACGCATGCGATACCGAATCAGGTCTGCGATGGTGATCATCAACAGCTTGTGCTTGCGCGCGAACTTCGTCAGTTCAGGCACGCGCGCCATGGTGCCGTCTTCGTTCAGGATTTCGCAGATAACGCCGGCCGGCTCGAGGCCGGCCATACGCGCCAGGTCCACCGCCGCCTCGGTATGGCCCGCGCGCACCAGCACGCCGCCCGGACGGGCTCGCAGCGGGAAGACGTGCCCCGGCCGCGCCAGGTCCTTCGGCTTCGTGTTCGGGTCGATGGCCACCTTGACGGTATGCGCTCGGTCGGCCGCCGATACTCCGGTGGACGTCCCGGTACGCGCATCGATCGACACGCAGAACGCAGTTTCACGCCGCGACGAGTTGTCGCTGACTTCAAGCGGCACCTCAAGGTCCATCAGCCGCTCGGGCGTCATCGAGAGGCACACGAGTCCACGCCCGTGTTTCACCATGAAGTTGATCGCGTCGGGTGTGACCTTCGATGCCGCCATCGTCAGGTCCCCTTCATTCTCACGATGCTCGTCGTCGATCACCACAAGCATCTGCCCTTCCCGAAAGGCGGCCACGGCCTTGTCGATAGGCGCGAACGGCGAAGCCTTGCGGCCCTTGGCTAGACGAAGACTGGCGCTTTTCACTTGCGACTCATCCCTTCAAAAGACTGCAACGACATCATGCGGGCTACGTACTTGCCGAGCACGTCACCTTCGACATTCACCGACGCACCGGTCGCCAGATCAGGCAGCGCGGTCTGAGCCCACGTATGCGGCACAATCTGCACAGCACACAACTTTTCCGTGAGTGCCGCAATAGTCAGGCTGATCCCGTCGATACTGATCGACCCCTTGAGAATCAGGCACGCCTCGATTGGGTGAGGCACCCGGAACTCAAGCCAGTAACAATCGCCCTCAGCACGCACGGTGGTCAACTCGGCCACCGCGTCCACATGGCCCAGCACGAAGTGCCCGCCTAGGCGATCGTCGGCGCGCATCGGACGCTCGAGGTTCACCCGCCGGCCCACGCGCCATTCGCCGAGCGTCGTGACGCGCAGCGTCTCGGGTGACACATCGGCGGCAAACCCGGCTTCTGACTGCGTCACGACCGTGAGGCACACGCCGTTGACCGAGATGCTATCGCCCAGGCCAAGCTCAGCGGCCAGCGGCGTATCGATCGCAATTCGACAAGCCCCCAGCTGCTCGTCAACGGCACTGACCCGGCCTATGGCCTCAATCAACCCTGTAAACATTCTTCCACCAACCAGTCGGTGTCGAACCGCTGCCGCCGCTCTGGGGGCACCACCTCGCACCGCGCCCGCACCGCGGGCACCATTGGCACGCCGTGGCCGAGGTCGCCGGGGGTGATCAGCCACTGCAAGTGATCCACCAATCCTGCGTCGAGCCACGCCTTCTGCAGCGACGGCCCTCCCTCAAGCACCAGCGACTGCACACCGGCTTCCGCCAACCGGCGCGCCACGACAGCCAGATCACGGGTGGCATACACATCCACACGCACGCCCTGCGCCGCGATCGCATCAAACCTCGCCGGTGCGGCCTGAACCGTCGAATCCAGCACCACCATTATGACGGCACCGGCCGAGCCGGTCGACCACACTCGCGCCCCGGATGATGTGCGCCCCCGCCAGTCGAAAACGACCCTGGTCAGCGGACGAGTGCGCAACGGCCCGCGGGCCGTCAGTTCTGGGTCGTCCACCATGACTGTATCGGCGCCCACCGCAATGGCATCGATCCACGCCCGCTGGCGATGCATCCAGCGATCCGCCACGGCTCCCGAGAGTTGGGTGCGTTCCCCAACGCGGCCGACAAAGCCGTCAGACGACGTCACTGTCTTGAGCACGGTCCAGGGGCGATGATGCCGCATCCACGTGAGGAACGGCGCGTTCTGCCGCTCGGCGTCGTCTCTGCCGGCGCCGACTGCCACTTCAAGACCGCGTTCGCGCAGCCAGGCGTGGCCGCGGCCATCCACCAGCGGATTGGGATCTTGAATCGCCGTGACTACGCGCCGAACGCCGGCCGCCGCGATCCGTTCAACGCACGGCCCCGTGCGTCCCGTGTGACTGCACGGTTCGAGCGTGCAATACAGCGTTGCGCCGCGCGCCCGTTCCCCGGCACCGTCCAGCGCAATCACTTCAGCATGGGGACCACCGGCCACCAGGTGCGCGCCTTGGCCGACCACGACGCCCTCAGGTGACACCACAACCGCGCCCACGAGCGGATTCGGGTGTGTGCGCCCGCGGCCGCGCTCAGCCAGCGCGATCGCCCGGGCCATCCACGCGGCATCGGTCAACCCAGCCATTGGCGCTACTGCGTTTCTGAGAAGAGCGCGTTCACGTACGCTCCGGCGTCGAAGGGCAGGAAGTCGTCTATCCCCTCACCCACGCCTATGTAACAAATGGGCAGTTTCAGATCGTGCGCAATGGCCACCACCACACCGCCCTTGGCGGTGCCGTCAAGTTTGGTCAGCACAATACCGTTGGCGCCGCTGGCCTGCTGGAACTCACGGGCCTGCACCAAACCGTTCTGCCCCACCGTGGCGTCAAGAACGAGCAACACTTCGTGCGGCGCGCCCGGCACCTCACGCGAGACGACGCGGCGAATTTTGTCGAGTTCGGCCATCAGGTTGGCGCGCGTGTGCAGCCGCCCTGCCGTATCCACCAACACAACGTCGCGGCCGCGGGCCTTGGCCGCAGTCACGGCGTCGAACGTGATGGCCGCCGGATCGGATCCCGTCTTGGCGCGTACCAGATCAACACCCGCGCGTTCGGTCCACACGGCGAGTTGCTCGACGGCAGCGGCGCGAAATGTGTCTGCCGCGCACACGAGCACCGACCGGCCGGCTGTCCGATACAGATTGGCCAACTTGCCGACGGTTGTTGTCTTGCCAGTGCCGTTGACGCCGACGATCAGGATGACGTGAGGAGTTGAAACGATCGGCTGGGGCGCCGCGGTCTCGCTGAGAATACGGCGCACTTCCCGTCCGACCCGCGCGCTGATTGAACCCACCCGGTCCTGGCCGACGGCTTCCACGATGCGCTCGGTCGCCGGCAGGCCGACATCGGCCGCGACCAGTGCTTCTTCAACGGCCTCAAGGGTATCGAGCGCCAGCGCAGGCCGGCCTCCTGGTGAGAAAGGGCGGTTCGTTGAGAGCGATGGCGGCGCGGCGTCAGCAAGCCGGTCGCGAATCTGTTTTGCGGTGCGCGCAAGCCCGGCGCGAAACCGATCGAAGAGCGCCATCACGTCTTCCCGATTTCCTGCTCGCATCGCTGGGGCCGCAACATTAAATCGCCCGCGGCTGCGCGAGGCGTCTTGCGTCCCGCCAGAACCTCGGCCATCTGCGCGGCGATCGGAAGCTCCACGCCGTGCCGTTCGCCCAACGCGAGCGCGGCGGGTGTGGTGCGCACGCCTTCGGCCACCATTCGCATGCCCGCCAGAATGTCGTCGAGTGATCGCCCACGGCCCAGTTCCACGCCGACATGCCGATTGCGACTCAGCGAACCCGTGCACGTCAGCACCAGATCTCCCAGTCCGCTCAGACCTGAGGGGGTCTCGCGCTGCCCACCCATCGCGAACGAGAGCCGGGCGATTTCGGCCAGTCCGCGAGTGATGAGCGCCGCCATCGCATTGTGGCCAAGCCCCAGCGACTCCACCACACCCGCAGCAATGGCGATGATGTTCTTGAGCGCCGCGCCGATCTCGACACCCACGACGTCGGTGGACGCGTAGAGGCGGAACACCGGCCCGCGGAACTCTTCCTGAACCGAGGCGAGTGCCACGGCGTCGGTTGAGGCGGCCACAAGCGCTGTTGGCAAGCGCTGCGCCACCTCGGCCGCGAAGCTTGGTCCCGACAGCACCACGACGGGATTCCGCCCGCCGGTCTCCTCCGTGAGCACCTCCGACATCCTGTCATGGGAATCAGCCTCGAGGCCTTTGGTCGCACTCACCAGGATCACGCCCGGCGCCAGGTAGGGCACGGCGCTTCGCACCACTGCCCGAAGGCCGTGCGACGGCACAGCCACGACCACGTGACCTGCGCCCGCAAGGGCCGAGGTCAGCGACGAAGTGGGCCGCAGTTGGGTGGGAAACGTGACGTCTGGAAGGTAGGTGGGGTTCGCACGGCGTTCCGCCATCGCGCCCAACAAGTCATGGTCGCGACCCCACAGTGCCACATCGTGGCCCATACTTCCCAAATGAATGGCAAGGGCAGTGCCCCAACTGCCGGCACCGAGTACCGCGGTCGACATACGTCCTTAATTGTAGTCGGCGTCGGTCAGGACGCGTCGAATCAGGTCCAGCGCGGCCTGAACCGCCATCCGCCGAACCGTCGCGCGGTCGCCCGCAAGACGGATAGTCTGTACGACGTTCCGATCGCCCGGGCTCGATACGGCCAGGACCACAGTCCCAACGGGCTTCGCCTCGGCGCCCCCGGTCGGGCCTGCGATTCCCGTAATGCCAACGCCCAGGTCTGTCTTGAGACGACGACGCACGCCGGCTGCCATCGCCTGTGCAACGGGTTCGCTGACCGCACCGTGGGCTGCAATGAGTGCGGCCGGCACATCAAGCGCCTGCACTTTCACGTGATTGGCGTAAGCCACTACTCCACCGGTGATCCAGGCTGAACTGCCGGACACATGGGTCAATGCGCCTAGGAAAAGGCCCGCAGTGCAGGACTCGGCCGCAGACAACGTGAAGCCCCGTTCCAAGAGCAGAGTACCCACTACTTCCTCAAGTGTGCGGCCATCCACGCTGAAGACGGCCGGGGCCAACGCCGCTTCCAGCTTCTGCACCGCGGCATCAAGCGCGCGGTCGAGGCCCGCGGCGTCTGCGCCCTGCGCCGACAAATGCAATTCCACCTGGCCAGGCGCCGCCAGGATTGTGGTGCTGATCACGGGGTCAGACTGCAGCCACGTCGTATAAATCGGTTGCGCGACTTCCTCCACATGCGATTCACTGCGGCCCGTGGTTTTCACCGTGCGGCGTCGCAGCACTGCACCGGCGCACAGGTCGCGAAGCCGAGGCAGCACGCTGACCTCGAGCATGGGTTTGAGTTCGCGCGGTGGGCCCGGCAGAGCGATCAGAATCTGCTCGCCAATCCTCAACCACAGGCCCGGGGCGGTGCCGTTCGGATTGTCGAGTGCGACCGCGCCCTGTGGTACCTGGGCCTGGCGGGCGTTAATGGACGGCATCCGGATGCCGCGACGGGCAAATCGCGCTTCAATTGCCGCCAGCAGCGCTGGGGCTTCTTCAAACGCCACACCGGCGACGTCTGCCACCGCTTCCCGCGTCACATCGTCGTCTGTGGGGCCAAGGCCTCCGGTGGTCACCACCACGTCGGCGCGCGCGAGTGCTGCACGCACGGCCGCAGCCACGGTCGCGCGATCATCGGGGACCACGGACTTGCCCCGCACGTCGAGTCCCAGTTCGTTGAGGCGCGCGGTGAGGTAGAGGGAATTTGTGTCGGAACGGAACGGCGTGAGGAGTTCGGAGCCGACCGCCACAATCTCGGCGAACCGCAGCGGCCGTGTTACCACGCGCCCGGCCAGTAGCGCACCAGCAGTATCATCAGGCCCAGGCCGTAGAGGCCGGCCATCAGGTCATCGGCCATGATCCCGAGGCCACCATGCAGGCGTTCGAACTGGCGGGCCGGGGGCGGCTTGATGATGTCGAGCACGCGGAAGATCAGGAAGCCGACAATGGCGCCTTTCCAGGCGACGCCGGTTAGGAAGAGAGTCAGGAGTTGACCGGCCACTTCATCGATCACGACCGGCCCGGGGTCTTCTCGCTTGAGCGCCACCTCGGCGACGCTGGCCGCCCAGATTCCCACGATGGTGATTCCCGCGAGCACCGCGAACTGCGCCATCGGCGTCCAGCCGCGGGTCAACAGGTAGATGACGACACCCACGGCCGACCCGACAGTGCCTGGGGCCACGGGAAAGAAGCCCACACCACCCACCGTGGCGATGCCAATGCCGAGCTGTTTCACAAATGCACCACCCGAGTGTGCGCCAGACGATCGTGAACGGCCGCACCGGCACCAAGCAGCGCCGGGACAAGACCGACGCCCAGGGTCAGCACCGAAGGCAATGCTGCCAACGACCGAACGGCGGCCTGTGACATCGTCAGGCTCTTGCCCAGGGACGACTCCTCCGGTGAGGAGACAACCCGGATGTGCATCACCATCTTCCCTAGCGTCTGACCGCCAGCGGCAGTAAAGAGGACGAGATACCCGACAGCAAGCAGCCCGAACATCCCGGCCATGGGGGCCATCGGCAGGAGTCGGTAGTCGTCAACGGTCAAGCCTGTCAGTTGCAGGGTGAGATACACGACCACGCCGGCAATGCCAAGAAGCAGCGTGGCGTCAATGGCCACTGCGGCCAACCGCGTCATGGCCCCGACGGACGTCTGGTTTTCGTCGCCAACCGAGGCTCCGGCTGAAGGCGCGGGCGCACGATCGAGAGCCGGCTCACGAGTCCACTGCATCGGCGCCAGCATGGGCAGTGGAACCTCGGCGCGGAGTTCGACCTGGTCGAGCAGGTTGGGTTCGGGCAGAGGTGGCATGCCGTATTTCGCGCGAAGTCGGGCCGAATCGGGCGTCGCGCGCCGCACGGCCACAGGCACGCGCGGACGCGCTGGCACCTTCACCAGCGACATGAGCTCGTCGTCTTCGTCAATATCGGCAGCGGCTGATTCAGCCATGCTCCTCATGAATAGGGGAAGTTCTGCGGTCGCGCCTGCGGCTGTGGACGGAGAAGGCGTAGCCATCACCGCCGTGGCGGCCATTGCCCTGGACGGGGAGCGCGACGCGGTGGGCGACGTGGCCGGCCCTCGGCCCCGCAAGGTCGTCTCGGCCCAGCTGAGCTGCTCGTTTTCGTCCATCGAGAGGTCGTGCCCGCAATTGCGACACCGGGGTTCGGGGTCAAAGCTCAGATAATGGCACTTGGTGCATCTCATCGCGGTCCTTCTAGAGGCCCACGCCTCTCGCCCGCTGCCGCCAGCAGCAGGCGCTGAATGTCGATACGCAACCTATCGGTCTCATCTCGGAAGATCTGTTCAGGCTCGATGCGGTCCAATACCTGAAGGGCCTCGGCCAGGCGGCCCCTTGAGTACAGCGTGCGCGCCCGGACCAGCGCCACTTCGGCGTGGCTCGGCACCGTGACCGACGCGGCAGCCAGGGTGGGCAACGGAATGACGGCCGCCGGCCCCACATCCCATCCCAGCCCCGGCACATTGATGCTGAACAAGACGACCGTGACCACCACAACGGCGGCGGCGGCGAGCCAGGCCCTAACGGTCACTCGCGTGGACAGCCACGCGTTCCAACTGACGACCATCGGGTCTGCGACGACGCGAATGCGTGGAGGACCGCCGAAAGCGCGCTCCAGCCGTTCGAGGCCAAGCCGCAAGGCTGCCGTCCGCTCGTCTTCCCCAAGAACACTAGTCGCCTGGTGCAGCTGCGCCCGGGCTTCATTGGTGCGCCCCTGATCGAGCAACGCGCCCACGTGCGACAGGGACTCTTCCGCGCGCCGCTCACGCTCCACGATGGCGCTACGAGCTCGGTCGATGTAGCCGCGTGCGCTGGCGTGGCTGCGATCGAGGAACAATACGCGGGTCCAGATGTGAACGGCGTCTGCATACTGACCCCGGAAGTACTTGTCCAGGCCCTCTACCAATAGGTCATCCACGCGGCTATCGGGCCCTGCGCCAGGCGCATCACCGGTATTTGCGAGACGATTCTGTTCGGTCAATTCGATACCGAGGCGGATTATAGCGAGCCTCGATCAGAAGTACAAGTCCCCCAGTGAACATGGGCCAATGAGGCAGTGAGGCAATGGGCCAATGTGGTAGAACTGACGACCATGTCACTAATCGAATGTATCCCCAATATCAGTGAGGGCCGCCGCCAGGACGTGCTCGATGCGTGCAGCCGGGCCATTACTGCCACCGGCGCGCGGTTGCTCGACGTTAAGCCCGACGCGGTCCACCATCGCACCGTCTTTTCATTTGCCGGCACGCCGGCGCAGGTGCGCGACGGCGCCCTGGCGCTGTTTGACGCCGCCCTCGCCGCCATCGACCTGCGCACCCACAAGGGTGAGCATCCCCGGATGGGGGCCGTGGACGTGGTGCCGTTTGTCCCGATCAAAGACGCCACGATGGCCGACTGCGTCGCGCTGGCGCGTGAGGTGGCTGCAGCGGCTTCAGCACGCCATCAGCTGCCGATCTACCTCTACGAGGAAGCCGCGACGGCCCCGGGCCGCCGGAATCTTGAAGACGCGCGCCGCGGCGAGTTCGAAGGGTTGGCTGACAAGATCGTCAAGCCCGAGTGGGCGCCCGATTTTGGTCCGGCCACCGCACACCCGTCCGCCGGCGCGTCCATCGTGGGTGCGCGGATGCCCCTGATCGCCTACAACATCAATCTCGCCACCAACAGGCTCGATGTCGCGAAGAAGGTCGCCGCAGCCGTCAGGCACAGCACCGGCGGCTTCCGCCATGTCAAGGCCATGGGTCTGGCGCTTGAAGACCGCGGCATCGTGCAGGTCTCGATGAACCTGACCAACTTCGAAAAGACACCGATCTACCGGGTGTTCGAGTGCGTAAAGCGCGAGGCCGAACGCTACGGCGTCCCGGTGCTCGAGAGCGAAATCATCGGCCTCATCCCCGCCGCCGCCCTCACCCAATCAGCCGCGTGGTTCCTGCAAGTGAGCGATTTTTCGGACAAACAAGTGCTCGAGAATGCCCTAGCGGACGACTGAGAGGTTCCGCGGCCTGTTCCTCAAGGCCGAAGTGCTGTACGTGGCTTGCGCTGGTTCTCAAGCGCGAGGCTCAGTTCTCTCGCGCCGGTCCAATGCCTAGCGATCGCATCTTCTTGTAAAGATTCGAACGTTCCACATCAAGCATTTCGGCCGTCTTTGAGATGTTGCCCTCGCACGCCTCGAGCGTCGCTAGGATGTAGTCGCGCTCCCAGTCGTCGCGGGCGTCGTGCAGGGGCCGCACAATGGACGCGCCCGAGGCGTCGCGAAACATCGTGGGCGCCACCACCTCCAGAAACCCAAGGTCGGTTTCGGCAATGGTGTTGCCAGGCGCCATGATCAGCACGCGCTCCACCACGTTCCGAAGTTCGCGCACATTGCCCGGCCAGCGGAAAGCGCGCAGCATCGCGGCGGCCTCGGGCGACAACTGTTTCTCGCGCCGCCCGTATTCCTGCGCCAGCTCCGACACAAAATGCCGCGCCAGCCGCACCACGTCGTCGCCCCTCTCGCGGAGTGGTGGCACCGAGATTGGGATGACGTTGAGGCGGAAAAACAGGTCCTCGCGGAATCGGCCCTCGCGGATTTCCTCAGCCAGGTGTTTGTTGGTAGCGGCAATCACGCGCACATCCACGCGCACGCTGCTCTGCCCGCCGACAGGTTCGATGACCTGCTCCTGCAGCGCGCGCAGCACCTTAGCCTGCGTCTTCAGGCTCATATCGGCAATTTCATCCAGGAACAACGTTCCGCCGTGGGCCAGCTCAAACTTGCCGCGTCGATTGGCGACAGCCCCCGTGAACGCACCTTTCATGTGTCCGAACAACTCAGACTCAATGAGCTCTTCGGGGATGGCCGCGCAGTTCACCTCGACGAAGGGACCAGCCCGCCGATTGCTGAGCGCATGGATCTGACGCGCCACCAGTTCCTTGCCCGTGCCGTTTTCACCGGAAATCAACACGCGGCTGTTGGTGGGCGCTGCCATTGCGATCTGGGCCCGCAGTTGCTGGATGAGGGCGCTCTCGCCCACCATGACGAACTGACGGTCCACGCGCGCGCGCAGCGCACGATTCTCTTCTTCAAGGCGGTGCTGGCGCAGGGCGTTGCGCACCACGAGCATGGTCTTTTCAAGAAAGAGCGGTTTTTCGATGAAATCAAACGCCCCGAGCTTGGTGGCCCGCACCGCGTTTTCGATGCTGCCATGCCCCGAGATCATGATCACCTGCGCCTCGATGTGACGCTCCCGAAGGCGCGCCAGCGTCTCGAGCCCATCCAGCCCCGGCAGCCAGATATCGAGCAGCAGCAAATCGTAGGACCGGCGCGTGACCTGTTCCAGACACGCTTCGCCGCTGTCGACGGCATCCACCACGTAGCCCTCGTCGCGCAGTATCCCGCCCAGCGACGCGCGCACGCCGGCTTCGTCGTCAACAATCAGGATGGCGGCCATGAAGGCGACTCCACCGGTAGGTCGATCGTAAACACTGTGCCTGTTGGCGCGGCGGCACCCACTTCAATTCGCCCGCCGTGCTCGCTGATGATGCGCTGCACGATGGCCAATCCAAGACCGCTCCCCCGCCCCTTGGTTGAATAGTACGGCATGAACAACTTGTCGCGGTCTGCCACCGGCACGCCCGGACCGTTGTCCACCACCCTGAACCTCAGGGATTGCTGCGTCTCGTCGCGTCCCGTCGACAACGTGATCGTCGGCACCGCCCCTGCGGGGCGATGGGCGGCACCAGGTCCGCCGAGCGCCTCGAGGGCGTTATCGATCAGATTAATGATGACCTGTCGAATCTGCTCCACGTCCACGCGCACCAGCGGCGGGTCTGGTGTCAGCCGTTGCTCCATCACCACGAGCGACGACTGCAGGACGCCGGCATAGAGGCGAAGGACGTCGGCGATGATGGCGTTCAGATCAGCGGGCGCCATCCTGGGCCCGCGTAACCGGGCAAACTGCGCGAACTCATCCACGAGGCCCTTGAGCGCATCTACTTCCGTGACGATGGCGCCCGTGCACTCGTCCACCAGAGCCTTATCGGCGTCGGGCGCGTTGGCGAATTTCCGGCGCAACCGCTCCGCCGAGAGCTGAATGGGCGTGAGGGGATTCTTGATTTCGTGAGCGAGCCGTCGCGCCACATCGCGCCACGCCGCCACCCGCTGCGCCCGAATAAGCGGCGTCACATCATCGAGCACGATGACCGCGCCTTCCGGGTCACCCGCGGTGCCGCTGAGTACGGTGGCGGTGGAGGCCAGGTGGATCTCGCGGTCCTCACGCACAAGGGTCACTTCTTCGATAGCCCCAGCCAACACCCGATTCAGTCCATGGCTCGAACCACCCAATCGATGCGCCTCTGTCGTCGCGTCCACGAGGGGCAGGAGCACGCGTAGGTCTTCACGGCCGAAGACGGCCGACGCCTCGTGCCCGATCGCGGACGCGTCAATGCCGAGCAACCGCTCAGCCGCGCCATTGAGTGTCGAGATTCGCCCCCTAGCATCGAGCGACATGACGCCGGTGGCGACGCGCTCGAGAATGGTCTCGATGTAGCGCCGCCGCGCGTCCACTTCGATGTTCTTCTGCTCGAGCGCCAACCGCGACTGCTGCAGGCGGTCCTGACTCGTGCCCAATTCTGCCGCCATCGTGTTGAATGCTTCAACGAGGGACCCGAGCTCGTCGCCGGTTTGCGGCTCAAGCCGCAAATCGAGCTGGCCGGCGCCGATGGCGCGCGCGCCCTCTGCCAGCATCTGGATGGGCCGGGTGATCCGCTTGGCCACATAAAGGCCGAGCCACGTGGCGCTGACAAGGATCAGCAGCGTGACGGTGACGAACACCTGAAGGAAAAGCCCCTGAAGGGGCACCTTGAGCACTTCGAGCTGTTTGTATTCTTCAAACCGAGACGCAGCGAGGCGCTCCTGTGTCGCAATGGCCTCCGGCACATGAAACGACACCACGACCACACCCACCACAAGGCCCGCCGCGTTGCGGACGGGCGCGGCCGCCCGCACCAGGACACCGCCGCTGTCGACGCTGTCCTCGGTCATATCTGCGCGCCCTGACGCGGCGACGCGCGCGGCGATGCGATCGGCTGACGCGCGCACAATGTCGCGAGGCGGCGCCCCAGCCTCGAGCGCGAGCAGGAACACTGCGTCACGCAAGCCGCCCGGCGTGGACACGGTCTGATACATCTCAATCAAGCCATCGCGCATGGTGGCCAGTTCGTTGTTGGCCACAGCCTGCAGCGGCGCCACGTTGCCGGCATCCATGTCGCCCGGAGGCAGACGCGTGGCCAGCCACGACGCACGAAGGGTGGCCGACTCCTGTCGCTCACCGTGATACTGCTTCGCAATCTCCCGCGCAGCACTCAGTGACCCTTCTACCGGCACACTGAACCAGCGATTCGCCGAACTGCGCAGAAACTCGCTGCCGATGACCAGCACCAGCGTGGCCGGCACAATAGTCATGGCCAGCAATGCCGCCACGAGTTTTGCGCGGAACCGAGCGAACGGCGCCCCGCGGCGGTTCTCGACCCAGAGCTTGATGATGTTGCGCCCGAGCACGGCGACCAGAACGAGCAGCAACGTGAGTGACACGGCGGCAAGGGCGTAAAACACCACCTCACTGCCCAGCAGCGCCTGGTCGAGTCCGGCGATGCGCGGCATCCACAGGGCGGCGGCCAACACGCCCACCAACAGGATGACGGCCAGCGTCAGCACGCGCGGATTATCGAGCGCGCGACGCCGGGACGGCGAGATGGGGTCAGGCGGAGGTGATGGCGAATCGAGCAGCATGAGGCGGGCGTGCCCTTCCGCCAGTCTATCGGTTCACGGGAAGTTCGACGCGGCCGGACATTTCACCACGGCCGAACGGCCAGAGCGAGAAGCCGCGCGGCAGGCTGTCGCGGGCCCGGACGCGCACGTAATATTCGCCCAACGTCGTCAGGCGCGACGTGTCGCTGAGCAGGACCCGTTCGAACTCGGTGACCCACAGGCGCATCTGGGCTTCATCCTGCGTCTGCTCGGCCCATCGCACCGTGGATTCACGCATTTTCGACACCTGGTAGGCGCCCGTCAGCGTGTCGAACTTCACAGTTGAGGCCACCGTGGCGGCCGCCACGGTGTCGTCGAACCACAGGGTGGACGACCGCCGCAGTTCAGCAACGTAGGTCAAGGTCACCGGAAGGCCGCTTTGCACCGCCTCGCGCACGGGCTCGGAGAACACGCCGGACGCGGCAAAATTCGCATACACACGGTCTTCAGCCACCACCGGCGTAATGCGCACGTCGGCAGCGGCGAGGACCGTGGCGGCACACACGGCCACCAGCCACACCACACCGACGACTCCCCGAGTACCCCGTGTCATCACCGCGCGCACATCATGCCTTAAACAGGTCGTTAAGTTCGTGTTTGAACTCATCAACATCACGAAAATTTCGATAGACGGATGCAAATCGCACATAGGCCACCTTGTCGAGCTGCCGCAGGGCCTCCATGACATGTGCGCCGATTTCCTCCGTGGACATCTCGCGTTCGGGTTTTTCCTGCAGGGCAGCCTCTACCTTGTCGGCTACATCCTCGAGCGCCGAGACGCGGACCGGCCGTTTCTCACAGGCCTTGAGCAGCCCGGCCACGAGTTTCTGCCGCTCAAAACGTTCGCGGCGCCCGTCTTTCTTGACCACCATGTAGGGGATTTCGTCGATCCGCTCATAGCTGGTGAAACGACGGCCACAATCGAGGCATTCGCGTCGGCGGCGAATGACCTCGCCCTCCTTGCTCTCGCGCGAATCCACCACTTTGTCACCGGGGTGACCGCAATACGGGCATTTCATCTGCGCGTCTCCTCCTCAGTTCCGGACTCTGGCGCCGGCCGCATCGCTTTGAGCCCGCCAAGAGTCAGGCCATCCTGCCACATGAACGCCAGTCCGAGCACGGCCACCGGCGCAAAAGACACCAGGTGCAGCAAAATGGCCGCAGCCGCCGCTTCGTCCACCGTGGCCCCGAAATACGTAGTCACGGCGAGCTTGTAGGCCCAATGAAACCCACCCGCCCCGCCAGGGGTGGGCGCGGCCACGCCCACGACCAGATACATAACGATAAGGAACGAGCCGGAGAACGGCACCGTCACACCGAATGCGCGCGACACCAGCCAGATGCCCAGACAAATCGACGCCCACAAGGCCAGCGACCACGCCAGCGATACGGCGAGGGCACGTGGTTCCCGCATCACGGCCAGACCTTCCGCGAACTTTCGAGCAAATGTCCCCACTGCAGCCGCCGCTCGCGCCGGCAGGATGCGACTGAACCAGTCGGCCCCCAGCCCCACCTTCTCCGGATGGCCAGCACACACAAACAACGCCGCCAACCCCACAAGCGCCGCCACAGCCGCCAGGGCTCCAGCGATGCGCGTCTCGGCGCCCACATCCACGCTGAGGAAGGGCATGGCGCCGGCAAACAGCAAGAGCACGGCCGTCAGATCCAACGCGCGTTCGATGATGATGGTGGCAAACGTGGCAGAAAAATTGAGCCCGACCTGCCGGGCCAGCAAATATGGCCGCAACACCTCGCCCACCCGGGCCGGCAGCAGGAACAGCGCCGTAAATCCGATCACCGTGGTGCGGAACGCCCGGCCAAATGGAACGTCGCCCAGCGGTCGCAGCAGCGCCTGCCATCGCCACGCGCGCAGCAAATATGTCTGCAATGTGGTGAGCACGGCCAGGCCAATGAACCCGAGATTCGCCGACGCAAACGCCACCCGAAGGTGGGCCCAGTCAAGATCGCGGGCAAACAACCACAACAACAGCGCAGTCAAACCCGCGATCAGCAGCCCTGACCAGGGAATGCGAAATGTGCGTGGGGAACTGGACATGACGTGGCGGAGCGCGCGAACCCCGCGCCGTGTGTTCATCTTTCTACTATAAGATTGGCGGCAAGTCTATGGGAAAGCGAGAGTTATTCATCATTCTGTGGTTCGTCGTGGTGGGTACGCTGGCGTTCCAATTCACCGCGCCGCCTGCTACGGGCACCAGTTCGTTCTCGCTTGGTCGCTTCTTCAGCCGAGCGCGCTCCGAGATGCGTGGAAATCCCGGTCGAGGCGTCAACGTCACAAAGAACTCGATCCCGGTTCCCGCTGGCCTGCGCGAGGTGCGGCTGATTGGCATCAACGAAGCCGTCACCGTCGTTGGCGATTCGAAGACCACCATCGACTACGACTTCTCTGTGAGTTCCACTGGGCCCGATGATGCGGCTGCCCTCGCGTTGGCCAAGGAGACCGTGCTGGGCCGCGACGATGTGGCGGATTCGCTGGTATTGAGGGCGAAATATCCTGAAACAGGGTCGCAGCGGTCTACGGTCACTATGCACGTGCCCCCGGGGCTGTTGGTGCACCTCGAAAGCAGTTCTGATGCCACCGTCACCGCGGTCGCCGGCGTGCATCTGGAAGCGAGCGGCGATGTCACGCTGACCGACATCACGGGTGGAGTGACAGGCGCGCACCAGGACGGTGACCTGACCATCATCGGCGCCAGATCCATCAAACTGCGCCTGCTCCGCTCGAAGGGCCGACTGTCGAAAATCACTGATGGCCTCACGCTTGACGCCCGCGGCGGGGATACCGAAGTGACCGAATCTGCCGGGGCGATGGAAGTGGACGAAGTCCGGAATGAACTCACGGTGACCGGCCATCGTGGCCCCATCGCCGTGCGCGGAAACGACGGCCGCGTCACCATTCGGCAGCCCCTGGGCGAGACCCGGGTGGACGTGAGGCGCGCCGAGGTGGAGGTGGAAATCAATCGCGCCGTGCCGCTCACGCTCATCACGTCGGAGGAACCCCTGCGGCTTGTCCTCGAAGGCGCTCCGGCATTCACCCTGGATGCGGCCGCGTCGAGCGCGGCCATTCAAGCGGTGGATTTTGATCTGAAGCCGGAAGTTTCGGAATCCGATGCGCGGCTGTCGCACGTTTTCGGCGCAAACAACGATGCCAAGATCACGCTGCGCAACACACGCGGCGACATCATTCTGAGAAAAAAATAATTCGCATTAAAGTTGCGTACAAGGCTTGACGTGCGCCCGGTGGAAGCTCTACGCTTCACTCTCTTTGGACGCGCATGAACACACCTGTCGTACTTGAAACACAACTTCCGGGTTTGACCCTCCAGCGACGAGGGAAGGTGCGCGATGTCTACGACCTCGGCGACACCCTCCTCATCGTCGCCACCGATCGCATTTCGGCGTTCGACTACGTGCTGGGTTCGGGCATTCCGGACAAAGGCAAGGTGCTCACGCAGTTGTCGGCGTTCTGGTTCGAGCGCATCGCGTCGCTGACACCGCACCACTTGCTGTCGATTGACGTCAACGACTTTCCCGCCGTCACGAAGCCTCACCACGACATCCTGCGCGGTCGCACGATGTGGGTGCGTAAGACCGATCCCTTGCCGGTGGAGTGTGTGGCACGCGGGTATTTGTCGGGGTCGGGCCTGAAGGACTATCTGAAGACGGGCGCGGTGTGTGGCGTGGCCCTTCCGCCCGGCCTGCACGACTCGGACATGTTGCCCGAGCCCATTTTTACGCCGGCCACCAAGGCCGAAACCGGTCACGACGAAAACATCAGCGAAGTCGAGGCCGCGAATGTCCTTGGTGCCGGCCGTGTGGCGCAGCTCAAAGCGCTCACGCTGGAAATCTACCGGCTGGGCGTGGCGCATGCCGCCAAATGCGGCATCCTCATCGCCGACACAAAGTTTGAATTCGGGGTTGACGGCGACGAGCTTGTCCTGATCGACGAAGTGCTCACGCCGGACTCGTCGCGGTTCTGGCCCAAGAATCTGTATTCCCCGGGCCGGGCGCAGCTGAGCTTCGACAAGCAGTTTGTGCGCGACTACCTGGAGCGCATCGGCTGGAACAAACAGCCACCCGTACCTTCGCTGCCTGACGATGTGGTGTCGAGGACGCGGGAGAAGTACATGGAAGCCTACCGAGTCCTGACCGGCCGGGACCTGGAGGTCTGATGATCAAGGACGACCTCGACACGCTTGTGCAGCACATGATCGACCGCGGCATCCTGTTCGACGACGCCCAGCGGGAGTTTGAGAAGATGTTCATCGCGCGGGCGCTCGCTAAGACCAACTACAACGTCTGCAAGGCAGCCAAAATCACGGGGCTGCACCGCAATACGCTCAGCCGCAAAATGAGCACCTACCGCATCAAACGCGCGAGCTAGCGTCCCTGTAAGAAAACCAGCCGGGGTGGTGTGTCGCCGTCAGATACCGCATGGCCGGATCTGGGTGGATCCAGCCACGGGCGCAGTGCACGAGACTGAGTTGTGGATCGAGTCCAAGACCGAAAGGACAACGATCAAGGTCAAATACGGCCCGCACGCGGCCCTGAACCTGGCACTGCCCACCGAGATGAACGACACCTACGAGGAGTGCGAAACCGCCAGCGACCCCAGGACTTCAACAACCGCAGCGACGCCAGCGGGCGCTCCAGTTCGAGCGTCTCCTTCCAGGGGTCGGCGAAGTACAGCAAGGCCGCCTACTCCGCGATCGACTTGCGCACGCTCAAGAGATAGCCCCATCCAGGGTTCAGGGACTTGGCGCGCCGACTTGACGCCCGTTGCGCGCGTCCCGTAGACTTAGCAGTCGGACGCAGGGAGTGCTAACACTCAGGGAAGCTGAGTGCTAGCACCGCCCCCGCATTATTTGTTTTCGAAAGGACACCTATGAACGTTAGACCTCTACACGATCGCGTCATCCTCCAGCGGCTTGAGGAAAATGAACAGCGCATCGGCGGCATCATCAGCCCCGACAGCGCCAAGGAAAAGCCCCAGCACGGCAAGGTCATCGCCGTTGGCAAAGGCAAAGTGGAAAAAGACGGCAAAGTGACCCCGCTTGACGTCAAGGCGGGCGACACCGTGCTGTTCGGCAAATACGCCGGACAGGAAATCAAGGTGGACGGCCAGGAATACCTCATCATGCGCGAGGAAGAAATCCTCGGCGTGGTCGACGGTAAGGCCGCCAAAAAGTAACAGGTTCTGAGGAGAAAACATTCATCATGGCAAAACAGATCATTTACGGTGAAGACGCGCGGCAGGCGATTCTGCGCGGCGTCAACGGCCTGGCCGACGCGGTCAAGGTCACACT